>Ga0213840_1000130_pt1 | contig 189387 bp, 142 predicted proteins | sample SWPATP22_FD_160132 | JGI IMG/M metagenome (GOLD analysis project Ga0213840, IMG submission 160132) | Coastal seawater microbial communities from Marineland, Florida, United States - SWPA TP2 #2 | ecosystem: Environmental > Aquatic > Marine > Coastal | place: USA: Florida | collected 2016-08-14 | reverse complement strand
ATTTCAGTAGGAGTCTGTCCCATATCTACATGAAATGTGGCTTGAGGATTAGTGCCAATCCCGACCTTCCCATCAGGATTAATCCTGATACCTTCCTGATCCCCATCACTACTCAACCAATGGCTACCCAATTGTAGATTTTGCGCAGCGGTATGATTACCGAGGTTGTCTGAACCAACTGTCGTCCATGCTGTCCCATTATAAAAATTAAATTGGTTGTCGGTCGTATTGTAAATCATCAACCCAGATGTTGGAGTTGTTATGGCATCTCGCTGGGCAGTTGTCATTCGGGGAATGAGTATTCCTTTAGTAGTAGATTTAACATCTAGCATAGCTGATGCGGCAGGTGAGCTATTGTCGTCGTTGACACCGACCTGGGCATAATTGAAAATTGAAAAAGAAAAATTGAAAATGAATACCGTTAGGATGGTTTTATTTATAAACTTCATTGTCTTTATTCTTTTAGATAGTTCACTGATTGAGTAATGCTATATCCGTTTTATTGATTGCTTCCGCACTTTCTAATCTTTTTGCATTTGTTCAAGCATGAATTTGTAACTCTTGCATCTCCTAATAACCATTGTCCGTAAGCAAGGCTTAATGTACTTATAAGCACGACACCTGATAGAGTTATTTTTTTGAACATAGGGTAATAATTGAAATGGAGACAACTTTATTAACAAGTAATTGAAGTTGGGTAACTTCAATAAGAGGAAAGGGGCGAAGGCTTAACAAAAGCTTTCCTCAGTATCCGGGTATAGGTTGTTATATTACCCCCTGAGGGATATAAAAGTTGTCTAAAATTATTCTGATGTTGTCTTATGTATTCTTTTGGCTTCGTGTAGTTTTACCCCTCGAAAGTTTTATTTGTCCCAGCCCATCGTAAAGCAGGTGAGGAGTGGGTAGTACTCTACATTTTGACGAACTTCAAAGGCGTGATACCTTGCTTTGTAATCACTCCAATTATGTACATTCCAGCGGGCAAGGATTTGACAAGAACCGTATTATTTGTTACCGTATTCATTCGTTTGATCGGTTTACCCGAAATATCCGAAATACTATACCCCAAAACAGTTTCATCTGAAATGATACTAAGCTCATTGTCGGTTGGATTTGGGAATAAAGTTATGTTCGTTTTGTTTATGATCTCTTCCTCCGAACTAACAGTATTGTCGCATGAAATCTGAAAATCGGTCGGAGATGTGGAAACCATTTTTAAATAAACAGCCAAGGAGTTTGTTCCATCCGTATCGGTAAATACGCCTTGTTTTACTCCATTGGGAGGCGCTGCTCCGTTAACTAATACCTGTGCCAAGGAACCACACCAGTTCTTAACAATAAAACATGGATTGTCCAGCGGTTGCGCATTAGAAGCATTCGCTGTAAAGGATAGTGTTTCTCCAGAGGCCGTTAGTTGGAAGGCTCTTTGCTCCAATGAATAGGCACCAGAAACATTTACGAGGTCGTTTATGGAAGGAGCTTGCTGCCATGAGCGGTATAAGCGTCTTAAACTTGTAGCATCCCGATTGGACATGCCTTCTAAGCGCAAATGTTTTTTCCATCCACCGTTTGTAATTGTACCGCTTTGATAGCCTTCATTATTCGGAATAGGCTTTAACATAGCTGTATGAGCGGTTCGACTTGCAGCTTGCAGGTCATCGGATCCGGCAGTTGGCTTTTGTCCTACTGGCCAATGATTATATCTGTTAAAATCATTGTATGGCCCCCAAAATTCAAGATTAGGTGTGTCATATACCATTACGGGTCTATAAACACTTCCCGTGGTATTAATAGTTTGGACCTCCGGCTTAGGCCCAGTATTATGCAGCAAATCCAGTGTATTCCAATCTGTTGACCAATCCCAGTTAATGGCATCGGTTTGTGTATAGCTTGTGACTGTATTTGTAAATGGAACGATGGAGGTAGGTCTTTCTTCTGGCCCTAATAACAGCATGGGTTCTGCCCATTCAACAAAGTTTTCAGTGTCATTAGTCCACCAAATCATCTCATAAGCGACCATTCCGTCTGGGTAGCAGTACATGTACCAATCGGACCAATCGCCCCAGCCATTGCTGTTGTTAAAATGATTGACTTTATGATTAGGAAACAATTGTGAGTAGCGCCAATGTACGACGACTCTGGCAGGCGTATTTTCCACAACACGAGCATGGCTGTATAGATGCTGTTTATCTGACATGGGTTCATAGCAACATTCAAAGTCTCCATTGGCATCCTCACTGAAATTTTCATTAAACTCCGAGTTGAACCGCACCTTAGCAGCGTTGGTATGAAAGGGGGAATAACTAGCTCCTCTCCAAAAAACCGTTTTTACAGGTGAGTTGTCATACGCTACTACAATGTCAGCATAAGCGCCATCTCGAAATAATTGGTCCCAGGTATCATAAAAAGGCAAGCGTTCATAGCGAACACCAAACTCTCCGGTGCTTGTTCCCTCTGGTACAATTCTTTGATCCAAGTCTGCACTCGTCATAATGGAAGTTCCGGGCTTGAAATTATTGTAGGATTGTAGGATTTGACTATTCGTTAATGCTGAATTATAGATTCTAACTTCGTCCATCAAAGCATCTTGTGTGAAAAACCAAGTAGAATCGGCGAGACCTGAGCCAATATGAATATCCCCATTACCGATCTGAAGAGACTGTATTTCTATCGGTTCTTCACCCTGTTCTTGACCGTTTATAAATAATTTCATTACACCAGCATTAGGGTCAATCACTAATGCGACATGTGACCACTGACGCAGCGGAAGAGGGGCCCCTCCGAAAACAGTAGTTGTTATACCACCGTCTTCTTCAACTAAGCCAAAGATCTCTCCAAATTCATCCAGGTAAAGCCCAAAACCGTCCAGTTTTCCATCATTTCCTTTGTGTATGATTGCTTGATCAAACCACGGATATGCTCCTGGTGCAATCCAAGCTTCAACTGTTAAGGCGGTGCTTATTGCAGGAGTATTGTTGTTTGGAAGCGTAATAAAAGTATTGTATCCATCCAATGCCAGTGCAGTACCTGAAATCCCTTTTTTCCAATTCGTTCTATGCCCGCCGACGGCTTGAGAATATCCGGAAATACTTTCTGTAATCATGTTACCTTGGGCTTCATCAAATTTCCACCAAGCGGATGGCGTAATGACATTTGGACCTAAGGCCGTATTGCCGGTTATTGGACCTGAAGGAGTTGAGAGTGTGCCAGTTGATGTACTCACACTTGAAATACCGGCAGCCGTTAAATCAAAGTTTTGTACGGTGACATTTAGCGGGTCTTCCCAATCGTCATAGCTGCCGCTTCCTTGTTTAACTTCCCTACGAACCTGACCATTTTGATAAATAGTAAAAACCTCATCAACTACATTTCTATGGTCTTCACTGGCTTTAGGGTTACCTGCGCCAAAAGATGGCAAATAACGCCAATGAACCACCGCGCTATCCGCGTTTACTTGAATGAGTCGAACGTGTGAATAGGTATTAACTCGATCAGGCATACTTCCTGTTCCATCACCACTACGAGGAATGATTTCGGGCACATCCCATTTTCCAGAAGCAGTTTCCCAATAGGGCAGATAACTATTGCCTCTCCAAAAAACCAGTTGACTGGTTTCGTCTATTCGAACGACCAAATCCGTATACTTTCCTGTTCTGGATTCGGCTTCCCAGCTTTGTCCTTGACTTAGTTTGGTGTAATAAGCCGTAAATGAAGATTGAGCATTGATGAAAATGCTTGTACTGCAAATAGCAAGCACTATTGAAAAAGCCTTACCTACCATTCTTAACATCTGATTTTTTTATTCACTAATTTGTTTTCGCTTGATGAAACACAACTTCTTAGATACCACTATAACCACTTTTTTCCTCCCTCCCCAATAAAGTGTCATGCTGGTGGTGACGGCTTGTGGATAGACCTCTTTGACTTGTTGGGCGATGACCTTTTTATATGTCTGAGTGCCTCGGAACACGAGATTTGTCGAAGAAGGAATAGCATTTGTTATTGCAGTGTGATTCTGGGAGAGGATTAATGCCTAATTAGCAAAACCCCTAAATCGTTCTTAGTAACGCTTAAAGATGATGACGTAAATATGTGGGTTCTTGATTTTACAAATGGGACAATCTCTTTACAGATGGGACAATCTCTACTAAGGGCCTACTTGGTGGTTGCTTTTCGCAGGCCATATCCGGATGGTACGGTCAAGGAAAACAATGAATCCTGCCTGACCTTTAGTCAGCTATCAGCAAAAAAATGCGTTTTCGACCCAAAGGGGGGAATCGCTAAACATGCGTTAAACCATGTACTCCTTGATGTTTTTCCCAAATCTTTCTTCAAAAATGCGGGCAAAGTAGGTGGGATTCTCAAAGCCAACAGCAATAGCGACTTCCGAAACCGTAAAGATTTCTTTAGTCTCTAATATTCTTTTGGCTTGGTGTAGCCTGACTTCTCGTAGGTATTTATTGGGCGTCAGCCCGGTGGTTTTTTTGATTTTTCGAGAGAGTTGTCTTTTACTGACATATAATTCACCCGCCATGTTTTCTATGCTGAAAAACCTGTTGCTGACTTCTCGTTTAGCGATGGCTTCCACTTTTTCTAAAAATCGAAGATCAATGTTTGTTACTTCAGTCGATTCTTTTTCGGTGACATTGGGCGTACTTCCTTCAATTGATGTCCCTGAAATTTCCTTCATCAAAATTGGTTCGATTACATTTCGGCTTCGAGCATTAGTGATTAGATTTTTAATTCTCAATAATAATTCTTCTGGATCGAATGGTTTGATCATATAATCATCTACTCCGATGCGTAGTCCGTGCAATTTATCTTGAATATCGGCTCTTGCAGTTAACAATATAAATGGGATGGAACAAAATTGGTCATGGCCTTTGACTTTTTCCAATAGGGTGAAACCATCCATTTCGGGCATCATGACGTCGCTTAGAATTAGTTGTGGAGTGCCGGTTGTCAGTTGCTGTAGAGCTTCCAATCCGTTGTTGACAACGATTACATTATAATAAGGGAGGAGAATAGAATGAATAAATTCTTGCAATGACAGATTATCTTCTACTACAAGGATGGTCTTTTTTTCTTGGCTTATAATAGAATTAGCAACTGATACCGGAGAGCTCGCTACAGTCGCCTGGTAGTTTATATCTCGAAACGCTGAACTCACCACTTCCATTGGTATTTTGAGCTCGAAGGTAGTTCCGTTTCCGACGGTAGAATGAACGATAATTTGTCCGCCCATCAATTCTGTTAGTTCTTTAGTCAATGCCAAGCCGATACCAGTACCACCTTCTAAAGTGGTATTGGATTTTGATTGATAATATCGATTAAAAATATACGGAATATCTTCCGAGGGGATGCCTCTGCCACTGTCTTTGACTTTTACCCAAAGTTCTTCCTCTATTCGCGTCAAACTCATTTGGATTTGACCGTTTTTTGAGGTGAATTTAAAAGCATTGGAAAGTAGATTGTTGATGACCTTTTCCATTTTGCCTCGATCGACTATGATGGTCAATTCTTCATCTAATAGAGAAATGAATTGGTAATCAATACTTTTTATGGCAGCGGTACTGTCGAATTGAGCGGATAAACGCTCGAAGTATTGCGGAATTAAAGTAGGTTGAGGGTCTAATTCTAATTTATCAGTTTCCAATTTGGACAGATCGAGAATTTCGTTGACCAGATTGAGTAGGTTTTTACTGTTATTGTATATTTTTTGCAAGCTTGATTTATCAGCGTTATCAATAGTTCCTTTCTTCAACAATTGACTTAGAGGGCCAGAAATCAGAGAAATTGGAGTGCGCAGTTCATGTGAAATATTCGCGAAAAATCTGGTTTTGAGCTTATCCAAATTGCGGAGTTGTTCTGCCTCCTGAGTGATAAACAATTGACGAGTTCGCCATTTTATCCAAAGGAGAACTCCTAAACTGAGCAGTCCTATCAAAAGTAATATAAACCACCATTGTAAATAAACCGGCCTCAAGACATTTACCTGAAAAGCTAAATGATTGGCAGCTTGTTGACCATTTCCGTTTTGTGCCGATATTTCCAAAATATGTTTTCCATAAGGCAGACCACTAAAATTGAGGATTGGATTTTTTGAAGATTGCCAATCATATAATCCCTTTATTCGATAGTTAAAAGTCGAATTTTTGCTATGGTAGAAATCCAATAATGCCAAATGAATATTGAAAAATCGATCGCCAGATTGCAGGGTGATTTCATGTTTTTCAAGCAATTGAGTGGTCAAGTCCACCAAAGTGGATTGCTCGCCAGAGAATTGTTTGAAACTTTTAAATGTCAGTTCTGGTGCAGTTAGTTTATCTCGCGAATCAGCATATCTTTTCGGGTGAAAGGAAGTCCAACCATTGATCGTTCCGAAATAAAGTGTGCCATCTGCTGTCTGATAATGAGATACCCGATTAAATTCATTATCTGGTGTACCGTTCTGCCTAAAGTACTTGGTAACCTGCTCACTCTTTTTATCAAATTGCATTAAACCATTATCACTGCTTATCCACAGATAGCCATAATCATCTTCATAAACTGCATGCAAATCATTGGAAGAAAGACCAGTAGAAAGGGTGTATTGACGGTAGAGCGTGGAGGGGGGGCGGTAGGTGTCTTTGTCATCAATGTCTCGTCCACCGTCAATTGGCCACCGAATCAACCCGCCTCCACCCGTCGCCAACCAAATAATGATGTTACCATCGTCCTTTTTTTCCTGGTAGATATGATGAATATCTCTATCTGGCAGATAATAATCCTTTTCCTGTTTATCATGATAATGCGCGATTATCTCACCGTTTTCACGACAAAGAAATAAACCGTGATTACTTGCAACCCAAATTAACTGATGGTCAAATAGGGAAGTTTGAATATTATAAATATTAAATTCTCCATCAGTTGGGTTTTCGAAACGAATCGCCACACGGAAGGTCTCTGTTTGGGGGTTAAATGCCAAGATTTTTTCATCTGCATTCATCCATATTTCTCCGCTTTCGGCCTCATAAATGCTCCAGAAAAAAACAAACTCTTCTTTTGAAGTATTTTGGTAAGTTTGAGTGGTTTTAGTCTGTTTATTGTATTTATTCAAATCATATCTATTGGACCACCAAACGTTTCCTTTTTTATCCTCCAAAAATGTAGTAAACCATCTTGCTGTATCGGCTAATATTTTTTGCTCTCCTCGTTTATCGTATTTTCCGATAGCGTAGATCGTTGAAAACCAAGTGTTTCCAGCTTTATCTTCCAGGATGCCACGCATAGAATTAGAATATCCATTATTGAAAGGAAAGACATTTTGAAAAAAATTGGGCTGGAGCGTAATCACCTGAATACCTCTCAAACCATCACTAAACCAGGTTTTGTCCCCGTCAAATAAAAGTGGTGTCCGCCAATTATATATCTCAAAAGGCGAAAAGGGAAAACCATAAACGAGTTCATTTTTTTGGTTTATAACCAATACCTCTTCCTTTGTTGTCAACCAATACAACAATTCCTTTTGATTGTATCGGGAATCTACAATAACTGGAGTATTTATATCTTCTAAGGGTTTTGCTCTTTTTTTATTAATGGTAGGATAGGATTGTAATGTCCACATCCCGCTGTAACTATAGTTTTTAATTCCTCGTTTAGTTTGAACAGAGATAGGAGAAGTATAGTCGAGTTCTTCAATAATGGCTCCGCTTTCAGATAATCGGTAAAAATGAGCAGCCCAATCTTTCTTTTCAGCCCCTGATGTCAAAAACTCTCCGTTTTCCAATTGTAAAACATCTCTTATCACCTCATACTTTTTAGGGCAATGAATATTTCTAAAACCTTTATCTCTTGAATAGATAAATATTTTTTTGGGTTTAGCTAAGTGGATAAAAATCTCATAATCATTAGGGGTGTTTCCAAGCTGTTGCAGGAGTGTGATGTCCTTTGGGGCAAATGGTAGTGGCTCTTTAAAATAATCATCAATGTCGATTATTTTATTCGAATAGATGTCAACAATATTGAGCGCACAGTTAGTATAATCATACTGATATTTATCTCTGCTTTTAAGAATCCATAAATGTCTTTGACCGTCACTTACAATTTTATGCACTGCCTCAATGGTCATTTCTTCTTGATTCTCCCTCGAGAAAAACTCAAATTCCTGGCCATCAAAGCGATCTAGTCCATGTTCGGTTCCAATCCAGATAAATCCTCTGGCGTCTTTACAAATAGAGTGGATGATGTTGCTCGATAAGCCATCGTTGGTGGTATAATGCTTTACAGAAGGTATATAACTGTTTTGCGCAATTAATAATGATGACCAAAAGATGAAGATGACAATTGCAGTAAATCTCATGAAATCTTACTTTATTCCTTTGATTTCTTGACTCCTTCAATAATACTGAGCACGTTTACCAAAGGTTTAGCTAAAATGAGTTAGTCCATCAAAGTGAACTGTAAAAGTAATTGCTGTTGGGGTTTGGATTTCTTCTCTTTCCAAAATTTTCTTGGCTTGTAAACTTCATAAGCCTCTCGAATTTTTATGTATAGCGTGAATTTCATTGCTGGACAATCCATTTTCAATCGTGAATGTCGAAATAGTTGGCAGGTAGCTTTGTGGAAAAGCCAGATGTAAAACAAATAAAAGGCTAGTAAAAGTCAGTATTGGGTTCATGTATACGTATTGATGAAAAAATAATACGCTGACGCTTGCAGTAGCGTAATAGGAAAACCTGTCTCGGATAATTCTTGTGTTTTGAATTAGTGCTTTGGGAAAGATAAAGGATGGATTGTTGAATTCACTAGCACGATATAACATGCTTTAGTACTAAGTCCATACGGCTGTTAGAAGAGGGGGGTTGCTTGATATATAAATAAATATTGAGGTTTATTATTTACGACCAAGGCTATTAGTTCACAAAAGAGAGAACAACAATAGATTTAGATATCGGGAGATATTGGGTTTTCGGTGCTCATGTTTTCATCTCAAATGAAGGGACTTTGGGTAACTGGTCGTTGGCTAAAAATAAAAAAAATATCAACTAGAGGTAGGGTATCTTTTTCCAAGCCTGTTCCATCCATATACACACCAAAAACAGTCGGAGAACTTAAAACTAATGTATATGGAAAAATTAGGCTTCTTGTTTTTAGTATTGGGCTGGCCGCTACTGCTGCAAGCTCAGTTCAAACACCTAGACTATCTGGGCGGTGGACATGATAACCAGCTTGTTGTCACCACTTCTTCCTCTGCCTCCAGCGAAACTAATGGTCAACGAACAGTGGATGGCTTTCCCATCCAAAATCAAGAACAATTAAAAGCGGCTTCCCGCTTTCTTGCTCAGGCAACCATGGGGGTGGATTACGCCACCATTCAGATGACGGCTGCCATGGGGTATGAAGCCTGGTTGGACGAGCAATTCCACCTCCCTAAGGTCTCCATTATGAATGAAATGCTCATTCATAACATTCGCTACGGCTATGATGGAGAATCGATTGACGAGCCGATCTGGCACGAATTCTTTCGTTCAGCTTGGATGACCAACAATCTAAGTTCTCCTGATCTCTTGAGGCAGAGAATGACTTTCAACTTGAGTCAGATCATGGTAATCAATGATAAGTCTGACTTCTTTGAGGATGTCGGGCAGATCATTGGCACTTATTATGAAATGCTACAGACCAATGCCTTTACCAACTATCAAACTTTACTCAAGGATGTGACCCTCAGTCCAGCTATGGGCTTTTTCCTGTCCCATTTCAATAATCCAAAGGAGAATTTAGCGGAGAACATTCATCCAGATGAAAACTATGCCAGGGAAATCATGCAGTTGTTTAGCATCGGACTCTGGGAACTAAACCCCAATGGACTTCGGAGGAGAGATGAGCAAGGACAATTCATCCCTACCTACACAAATGCTGATATCAAGGAATTTGCACAAGTTTTTACTGGGCTTGGCGCAGGTACGCCCGATGGTATTTTTGGTTTAATAACTAATGAGTTGGTGGAAGAAGTTACGCCAATCGTGATGACACCCATGAAAATGTACCCCGATTTTCATGACACCAGTGAAAAGCATTTACTGAACGGCGTGGTACTTCCTGCCAATCAACCTGGCATGGACGATATTAACCAAACTATCGCCCATCTCTCCAATCACCCCAATACTGCTCCTTTCATAAGTAAGTCCCTGATTAAGCTTTTTACTACCTCTAATCCTAGTGCTACTTATGTGCAGGATGTTGGCAGCATCTTCAATCCTGATGCTCCTAACAATTTCCAGACGGTCCTCAAGGCCATCCTTCTACATCCGGAAGCCAGAACCTGTAACCTAACAGAAGGCTACACCTTCGGGAAATTGAGAGAACCGGTCATCCGACTAATGAATTATTTAAAGGCCTTTCATTTATCCACCAATCCCAATGAAGATTATTTCACCTTGCTGGAGTGTTTTGCGGACAAGACGGGCCAATCACCCTTGGAATCGCCCAGCGTATTCAACTTTTACTTACCGGCTTATAGCCCTCCAGGGCCAATTAACCAGAATTACTTAACGGCTCCCACTTTTCAGATTCTGAATTCCACCAATGCGATTGGAATAATCAATGATGTGGATCTGAGAACGGTCCGAGGAGGATATCTTTCGGCAGAGTGCATTGGAGACGAAGTATTTGAAGAAGAGGACGGTGAAGAAGAAGATGGAGAAGAGGAGGAAGAAGGAGAAGAAGAAGAAGAGGACTATGAAGAAGATCCTTCGATATATCAAATGGATTTTTCTGAAGTGCTACCCTTGACTGCCGATCCATCAGAGCTAATCGATTACCTAGACATCCTCATTGCCAACGGCTTATTGCAGGACGATACCAGGCAAATTATCAGCAATGCTATTGCTCAATTGGAGACTCCAGAGGAACGCCTAAGAATGGCCCTTTACTTAATCTTAATTGCTCCCGATTACGCTATCCTCAAGTAAGTGCTATTGATATGAACGTTGGTTGAAAGGACGAGTAGATGGCAGACTCCGTCTACTATAATCCTTCAGAAGTTAGAAACGTGGTCAATCGCTCCTTCGCTGGTGCACAGTTTAATGTGAGGGAATAATCTATTTCCTCAGATCCCATTATGTATTTCAAAAACTAGAATAAGATGATGAAAGAACATAAATACAGTCGTAGATCTTTTCTTGGCACTGCCAGTTGTGCAGCCATAGGAAGTACTACCTTCTTTTCCACACTCTTTAACTTGCAATCCATGAATGCTGCTTCCATGAGCAGCGACTGGTGGGGCGGTGGCGAAGATTATCGAGCCCTGGTCTGTATTATGCTGGGAGGTGGAAATGATTCTTTTAATATGGTCGTACCTACTAATAATGAGCATTATGGTGAGTACCAAACTACCAGAAGTAATCAGGCCATACCGCAAGCCAACCTCCTAAACCTGAGCCCCACTTCCTACAATGAAAAAGAGCTAGGCTTACATCCTTCCATGCCGGAGCTAAAAAACCTCTTTGATGCGGGTAAACTGGCGGTGCTATGCAATGTAGGTACTTTGGTGCAGCCTACCACCAAGAGTGATTACAACAATAGTTATCGACTTCCATTTGCCCTATTCTCCCATGCAGATCAGGAAAAACAATGGCAAACCTCTGTCCCTCAAACCAATTCCCCCACTGGGTGGGGCGGCCGACTCGCAGACCTAGTTCAATCTGCCAATACTAACCAAAATATTTCTATGAACATTTCCCTTGCTGGAAAAAACCTATTTCAACTAGGTGAACAGTCGGCCGAGTATAGCATTTTGCCCACAGGAACAGGAAGTATTGGTATCCGTGGATACAATGGTACCTCTACCTTCGATCAGATTCGCACCTCTGCGGTTAAGAGCCTGATGGAGAAACAGTACCAAGATATCTTCAAGCAAACCTATGCTAGTGTGGTTCAAGCCAGTCAAAATACACATGAGCTATTCTCCGCAGCTGTTGGTAATTCTACGCTCACTACTACCTTTTCTGCCAATCCTCTTTCTCAGTCCCTGCAAATGGTAGCGCGTACCATGAAAGTCCGCCAGGAGCTAGGCGTGAAACGCCAGACCTTTTTCGTCCGGATCGATGGCTTTGATAACCACGATGAATTGCTCAATAATCATGGTGCTTTGATGACGATGTTGAGCAAAGGAATGAGTGAATTTCAAACAGCTATGGGCGAGCTAAACTTGGAAGATTGCGTTACGACCTTCACTGTATCTGACTTTGGTCGTACCCTTACCTCCAATGGCAACGGAACGGATCACGCCTGGGGCGGTAATGTCCTTGTGATGGGAGGAAAAGTGAAAGGCAAAGAAGTGTTCGGCTCCTATCCCACCTTGGCGCTGAATACGGACATAGAAATTGGCGGAGGAGTCCTCATACCCAAGATCTCCACCGACGAATACTTCGCTGAATTAGCCTTGTGGTACGGGGTTTCCAAGTCGGACCTGGCCCTGCTATTCCCGAACATTGGAAACTTCTACAACACGATGTCGACGACTCCTCCGCTCGGTTTCATGAACCTGTCTTGATCCTGAATTAGCGGGTGCACTCACACCGGTGAGTGTTTGATAATTGAATAGAAGTAAGAGTCTGTATATTAAATTGTTACACATTTAAAAGAAGTATAAATGAAAAACTGGACACTGACCACTCACCCGGTGAGTACTCACCGGGTGAGTGGATACCTAATCTTAGGTATGCTCCTAGTCGCCAATCTCCTGTCCGCTCAATGCGAAGATGCTGATGCCAGCATCTGGTTAGATACTTGGGCCTCCTGTCAGCCCAGCCCAAATCCGAAGGCAGAATATGGAGATTCTCATTGGATACAATATGATTTCGGGAGTGTTAGAAATCTTTCTAAAACATGGGTTTGGAATACCAATGATCCCAATCAGCTTCAACGAGGATTTCAACAAGTTAAGGTGGATTATTCTGTTGATGGGGAAGTTTGGACCTACTGGGGAGAAATGATCTTCCCTATGGCAACCGGGCAGGCAGTATATGGTGGGTTTTCTGGCCCTGATCTAGTGGGGCTTCAAGCTCAATATGTACTCTTAACTGCCCTATCTAATCATGGCGATGCTTCTTGTTATGGCCTGGCTGAGATCAAGTTTAATCTATTGCCCAATCAATCCCTGGACAGCATTCCTGGTAGGGGAGAGGAATGTGCCGTCATTGATGCCGTTTATGTAGAGGCTGTGACGGAGTCCGAAGCTTTCCTTAGTTGGGATTATGAGCTAGAGGGAGATGAGGTTTTCTTTGTGGTAGAATATCGCACTGGTGATGGAGAATGGATAGAGGCAGAAACAGATGAGGCTGAGATCCTGCTTATTAACCTTGAGCCTGAAACAGATTATGAATTTCGCGTAGCGATCATTTGTGATGAAGAGGCTTTCTACTCTGAAGTTGAAGATTTTACTACGGGAGCACAAGATCCAGATTGTTTTCGAGTGGAGGGAATCATGGTCACTGAGATTACAGGGAACTCCGCCCTAATAAGTTGGCCAGGAGATGGTGGATTCGACCTATATTTCCTCCGATTCACCAAGGCTGATGAGTTAGATATTGTGGATGATGAAACGGAAGAGACAAGTATGCTAATAGAAGAATTGGAGCCTTACACGGATTACATTCTACAGCTAGGCGTTCTTTGTGGTGAAGAAGTAACCTGGAGTGCTTCGGTCTATTTTACGACCACTGGCGTCAATGCCACTTCTGATCCAAATTCACCAATTTCGAACTACAAGGTTTTTCCTAATCCAACCAATGCTAATATTGTACTAGAATTTAATACGTTAGAGCAGGAGCCCTTGACCTACTATTTTTCTAATACGATGGGGAGCACCATTCTGCAAGGACAGTATCGATCTCAGGTGGGTACCAATCGCCACACCTTCAACTTATCTAACCTCCCAGATGGAGTGTACATTTTAGCCATGACGACTAGGGACGGACGTCAACGTATGACAGAAAGAGTAGTGAAGATTACCCGGTAAACAATGGAAAGGGACAATAGGTATAGTGAAATGGTAATACAAGAGGGAAGTCGGTCGAGTGAGATCGATTTCCCTCCTTGTTACCAATAGAATCTAAGTATACATTGCATGCTCTGCCCTAAGAGAAATCGATCAAATACACCCAGTTGAGGATCAGGATCTTCTAATTCCTCATCTAAAAAGATGTAGTGATCCCTTTGAGATAGATTCTCATGATCCGAAATATTGAGAAAGGATAGGGCCACTTCGCCCTTCCCACCATTATTGGGTAAAGAGAATTTTCGACTAAGACTTAAATCTAGGCGTTGATAGTCTGGCAGTTTATCAGAATTTAGCGCAGGGTACAGCAATTCATAATAAAACTCCTCCTCTTCATCATCATAATAGGCTTCAATATCCTGTGGAGCGGAAAACGGTAAACCACTGCGATATTGATAGTTAAGAGAGAGCGTCCATTGGCCACGAGTAAAGCTGTTCATAATACTCAACTTGTGAGGCTGATTATTCGTAGCTGCAAATGGATCGGCTTCAATGTCCGGGAAAAAATAAGTAGCATCACTAAAACTATAGTTGAACCACAGTTTATAGTTATTCCAGTGTTTGGTAACTAAAAGATCAACCCCACTAGCCCGAGAATCACCGGAAGCAAACTCCTCTATATTGTCTTGCCGACGGAAAGCGGAGGAATAGGTTGACAAACCACGTGTGAAATGATGGTAAGCTTCAAAATCTAATAACCAACCTTTTCCCTGGTACAGGGCGCCTATCGCCAATTTCTTAGCTTCTTGTGAATTATTCGTTTCTGTACGGCTAATGACCCAAACAGGGCTATTGATTTCAAGTTCATTCTCTCCGAATTCCCGCAATTGGGTGATGTATTGCTGCAACAGACCGACCGAAAATTTTAGCTTAAGTTTTTCACTTAAGGCCAGTTGAGCATTGAGCCGTGGAGAAAGGGCCAATTTCTGAGCTTCCTTGTAATAGGTGCCTCGAAGTCCGATGTCCAGTTGCCACTTTCGGTTCTGATATTGTAGACTCGAATATAGGTTGTGGAAAATCCCTATCTGATTATTGATGTCTTGGTGCTGCCCCTCGAATACCGATCTATAATCGATATTGAAATCCACTGTTTTTTGATTGTATGTATACCCCCATTGAAATGCCAAATTGGGGTTCCTGGTCCACCGATTGCTAAAGCCAGCAGAAAAGTCTCGAATTTGATTAAATACATTGTTTAAAAAGATCTGGTCTCCAATACTATCAGTTTCTTCTTCCTCGATCAAGTAGCTATAGTCGTTTCTATAATGCGAATACATGCCAAAAACTTTTCCTGACCAATTGTTGCTAAGGCTGAGATCGAGACTTGAACTGATCGCTTCGGTTCCAAAGATCACATCATCGGTGGTCAGCCAGTCTTCATCAAAAAGTAGGGTAGTAAAGTTAAAATCATTCTGACTTTTGAAGTAGCTTAGTTTAAGGCGAGCGTTTCTGGCCAGTTGCCAGTTAAGTTTGCCATTCCAGTCATAAAATTTTAGGGCTTGCTCAGGGCTTAGTTCATCCTCTGTTTCTACCACTTTAGTGCCCTGGAATACCTTATTTGTATAGCTTTCCATGGTGGGAGTGCCAAACCATGGGGTAAGTGATCGCCTTCCTGACAATAAGAGAGATAGCTTTTGGGGTTGAATCGGTAAATCGATAAAAGCATGGGCTTCCGTCAAGGTCGTTCCTAGGCCAGCCTTGAACTCGGTAGAGATGGAATCATTCAAGGAAATATCGACCACGCCGCCTACTCTGTCATCATAAGACGGGTCAAATACCCCCTTGTAAACCTTCACATTTTCCACCACAAAAGGATTAATAGCCGAGATCATACCGAAGAAGTGGCCAGGCTCGTATAGGCTTACTCCTTCCCAAAGTATTAGATTTTGGTCTGCTGACCCTCCTCGAATCTGGATATTAGTGGCGCTTTCATCACTGCTGGAGATGCCGGGAAGATATTGGATCGTCTTGAGCAGATCTTGCTCTATGTTGACATAGTTGTTGGCGATTTGTTGGAAACTGATATCTACCGCATTGTAATGATCCCCTTCTTCGATACCATCTAGTAGATAATCTTTTACTACAATTTCTGTGCTAAAAACGAGGGGATCCATTTTTAGAAGGAAGGTCGGACAATTGTCTCCCATGAATGTTTGAATGGGAACCTGCTTTTTTTGATATCCCAAATAACTCAAGGTGATTAATTCATTCTTCCTAGCCGACACCTTACATTCGAAACGACCGTCCAGAGCCGATTGGGTTCCCTGAAGACCATCTGTGGTGAAAATATTGGCAAAACCTAGCGGGTAATTGGATTTGGCATCCATGAGATAGCCACAGATAAAATACTCCTGTTCCTCAGCCAGAAAGACCAAAACATTCTTGTTGACGATTTCGAAACTTAAGGGGGTAGCAGCCAACAGCTTGTCTAGATAATCGCTGGCCCCGATGATAAGTTCGCCACTAAACTGATGTGGTTCTAGCAGGGTTTGGTCATAATTGAAGGTGAGATCTGAGTTTCGCTCAATCTGTTTAATGACTTCAACAAGGGGAGCATTTTCGAATTGTAGAACGGATGTCTGAGAGATCACTAACTGGGGAATACTTATTACTAAAAAACTCAATAATATATGCCACCACATAGTGATTACAAGGGATTATGATGAAAGATATAGCCTAAAGATACAAGAATTAGATCGACTCCCTGGAGGGAAAAACTTTTGAGACTTGGGCTTACTTGAAAATTCTCACCACAGAACGATCATCACTAATCTCATATTGCAGTTGCTTTGGACGAGTTAGAAAATACAGCGCAGTATCTAAGTTGTTGTGCAGGAAACTGCCAACAAAGGGGGAGTCAATATAGGGGCGTTCTAATTGCACATTGTACTGCCTCTCTAGCTCTTCGAAAGCTGCATCCCAGGGTTCTCCCTTAAATTCAGATTTGCCTTCGGCCCAAGCCGGGGCGTTGGCGGTTAATTCACGTTCAATTTCCCATTTATTAGCTCGCCATTGTCCGGCTTCTCCTGCTACTAGGGTATCTCTTTGGCCATTTCTTTCGATGGCTACTTTGCCAGTGTAGCACTCTACCCGGAAGTGCTCATCCCAGGCTCTAACATTGAAGGAGGTACCCAATACTTTTACTTCGCCTTGAGCTGTTTCTACAATGAAAGGAACCCCTGTAGTAACTTCAAATAGCGCCTCTCCCTCCAAGCTAATTCTTCTTTCTGTTTTCCAATCACTGTCCTGATACGTAATACTAGACCCATCATTTAACACAATCGAGGAACCATCATTAAATGTGCGCTCCGCCATCTCCCCAGCGGCTGCATCAAGGCTAGAATTACCCGTTCCCAGCCAAAACCAAAGTCCTATTAGAACCGCTACACTAGCTGCGGCTCCGGAATACCAGCGCCAGTTCAAGCGGCGAACCGTAGCTGTTTTGGGTTCCATCCGAGTAGCTTTGAATTTTTCCAAAGCTGCTTTAGGGTCGTAAGGAGGAAGACTGGAGTTATCCGTAAAGCGAGCAATTGCTTCCAGTTCCTCCAACACACCACTCCGCTTGAGTTCCTGCTCTTCTTCAGCACTGATCTCGCCACTTAACCATCGTGCATATAAGGTGTCTTTATCCATAATTATCCCTTTTCATAGGTATAACAGTTAGCTAGTGTTATACCCTACACTTTTTTGGATACTTTTCTCAAAGCTTTCAAGGCTTTGTGCATTCGCTTTTCGATTGTCTTTACGCTTAACTCTAAGATCTCGGCTATTTCTCGATAGGTTTTTTTATCCATCCGATTCATCAAAAAGACTATCCGCTGATCTTCCGGTAAAGCGGCAATTGCCTCTTCTAGCCTTTTTCGAAACTCTTCCTCCTCCAACAAGAATTGAGGCGTGAGGTTGGAGGATTGGGTATGTGGTTGTTTCTCAAAACGCAGCACTACTTTTTGATGCGCTACCTGGTTTAGAAAAAGGTTATTAGCCACGGTAAAAAGATAGGACTTGGCTTTGGCTTGCTCCACTTTCCCGCAATTCTCCCAAAGTTTACCAAAAGCTTCCTGTACCAAGTCCTCCGCCTGAGGCATGTTGCCGGTTTTGTAATATAGGAAATTGCGGAGCCCTTCAGCTTCAGCCAAAAAGATCGATCCAAATACATCTTCCTTACAAACCGGATTTTGCATGTTTTGTCCTTCCTATTCTAGGTGAAGTGTCTAATCAATCATTGATCAACAAAAGTAAGGAAAAGGGGGAATGCTTGCATATCAAGAACTCATATATCTATCGCCAGGTCGAGGTAAATAATTGTGTTTTTTGATGAAAAAGATACTAGTCGGCTGGTGGAAGCTTACATTCTTCTAAAATGCATGGTATCTTGCCATCCTCATTAGCGATTTAGAACCATGACTAATAATAAGCAAGACAACCCTGAAGATATTGGAAGCCACCAGTGGGTTGAACTAAAGCGAAGACATGAATTGATCTTGCAATCTGCGGGAGTAGGTATTTATGGTTTAAATATAGCAGGGCATACGACCTTTGCCAACAAGGCTGCTGCAGAGATGATTGGTTGGGAATTGCAGGATTTAGTAGGGAAATCTCAGCACCAAATCTTACATCATAGTAAGGAAGATGGCACACCATATCACTCGGAAGACTGTCCGATCTATGCCGCCTTCAAGGATGGGCAAGTTCACCATGTGGAAGACGAGGTATTTTGGCGGAAAGACGGTACTTGTTTCCCAGTAGAATATACGAGTACCCCTATTAAAGATGAAGAGGGAGAACTATTAGGGGCAGTCGTTATATTCAAAGACATCACGGATCGCAAGAAGGCTGAACAGACGATCCAGAAGGCGAACCAAGAGTTACAAGATGCATTACAGGAAGTGGTTAAGTTGAAGGGGCAATTGGAATTAGAAAATAAGTATTTGCAGCAAGAGATTAAACTGAGACATAATTTCGAAGAGATTGTTAGTCAAGGACAAGCCTTTAAAGAAGTCTTGCAACAGATTGAACAGGTTGCCCCTACAGATGCTACGGTCTTGATCTTGGGAGAATCAGGAACCGGGAAAGAACTCCTAGCAAGAGCAGTACACAATGTTAGTAATCGCAAGGAGCGCCCTTTGGTGAAGGTAAATTGTGCAGCCCTACCTGCTAATCTTATTGAAAGCGAATTGTTTGGACATGAAAGAGGCGCCTTTACTGGTGCATTGACCAAAAAGATTGGTCGATTTGAATTGGCCGATGGGGGAACTATCTTCCTAGATGAAGTAGGGGAAATTCCAATTGAACTGCAGCCCAAGCTATTGCGAGTGTTGCAGGAAGGAGAATTTGAAAGATTAGGGAATCCTCGTTCAATTAAGGTGAATACTCGTGTGATTGCTGCTACAAATCGTAATCTCAAGAAAGCTATTGAGAAAGGAGAGTTTCGGGAAGACCTTTACTACCGACTTCATGTTTTTCCACTACAAGTCCCTCCCCTCAGAGACAGAAAAGAAGATATCCCCTTACTCGCCCAGCATTTTGTCAAGAAATATAGTTCAAGATTTGGGAGGACAGTTAGCCTGATTACCAAGAAGGTCATGAAAGAATTGTGTGCTTATTCCTGGCCCGGAAATGTTCGAGAATTGGAGAATGTGATAGAGCGTGCGATGATCACAAGCCTAGGCAACAAACTAAACTTAGGTAATGCTTTACCTATTGCGACTAAGAGTCAACTGAAAAATGAGTTTTGCACCCTAGAGGAATTGGAGCGAAGCCATATTCTTAAGACACTAAAGCATACACACTGGAAAGTGAGTGGTAAAGGTGGGGCTGCACAATTATTGGGTTTGAAGCGTACGACTTTGGAAGCGCGTATGAAGAAACTAAATATTCAGAGGCCTTATTGAGGGAATGCCAAAATATTGGCAATATGCCAATATTTTGGCATTCCTGCACAGTGTTTTGTATTTGTGTGTTTTTTATAACACTCTGTTTATCAAATGTTAATGATTGGTTTTTGTTTTTGGCACGTTGCTTGAATAGTGAATGATGTAAGTTATTCAAAAATCAAGCATAGTCATGAAAAAGTTAAAAAGCATTTTACTAAGTACATTATTTTTATTAGCCTTCCAATACAGTTATGCTCAACTTCCAGATCCCGGTTTTGAGATCGATGAGACCACTGCTATTGTAATTACTGACCCGCAAAATGACTTCTTAAGCCCAGATGGTGTGGCTTGGGGAGCCGTAGGAGAAAGTGTAAAAGCCAATAATACTATTGAAAACCTGGAGACTCTATTTAGAGTAGCGCAAGAAAAAGGGATTCCTGTCTTCATCTCTCCGCACTACTATTACCAGCACGATCACGGCTGGGAATTTGAAGGGGCCTTAGAAAAACTGATGCACAATATTCACATGTTTGATCGCAGTGGTCAACTTTCTACGAAAGGCTTTGAAAACTCCGGGGCTGATTGGTTGGATAGATATAAGAAATATATCGAACAGGGCAATGTGACCGTAGTAGGTCCGCATAAGGTTTTTGGGCCAGAGCAAAATGACCTCAGCCTACAATTGCGTAAAAGGAAGGTAGATAAGATTGTCTTGGCAGGTATGTCCGGCAACTTATGTGTAGAAGCCCATATGCGCGAATTAATTGAAGATGGTTTTGAGGTAGCTGTAGTAGGAGATGCCACGGCCTCCGCCATACTGCCTAAGCTAGATGGTAATCAAGCCGCTCAAACCAACTTTAGAATGATTGCTAGTCATGTTTACACCACCGAAGCATTTGTTAATGCCGTAGCCGGCTTTACGGCAAAGCACAAATAGACCAAAACGATCCGAACTCGTTTCTGAGTCTCATAGAAATTAGGAGTCTTAAGACCCTAAATTGATATCCCTTTTTCCAGATGTAAGTAGTGTGACAAAAGTAGTCGTGAAATTTTAGTTAGTGAATTTCGCGGCTAGGTGAGGCAGTAAAATCGAACATAGCCGTAGGTTACGTGAGAATTTTACTAACGAGGCATGGTCTCGAAAGACGCAGCTAAAAATTAGGAATATCTATTGTCACACTACTTCAGTGCTTGGACACAATTAAGTTCCTTTTTTGGCCCGACGGATTTTTTGTCCATATATCTGCGTTGCGTACTCGTCTTAATAACCAAGGCTATTAGGCTCCGCCGCGCCTTGATCTAAGAAAAAATGGGCTCGACCAAAAAAGTAATCTAAATCTGCTCTTTTACTTATTTATCCTTTTGGGCTAGATCTAAAGATTCAGGCCATGGGATAACTATGTCTGCGAGACCCCTCCACTGTACCTATCGCTAAGATCGATACTGGAGAAGAAGTAATTTCCCTGAGCAACAGGGATGGTCCGCCAAACTGAAATCACCTGACTAATCTAAAACGAATTTTAACTGAATCCAATAATTTAAAACAATCGACATGAAAAATGCAATTGCATGGCTAAAACCCCTTAAGCACACCTTTTTATTGATGGCCTTATGGTTCAGTAGTGCAAGTTTCGCCACTGGTCAACACCCCACTACTTATAATACGATAGAAATAGATGGTGTCGAAATCTTCTATCGAGAAGCGGGTGCCAAAGATGCTCCCACTATTCTCTTACTACACGGTTATCCTACTTCCTCGCATATGTTCCGCAATTTGATTGCTGAGCTATCCGATGATTTTCATCTTCTGGCTCCGGATTATCCTGGCTTTGGCCGAAGTGAACAACCCAGCATGTCATCCTTTGATTACACCTTTGAAAACATGGCCCAGCTGATGGAGCGGTTTCTTGAGCAACTGGAGGTAGAGCAGTACAGCATTTATCTGATGGATTATGGCGCACCGATCGGCTATCGCCTCTTTGCCAACGACCCAGAACGAGTGGAGGCCTTGATCGTACAAAATGGGAATGCTTATGAAGAAGGGCTACGCGATTTCTGGGTGCCTATCAAAAAGTATTGGAATGAATATACAGCAGAGAACGGAAAGCCTTTGGAGAAATTTCATTCACCAGAGGGTCTAAAGTGGCAGTATACGCACGGCGTAAAGCATCCTGAAATGATCAGCCCTGACAATTGGGAAGTAGATCTTCGCCACCTGATGAGACCTGAAAACAATGAGATTCAGCTGGCGATGTTTTATGACTATCGTACCAATGTTCCTCTATATCCGCTCTGGCAGGAGCAATTCCGTAAACACCAACCCAAGACGTTAATTGTTTGGGGAAAAGGAGACTACATTTTCCCAGCGGAAGGTGCTTTCCCTTATAAGCGAGACCTAGAGAATCTAGAATTTCACCTCCTAGACACTGGGCACTTCGCCCTGGAAGAGAAGGGAGCTGAGATTGCACAATACATACGCGATTTTTTAAAGCCTATTAAATAACCTGAGTCTGGGTGGTCCGTGGGCCACCCAAGCTCTTCATTCCTCTTTCTAATGGAAAAAAAATATCCTATTCCTCCTTTTACAGAGGAGACTGCTATGCAAAAGATCCAAGCTGCTGAAGATGCTTGGAATTCCAAAGACCCACAAAAAATAGCCTTAGCCTATACAGCGGATTCAGAATGGAGAAACCGTTCGGAGTTTATCAATGGCAGAGAAGAGATTATCGCCTTCCTAACCCGAAAATGGCAGACTGAGTTAGAATACAAATTGAAGAAATCCTATTGGGCGCATAGCAATAATCGCATTGCGGTTCGATTTGAGTACGAATGGAGAGCTGCTGATGGACAATGGTACCGTGCTTATGGGAACGAAAACTGGGAATTTGATGATAACGGTTTAATGGCCAGACGCTTTGCAAGTATTAATGATGTATCTATTACTGCAGATCAAAGGAAATTATAGTACAATTTTGAAGCTATTGATAACTACATAGGATGGGTAGAATACCTTTGTCGTCATCTTGCCAGATCTTCTACCTATCCTGTCCCATTCTCCACTTCTTTGTCCCTCCATTTTTTCCTGAATTCCCTTTTTTTATAATTTTTTGCCAGTAACAACCTTCCTTTCTCTTTTTTATAATTTTTTTGGCTTTTCTGATTGGTATGTAAGTGTATGATAATTAGGTGTTTATGGAGTGGCTGTCCGGCTTGTCACTGTAGTGTAACTCCACTGTAACTCGGCTGTAACTACCGCTTTATACATTTGTATCGTCATTTGAATTGAAGAAAAACGAAAAGATTAATCCTTATACAGGAATCATAAAAAATAAAAGAGATGGCAACCAAGAAAGCAAATAAAGTAAGTGTTCAAGACAGACTAGACAGCATCAAGTCTACAGTAAAGGACTTCAACAACGAAGCAATTAATGTTTCTGACCAACTGGTAGATGTTTCCATCGAAACAGGAGCGAAATGGCAGAAATTGATGGGAAAAGTATTAGATCAAGGTACTGTTTTGATGGGTAAGCAACAAGATTTAGTGCTTACGACCCTGGAAGAATTGAAAGGACAGTACAGCACTGGAAACAAGCGTTTCCGTAAGCTAGTAGGTTGGAACAACCGCAGAGCTCAAAAAGCTCAACGCCTAGCTAAGAAAACAGCTCAGAAAGCAGAAGGTACTTCAATCACAGACCTAGCAAAGGATGACCTGAAAGTAATCAACGGCATCGGTCCTAAAATGGAGAAGTTGTTGAATGAAGCTGGCATCTTTACTTACCTCCAACTATCTAAGGCGGCGATCAAGGACCTTACTCCAATTTTGGAAGCAGCCGGACCTCGATTCAAAACACAGAATCCTGCAGATTGGAAAAAAGAAGCCAAGAAATTGGCTTAAGCAAAAGATATTTTAATTCCTAATTATTAAAAAGCTAGCCCGTTATTTCTTCAACTGAAGAAGAATTCGGGAATAAAATAAAAGTAAAATGGCAAACAAGAAAGTAAATCCAAAGAACGAGAAATTTGATTTTTCTGATAGCGTAAAAGCTATCCGTGAGACAGCAAAGACAGTAAACACGCAAGTACGTCAACTGACTTCAGAAATCGTGGAAGATTTGAAAGAGAATGGCGAACAGTTGAGGGACCGTGCTACTGCTCCAGTGAGAGAGGCTTACGACAAAGCATATAATAGGGTGACAGAAACTGTGAATCGAGAGAAGATCGCTAAAGCGGCTAAAGATGCAAACGAGTATGCATTGAAGACGGCAACAGAGGTGGTTGATGGTACAATTGAGACCAGCGAGAAATGGCAGGGAGTGGCTACCAAAGCGGTGAAAGGTGGATTGAAGTTGGCAGCCAAGCAGCAGGATATCGTTTTCAATACTTTGGAGACAGTGAAAGGCCAGCTGAGCGAGAGTGCTTCTCGATTCAAAAAGTTGTTTTCTAACAACTAGGCGTTTACACGCACAGTAAAAGTTTCAAACAGTACGAAAGCGCCTCTACCGGATGGACCATCCAGAGGCGCTTTTTTTAACCCTTCACAAATAGAAAATCATGCCACAAAGTAATATAGGAAAGGCCTTCAAGGCCACAAGAGCAGCGAATGCGATTATGATCAAGGCAGGCGGAGTGATGTTGAGGACTTCTTTTGGAACAATGAAGCAGATTGCTGGCCTATACCGAGAAGCAGGAGTGAAAGCTTTTGATTTGGGAAAAGAAGTGGTGAAGCAGACCGTCGACCTAGCGGTTGACAATCAGAAAGAACTGATTAAAATGTCTGGGAAGGCCTTCAAAGAGGTGACACAGAACATTCGTGCAACAGAAGAGGAGAAGACTGGCCAAGCAAAAGCCAAAACAACAGCCAAGCGGGAGAGTGCCAAGCGCAGCAAGAAGGCTGTCTCTATTGATGATTTGTTGAATTAGTAGGCATGGGATGCTTTTGTTGTCCACTATTTCGACCCGTGTAAGCACTAGCAGAGTAGCAATGCATCTGCTAGTCCTATACGGTATATCTACTTAAATGAATAGTAATGCGAATTATCTTATTTACGGGTAAAGGTGGAGTAGGGAAGACGACGGTAGCAGCCTCCACGGCATTAAAAGCTGCCAAAGAAGGGAAGAAAACACTCATTATCTCTACCGACCCTGCACATAGCCTTTCGGATGCCCTCGATATCCAGTTGAGCCCAGAGCCAATGGAAATCGCACCGAATCTTTTCGCACAGGAGTTTGACGTGTACTACTCCATGCAGAAGTACTGGAACAATATGCGCAACCTGATGAATACGATCTTCAGGTGGAAAGGCGTGAAGAATGTGGTAGCGGAGGAATTGTCCGTGTTGCCTGGCATGGAAGAAGCCTCTGCCTTTTTATGGTTGGAAAAGTACTATTCGGAAGGCACTTATGATGTCATTGTCATAGACAGTGCTCCAACGGGAGAAACGCTGACATTACTTTCTCTTCCACAAGTAGCCAAGTCTTGGATGACGAAGGCTTTCTCTAAGAAGAATCTTGCGGTTAAAACTGTGACGAAGGGTGTCAAGTTCTTCACCGGCGTGCCTTTGGATAAAGGCTTGGAGGAAATGGATGAATTATTCCAGAAGTTAGAGAGTATCCAAAAGGTATTCCTCAACCCGGAAGTAGCTTCGATACGTATCGTGACCAATCCTGAACGGATGGTGATTAAAGAAGCGCGCCGAGCTTATACCTATCTGCAATTGTATGGCTACAATGTAGATGCGGTAGTAATCAACAGAATACTGCCAGAAGATAAAGTAGGAGAGGCGTTCAAATACTACCTGACTTCTCAGAAAAAATATATACAGGAGATCGAGGAGAGTTTCAAACCATTACCCATCCTAAAGGTACAGCACCAAGGTAGAGAGGTTTTTGGCGTTAAACAATTAGAATCTATCAGCAGTTCATTGTATGCAGAAAAAGAGGCAGCAGCTGTCCTACATCAGGACAAGCCTTTTGAGATCATCGAGAATGGCAACGGTTATTTCTTCAAGACTCGCCTTCCTTTTGTAGAAGAAGAAGAGATTGAATTGAAGAAGTTTGGAGATGAGTTGGTGATTGATTTAGGAAACCGCCGAAGATCCTTAATGTTACCTCGTTTCGCGAGCTTCTTGAAGTTAGAAGAATACAGGTTTCAGGCTCCTTGGTTGGTGGTCTCTTTAGTAAAATAGCCATTTGTGGAATCCAATACCAAGACGAGAAAGATAGCCAAGCCCTCTATCTTTAGATTTATGGGTGAAAATGTGAAGGTTTGGATTGAACTTTGGCGATCACGTACATTCCGTAAGTCGTACCAAACAACCAAAGTAGGGGATGGACATCCAGTACTGGTAATTCCAGGATTTCTGGCTAGTGATCTATCTGCCTACCCCATCCGTAGGTTTATTCGAGAACAGGGCTATTCTCCTTATCCCTGGGGAATGGGACGCAACTTTGGTGATATTCGACAGTTAGAAAAATTGGTACTACAAATAGAGCATTTACATGCTAAGCATAAGACACCAGTGAGTTTGATTGGATGGAGCCTAGGTGGTGTCTATGCTAGGCAATTGGCTAAAGAAAGACCAGCGTTAGTTCGCCAAGTGATTACCTTAGCCTCTCCTTTTGCCGGTATCAATGAGCCTAATAACGCCTCTTGGTTATATCGATTACTTAACAGTCACCGCCCCATTTCCGAGCGAGATCAACAATGGATCGATGACCTGCCTAGTCCACCACCTGTACCAACCACCGCTATTTTTTCCAAGGAGGATGGTGTTGTTCCCTGGCAAACATGTATAGAGCCAGTGGAAGGTGAGCGCCACCAAAATATCCAGGTTACTGGAGGTCACTTTGGTATGGGCTATAATCCCGCCACTTTAGTTGTTATAGCAGATCGATTACAACAAGACGTGCGCGATTGGCAAGTATTTAAGCCAGCGCATCCCTTACCTGAAGCGGTTGTTTTCCCCACTTTTTAAGCTCACACAGTGATAACTATTTCTCTGCCTGGATTTGCCTAAATCCGACAACTGCTCATTTTACCCTTCTGATTTTTTTGCTTAAATTCCATTTTCCCAAGCATATAGATGCTTTGAAGGTGTTTTAAGACTACTTCTTTATAAGACTAGAATCCTCGCTAGAAACAACAAAATCAATTATGGAAAACTTTGTCAACTTTTTTGAGAATCTTGGAAACGGTGAGAAGTTTCTTTGGATTATCATCTGCATGAGTATTTTTTGGATATTGGAAGGCGCTTATCCGTTATTCAAATTTGACTATAAAAAGTGGAAACATGCTAGCGTCAACCTTGTACTCTTAACCTCCACGATCTTGATCAATGTCCTATTTGGTGTGGCTACTGCCGGTATCTTTATCTGGGCAGGAGCTAATAATTTTGGACTATTATATGTGGTCGATCTTCCCCTCTGGTTGGAGGTGCTCCTGGGCGTGATGTTATTGGATCTCATCGCCCAATACACGGTTCATTATTTACTCCATAAAGTGAAGTTCATGTGGCGGTTTCATATGGTTCATCATAGTGATACAGAAGTAGATGTAACAACAGGTACCCGACACCATCCTGGAGACTATGTATTCCGTGAACTGTTCGCCTTATTGGCTATTTTGGCAGGAGGTGTGACTGTCGGTGTGTACATTATTTATCGTATTTCCACTGTTCTGTTCACGTATTGGTCACATTCTAATTTGAATATGCCTAAGGCTTTGGATAGAGTACTGAGTTTTGTTTTTATCACGCCTAACACACATAAGTTCCACCATCATTTCGAACGACCTTGGACCGATACCAACTTCGGTAATATCTTCTCCTTTTGGGATAGGATTTTTGGGACCTTTGTCTATGAGGACCCCAAGCAAATCCAGTATGGTTTGGATGTACTGGAAGACGACCGATCCAATGATTTGATGTACCAATTGAAAGTTCCTTTTGATAGTTCAATCAAAACGGATTATTAGGAGATTCAGCTGCTGGGAAGTTGAAAAAGAAAGGCCCTGATGTTTGCATCAGGGCCTTTCTTTATTATAGGATAAAACCAGATTATCCAACTCGCTAGAGGGATGGATAAAACAGGAGATCTTGTACAATGTTGGCGGGTGTGAAATAAGCCCAGTTCTCTTTGCGATGCAATAAACGATCGGCAATGATCTCTAATACCGTAGCATTTACTCCTAGACCAACATGACTTCCTCTTACTTGGATATTCTGATGGATCTCATCTTCTTCTTCCATACACAAATGCCAGGGTACAATCCCATCTTCTTTGGTATAGACAGCTGTAGTAGGAACGGGCGCTGGGAGCGGAATATCATCGAAAAGAGCGGGATCCACTCTGCGGATTCGATCTCCTTTGGAAATGAGATTATAGATCCAGGCCACATTATTGGGTTCCTGGATACCAGCAAAAGGAGAACCTAAAGTAATTATTTGCCGAATTTTGTCCGGCATAGCCTTACCCAGTTGGCGGGCATATACACCTCCTAAACTCCATCCGATTATAGTAATGGCTTCTTGATGATCTTCATGCAACAACTCTAAACGTTCTTGCAATAAATCAAGAAACGAGGCGTCGGCAGAGTTCCGACCTAACTCCCACCCGTAGGGAGTGTAACCTAGCTTCTGAATGAAACTTCGCATCAGTCGAGTTGAGGTATCAGTAGACAAGAATCCTGGCAAAACGAGGACAGGATGACCATCCCCTTCATTTTGTCCGGCCAAAAACTTTCGGTAAGGTATGGAGAATCCCAATTCTGCGATAGCCCTACTTCCTTCCGTCAATAACCAGAACAAAGGGGGGCGTTCAACTGTATTGGCATTTCTTCTAAACTTCCACATAATTCAGCTTTTTCAAGCAGCACAAGGTGATTCTTTAGCTGGCTCTTACCCTCTTTTCAGGACACCTTGTTGTTTGCTCAATAGTTTGTGTTTTGTTATTATTCAGCACTGTAATAATTGTTGGGATTTTCGCTAAATTAAGAATGTTATATCATTAATCTACGTATTTTGGCTAATTATAGTTTGATTTTTGAATAGAACATTTCTATTAAAGACAAAAAAATGGAGCACTTTGTTCACCTTAGTCACTGAGGCAAAGGCCAGTAGGATGCAAAGCCCACTTTATCTTATTTGAGGAAAAATCCGCCTTTTCCAAGGCTTTGACTAGCAATAGCGGATAGAATGTTCCTTTTTGACCATTATTTCCTATATTGTTAACCTGAAGCTTACCCTACCTAACACTAGTCGCGAACCTTATTTATGGAAGGAATTATCAATGATCCTACTTTTCAAAAAAAGCTGATAGATATTGCCGAGCAATTGGGGCAACCCTATGATCAAGTGCAGAAAGAGGCGGCGGATTGCCTGAAAGAATTGCAGACCGTCCATCAGCCCTTGGCCAATATTATGGGTTTGCAACTTTCGCAGTATATCCTTTCCCGAGCCTACAAGAAGACTATCGACGTCAATCCTTCCGAAGTGAAGGAGCTGACAAAGCTGGCTAGACGACACCCAATAGCCTTTGTGATGACCCACAAAACCTATTTGGATATGTTTGTTTTGGCCATTACGTTGGCTCGGCATGGAATCCCTTTTCCCTATACCTTTGCTGGGATTAATATGGATTTCATGGGCTTCGGACAGATCGCAAGACAAAATGGGGTGATTTTTATTCGACGTTCTTTTCGGGATGATTTGGTGTATAAGGTAGCACTTCGTCATTTCATTGCCTCCTTGGTTAAGCAAGGCGGACACTTTATGTGGGCTATAGAGGGTACTCGTTCACGGACAGGTAAATTGGTTTGGCCAAAGGTGGGAATTCTAAAGTATATCCGAGAGGCGGAGGAGGAGTCTGGCAAGGAGGTGAAATATGTGCCGGTATCGATCGTCTATGACCTCATTCCAGATGTGAAGGAAATGACCCAAGAGGGCAGAGGAAAAGACAAGAAACCGGAGAGTTTAAAATGGTTCCTGGACTACGTCCGAAAAATGGATGGGAGTTTTGGTAAAATCTCAATTCGCTTCGGTACTCCCGTGCAGATCAATGCGGAAAATTCCGTGGAGATTATAACTGAAGGCAAGCAACCACAGGCTTTTACCGGAAAGTTATCACGTTTTGCATTGGAACTAGTTCATCGAATCAATCAAATCACTCCTGTCACCACGGCTTCTCTGATCTGTATTTCTTTGCTTAGTAAATTTTCTTTAAATAAGACGACCATCGAGAGTGATGTAGTCGATCTGATGCGATTGATTGAACAAACTAAGCCTGATGCGCTGGTCGATCGTGGAAAGCCAATCGGAGAGAGTGTACAGCTGGCACTGAATATCCTACAACGCGCCAACTTAATTTTGCAACATGGCGATACATTGGATGCTAAGTATGTGTTGAACTCAGAAAGTTATCTGCAAGCTACTTACTATGCTAATATGTCCGTGCATCACTTGTATCATAGAGCATTCATAGAGTTGGCTTTGTTGCAATCTGCTGAAGTGCCGGAGGGAGAACGACAGGAGGCCTTCTGGTCGGCTATTATGGAACTCCGCTCTTTATTCAAGTTTGAATTCTTCTACTCTAGAAAGGTACTATTCTCTGATGAGATCGAGGCTAATCTAGAACTCATCGATCCCAATTGGACGGAACTTATAGAAGCACCTCGATCCAAGAAACTAGGATTATTTAAGAAGGCAGAAGTAATCGTAGCCCCCGTTGTGCTCTATTCTTATATAGAGGCTTACAGAGTGGTAGCTTACGCACTGCAAAATTGGAAGCCCACTCGAGACTTTAGTGAAAAAGTATTTATTCAAGAATGCATGTTTCTCAGTGAGGAAATGCATTGGCAAGGTCGTATCCAACGTATTGGGTCCGTATCGAAACCCTTTATACAGAATGCGATTCGCCTAGTCCTCAACCTTGATCTGGTCCCGGATAGTAAGGATGACAAGAAGGAGGCTATTGCGGCCTTCCAACAGCAGTTGAGTAGTGTTGCGGATCACATTAGTGAATTGCAGGGTATCATTCTGAGCAAGCCCGTCAAGACGACATCTGTTATTCCGATTGAACGCGAAATTGTCCCAGGCTCTAAGACAGAGGCACTTACCAATACCATTGTGGGCGGAGAAGTGGGGCCACAGGTTGGTGCCTTCTTTGATTTAGATCGAACGCTGATCAAGAATTTCTCGGCCAAGGAGTTTTTCCAGACGCGATTGCTAAGTGGAAGAATGACAGCGAGAGAGATCGTTGCGCAGTTTGCAGGGGTATTAGTGTATGCGATGGGGAATGGCAATTTTGCAGGATTGGCTGCTGTAGGTGCACAGGGAGTAAAAGGTGTGAAGGAGGAGCTGTTTCTCGAAGTAGGAGAAGAGGTATATCATAAGCATTTAGCGGACGAAATCTACCCTGAGTCCAGGGCCCTGGTAAAGGCGCATCTTGCTATGGGACATACGGTAGCCATTATCTCTGCGGCTACACCTTATCAAGTAAATCCAATCGCCCGAGACTTGAATATACATCATGTGATGTGTACCCGAATGGAGGTTGAGAAAGGCAAGTTCACCGGAAATATAATCGAGCCAGCCTGTTGGGGTGAGGGCAAAGCCCACGCTGCCAAAACGCTAGCCGAAGAATTCAATTTGGATCTTTCAAAATCTTACTTCTATACCGATAGTGCAGCCGATGCACCTCTATTGGAAATCGTAGGACATCCTCGCCCTATTAATCCCGATACCAAGTTGTCGGCTCTGGCCTTTAAAAACAATTGGCCCGTTTATCGATTCAATGACGAGGAGCGCCCGAGACTGGCTAACTTTATCCGGACAGGTGCGGCTTTAGGGAGCTTAATCCCCGCTGTCATTTCAGGGGTTACGAAAGGAGCCTTTAGTCTTTCTTGGCAGGATGGTGTCAATTCCCTGATGGCTTCCGTAGGAGACTTTGTGGTTTCCGCAGCAGGCATTGAGATGGTGGTTAAAGGGCAGGAGCATCTTTGGTCACAGCGCCCAGCGGTATTTATTTTCAATCATCAAAGTAGTGCTGATTTATTCATTGTTTCTAAGTTGATTCGAAAGGATGCTACTGGCATTGCCAAGAAAGAGTTGAAGAGTATGCCCATTATTGGCCAACTGATGGCGGCTTCAGGGGTGATCTTTATTGATAGGAAAAATCGGGAAAAAGCCATAGAGGCCATGAAACCCGCCGTAGACGCCTTGAAGAATGGTACATCCATCATTATATTCCCAGAAGGGACACGTAGCCGTGATTACCGCTTAGGCGCTTTCAAGAAAGGAGCCTTCCATCTGGCGATGCAGGCTGGCGTTCCAATCGTTCCTGTTGTGATTCGCAATGCGCACGATGCCATGCCACGGGGAACCAATATTTTACGATCTGTGGCGATCGAAGTAGTGGCCTTTCCGCCCATTTCTACCAAGCGATGGAAAAAGGAAAAACTCAATGATCATATCGCTAAAGTTCGTGCTATCTATCTCAAGGAATTGGGACAGGAGGAACCTAAAAAAGAAAAGACCAATGGCCAGTTGGTCAAGAAATAGCCTTCTAATCACCGATGTAGCTCGCGTAAACTGATAAACATATGAAACTTAAGGTTGGACTATTAGGTGGTGGTTCTTGGGGAACCACGGTAGCTTCCCTCACGGCTAAGAACACGCCTACCAAAATCTGGGCTAAGAACGCCAAAACTGTAGATGAAATTAATAAGTATCATCGGAATGAAAAATATCTTCCCGGAGCCAAACTGACGGAGTCTTTAGTCGCCACCCACTCTTTGAAAGAGGCCGTGCAAGATGCCGATGTGATTGTCATGGGAATCCCATCCCACAGCTTTCGCTATGTGCTCAATGATGCCAAGCCCTTTATCCGACCTTGGGTGCCTATCGTGAGCCTCTCTAAAGGGTTAGAGCAAGGTACGAGAATGCGGATGACTGAAGTTATTGAAAGCCTCATGCCGGGACATCCGGCGGGGCTTTTAACTGGTCCGAACCTGGCTAGGGAAATTGTAGCCGGCCAAGCGGCGGCTAGCGTGATTGCTATGGTCGACGACACCATTGCGACAGCCTTACAGAAGATCTTTCGCACGGGCTTGTTTCGTGTGTACACCAATGATGATGTAGTTGGATGTGAATTGGGAGGTGCGCTGAAGAACGTGATTGCGATTGCAGCGGGTATGGGCGACGGAGCAGGAGCAGGAGATAATACACGTTCAGCCGTAATTACGCGAGGGCTGGCGGAATTGACTCGCCTAGGAGTGGCTATGGGAGGACGACCTCAAACCTTTGCTGGATTAGCAGGCATGGGCGATCTAGTCGCTACTTGTATCAGTAGCTTAAGCCGGAACCGCCATGTAGGTTTCAATTTGGGTAAAGGCAGAACACTGGATGAGATCATTGAAGAAATGTCTATGGTGGCAGAAGGTGTGAAAACCTGTGAAGTGGTTATGGAACTAGCAGAGCAATATAATATTGAAATGCCCATTTCCCACGAGGTATATAAAGTAGTTCATCAGGGTAATACGGTTCGTGATGCCTTCAAAGGACTTCTACGCCAACAATCTGGTGCCGAGTCTGATCCGGGGTAGGGGAGGGATGGAGACTAAAGGCAAGAAGACTGATTTCAGATCACAGACCACAGATGTCAGGAAAATTAGCTAGCTTCTGTCTTCTTGCTTCTATCCTCTGACTTCTGCTCTCTAACCCTAAATCTCACCCAATGATCCATTTCACCAGTAATGCCAGCGATTTCCTAAAAATAGGCGTGAAAGCGGCGGAACGAGGGCGCTTGGAAGATTTGAAGGAAATTCTGGTGCAAAGACCTCATTGGCTGTACAAGGTAGGTTCCCATGGGCGAACTATGCTCTGGGAGGCTTGCCATAAGGGCCGCCTGGAAGTTGTTAAATACCTAGTAGATCAAGGAGCAGATATCCATGCCTGTGGCTCCCATTATACGCCATATTTTGTTGAAGTAAATTGCTTGGCCATCGCCTTGCACAAAAAGCGAAGAACCGTAGCTGATTTTTTAGAAAAGGCTGGTGCTAACCTTGATATTCACAATGCTGCATTTCTTGGGGCACTTGATCAAGTTCGCTTCCTCCTCAGGCAAAATCCAAATGCGGTAAATCAAGGGCATCCTCAGCACATCATGGCTCCCAAAAATCAAGAGGATGTCGATTTTATGCCAGAAGATTCCCCATGGGCATCGCCCTTATGTTATGCACTCCGTGGTGGCCATACCCAAACGGTTTCTTTCCTGATAGATGCAGGAGCGACCATTAGGCCTTTTTCCAAACAGCTATTCATTGCTGCTGATGACGAGCCGGAGATGGTGCGTCTATTGCTAGAGAATGGGGCTGATCCAGCTTTCGCTCCCAGAGCCTTACCCGATAATGAAAAACTGTTTCAGGTGGTGTCAGCCCATGGAATCCCATTACCAAGCCAGGAGGAGCTAAGCGCTCACTTGGTCTATTTATGTCGAGGAGATAATGGAGTAAATGTCAAGGAGGTAAGTCGTCTGCTACAACATGGGGCAAATATCAACTACCAGGATAAAAAAGGGAAAACAGCACTACACAGAGCAGCTAAAGCCGGATTTCTTTCGACCATAGAGTTGCTTCTACAGCATAAAGCCAAGCTAGAAATACCTGATTTGATGGGAGAAACGGCCATCTTTGAGCCCATTCGATCTACGATTAAAGATCAGCATAAACGTAAGCAAGCTTTGGCTTTACTTCTTGGAGGAGGGGCCGATCTCGCTCATCCAAACGATCAAGGGGACACTCCGATGAAGGTCCTTAGCCGATCCAAAGGGGAATCCAAAGAAGCTTTGCTAGAGCTGCTGTCCACCTATCGGAAATAAATCCTAAGCAGCCTATTTCTCAGAAAACCGCCATTCATAGTCCATTCCTGCCAGCAAAGTCAGTCCTCGGATATTTCCTACGTGAATAAGTGCGTACATTTGTGTAATGTATATAAGTTTAGTTACTGTCTCCTAATTTTTTTTTGTTCCTTCACCATTTTCCAAGAAACCAATTACTACTTCAATACGAATATCTATGAAAGTATTACGCTTAACTTATGTATTAGCCTTGCTCATCGCTTTTTCTGCTTGTAAGAAAGATAAGGATGAAGACCCCATTTGTACCCAGGATGACTGGATCGGAACCTATACTGGAACGGCTGATTGCGACGGGACTTCGAATTCTTCCACAGTCACGATCACAGCTAGTGGAGACAATAATATTGTGATCCGTTACACAGCAGGGAATACTACGACTACATTTGATCCTCTTCCGGTAACCAACTGTATGTTGGATAGAACAAATACCGCTGGCGGAGTGACAGGTTCGGTCATGGCTACGCTCGATGGAGATAAGTTCTCCTTAACAGAATCCGTTACAGGAGGAGGTTTTAATATAAACTGCCAAGTGGAGGCCACACGCGACTAGCATTTCTGATTATAGCAAAAAAAACCAAAAGGCATGGAGAACAAAAGATTCTTCATGTCTTTTGTATTTTAGGAACCCCGAACATTACATGTAAGTAAGTTGGACAGGTTATGCTGACTTTCTTAGGCGATTGTAAGAAAGTCAGTCGCCGAAGGCCATCTCAAATGAAGCTTCTAAAGTTTAGAGGCCTTGTAAGGCCATGAATTGAATAGAAAACAATTATGCCGGAAGGTAGAAAATGCCAACAAGCGAGGAGAGCGGCTTCGGATATATGTCGCGCTGCTTTTAAATTTACTTAATTGAACTCCCTTTTCCATAAATAAATGAATCCATGAGAATAGCAGAAGTAGACGCCTATATACAAGAGGCCCCGTCAGAGCATCAAGATACACTAAGAGCTTTGCGCGTTTTGATTTTTGAGGCCGTTCCCGCTACGAAAGAATCCTTTAAGTGGAAGCAACCTGTTTACGCTACTGAGAAGGACTACGTCTACTTGAAGGCAAATAAAGGGCATATTAATTTGGGTTTTTTTAATTTCGAAAAAATTGAGAACCCAGCCTACCCCTTGGAAGGTACTGGAAAAAGAATGCGGCATATTAAGATCAAAAATATGGCTGATTTTGACCGAGAAGCCTTAAAAGAGATGATTGTACGAGCTTCAAAGTTCAATTAGAACGCAACGACCACTCAAACCCCTCCCGCAAGAGCCGATATACCTCATCATTCAATTGCTCCGGGTTACTGACACGGATATGATGTGCATATTTACCGCGGTACTCTGTGACCCGTTTAATCCGATCTGATTCAACTGGATTATCACAATAGAACTTAATATCCAACTCTTTCTTCATGGGCTTGAGGATGAGCCACGCTTTTTTACTGGTTACCACAATGCTATGAACGGCCACGCCCATGTGGAAGGGTTCCCACTGTACTAGCATTTGCACGAGGTCATCAAAAGCGAGTACCAGTTCATCTGGTTTACCTTCGAAAAGTGAGTCTAGGTCCACCTCATTACAGATGTGAGACTGCTTATCTTTTTGAAAAACGCGCTCACATTTCGGGCAGGTCCACATGAGTTCAGGCTTAAGTGAATGCTATGCTTTTTCCAGTTTTGGCAACTTGGAAAGGATCGTTCCTAATTTCATGGCTTTGGACGAATCTCCATCGATCTTGAGTCGACCCTGTATGAAAGCAGCTTGCAGGTTCATCTTTCCTTGTCCAATCTTTACGAGGTGTTTATCTGCAATTGTGAAGGTGCAATCTGGTTCCTTGACCTTACCCTTTCGGACGACTGGAGGAGATTGATTGAGATCTACTCGCCATTCTCGAGGTACATCGCCAGTAATGATAAATTGAAACAATCCGTTATTGGGTTTGATATGCTCAGCATTAAGTTTGAGGTGCTTTTTAAAATGTGCAAAAATAGCATCAGAAGCAGCTACTTTCGGTACTTTTTTCGCTGCGGCCTTTTTGTCTTTGATGGCTAAGATCGCTTCCTCCAATTCATTGGCGGATTCTCTCAAATACTTGGAGAAGGTATCAATATCTGGCATCGTCTTGGCATCGGAAGTAGGGCTGAGGGTGATTAGACCATTATAACTAAAAACGGTAATGATCAAACCCATGCCATCAATGATGGGAGCCATGCCCATGATCGAAAGGAGTTTATGACCATTGAGGTACAATGGAAATTGTGGGCCGGGTACATTGGTAATCGTCAGATTGAAGACCGGGTTGTGCATTTCCGATATCTGGAAGCGTGAATATAAACGCGCGGCCTGATTAGCTACTCCAAACGGAATGGCTTCTGCCATATTAGCTAACGTCTTGGCACCGAGGGCGCCTTGATAGGTTTTGCCTCGGATAGTGTTTTCATGAATGGCTTCCAGTCGTTGGATCGGATCTTCTATATTGGTGGCCAATTGTATGAGCATAGAGGATACCTGATTACCCGCCTCATGATCTTCAGCCTTCGTCCGAGTGGAGATCGGCACCATCGCTACTAGGGGCTTAATCGGCAATTGATCCTTTTCTTTCAGGTATCGCCTTAAGGCTCCTGCGCAAATACCCAGCACGACATCATTTAGCGTAACCTCCATGATTCCCTTTAAGGCCTTCACCCGTTCTAGGGAAAGAATCGCACTATTCCATTTTCTCTTGGAAGAGCGCAGGCCATTCAAAGGAGTTGAAGGGGCACTAAAGGGCGCAGTAGGTAACTCCAACTTGTTCACACGTGTTAAAACGCCTGTCTTGAACGAGGCGGTTACTGCTTCAGTGAGCAGTTTAGGGAATTTTAAAGGTTTTTCCACGAAACTCATCGAGCTGCGTAGAACCATTTCAATTTCATTGGGTAATGGCTCCGGTTTCCAAGGACGTGGCTCTGGAATAGGCTTGGCCTCAGCTGTGAAGTCGAAGAGCAAACTGAGCAGACTCGCTCCACCTACTCCATCAATTGCTACGTGGTGGATCTTGGAAATCACAGCGACGGAACCAGCAGGGACCTGTGGTATGGCATCTAAACCCTCTACAAAGGTGAAAGACCAAAGCGGTCGGGATTGATCTAGAGGCTCGCTGAAAATCTGAGAAGCCACCTTTCTTAAGCTTTTCCAATTGCCCGGTTTAGGCAAGGCAATATGCTGGATGTGCATATCTATGTCAAAATTCGGATCATCTACCCAATATGGATAGTCGATTTTGAAAGGCACGTATAGTAAGCGCTTCCGCAATTTGGGGATCATATGAATCCGGGAAAGGATAGTAGAACGGAATTGCTCATACCCCAAAGAGCCTTCGATCACCGCCACACTTCCTATGTGCATAGGGCTAGTCGGAGACTCTATGTATAGGAAGGTTGCATCCATTCCAGAAATAGGCTTCACATTCGAATTGGTGAATTGCTTAAATATCTTGTCTAGCACGCTTCAAGGGTTTTGAATTTGCAGAAGGATGGCCATATTTGGCACTCAATACTTTGTAATATAAATTTCCGATAAAAGTTGGGGCAGAATATCCGAAGTTAAGCTATATAAAGTATAGTACAACTTCGGATGTTTACGCCTAGGGCCATCATCCTTCTATAGTACAAAGTACTCAGCTTCTAATATAGTAAAGTTATTGTTGTTCTTGCCTAAAGTTTTCTAGGTGTACCACAAAAAAGCGCTAATTGGCGCCACTTTATACTAGTAGTAGGGCTAGGAGAGCTTAGGTTTCGAAAATTATTGAGAACAATTAACCAGGAACCCTAGTTTATTCGATAGCAAGAGGAAAAATTGGACAACTTCGGGTTTTGTAACTATAGTGTAACTGAATTGTAGTAAATTTCAATCTGTGAATGCTATCGTGCCCCAAAGTTTAATTGGAGTTTGGGGAACGTAGAAAATAACCCTTCTCTGACCACACAATTTGTCAGAGAACCAAAATAGCTTGGTACTATGTCTGTAAAAAAAGATGAAACGGCTTCTTTTATGCTTCGTTTCACCCAGAAGATCTTCAATAATGAAGCAGGAGAACCACAAGTGCAATGGAGGGGTAATATTCGCCATGTCCAGGGCGGAGAAGAACAACGATTTTCTAAGTTTGATGAAGTTGTAAGCTTCATTCAGAGCAAGTTGGCGGATCTAACCATACAGGCAATGGAGGATAAGCCGATTGAAGAGCAGAAAGGAATCCTTTCTAAGAGCTTTGATATGTGGAAGAAAATGGCCGTGGAAGGGCCTAAGATGGTCATGGAAACCATCAAGGATCCCAAAAAGGGAATGGCACAGATCCAAGATCAGATTCAAGATCAAATTCATCAAGTAAAGGATGAGATCAGTCAGAAGCTGGAAATCGATACCTGGAAAACGGCTTCCAAATCGGATTTCAAGGCAATTATGCAAAAACTAACGGATATTTCTGCGGAAGTGTCCGCTTTGAATGCAAAAGTGGATCAACTATCCAAAAAGAAGAAGTAGGTGATAGCTATTGAAGATCAAATAGCAGAATTATTGAGTTGGCGTGACCGAGCAAAGATTCGCGTCCAGACGCTAGGGAATTTCCAGCTTTGGCGAGATGGGGACGTGATTAGCTCCAAGGAGTGGGGACGTGACGTATCTCAGCAGTTATTCCAATTTCTAGTCACTAATCGCCATCGCCATGCCTTGCACAAAGAGCAAATCATTGATCGCATCTGGGTGGATGGCAAAGGTGGGCAGCAAAACTTCAAGGTGGCCCACCATGGGGTGACGAAAGTATTGGAACCGGAGCGCAAAAGCCGGACAGAGTCGCAATTCGTGATTCGCCAAGGCTCTACTTACCAATTGCGGTTCGAAGAAATTTGGATCGATGTAGAGGCCCTTGATCAGTATGTAGCCATAGGGAACCAAGCATTAATAGCAGAACCTACCTTAGCACAGAAAGCCTACCGAGAAGCCATAAACCTCTACCAGGGAATCTATTTACCCAATCGCTTATTTGAGGATTGGTCAAGTGAGGAAAGAGAACGAATCCAGCTGATTGCCTTGGGCGCAATTATCAGCCTAAGTGAACTTTTGATTCAGGAGAATCCCATGGAGAGTATTAGACTTACGCAACAGGCTTTGCAGATTGATAGTACCTGGGAAGATGCGTATCGCATACAAATGGAAGCCTACTTTGCCAAGGGCAATCGCCCGATGGCCATCAAGACCTACCAGCAGTGCCAAAAAGTACTGGATCAGGAATTTGGGATTGAACCCTTACCTGAAACCCAGCAAATGTATCGGAAAATTAGAGGAGTATAGTCCTATTTTTACCCTCCAAGAACTCACTCTTGTAAACGCACCTTTCTGGCTACTCTTGCATCTTTTTCCACTTCTGTCTTTTGAGTTCAAACTGAGAACCTGCCAGGCCTTCATATTTTTCCCGCAAAGGCTCATATTCAGGATTGACCGCATGCGCGCCCCAGATGCCTAACATCAACTTCAACCCCTCTTCTTGCTCAGGATATTGTCCTTTATCATCCGTTTCCTTGATCCAGTTGTCCAAAATGGCGACATGATTGGCCAGAACCTTTGCAAATTCTGGGTCGGCTGCTAGGTTGTTTAGTTCAAAAGGATCATCTGCCAGGGCATAAAGCTCTTCAGGCGGTCGTTCCGAGGAAAAAAAACGCCCCTGGATAGCATCTAATTGACCTTGCTGCGAGAGCTCTTTCATAACTTTTACGAAAGGAACCTGATCAACATCCATATAGGTAGGTTGGGTGTAGGGACGATCAGTCATGTAGTTTCGTATGTATTTGAATTCTTTGGTTCGGACGGACCTGATTCGGTCTATGGTGAAGTCACAACGGTCTCGGGTTGAAATCACAAACGCTCTTTCTTGATCTGTTGTAGAGAAGATATTCTTACCTTCCATGTAGTCGGGGATAGGAACACCTGCTAAAGCTAGTGAGCTAGTACCCAAGTCCAAGCCGCTGACCAACTGATCATCGGTGGTGCCCTTTCCTATATTGCTACTATTGGAATAATCTGCAATAATAAGCGGAACGCGGAGACCTCCTTCATAGAGGAATTGTTTGTGCCGAGTTAAGCGCATGCCATGATCGGAGAAGAAGAAGACTATGGTGTTTTCTAGTAAACCATTTTTTTCTAGTTGTTGCATAATCTCTCCTACTTTGTCATCGGTAATATGTATGGCGTCTAAGTGATTCGCATATTCCTCAATGATGGCTGGATGATTAGGTAGGTAGGGGGGGAGTTCGATACTGGAACGATCTACGGGAACTTTAACCCTTTCCTTGAAGGTCGATGAAAATATTTCCTTCCCACCGGATAATTGAATCTGGCCGAAGAAGGGAGATTTCTCTGGCAAATCAGCTAGGTCAATTGCGTCTCCTTTCTTCCCATATAAGGGATGTTGGAGATAATCTTGATCATATAAATCTCTTCTATCGTAGGCGAAATTATAATCGTCTTTTCCATTATTGAAAGTGAAGTAGCCGGCTGCTTGAAAAACTTCAGGGATTGTCTGGATGTGATCTGGCAATTGAATGGCCGATTCGGGTGTTCTCGAACTATGATGATTATGTAAGCCAAGTGTAGTTGACATGATACCTGTGATGATACTGGAACGGCTAGGTGAACATACTGGGGCAGGCATGATTGCACGGTGGTACAAGGTCCCATTTTCTGCTATTCCATCAATATTTGGGGTACTAACCAAAGTAGAACCATAGCAACTTAGAATAGGAGAGGTGTCTTCCAATACGATCCAAAGTATGTTGGGCTGCTTTTTCGTTTTGTCTGAATTTGATTGGCAGGCCATTTGGCTGAGTAGTGCGATGACTACAATAATGGCACAAAGGTTTTTCCCAATGGTCATGATTCTACATTTGATCTATGTTTCAGCAGATGTTTCGGCTAGGATTATGCTCAATTTATTACATACAGCTGTTTTAAGCACCTACTGTGGAATTTAGTACCTGTGATTTTTGTTTCTTACTATACCAATAGGTTAGCAACGTATCGCTAAAGTTGAACGCCGATGGAGTCTTGATTCCACCTATTACTGTTTGATAAAGAAAAAAGTCAGGCTATATAACAATGATAGAGCCTGACGAAATTATGGATAAATGAAACTAAATGATTGATCTTGTGGCTACCTTGGTAACTTTCAAGCACTGCTTTAATCAGAACCAAGGCTTGACACCAAGTCCATGCGTTTTGGGCACCTGATGAGTTGTAGCCTAGCGTCATTTCTCGCTACCAAAAGATGTCGTTTTCCATGCTGATTCAGGATTTCCATGTCTCGAACATCTCCAATAATTTTCAGTCCTGAATCCATCATACTCTTTGCTTCAAATCCTCCCATACCATCTCCTCGAAGAAATAAGCCAAAACTGGCATCATTTCGTGGCGTTTCTACTTCGGCATTGTATAGGTTTCCAGCTAAGACGACGTCCTGATTCCCATCAGCATCGAAATCAGCTACGACCAACTTGTTAATGCTAGACATTTGAGCCATTTGAGGTAAAGGTTTTGCAGTAAATTTACCTTGGTCATTCTCGAGGTATATACTGGCGAAGGAGGTGATTTCATAACTAAGTGCTTCATCTAGGAGCTTAGTAGTGTAGATCTGCTCCAGATTAGCACTAGCGAAAGAATTGTAATCTTTGAACTTGGCTTTTATGGCAGGCATTTGCTCGGAGGAGCACTGTCGACCACGAACGGGAAACTCGGTCTCATCCTTCTTATAACTCAGCACGATATCGGGGCTTCTATTGGCATCAAAATCGTTGAGGTATACTTTGAAAGGAGAATCTACGCTAGCCTGGTATTTGTAATTTTTTCCCAAGTTACCAACGACTAAATCTTCATCTCCGTCATTATCAAAATCACCTTTTTGGATATCGAACCACCATCCGGAATACGGCCCATCCAATAGCTCTTCGGACACATCCTTAAAGGTCCCGTCTGCATTGTTCTTAAAGAATTTAATAGGCATCCATTCTCCTGCTACTACGAGGTCATTCCAGCCGTCCTGATCAAAGTCGATCCAAGTCGATGAGGTAACCAGCCCAATTGCTTGTAAGGCAGGAAGTGCTTTTTTCGTGGCATCGACGAATTTGATGCCGGAGGATGTACTCACATTTTCCAGTAGATAGGAATCGGCAGGGTAGGGGTATTTCTTCGGTATTAGTCGCCCGCCTACAAATAAATCTAGATCGCCATCCTGATCAAAATCGCAAGTAGTAACATTTTGATTACTGCCCTTCAATGAGGGAATGGCTTCATTATTTCTTTTGAATTGATTATTCCCCAGGTTTTCATAAAACCGATCTTCGTATCCTAGGGATCCGACATCAAACTCATTTCCTCCGCTCGTTATATAGAAATCGTTATCTCCGTCCTGGTCAGCATCAAAGATGACAACGCCCAGGTCTTCATAGTATTTATCATCTACTAGGTCGGGAACAGGTAAAGCGTCAAAGTTTCCCTGCTCATTTTGCAGATAAACAGCAGAAACTTGGCCAATTGAGCTACCAACAATATAATCATCCCGATTATCTCCATTGAGATCACCTACTGCCAATGTTGGCCCTAGGGCAGAGTTTTTATGCGGTAAAAGTACTTCCTCTTCGAAATCATTGAAGATGTTTTCTTGGTGCTCGAAAAGTTGGTCATCTTCAACTGTTTCAAAAAGCTTCGATTGGGAAGCTTTTGCTATGGCTCGTTGCTTGGGTGTGGTTTGGGGTTCATTAAACTTGATACTCAGTTTTTGATTGACCGCTACAGCTTGGAGTCGGCTAGTGGAACCATTTGGCCATTCCACAATAAGGCTATCTATCTGTTGAGTATCGCCCAAACCGAAGTGAAGCAAAGGAGAAACCGATGAGAGGTATCCTCGTACTAGATTGTGTTCTTGAACCTGTAGGCCTTCGCTAGTATACAGGAACACCTTACTTCCATTGGGTAGCACATTTTTGGCTCCTTGGAGGTCAACAATCAAGTAGTTGCGGTCTTTCGTATTGTTCCGGTAGACACTTGCCATGTCTTCCAGGTTGTTGATTACCAGGTCCAGGTCCCCATCATTGTCCAGGTCGGAATAGGCGACACCATTTGAAAAGGTTTTTTCTTCAAACCCCCAGGATTGGGCTTTATTAGTAAAGGTTAAGTCACGGTTGTTCTGGAATATGTAATTACTTAGTTTTTCAGAGGGTATTTTTTCCAAATAGTTAAGTAATCCTACTTCTTCTTCTTTGTTTTTATAATTGGGATCGTTTTCCATTTTATCAAAAAACTCCCGGTGCTCGCCATAAAAATCCTTGTTGTTCACATCTCTGCGGATACCATTGGTGACAAATAGATCTTTCCATCCATCATTATCAAAGTCAGCCAGCAAGCCTCCCCAGCTCCAATCTGTTGATGATACACCTGCTAACCTAGCGACATTGCTAAATACCGGTAACTCTCCAGGGTTATTACCATTATTCAGTTGTAGAGAGTTCTGCATATACTGGTGATGCAACCCCAGGTCTACTGACTTGTAAAAAGCATCAGGGTCCATGGATGACATGTTGGCTTTGGATCGGAAATTATCCTCGGCGGACATGTCCAGTTGGAAAATATCCATGTAGCCATCATTATTAAAGTCGGCAATATCGGCCCCCATACCGAAGAAAGAAGTTTGCTGTAGACAAGTATCGATTTGATTAGTAAACGTGCCATCCTGATTATTGATAAATAGAAAATCAGGCGCATTAAAATCATTTGAAATAAAAATATCGGTATAGCCATCATCATTAACATCAGAGGCTACAACCCCTAAGCTCAAACCAAATGAACTCAGACCCGCTTCTTTGGTAACATCGGTGAAGTGACCATTATCGTTGCGATATAATTTGTCAGAGTCCTCAGCTGAATGATTCTCCAGCATGTAATGATAATATTCCACGGGAGCGGTGAAACTCGTGGGAGGATAATTGATGACGTATAGGTCAAGGTCTCCATCCTTATCATAGTCAAAGAAGGAGGCATGCATACTAGCACCCCCACAATCTATCCCATATTCTTTTGCGCTTTCTGTAAAGGTGTTGTCCTGATTGTTGATGTATAATACATTGTTATGTGGTGGGTTTTTGCCACTCACTGCACAATAGATGTCGAGATAACCATCTTGATTAATATCTACGAAAGTGGTTCCGGAATACCATCGTTCATCGCCACTTATTCCTGCACTTTCGGAGATATCCTCAAATTGAAAATTTCCTTTGTTCAGATACAACTTATTAGGGACCATGTTACCGGTAAAGAAAATATCTTCTAGCCCATCATTATTGACATCGCCAGTTGATACGCCTCCACCCAGGTACATATAAGGATAGGTGAAATAATTGTACTTATGAGTTTCAGTTAGGTTGTTGGCAAAGTTGATTCCGGTTTTGGAGGATTCTAGTTTCGAAAAAGGAATACTTGCATCTTGTTTGCAGGCGCAAACAAACCCAACCAAGAACGCAAAGCATAAAATTTTTTTCATTGCAAATTTGAATTCATGCGCCCTTATTGCCGTATCACGGTGAAATAAAGGCCAAGTGTTTAACATTTATCCATGCTTAAAAAGAGTAGCCCCATGAACAGGGGCTACTCTCGCTATCTCTTAAAAGGATATATTTAGTATCCTGGATTTTGTATTATTGCAGGATCTCTATCGATCTCTGTCTGACTGATCGGCATAAAGTATACATGATCTTGCCAGATACGATTTTCAAATACGATATTGGTCGGCGTATAAGTATAATCGAACAGACTGTTATCCTTGCGATAATCAGTAACCGTTGTTCCTGGTTTCTGCGTGCCTTGGATTAAGACCTGTTGTACCTGCTGATTAAGGGACTTAGGTCCTTCTAACCAGCGCTTCATGTCAAATAATCGAGCATCTTCATTAACCAGTTCCTTGTCGCGTTCCCGCTTATACAGTTCCAGTAATTCGTCACCGGAAGCAGTTACAGCCGGCAAGCCATTTCTAAAACGCAATTTATCTAGCCAAGCTTTGGCTTCAGCCTCATCACCCAAATTGATATTGGCCTCTACATAGTTCAAAAGAATTTCAGAGTACCGCACATAAGGCGCATCAATTTTTTGCAAGTTGTTTGGCCAAGATGCAGGTAGGCGGAAATCTGCGAATTTCTTGAAGTAGTAGCCTGTTCTAGAACCATTCCAGTCTTCAATAGGCCCTTGACGGGTGTCAACACCATTGATGATGGTTCCATCAGACAAAGTGTAAAATCCTGTTTGGATTTCATTGAATTTGTCAAACTTTACTACATCATCCGTTCTTTGTTTCCAAGGTGCTCCATCAAACAACAAGGTTGCATAGAAACGAGCTTCTCGATCTTCATAAGGCTCGGCAGCGTGATCAGGGTTATTCCAATCAAATTCAGTTCCATCAGCTAAGGTGTACTTGGAAGCTAAAGCCTCCGTAGGTGTAGTTCCTGCCCATTCGTGGTAACCGTTAGGGCCATGATACAAAGCAACCATACCAGGACCTTGAGACCATCCGTCTCCACCAGGATAGGTTCTTGAACCAAAACCGAATTCTTCAATTAGTCTTCCCCAAATGAAATCTTGGTTCTCATCTCCTTGTAGCCAGATATCAGTATAGTTCTGTACGGCTTCGTCATGAGGAGCTGGAGCAGCATAATCTAATTTATAACCAGAGGTTGCATCCAACAAAGCTTTAGATGCGGTTCTGGCTGCTTCCCAACGTTGTTGTTGACTGCCACCAGTATAACCAATCAACTCTTTATTACTGTAAGAAGCAATGGTAGCTACTGAAGAAGCCTTGGAAGGCTCATACAGATCACTGGCAGCATGCGTCAATACTCTTGACTTCATAGCTAATGCTGTGATTTTGTGCGCTCGCGCTTTGCTAGCTGGAGCATCTTCTAATAGCTTAATCGCCTGGTCTAAATCAGCTACAATTTGATTAACAGTTGCTTCAAAAGAAGACCGTGGATTATTAGCTTCACTGTCCAAAGTTAGTGGCTCAGTTAAAAGCACTACGCCACCAAACTGTCGCATGAGTTGGGTATAGAAATACCCTCTCATAAAATAAGCCTCACCTAATAATTGCTGTGTAAATGACTCCGGGAAGCCCGCCTCATTGGCAGTCAATTCCTTAATAGCGATATTTGCACCACGAATGAATGGATATAACCGATTCCAGCTAAACCATTGCATATCCATGTAGTTTCCGGCAGGGTTCATTTTCCCTTCTGTATAACCGTCCACACCACGTCCTGGGTGAGTAAATACGGCTTGATCCGTAAAAGCGTCAGTGGTTTCCTCTCTGGTCAATGTACCGGCCCAAGTACCCTGATACAAATCGAGTACAGCCGCCTCAGCGAGTTTTTGTGACGACCAGACATTGCTTTCCGCCACCTCGCTCAACGGAGTGGTTTCAAGAAAGTCATCATTACAACTTGCCAGTAAAAATCCAAGAACCAGCAAGGGAACTATTTTAGAAAAATTTGTCTTCATCGTAATATTATTTAGGTTTCTGACAATTTAATTGTGTTTAAATCAATGCTTTTGTAAAAGTCTCGCATCCTTCGGGTGCAATCCCTTTAACTAAAACGGTGATCACAAAGATAGGTGGTCAGAAAAGGACTATCAAAATGTTATTCGCAATCCAGCAACAAATGTTTTCAACATGGGGTATCCTTGGCCATTATTAAGTGCAGCTCCACTTGCACCACGAGTGTTAGTTGCATTTGTTCCGCCCTGTGTGATCTCTGGATCAAACGGGAAATCAGTAAGGGTAATAAGGTTTGTACCGGATAATGACACTCTTAAGTTTTTAGCTCCGATACGCTTCAAAGACCCTGGGTTGAAGTTATAGCCAAGTTCTAGTGATTTAAGTCGAATGTAGTCTCTGGTAATCAATGCATAATCTGTTTGTCCTGAATACCATTGGTCACCTCTATCTGCCAATCTTGGGAAAGGAGCATTAGGGTTATCAATTGACCAGGCGCGTTCAGCAACATCGCGCTGTACATTAGCTAATGTACCTGACATGAAACTCCACTCATAACGGTTGAAACCGCCGGTAGAACCAGCCCAATACATGTTGAAGTCAAAGTTCTTATAACTCAAAGAAGTGTTAATTCCAAACTGCGTATCTGCAAAGGCACTTCCACCCACGCGAGTTCTGTCTTCTGGACCAATTTTACCGTCTCCGCTGATATCTAATACTCGTGCGTCTCCAGGTTTCAAGGCAGGTGTTACACCACTATAGTCTAATGTTTCCGCATCAATTTCTGCTTGAGAACGGAATACACCAGCAAATCTGTAAAGTAACGGTCTTCCAATCTCACCGCCAGTTTCTCGCTGCCATGGACGATCTGCCAAATCTGGCTCATCAACAAACAGCAATTTATTTTCAGAGTTACTGAAATTGATACTGATGTTATACTTAAGATCACTCGTTCTACCTCCATTAAGTCCTAGACTTACTTCAAAACCTCTATTTTCAAATTCTCCAATGTTTTGAGCTGGAGGAGTAATACCACTGTATTGAGGTAGTGTCTTGTTCGGCAGTGTTAAGATGTCTTCTCTTGTGTTTTTGAATACATCAAAACCCACGGTCAATCGGTTATTCAGCAGTTCTGCGTCAAAACCGAAGTTGAGTGAAGTAGCCGTTTCCCAAGTAATATTAGGGTTAGGCACTTTTGTTTCGTAAGCTGTAGTCACGACATCCCCAAGTCCTGTAGCAGAAAAACTGTAGGAAGCGAGGAATTGATATGGAGCCACATTATCATTACCCAATTGTCCCCAAGAACCTCTAAGCTTGAAATAGTCCAAGAATGGAAGTGAATTCTGGAAGAAAGGCTCCTCTGAGGCTACCCAACCCAGTGAAACACCTGGGAAAAATCCGTAGCGATTGCCAGCAGGGAATAGATACGAACCGTCATATCGGAATACACCTTCGATCAGATATTTGAGTTTGTAAGAATAATTTACACGACCATAGTAGTTCAAACGTGCACTTTCACTACCATTACCGGCACTGAATTGCCCAGCATTACCGCCAAAACTCAATTGGTCTAAGTCATTAGACAAGAAAAAGCGTTTGAAGGCTCTCGTATAACTTCTTTCAGATTCTTCACGAGTAATACCACCAAGGATTTTGAAATAATGATCCCCTGCAGTTTTTTCATAAGATGAAGTAACCGTAGCAGTAATATCTGTCAATGTAGTATGATCTTGTGTTAAACTAGGATCGCCAGGACCACGTTGAGCAGCAGTCAAACCTGAAGAGTTTTTGTTGACTCCATCCCAAGTATAAAGTTCCCATGGTCGATTCCACTGCTTAAAGTCGAAATTCATCTTGTCAAAAGATGCATTAGCTCTAACTTGCAATCCTTCAACACCAGGAATTTTCAAAGTTATGCCCAAGTTACTTTGCACAAAATTAGTGCTATTTATATTGTAACCTGGCCTATCCGTCACTCGAATCGCTGGATTATTTCCATTTTCGATATCAGGACCAAACTCACCTGTTGGCCAATAAGCTGGGAACCATGGGTACTGTCTGATCAAGTCAGCAATTACATTAGGACGTGTAGCCGTAACATTTTCCTCTTGTCTAGAATATAATCCAACATCAAAACTCAGGTAGTCATTGATTTTTGCATCGAAATTCAGCCTCATATCATACTGTGAAAAGCCCTTTGGAGCATTATTAAAGTTGAATGACTGAGTTAAATATCCAAGAGAAGCTAGGTAAGTAATGTCATCTGTACCACCGGATATTTGTATGTTTTGACGCTGAGTGGGTGCATTTCTGCGAGTAACCTCCTTAAACCAATCTGTGTCAGGATAATTCCAAGGGTCATTACCTGCAGCTGTGTTATTGATCCGTTCAGTAGAATAGGTTGGGTTCAAAACCTCACCATTAGGACGTGTAAAAGGTTGGCCTCGAACGGCATTGGCCGCTTCCCATTCATTGGTTGGCAACTTGTACACATTGAGTAGGTTAACCAAGTCCATGTACTCAGCACCCTTCAACATTTCAGGCGTTCTAGTAAAGGATTGAACGCCATAACTGGAAGTGAGCTGAATTGAAGGACGACCTGATTTTCCTCGTTTAGTCGTTACAAGGATAACCCCATTAGCAGCACGTGCACCGTAGATAGCCGCAGAGGCATCTTTCAGTACGGAAATACTTTCAATATCGGCAGGATTAATTCTCGATAACCCTCCAGCACGATTGGGGATACCATCGATAACCACCAAGGCTGAGGTGTTGTTAAAGGTATTCGTACCCCTAACTCTAATCGCTGGATTATCCGCACCTGGCTGAGCAGTCTGTGTATCAATGTAAAGTCCTGCGACTTTACCGGCCAATGCTGCACCTAAGTTAGGCGAAAGAGATTTTTCAAGTTCTTCCCCGCCAATAGCAGCTACAGCACCCGTCAATGTTCCTTTTTTCTGAGTACCGTAGCCTACGACTACCACCTCGTCCAAAACTTCTGTATCGACGTTCAAGGACAAATCAATTTGCGTTCTGTTGTTGACCGCAATTTCTTGTGTAGTAAAACCGGTATAAGAAACGACCAATATAGCATCTCCGGCTGCGGAAATATTGTATTTGCCATCAATATCGGTTACTGTTCCACTAGAGGTTCCCTTTACTGTTATCGTTGCGCCAATTAGTGGCTCGCTGTCTAACGAAGAAGTAATGGTACCTGTAATGTCTTGTGCATAGGCGGTGGAGAGGAATATAGCACTGAAAAACAAGAGACTTGTTAAACAGGCATAGTGTCGTATCACGCTCCTATGTCTAGGTTTAGATAGGTTTTTCATTTTCATCATAAAATTCAAACGTTAGATAAGTTAGTTAAACAATGGATTGGTGTAAAATGAATCGAATCCCATCTTGGCAACTATCCTGAAAAACAAGAGGTGCCAAATTCATGTTCTTAATACAATAGAGAATCCTTCCAGACTCTTATGCTAGATGTTGATAGATGGTTTACCGTCATGTTGTTCCTAGGAGTACCAGCAAAAAGTCCTTTTAGACTTGCTGCGTAACTTCTTGGAATTTGGACAATTACTTGAGCCTTGCTAAAAATATTTTTTAGCTGACTATACACATCGTTTTGATAAACAGAATTTGAGTGTAAAAATTCATACGATCCTTTGCTATGAGAGGGGGCAGTACTGGAGAAGTAACCTTCGACTACTTTGGTAAGTGTGTGTGTTAGAAAGCTTGGGATAGCTCCAAAACAAGAGAAAAAAGCTTGGTTTTTACTTTCAGGCATAATTGCCCTTAGCGCTCCATAAGCCCATACCTGTGGCTTGTAGAGTTTGTAGTTTCGTTCTTTATCCATTGATGTCACATACTTTCAAAAAGTACACCTTGAAAGGTGTTACCTAGTCCGGTTTGAAACTAGATAATGCTTTTTGGTAGTGTTAGATAAACCAGGTACCAGATGATATGACCCTGGCAGATCGCTAATTTGTAATTGGTTATTTTGAGGCTAGACAGTTTTGGTCAGAAGATTCTATTGAATCCTATCTATTTCTTTATTATGGAAATTGAGTGAAATTATTTGAAGAAATCACCTGCTTGTCTTGTCGATGGTATTCAACTGTTGGAAGTACCATGCTAGGGATTGACTTGTAGCTATTGATTTAAATGAAAATACAATAAGTTGTGCTGTCCTGTGATACAGTATGCTACTATGCAAATTTGATTAAAAAATTTCTAAATAAAAAAAATATTAGTCGTTTTTCTTGATCGATTACCATTTAAAATACGCTAAGAGGGGGTGGATTCGAAATTTTTACACCCTATGCCCATTCTTGCGAAAGCCAGTAACTACAAGGGTTTCGACGGAGATGAGGGCATTTATAAGATAGGAGTGCTGAGGAAAAGTAGAAAAATAGCAGATAAGTGTTTTTTTTACCCTTTTATGTGGACAAAGTGCGCTAAATCGATTGGCGGCGGATGAGATTTGTGGGAATAGTATACTGTATGTCTTGATTGTTATTTACCCATTTTGCAGATAATTCACCCATCAATTCAAAATCAGTAGATATTGTTGTGATGCCTCCAGAAATCATCTCTTTTACTAAACTATCATCGTAGGAAATAATCCCAAGGTCTTTACCCAATGATAACTGTTTCTCCCTGCACTCCTTCAACATTTGCCAAAGTAGGGCGTCATTTCTCACGAAATAGGCGTTCCCTTTGCTGATACCCTGTTTAGGGTAGGCATGTAAGATTTCCCCAATTATATTATTCTCTGAGATGAAATCCAGGAAAGCGTCCAATGCTTCCTGTGCTGTTTCAGAATCTTTTAAGTGAACGAAATATAGGCATTCGAACTTTCTGATAGTAGGGAGTAGTTCCGATAGATTATCGAAAGTAGCCTTCCTGAAATCTTGGGTGATATGCATGTGTGCATCACTGAGGCAAACAAAGCGATCGATGATCAAAAGCTTTCTAATCGGAATCTTGAGCAACATCTTGGAAATGCGCTGATCATCGATGGGAGCAATTACATAATAATGGTAGGCATGTTCAATGCGAAGAAGAATCGTCTCCAACATGTCCACATTGTTATGATGGAAAAAAACATCAACCTCTACTTCGGGATTAAGTTGATTTCTGAAGGCGTTGTACAGTGTTTGTTGGAAACCTAGAAATCCAAATAAAACCAGCGCAACCCTAACAACTGTTTCCGTTTTTTCACTGATGATGAAATATCCTTTGTGGTTTTTTGATTCAACAATACCTTTAAGTTTCAGCTCTTCGTAAGACTTTACTATCGTTTTTCGGGCATATCCGATAGTATCCACCATTTCATTGATCGACGGTAGCTTATCTCCTCGCTTTACACTCTTTTCATCGATAGCATTGAGGATACCCAATACCAGATGCTCGTGTTTTGAAAGGGTAGGAACTTTTTGCAGTTCGGTGATTTGTCTCAGTAATATGTTTTTGATCATGACATCTCTTTCTAGCCGCAAAATTACAGATTTGCAAGGGGAATTTTGACCGATACCAATATCAGGTACGAATTCATACCTGCTGAAGGTAATCTATTTGGCCGGCAAATCATATGCAATTCCATGAAGATGCGAGGCTGTTTCATCCAATCGACATTGAATTTTTAAACACGTTCTAAATGTATTGCCTTCAGTTTTCCGGTCTGCCTACCTATATTTGCGCCCAAATCGATCAAATATGAAAATACTGCTTTTAGGAAGTGGAGGTAGAGAACATGCTTTTGCCTGGAAAATGAGCCAAAGTCCAACATGTGAGGAGTTGTTTATCGCTCCCGGCAATGCTGGCACAGCGGCCCTTGGTACCAATGTACCCTTAGCACCTAATGATTTTGAGGCAGTAGGTGACTGGATTGAACAGACGGGGATAAATATGTTGGTAGTAGGCCCCGAAGAACCCTTGGTGCGAGGTATTTATGATTTCTTTCAGCAAGATCGATTTTCAAACCTTGCGGTTATTGGCCCTTCCAAGGCCGCTGCCCAATTGGAAGGTAGCAAGGGATTTGCAAAAGCCTTCATGGATGAATTTAGTATTCCTACGGCAGCATACCAAGAATTTAACTCAGATCAATTGGAAGAGGGCTTGGCTTATATTGCTACCCAAACGGCTCCGATCGTCTTAAAGGCGGATGGTCTAGCAGCAGGGAAAGGGGTGTTGATTTGCCAGAGTATTGGTGAAGCACAGGCAGAATTGAAAGAAATGCTAGGTGGGAAATTTGGAGCAGCAAGTAGCAAGGTGGTCATCGAAGAGTTTCTGGATGGCATCGAGTTTTCAGTCTTTGTGGCTACGGATAGTAAAGATTATGTAGTATTGCCAGTAGCAAAAGACTATAAACGTATAGGTGAAGGCGACACAGGCTTAAATACGGGAGGAATGGGATCGATCTCTCCCGTGTCTTTTGTGGATGATATGCTTATGCGGAAGGTAGAAGAGCGGATCATCAAGCCTACTGTAGAAGGCATTAAAAGTAGAAGTTTGACCTACAAAGGTTTTATTTTTATAGGCTTGATTCGAGTGAACGATGAGCCTTACGTCATTGAATACAATTGTAGAATGGGAGACCCAGAAACAGAGGTAGTTTTTCCGCGCTTGAAAAATGACTTAGTGGCTTTGCTTGAAGCGATTGATCAGGAAAAAATAGGAAGCTTTCAGGTAGAGAAAGATGAAAGAGCGGCCGCGGCCGTCATAGTCGTATCAGGAGGCTATCCAGAGGCCTATCAAAAAGGGAAGGCTATTACTGGAGTAGAGGAAACCCAAGGCAGTCTTATTTTTCATGCCGGGACTCGAATGGAAGATGGTAAACTTCTTACTAATGGTGGAAGGGTAATTGCGATAACCTCTTATGGAGAAGATTTTCGAGCGGCCTTGGAGGTTTCCAATCGAAATGCAGAGATCATACAGTTTGAAGGAAAGAGCTACCGAAGAGATATTGGCTTTGATCTTTAATTTATTGCTGTTGACATACCCTGTGTTTAAGGAGGTTTAATACTTGAAAACCTTAGCAGATATGCATCCCTATACCACACATCAGATTGCTGAGATCCTCGATGGAGCCATTCAGCCCAAAGATGCTGTTGCTCGGCCGATCACACAGATCACACATGACAGCCGACGCATCCCTAAGGTTGATGGACAAATTTTTGTAGCACTCCACGGCCCACGCCATGATGGCCATCAATATTTGCCTCAGGCTTACGAGGCTGGAATACGTACTTTTCTAGTGGACAAAGTCCTTGATTGGTCTACCTTCCCTGAAGCTACTTTTATTCAAATCAAGAACACCAACACAGGGCTCCAGCAATGGGCTAGATATCATCGCACCCAATTTGCAATTCCTGTTATTGGTATAACGGGTAGCAATGGGAAAACGACAGTTAAAGAATGGCTGTTCCAATTGTTGGAAGAAGATTACATAATTGTACGAAGTCCAGCTAGTTATAACTCCCAAATCGGCGTTCCACTTTCTGTATTGCAGATTGAGCCTCTGGATGAACTAGGAATATTTGAAGCCGGAATTTCTGAGCGAGGTGAAATGGCTGCCATAGCTCCCATCATCGAATGTACCATTGGGTTAATTACCAATATTGGAGCGGCGCACGCTGCTGGCTTCCATGATGAAGAGGAAAAGGTCCAGGAAAAATTACAGCTCTTCGATCAAGCTCAGACCATAGTCTACTGTAAGGACCATGAGACTATTGCTGATGCACTTCATGCCTTGGGAAGAGAAACCTTCAGTTGGTCAACTAAAGGTCCCGCAGATTTGACTATCCATCAGATTCGGCCTGAGAATGGACTCACCCAAATTCACGCTCAATTTCGTCAGCAGAAACTTGAGATCAAGATTCCTTTCGTGGATCGGGCTTCTATAGAAAACGCTATTCATTGTTGGGCAGTCATGCTGTTCCTTAAGTTTGCTCCAGATACTATCCAGCAAAGGATGAATAAGCTGAAACGCTTAGAATTACGATTGGCTTTGCGGGCTGGAATCAATCAATGTACTTTGATTGATGATACTTATAACGCAGACCTTACTTCCTTAAAAAATGCGTTGCAATTTCTAGATCAGCAGCCGATGCACTTAAAGCGCAGTCTCATTTTATCGGACTTCTTGCAAAGTGGATTGGCACCCAAACAACTCTATAAGGAGATTGCCGAACTCATCCAGGGTGCAAATATTAGCCAACTGATTGGTATCGGAGAGCAGGTATCGACGATTGCCCAATTCCTTCCCACGGCTATAACAACGCATTTCTTTCCGCATACCGAAGCTTTTCTCAAGACAGGAGTGGTGGATTATTTTTCAAAAGAAGTGATTCTATTGAAGGGGGCTCGAACTTATGCTTTTGATCGGATCAGTAACCTTTTGAGTGCTCAACAGCATCGAACGGTACTAGAGGTGAACCTGGAAGCCCTCTCCCAAAACCTAGCAGCCTTTCAACGCCAGTTGCGCCCCCAAACGCAGATTATGGTGATGGTGAAGGCTGCTGCATATGGCAGTGGCAGTGTAGAAGTTGCCCGACGCCTTGCCTATTTAGGGGTAGATTATTTGGCCGTAGCCTATGTCGATGAGGGAATTCGACTGAGGCAAGGCGGAATACAGCTTCCGATCTTGGTGTTAAATCCGGAACCCTCCGCCTTTCGTGCTATGCAGCAATTTGATTTGGAGCCTGAGGTATATTCGCTGAGGCAATTGAAAGAATGGCAAACCTTGGCCAAGCAGGGAACAGAGGTCCGAAAGATTCACTTGAAGGTTGAGACAGGGATGAGCAGATTGGGATTCTCGGAGACAGATATAGAAGCCTTGCTGCTTCATTTGGCTCAACATCCCTTGATCAGAGTGGGTTCCATATTTACACATTTGGCGGCTAGTGAGGACCCGATACAGGATGCCTTTAGCTTACAGCAGATAAAGATATTTGAAGAACAATACAGCAGAATAGTGGCAGTCATTGGGTATCGCCCCATTCGTCACGTATTGAATAGTGCAGGAATAGCAAGGTTTCCTCAACACCAGATGGACATGGTTCGATTGGGGATCGGACTCTACGGGATCTTAGGAGGGGAAGCCAGGGTTCCTCGCCTTCAACCCGTCTTGACGTTGAAGGCTACAATCTCTCAACTTAAATGGCTAAATCCTGGAGAGACAATTGGTTATGGGCGAGCTGGAAAAGTATCGCGACCTACCCACTTGGCTACTGTAAGTATTGGATATGCAGATGGACTTCCGCGTATCATTAAAGGAAGTCACTATCGGGTGTACATCCAAGGACAACCCGCTCCAATTATAGGACATGTTTGTATGGATATGTGTATGGTAGATGTAACGGATATACCCGAAGTTCAGTATAAAGATGAAGTGATCATCTTTGGAGAATCGCCTAGTGTGGAAAGCCTGGCAGCGGCAACAGACCGCATTGTATACGAGATTTTAACCGGGATATCCACCAGAGTACAGCGATTGTACACTTCCTAAAATGATCATTGAACTTGGAAATACTAAAGAAGAAGAAATTTCGGTTATGATAGTGGCGCTAAGAAATAGGAGGATTTAGCAAAACGTTAACAGGCTTTTTGAGCCAAGGACACCCGTTTTTCGCTAGCTTCTTAGTAATTTTGCGCAGTTTTTTACATTTGAAAGGAAATCTCAAAAGCATGAATGAAATAGCAAATTGGTGCAGACAGGCAGCGGTGAGGGTACTTTGGGTAATGATTATGGGGCTAAGTTCCATGGGAACCCTATTTGGGCAGACGGAAGACCCCGTCTTATTTGAAGTAGATGGCGTACCAGTCTATGTGTCAGAATTTACCTACATCTACAATAAAACGAATGGCCAGCAAGCGGATTATTCTCGAAAGTCGCTAGATGAGTATTTGGATTTGTACGTAAAGTTTAAGTTGAAAGTTCGCAAAGCCAAAGGAATGCGGCTGGATACTATCCAACAACTCAAACAGGAATTGGCTGGATACCGAAAACAGTTGGCGGATTCTTATTTGTTGGATAAAACCATTGTTAAAACGCTGGCCAAAGAGGTCTATGATCGCAGACAGAAAGATGTGGACATTAGTCACATTCTCGTATCGGTGGCCCCCAATCCACGCCCACAGGATACTTTGGAAGCTTATAAAAAGATCATGGCGATCAAAAAGCGAATAGAGGGCGGGGCTAAATTTGAGGAGATAGCTAAAGAGGTTTCTGATGATCCTTCAGCTAAGCGAAATTCAGGTCGGATTGGTTACATTACATCCATGTTGCCAAATGGTATGTATGGCATTGAAAATATAGCTTATGAAGGGAAGGTGAAGAAAGTTGCTGGACCAGTACGGTCTAATTCCGGCTACCACTTGGTTCGAGTGAATGATCGCCGCAAAGCTTTAGGTGAAGTAGAAATCGCTCACCTTTTGATTCGAAACAATCCCGATAATGAGCGTATTCCCAAAGCAAAAGTGGATAGTATTTACAAGGCCTTAGAAGGAGGGGCCAGTTTTGAAGACATGGTTCGTGAGTATTCTGAGGATAGTCAGACAAAGGGGAAGAATGGATATATTGGATTTATCGGGATTAACCGGTTTGCAAAAGTTTTTGAAGAAGCCATGTTTTCTATCAAGAAAGATGGAGGGTATTCAGCGCCTGTCCAAAGTAATATCGGCTGGCACATTATTAAGCGAATTAGCAGACCCGGCATACAACCCTTTGACCAACAAAGGAGTCGTTTAGAACAAGCAGTATCTAAAGATAGTAGACTCGGAATCTCCAAGGCCAAGATGTTGGCCAAGATCAAGAAAGAAAGTAACTATCAAGAAAACTTGAAAGTATATAATCGCTTTGTAGAAACGCTGAATGACACTTTCCTGAACTTCCGCTGGCGCCCGAAAATTGCCAACCCTCAAGATATCTTATTTACATTGGGGAAGGACTTCAAGCCGACGCTAGGTGAGTTTGGTGAGTATTTGCGTCGTTCTTCCAGAGATCGAATGCGATTGGCAAGGACAGGGGATGTGAAAGGTGTGGCCAGAACGCTATTTGATAAATTTGTAGACGAGCAGGTATTGAAATTTGAAGAGACCCAGCTGGAAATTAGAAACCCAGACTTTAAGGCTTTGATGAGAGAGTATGAGGAGGGAATCCTGTTGTTTGAAGCAACTAAGATGTTGGTCTGGGATAAGGCTTCCCAGGATACGGTAGGTTTAGAGAAATTCTTTAAAGGGATTGTCGGAAAGTATAAGTGGAGAGAAAGAGCCAATATCGAGATCTACCGAATCAGTAAGCAATATGAATCACAAGCTAATGCCATAAGAGATTATGCTGTGGCGCATACTGCTGAAGAGGTGAAAGCCAAATTTAATACTGCTGATCAGATCATCGTTAATGTCGAAGAGAAGAAGTTGGAGAAAGGTCGACATCCGCAAGTAAATAAATTGCGTTGGGAAGCCAACTCAGTGACAGCAATAGCTGTTAATGACAATACGAATACCATTAGCTTTAATAAGATTATTAGCCTCCTGCCCCCTTCGAATAAAACACTACAGGAAGCTAGAGGATACGTAATTGCTGATTTTCAGGACCACTTAGAACGGGAATGGATAAAAGAATTACGTAAGAAATACAAAGTGAAGATTGATGAAGCAGTGTATAAAAGCCTAATTAAAGAATAAGCAATTGATCGAATGGGGGATATGAGATTATCTTGGACGGTGATCAAACGTCGGTTGCCAATGTATTTGTTGCTATCCACAGCCCTTTTGGGGATGGGGTGTCAGTCGACAGAAACGGATGAAAAAGGAATCTTGTTGGCTAAAGTCTACAACAAAAGTTTGTATAGCCAGGAGTTGGACGGGCTATTTCCCGAAGGGGCAACAGCTGCTGATAGTTTGAATTTCTTGAACACTTATGTTGATAAATGGGTGAAAGAAGCCCTGGTACTGCATGAGGCAGAACTTCACATTCCGAGTGATTTGAACATTGATAAATTGGTACGCGATTATCGAGCTTCCTTGATCCGCAATAGCTATGAGGAAGTCTTGGTACAGCAACTATTGGATTCTACCATCTCCCAGGCGGAGTTGACAGAATTCTATGAAAAGAATAAGGAACAATACCAATTGGAAACACCTATTATTCGGTGTCATTTTTTGAAGGTTCCGCTCCCGGTACCAGAAGGAGATAAAGTGAGGAGATGGTGGAACAGTAAAGAATCAACTGACCGTGCTGCATTGATAGAGTATTCCAATAATTATGCAGATGCACATATTTTGGAGGACAGTAGTTGGTATAATGTGAATGATATTGCGGTGGAACTTCCTGCCGGGACCTTGACTGCCAATAATATCGGATCAAAACGAGAGTTTACCCAACGGGATGGAGAATTTCAGTATTTTTTCCGTTTGTTTGAACTAAAGAACAGAAAGGAGATCGCTCCTTTAGGATATATAGAAGGCCAGGCCCGAAAAGTTATCCTACATAAACGCAAGCTAAAGTTGTTGGAGGATACAAAGTCTGATCTTTTCGATAATGGTATGCGTAGCAATAATATTCAAGTATTAACCAATTGAATTTGGGTGTTTGTGGCTAGATTTTCTGGTTGACTGACACATCTAAAACATCATTTGTGATAATGAGAAATCTTAGTGTTTTACTAGTAATTTTGGTTTCAATAATCGGGAGTCTTAGCGCTCAGAAGCAGGTCATCGACAAGGTCACAGCTACGGTTGGAGGTGAACTCGTGTTGCTCTCTGAGGTAGAGGAGCAGATCTCATTGATGCAGGCGCAAGATGGCCAATTGCCAGAAGATGCGCGGTGCAACATCATGGATCAGGTGTTGATTACCAAACTGCTACTCAACCAAGCCAAGTTGGATAGTATTGAGGTGTCAGATATAGAAGTAGAAGATCAATTGAATGCTCGGATCGATAGGATTTTGAGTTATATGAATGGAGATATTGCCCAATTTGAAGCCTATTATGGCCAAACGATATCTGCCGTGAAAGATCAGTTTCGTGAAGACCTGAAAAGCCAGTTATTAGTAGAAAGGATGAGAAGTTCGATCATGTCGAACGTCTCTGTTACCCCTTCAGAAGTAAAGGCTTTCTTCGCTGAAATCCCTAAGGATAGTCTACCATATTTCAACGCGGAAGTTGAGATTGGTGAAATAGTGTACAAGCCTAAGATTAATAGCGTAGAACGCAAGCGATCGATTAATCTCTTGGATTCGCTGAGAACGCTAATCATGGAAGAAAAAGAGGCTTTTGAGGAATTAGCCAAGAAGTTCTCCGATGATGGTTCAGCAAGAATTGGTGGAGATTTGGGATGGGCAAAGCGTGGTAAGTATGTTCCGGACTTTGAGGCGGCTGCTTATAAGTTAGAGAAAAATGAGATTTCGCCAGTAATTGAATCACAATTTGGATTTCATATTATTCAATTGTTGGATCGTCGTGGTAATTCTATTCATGTTCGTCACATCTTGGTAAAACCGCAAATTACGGATGCTGACCTAGAAAAGGCGAAAACGCACTTGGATTCTATCCGAAACCTGGTAGCCACAGATTCTATTTCTTTCTCTTTGGCCGTGAAGTTCTTTTCCGACGATGAGGAACAGAGTTATAATAATGATGGTAGAATGGTCAATCCTGCGACGGGTAATACATTCTTTGAAATTGGGGATCTTGATCCTGATATCTATTTTGCCATTGACACCTTAGAGCTACGGGAAGTTTCAAGTCCAGTGGCTTTCCGCGACCCAATTGGAGAGCCTTTTTTCCGCTTGGTACAGGTTCAGTCTCGTACTACGCCGCACAAGGCCAATCTACAGCAAGATTACTCCAAGATTCGGAAAGCGGCCATTCAGTCGAAGCAGAATGACCATATCACCAAATGGGTGGCCGAAACAGTTGGTGCCACTTTCATCCAGATTGATGCCATGTATAAGGGCTGTCCAGTATTGACGAAATGGGAGAAGGATGGTCGAGGAGCCAGACCCTAACTTAGCATAAAGTTATAAGGACTAAAGAGCGGTAGCAGATTGTAAAAGGCTTTTGCCCAAAGCATTTGCTACCGCTTTTCTATTGGAGCACATCTGGCTCCTGACAATATCTTACCAACTAGAAGATCTGATTTTCCTCCTGTAAATTCAAGTCATAGGCTTGGGCGAAAGCGGTGGCGGAAGGCTTCAGGGAAAAAAATACGATGAGCCCAGCACCGAAGACCACGAGAAGCACTTTATCCTGTTGAAGCATAGCCATGATTAGGATGAATAGATTGAATCCTTCGACAATCGCCCAACGTGTAATCAAGCTAATACGATAGGTGTTGATCTTCTTTTCCAGCGCTTGTTTTTCCGTGACTGCTTTGTTGCGAAAGTAGTTTCCTAAGCCCCTTGCTGCATAGGTGACGCCTATAAAACCTACGGCTCCGACAATGAGTAAGGTTTGTTGGTCAATTGCCAATGTATTGCTAGCTCCAGTATCTCCCCAAACTACATATAAAATGATTAGGAAAAATAGGATCTGCCCGATAGACAACGCAGTGAACATTAAATTGAGATTTTTGAAGTGATCTTTCATGTTATGACTGTTATAAATGGTAGATGTATTTAAAGACTGCGATAAATGCTTTGCCGGCAGGCAAAAGACATAAACTGGTAGCGGCAACAGGCCATACCATCAAAAGGTGAGTGATACTTGTAATTTGTTTAGCGTCGCAAGTAATGATTGAGATAGGGCAAGCTATGCGAAACATGGCTTGCCTTAACTTAGCGTTTGTGAGCGTACTATTTAGAATATTCTACAATTCTTATTCTACTCCGTGCATCATGCGCTTTAGTGGCTTGTTTAACAGTACTAAAGCCAAGCCTGCACCAAATGCCATGACGACGAATATAGTAAAGAAGTTAGACATGGAAGTTGCAGCTGAAATATCATCAATATAACTGCCTATCATACCTCCAGTAAAGTTGGCTACGAAGTTGGCCATGTACCAAATACCAAACATCAAGGCCATCAAGCGAATAGGAGATAACTTGTTAACCAGCGACAATCCTACCGGCGATAAGCACAGTTCTCCCACCGTATGGAAGAAGTAGGCTAAAACGAGCCATATCATACTGACACTGGCCGTTTGTGCGCCTTGTGGGATAGAGGAGGCTCCTATAACTAAAGCTAGGAAACCAATACCGAGCAAAAAGAGCCCTATGGCCAATTTGATCGGACCAGAGGGATTCAAGGACGTACCCGCTAACCTAACCCACATCACCGAAAATAAAGGTGCTAAGGAGATGATAAAGAAGCTATTCAGTGTACCAAACCAGGAAGCAGGTACCTCTAGCGTTTCATTATTAAAGTTGTTATAGTTAATCCAAATGATGATTCCCCAGATGATTAAAAAGCTAATCCCTGTAAATAGAATAGTTAGAGGAAAATCGTTGAATATCTTCTTTGCGAGGCTCCCCAACACCCAGGTTAGTAATACCATTGGTATGAAGGTCAGCAATAAACTGATGCCCCTAAACCAGGAGACGGAAGCAGGCGTTAGCAAATCTCTTTCGGTATAATCATTAGCAAAGATAGTCATAGTACCTCCGGCCTGTTCGAAAGCGAGCCAGAAGAAGATGACGAAAAACGCAAAGACGCTAATCACCGTTATGCGATCACGCTCTACTCTTGGGTATCTTCGTAGGCGCTGGACCACATAAATAATAAAGACCGCTAAGAACGGGAGGAGGTAGGGGAATTTTTCCAATGGTCCTGCATCGCTCATATTCCAGAATACAATCGTACCAACAAATGCTAGTATACTCAAGATCGCCCAGGACCTGTCTTGTTTAGTGAAAGGAACAGTTTGTTCACCGTGCTCGGTGTCAGCTTCTCCTTTCTTTTCGGGTGCTTCTCCTAAAGAACCAAATATTTTCTGTGCAAAATGAAATTGCAGCGCGCCAAAAAACATGAAGACACCAGCCGCACCAAAACCATAGTTCCAACCTACATTTTCACCTAAGTAACCGCAGATCAAGATGCCGAGAAAAGCTCCTGCATTAACTCCCATGTAGAAAATGGTGTACGCACCATCCTTCAGGGGACTGCCATCGGGGTACATCTGTCCAACGATAGGAGTGATATTAGGCTTGAATAAACCATTGCCAGCAACCAAAAGGACCAGTCCTAAAACGAAGGCTGGCAAGGTTTCGAATGCCAGAATAGCATGCCCCAATGTCATGGTAAGAGCACCGAATACCACCGCTTTTCGATATCCAATATATCGATCGGCTATCATCCCTCCAATAATGGGTGTGCCATATGCCATACTGGTGTAAATGGCGTACCAAGTTAATGCCTCAGACCGTTCCCATCCGAAACCACCATCTGCAATCGTGCTAGTGAGAAAAAGTACAAAGATGGCACGCATGCCATAATAACTGAAGCGTTCCCACATCTCGGTGAAGAACAGTACAAACAGACCAACTGGATGACTAAGAATAGTTTGTTGATTGGTCGCTGAACCTTTAAAAATCTGATTCATATGATAAGGTTTCTTAAACCAGAAGCAGTAGATCTTTTAGGAGAAATGATCTACTGCTTCCTAGAAAGGTTTTGCTTATAATAGTGATGTTAACTTGTCTTACTTCACATTCCCCATCCACTTCATCAGCCAAGGGCTCAGGATTAAGAGAACGAGCCCTGCACCTACAGATGAAGTCACTACCGACATAAATAGATCTGGCATTTGTGCCACATTTTCATCATCAAAATTACCAGCAATCAAACCAGCAATTAAGTTGCCAAAGGCTGTACCCACAAACCACATACCCATCATTTGACTTACGTAGCGTTTAGGGGCGAGTTTAGTGGTTGTACTTAAGCCAACAGGACTTAGCGTCAGTTCACCAATAGTGTGTAAGAAATAAGTTAGGATAAGGAAAAAGGGAGCAGCTTTTAGACCCGAAGCGGCGATGTCAGCAGCTTTTACCATTACCAGAAAACCGAGCCCCAACATGATGAGACCAAAAGCAAATTTGAGTGGCGTTCTGGGGTTCATATTTCGCTGCGCTAGTTTTACCCAAAGCCAACCAAAAATCGGTGCAAAGATAATGATGAACATGGAGTTTATCGATTGGTACCAGGAAGCCGGAACCTCCCAAGAACCAATAACACGGTCAGTATACCGATCCGCAAACAAATTGAGGGATGAACCCGCTTGTTCGAAGCCAGACCAAAACATCGCAGCACCTAATACTAGGAAGAAAATTACGATCACTTTTTTGCGTTCTACCGTATTGAGCCCTCCAGCAATGATCACGTATAGGAAATACAGTACAATGATTACTGCAATGAGCACCCCTACTGCTTCTGCCAAACCACGCGCGGTGAACAAATCGATGATCCCTTGATTCTGGAGGATGGCAATTAAAACAATTGCTAAGCCAGCGAAAATAAGCCCTAGACTTTTTGCTTTAGAGTTGCTTTCACCCTCATTGCTGTCACTGTCTTTGTTGGGCTTAAGACCGATATCCCCCAAATCCTTTTCAGCGTTTAATCGGTAATAGATTAACCCCAATAGCATTCCAAACCCGGCTAGCGCAAAACCCAAGTGCCAATCTACCTCTTCAGCAACATAACCACAGAGAAGAGGCCCTAGGAATGCGCCTACATTGATCCCCATGTAGAATATAGAAAACCCTGCATCACGTCTGGCAGGCTCATCTTCTGAGTATAATGAACCAACAATTGCACTGATATTGGGTTTTAGTAAACCAGTCCCGATTACGATGAAGATAAGCCCCAGATAGAAGGTAGAGACCGCCGGGATGGCAAGCACAAAATGTCCTATCATAATGATGATACCCCCGTACCAGATCGATTTTCTTGTACCGATCACTTGATCCGCCAACCATCCGCCTGGGAGTGCCAGTAAGTAAACCCCTGCTGTATAAAGTCCATAAATAGCCGCCGATTTTGATTCGTCAAAACCAAGACCACCTTCTGCAGCTGTTTTTGTCATAAAGAGAATAAGCAGGGCACGCATCCCATAGTAACTAAAGCGTTCCCACATTTCGGTAAAGAAAAGCGTAGACAAGCCTTTAGGATGGCCAAAGAAGCCTGTCTGATTCGTCGAAGATTCTGCCATTTTTTCGATTTGAGTGATTAATCCAAGGCATAACAGCAAAATCTAGCGATTTAGTTAGGGCTTGGTTTTGCTTTATGCTTCTAATGTTCAAGTTTTGATTGGTATGTCAGGGAGAGATAATTGTATTTTACCAAAACTTGAACAGTGAAATTCAAAATTATCGCGAGGTTCTAGTCCTTACGAAGTATGGAACTTCGGACTAAAAATAGATGTTTTTTGCATATAGCTGTAAAAATGCCCCTGATAATTTTGTCGGCGGATGAAGTGGCCGTATGATCATAGGGGCGTCCTGACGAAGATTAGCCTAATATGATGGGGATATGTGCCGATGGATGAAAGGTGAGAAAAATTCTAACTTGGATATTACTTCCTATGGAATCGGTTTACAGCAACATATTGTTGTGAATATACTAGGGGAGTTTTCCTGGAAGTTTATTTTGAAGTTCACTTTTGAAGACTATATCACATAAGCCAGGAATATAGGGCCTGCAAGATGCGGTTAAAGAAGTACCGATCTGCCAACAAAATAGGAAGCTCAAAGCGTGAATTCCAAATATAAACCTAGGATCGTAATAAGGGCTATTGAGCCAAAGATGGAGTCGTGTCTACAATGTCGATATCCACTTTAACCGTCCATCCCATAGACTCAGCCATAAAGCGAATGACATCTAACATTTGATTGCCTTGTGAGCGTGCCTCATCCATCAAATTACTGTCTTGCACTTTCTCGCGCAGCATTTCTTTGGCATTCTTATTTAGGTCTGTATAATCTTCTGCAGAGAAACTATTGAAGAAGCTCTCCTCCAGATTGCGATATTCTACCTGGTGGTCGATGGACAAAATCTCGGGTTCAGGAAGGTTGCTGAGGGTGAGTACTCGATTAACGCTATCGGCACTAATCGTTACTTTTTCCAAATCGAAGCCGACCAAGACTTTGCCTTGAACCTCTAGGATTGCCTTTTTTGAAAAGGAAAAAGTGCTTGGCAAAGGTAAGTACAGCGTGACTGGCCGCGTTTTGGTTTCATTGTACAATTCATTGAAATTGGCTTCCACAGTTACCAATTTTAGTACATCTTTTACCTTATCCAAGAGAATGGTGCTTTGCGTCTTACTAATCTCTTTTTGCTTAGATTGGTAAAAGAGCTGCGTTAGCCAGATACCCAGTCCAAAGGCGGCGATGAGGCCAAATAGTGTTAATGCTCGTTTTGTCAAGGGGCTTATTTTATTTTAGCGTTGAAATCATACTTCAAACCTTTGTACGATTTCAGTACTACTTTTACAGATCCGACCGAAACTGGAGATTCGATCAATAGGGGGATTTTGTTTTGATCATCTGTTACCCAAACGGACATTTGGCTGTCTTCCTTGAAGACATTACCAACAATCACTTCTGGGTTGAATTTATGCGTTCGGAATTTGCCTTGTCCTTTAATTTTCTTTCCAGCCTCTCTACCCTTATAGCGTACTTTTAAGGGCCAAGTTTCCTTGTCCATAAAGACCTTGATCGGAAAATGATCACCCGTATTTAAGCTATTGAAATCAATATTTCGGGTATAGTAGATGATGGAAAGAATATCATGCATGCAGTTGTCTACACTATATTCCGTAGGTTTGGCTACTTCTCGAGTCTTACCTCGATTGGAAATAGCTACATTGCGCTTTGGGTCAAATGTAACAGCATCATACAAGCGATAACCTCCTTCCCGTACGTTTCTGATGGAGATATAAGGGAGTAAGGTTTCTTTATCTACGTAGGTATCATAGTAATCTCTAACGGTAAAAAACCACTCGTAAGACTTATAGGTGCGGCCATGTGCCGAAATATGGTACTTATTGCCAAGGTCCTCTACTTTGAAGGTAACTTCACCGGCAGCTAACCACACAAAATTCCAATTGTAATAGATCTTGTACACGATCTCTTCCCCGCCTTTGAAAGTATTATTTTCCATTTTGCAGGGGCTATAAGATGCATTCGCCGAAGACTGATCACTGCTGTCAGTTGGCATGGGGTCAATGGGGCGATGACCAGAAAGGCACACCATAAGTATACCCAACAAAAGCCCCTTTTTAATCAGCGCGTTCCTCATACTGTAAGGATTTAGTGACATTAGTTTTGACGATGACCATCAACCCAAGTAACGCGGGGATGGCGAGATTTATTATAAAAAGTGCCAGAGAGGCAGCCAGTATGGCCAGTGGATTTACTGCAAAATTTTGCCAAATCAAAACACCGAGTTCACCTCTACTTAATAGTGCCAAAGCAGGGGGTAGAGGTAGGCCTGACTGCATTAAATAAATAACAAATACACCACTCAATAAGATGTGCCAGGGTATGGCTAAACCAAAAAAAAGTAACAAGCACACGAATTGAATACTGTATATCAAATAACGGGTGCCGGCTAGTACCGCAGATTGTATTAACAAGTGTGTATCAAATTGGTTGGCATGTGTTAAGGTTTTAGGTAACCAGGCCAACCAACTGGGCCACTTGATCTGCTGTAAATAAGGAAACAACTTGCGGATGGAGAAAAATCCCCACCAGAGTAGCACAAGAATCGGGCCACCTAGGTACAAACCTATATCATAGACAATCCCAAGTTCTTCAAAAAAGCTGCGTCCCCAAAAAATAATTCCACCAAAACCAGCAGTTATCAGACAAAGAAGCTGCCCGAAGTTAGCCACCAGGCTCGCCATGATAACTTTTGAATGTGCTGCTGGGGGATAATTGAGTATTCGCCCGCCATATTCGCCAATGCGATGAGGCGTGAAGAGAGAAAGACTAATGCCATTCAACACCGCCAAAAAGGCCTGACGGAAGCGACTGTGATATATCCTTCTCAATAAAACCCACCACTTGGCTGTTTCCAACCACCAATTGATTGGCATCAATACTAGTGTCAGGATCAGGTAAAGTCGATTTTCCTGCCATCGGTCTTGAGTCCAAAAGGATAAGAAAGCCTCCCAATGATCCCCTCCCCACAATTGATGGTAGAGCACATATCCAAGAATGACCGCTAGTCCGATCTTTGCTAACTTGATCCAAATGGTTCGCTTGGCTAAGCGCATGTATTGGAGATTTAAGACAGCTTCAATTTGTGTTTGGCTATCAATAAGCCTAAATTGCTTTTTTCCATTGACAGTTCAACAGTACTGCCTACATAACCTGATTACTTTGAGTGAAAAGAAAGCGGTTCAACGCATTTTAGGCATAGATCCGGGGACGAATATACTCGGATTTGCCATAATAGAGATTGAGAAGAAACAACTTAAGTTGTTAGAACTAGGCGTTGTCCACCTGAGTAAGTTGGGGGACCATGCCCAGAAATTGAAGCGGATCTTTGAACGCATTCAGACAATCATTGATATTTACCATCCCGACCACATGGCAATTGAAGCCCCGTTCTTTGGGAAGAACCCTCAATCTATGCTGAAATTGGGGCGAGCTCAAGGGGTAGCTATGGCTAGTGCCATAACCAAAGGCGTGGAGTTGACAGAATACTCGCCGAAGAAAATTAAGCAGTCCATAACAGGCAACGGGAATGCCTCCAAAGAACAAGTGGCCGCCATGCTTTGTCAAATTTTAAAATTCAAGCTTGGCGACCACTATCTGGATGCAACAGATGCTTTAGCTGCTGCGGTGTGTCATCATTATCAATCGGGTTCCCTATTCGGGGGTACGAAGAAGTATAGCGGTTGGGATAGTTTTATTAAGGACAATCCCAATCGGATCAAATAATCAAGTTCCTTCTTAGACAAATCTTGTGAACAATCATAAAATGAGATGAAAAAACGATCGAAAGCAGTGTTGCATTTCATTTTTGGGTGTCTTCAAACACGAGATTTGTCGAAGAATCATCAAGTTTAGTGTACTAATCAGCTTTTCTCAATTTAGAATCTCCTGTTAAGCTTTGAGAGTTGATGGTCGGGTTCCCTTTATAGTTCATCACACTATCACCTGATGCTCGGACACTCATTTCTTCTGTAACGGTCAAATAAGCGTCGCTATCTGAGTTGAGTTTGATATCCAGGATTTTGATGGCAAAGTTGTAGCTTTTGATGCGGCTATCTCCTTTGGCTTCAATTCTAGCTGTTTCCGCTTCGCCGATGATGTCTACCTTAGAATCACCACTAATCGAGGCATCGAATTCATTTACATTTAAACTTCCTTCGAATTGGCTATCTCCCTTCACGGTCAGGAAAACGCTTTCGCCTTCCATCATGTTACTCATAATCATTCTAGAATCGCCTCCGATGGCAGCCTGCATCGCGTTTACCTGAATCGGGCCTTGTAGTTGACTATCTCCGCGCAAACTGACCTTGAGGGTTTCGTTCTGCAGTTCATTCTCTAAGAATACTTTAGAATCACCCCCCGCTTCAATTTCTTGTATTGTTTTTGCGGAAACATAGGCGTTCAGCGTTCTTTTGCCACGGATATTGCGAAGACCTTGTACACCAATACGTAAAGTACTTCCGACCCTTTCTACTACGATATATTCATGCAGGTTGTCGTCCGCTTCAATACGTACGCCTTCTGCATCATTACCGAAATCTACGTATACAGTAAAGTCATGGGAAACATCCAAGGCATTGAAATTGGTAATATCCTTTTCGAAGGTGGTTACATTGCCTGAGGGTAGGAAAGCTTGTTGCTCACAAGAGGTGAAGAAAATGCCGAGCGCTAAGATTGCTGTTAAGATTGCTTTTGATTTCATGGTACTAAATGTTTAGATTTTGGTTCTTTGAGTCCCCTATGTATCCAGATACAGGGTTTGTCAAAGAAGGTGGGTTTTTTGTTTGTTATTCGTTACACCCTAAGGATGGTGGGTTTTACAAACACCCCTACAAAGTTTTTTAGCACCCTTGAGTTTTAGATCGCTATTGGTTGTCTAAAATATTGATAATTAAACAATTAAGAAGGTGGGTTTTTTTTGATTTTTTTTATTTCTGCAGCAAGAGTACATCTTGAAAGTCCAGCGATTCAGCTTTTGGACGGCCACACCAGAAACCAGGAAAGGTATTTTCTAGCTGTAAGCCTACTTGGTTTAAATAGCTTTTCAGGTAGGAAGCATCAAAGGCAACATTGGCAGATTTTACCTTTTCATCCATAAGTCGGTAATGACCGTGGTCATAAGGGAATTGAAACTTGGGATTGGAGGGACTAAGTTGGGCTGCTTCTTCATTCCAGATAAAAAAGGTAGCCATGCAACGCCCTCCAGACTTGAGAACGCGATGTATCTCAGCTAAATAGTTTTCTACTTCGGCAGGTAACATGTGAGTGAATACGGAGGTGAGAATCACAAAATCAAACTGCTCATCCGCATAAGGAAAATGGTAATTGGCGGCTTGTAAACCTTCGGATCGGTACAGGTCGTTGTCGATGGGAATATATTGGAAACGAAAATTAGGATACTGGTTGCTGATATGTTTTTGGCACCAATCTACACCCAGTTTTACTACATCAAAGCCTTCATACCCTCCTTTCTCATTCAAATAATCGGTGAGTGGGATGGCGATTCGACCAATACCGCTGCCCACATCCAACACTTGGTGGTGAGCTGAGAGTTGACCTTTCTCGATGAAATGTCGGAGCCAGGTTTCACCTTGCTTGAGGAAATCTCCTGAACCCGTATATATCAAACCCTTGGGCGGAATCAATACCCCATTTTTACTTCTTTGAGGTCGAAGCAAATCTCTCGGTAGGAAAAAAAGTCTTCGTACGAAGAAGCGCCAGCTAGGTGGCAGGGCATAGAATACTCGTCTCAATACCGTCATGGCGGAAAAATAGATAATTTTCTACTTCTCTAGTGACAAAATCCCTCCTGAACTAATTTTATTGCTGGAAGGGACTTTTCTTCAACTAGAAAATGATCGGCAAATAAACTAACTTGAGGATTGCTAAAGCTCCTTCCTTGACGATCTTTTTCGGTAGCATTTGAGAAAAAGAGATTGTATCCACTGGAAGCAGGATTTTCATCTCAAATACACAAAAACGGTCAGAGTAGTATAAAACTAAAGCCTATGATGCAAGGAAATATCCCCTCCAAGAAGAAACCACTCATTCCTGCAAGCCCATCCTTATTTGAATATCTAATAGAACATAATCGAGAGGTGAAGTTGCCACTACAATACGAGGACTTGCTGCGATATACGGCTTCAGTTCCCTTGTTTGATCAAAGTGGTGTAGATACCTTATGGGAGACCGTTTATTTCAGTGAATCTGATCGCCGTGAAATCAATGCTGCATTAACCCATATCTACGCTTTGCTGAAGATGGATGGAGATACCCGTGCATCGGAACACCTAAATGTGGCACGGATCGATTTCTGTACATTTGGCAATACTAAGCCTTTCCGCGTGCGTATCATTAATCGCTTGAATGACAACTACGATCATTTTTACGTCAAGAAGGCAGATGCTTCCAGGATTTATGGCCTTGAGTTAGAAGACTTATTATCTCCGAATCGAGTCATCTACATGGTGGATCGAAAGACTTTGATCGAAGAGCATGTAGCGGGAATTCCTGGGGATACTTTTATGCAGAAGAACTTGGAAGAGTCAACCTTCAATCAAATCCGGATTGCTAAGGAGTTTATCAAATTTAATGAGCGGTGTTTCGTTCGCTTGCTCGGAGATATGCGCGCCTATAATTATGTGGTCGACATTACACCGGATATTGAAGGGAATCAATACCGATTACGAGCGATAGATTTTGATCAGCAATCGTACGAGGGGCGAAAGAGTTTTTACCTACCTCAATACTTCAAAGAGAATAATCCGATCATCTTTCTAGGTATTGATCATATGACGAGCGAAACGGTCAAGCAATATCAACTAGAAGAACGAAGTTTGATTGCCACTCGAGTGAAAGCTTCCGAAACCCAGGTGAAATCCCTATTGGATGTTATGATCAAGGATGAACTATCTACTGACCAAAAGGTGGAACAGTTGAAAGAAGAGCTGGCCTATCATCACAAAAATGATGCATTTCACAAGTGCACTACTATGGGGCAGATTGTACTGACTAATATCCAATTGCTCTTACGGAAAGACTTTAAGCAAAGTATGATCATGATGGATGGTGTTGATTAAATTTCGGCTACTCTATCTGATAGGAAATAGAGGATGTACCAAATCATCCCGCATTTCTAAAGAACTGGCCGATGCCTTCAAGGAAAGAACAATAGCATCTGATTCTAGATCTTTAACCTCAAGCCGTATATCTTCTCAGTCTAGAGCAAAAGAAACTTCCCCTCAAGGCCGACAGCCTGCGCTTCGGATTTTGGTTATATCCACCCCTTTTTCCGTCCAAATCCTCCTTTTTTTGGTAATTAGCGAGTTGTGGTCAAATTGATGTAAGTTTTTATATAACTGTAAGTCAGTGTGTTGTGTTTGTTTTTTAGCTCAAAAACCAAAAATCAGGAAAATCCTACCAAAAAGTTTCGCTGATGGCCCGAAACCAGAAAATTCAGCGCAAATCGCTCCTTTTCCCCTTTACTTTGTAGTGTAATTACGAAGCAGCCTTACTCAAACATGGTCTTTTATTCTTTATCAATTTTTACTACAAAGCTTAAATCAAATATCATGTATAAATTAAATATAGCATCTGTACTTTTCTTCTTCTTCGCTCTAACCTTAAATGCACAAATTCGCAACAACAACTACGCATCCGGCGATCAAAACATGGGCGATCTTGACGTTTTAGAACAAGAAATCGCAGTTTCCGTCAAACTAGAAACGATCCTTCAACTACACGCTCCTGAAGACGCCAGCGTATCCTTCGTATTCGACGAGATGGAAGAATTTAAGCACGGCATCAAAGCAGAACGCCCAAGAAATGGAGGATCTTATAAAAGTAAAGGTGTACAGAATGGTATCCACCGCTTCGGAGTAGATGCTACGGTAAACTGGAAACTAGACTGGAAAGCTGATATCAATGGCGACCACGTAAGAGGAGAGAACTGGTCTGGTAACAGAAGACAAAAACTAGCGATCAACAATATAGGTGCAAAATTCTCCACTGACCGTGCTAGAAATGAAATCGTACCAACCGACAACGGAGCAGTAGCACTAAGCAACCGCGACTTCACCATCATCAAGCGCAAGAACGGCCACAGCAATATTGGAGAAGCAGCCGACAATCAGTTTGAAGTAATCTGGAGAGTAGGTACACAAGAAAGACCACAGCGCGGATCTACTCCTCGCATGAACGAAAAGAGCTTGCTAGAGCAGCAAATCGGTTCAGAAGCCTTCAAATTTGATGTGATCTTCACTTTGTCTCAAGATGATCCTTGGATCAACTAAGAGTTGTTCTGCGAAAATAAAATTAAGCAAATAGGTCATCCCGAATTTTGATGTTGTCAGGATTCGGGATGACCTTTTTTTAGTCCAGGTGTACGACTATTCTGAACGTAGAATCTCTGCCGGGTTAACGATAGCTACCTTTAGCGTCTGCACGCTGATCGTCAATAGGGTGATGATAAACAAGCCTCCAGCTGCTAAGAGAAATACGCCCAAATCAATACTTATATGGTAGGCAAAATTGTGCAACCACTGCTGCATAAGCCAATAAGAAAGGGGCAATGCGACAATTAAAGCCCAGGCGATTAAGAGTACAAAGTCTTTCGTAAGCAAGAATAAGATACCGGGAACATTGGCACCTAGTGTTTTCCTAATACTGATCTCTTTTAATCGTTGATGAGCCGTGAAAGTAGTAAGCCCCAGTAAGCCCAGGCAAGCTATTAATACGGCTAAAGCGGTAAGAACAATGGCCAAGTGACCAACAACTAGTTCCCGCTGATAAGTCGCATGAAATCTTTCATCCAGAAATTGATAATCAAATGGTACTTGCGGGCTAAATTGCTCATAGATCTCTTCTAGACTAGCTAAGGCTTCCTTCGCTTTTCCGGCTTGGGTTCGAACAAACAAGCGATACGTATCTTCCGGTTTTAGCAGCATAATCAGTGGCTCAATTTCATGGTGCAGAGAGGACATATGAAAATCTGCAACAACGCCAATAATGGAACCCGTCTCCCTTCCCCACATCTCTACTCTTTTCCCAATTGAGTTTTCTACTCCCATTAATTGTTGAAATGCTTCATTGACCACATAACTGATCGAATCGGAGCCAAACGCAGTATCAAAATCACGCCCTTGCTTGAGCTTCATATCCATCACTTCCAGAAAACCATAGTTAACATTTAGCGTATGGACCTCTTGGCGACTTTCCTCAGCAAGGCCCGGCCAAGCATAAGAATGAGTACCACTAGTAACTTCCAGCGGACTTTGGCTACTTGAGGAAACCGACTCAATTCCTGGCATTCTCAGAAGCTCTTCCTTAACGGAAGGAAGCTTTGCTCTCAATGACTGATTCAGGTGGGTATAGATCACATTTTCCCGATCAAGGCCAAGGTTTTTGGACTGAATGTAGCGAATCTGCTTGTAGATGGTCAAAGTCCCGACGATCAGTAGTACCGAGACAGCAAACTGAAATACAACCATTCCCTTTCGTATCAGAAGCCCTCGATTTGTGAGCTTGAAACTACCTTTCAATACTTTCACGGCCTGAAGAGAGGAAAGAAATATGGCAGGATAAAGAGCAGTGATGGCTATACTCAATAGACCTATGCTTGCAAATAAGAATAGCGTGGGACTATCTATCAACTGAATGTTGACATTTTTCCCTGTAAGGGTATTGAAAAATGGCATTGCCAGGGAAAATAAAAGGATCGCGATTGCAAAAGAGATGCCAACCAGGAGCACGGAATGACTCGTGAACTGGCTTACAATAGACATCTTTCCCGCACCAATAGCCTTGCGAATTCCAATTTCCTTCGCTCTGTCAATTGCTTTAGCGATGGTGAGATTGATGAAGTTGATTCCTGCGATCAGTAGAATGAAAAAGGCAACAAGTGAAAAGATGCGAATATAATAGGACATTTTGCTAAGTACCTGGGTACCATTTTCAAAACTTGTCCCTAAGTGTAATTCAGTCAAGGGATGGAGAAAAATTTCACTGGTGAATCCCTCAATGTGTTCGTTTTGTAGCAGCTTTATTTTTTCATTTAGCTGCTTGACATCTGCATCCTGCCGAAGTTGGAGGTATAATTGAAAATTACTGTTATCCCAATGCTCAATCCCTGATGCACTGCTTAAGTATTCGTTGATTGGGAGGACAAAATCAAACTGTAAGGAAGAATGAGTAGGGATGTCTTCAAAAACCCCCGTCACATTGAATTCCTGATCGTTATTTATCAAGATACGTTGCCCAATGGCACCGTCCTTGGTTTTCCAATTGCTACCGAAGTATTTCTGTGCTAGTGCAGCTGAGATAACGATGGAAGAGGGATCTTGTAGGAGCACCGTGACATCTCCCGCCAAGAGTTTCCAGGAGAAAAGAGAAAAGAAGGCTTCATTGGCATACAAGCCGTTGGCCCGGCCTATAACTTCATCTCTTAGCAGAACAGAAGGAGGCCTTTGTCTGATCAATGCCATTTTTTCGACTTCAGGGTAATCCTTTTCTAAAGTCTCTGCCAGGGGATAGGGGACGGAGTTCCCCGTAAAGATCTGATCCGTGAATTTAGTGTGGCGGAAAACGCTGTAAATACGGTCATGATTTTTGTGAAATTTGTCATAGCTCCACTCATCCTTAATCCAGAAGACAATGAATAAGGCTATCAACATTCCTAAAGTCAACCCCAAAATGTTGATTAAACTAAAGACTTTATCTCTTTTTAGCATGCGCCAACTCAACAGCAAATTATGTTTGAACATATTCGGGCGATTAATTTTTAGTTTTCTAAAAGAAGTAAAGCCTAGCAACAGATGTAGCGTGTCCAGCCAGTACATTCCTTTGGCATAGAATTTTCCTTTAGTGGAGAAGCGATCTTTATGAATTTCTTCCAGGTCACCCAGGAATTCCTCTGCTTGTGCCTCGCCAAGAATTCGACCTAATAACCAGTTCGCTAATCGAGGTGGGTTGGTTTTTCCTTTCATCACAGACTTGGATTTAAGAAAGAGATCATTTTCCACATACTTTGTCGTACTTCCTGTGAAGACTGTAGCTGGCGAATACCTAGCTCTGTAATGGTAAAAAGGCGCTTTTTTCGATCTCCACGTTTGGCAGTGTTCCCTCCAAGTTCAGAATGGAGTAGACCTTTATCTTGTAGACGATACAAGGTAATATGTACCGCTCCCAAGAGAATAGACCGACCCGTGTGCTTCTCTACCTCTTCTTTTACCGAAACACCATAGGCATTCCCACTCAGGATGCAGACGGCCAATAGCACCAATTCCTCAAACTCACCTAAGCCTTTTCTTTTCATTATTTACAATTTTGTATATTATACAAATATATAACTAATCATCGAACTTCTATAACATTTGCTAACAGCTTGTGCCAAATCGGCCAACTGTGCTTAAGTTATTGCTATCGCATGATGAGGAGTGGAGAATAAGGAGAGCCTTTTATCGAACTAGCATTACCTCTCCCATGATGGGTTCACGTTTACCATTTTGACCTACAATTTCCCCTTGATAAACATAGACTCCATTGGGTAAGAATTGACCTTGATAGGCTCCATCCCAGATTTCTCCACCGGGTGGAAGTTGATCCAGGCTGAATAGCAGTGTGCCCCATCTGTTGAAAATCTTAAAATTCTCAACATGCAAGACCTCTGGCCCTGCGTAAATAGAGAAAAAGTCGTTGATCCCATCGTTGTTAGGAGAGAAGACATTAGGCGCAAAATAGGCGAATTCTTGCCGAACAATAACCGTTATCTGTGCCTCCGCAGTACATCCTCGATCATCTTCCACGAAAACTTCATAGCGAGTAGTGAAAGCTGGAGATACGGTCGGATTTATACAATTTGCACAGCTTAGGCTATCCAAAGAGGCCCATTTAACCGTCACCACTGGATGATTTGATTCGAAGGAAAGATCAATAGATTGACCACTGAAGATCTGGTAACTCGGCTCGACAGTAAGCGCAAGGGGAGAGGCGGGTAAAATTCGGACATTTTCAATAGTACTACATCCCTGACTATCTGTGATCATCAACTCAAAAGTGCCACTAGGTACGGCTACGGTAGACTCCCGAATGACCTTCCCATCTAACCGAACTTCATAAGTCCCGCTACCGCCAGAGATTTGATCGATCTGAAGAATACCATCGGTTGCCGTGGCACAGCTCGGTGGGGTGACGTTATAACCAACTTTAATACGCGTTTCGAATACTTCCCAACTAGCTTCACCAATACAACCCATGTCATCAGTGACGGTCAGCCCATATACCCCAGGTGCATCAATGGGGAGAGATGGCCCGGCAGCACCGTTAGACCATTCATACTGCACAAAGGATCCACTGGTGACTAAGCGATCGGGGCGTCCACTACAAAGACTCGCGGGGCCTGTAATCTGCGGATTGGGTGCTGAGAAAACTAGAATATTAATATCATGTGCGCTATCACAACCGTTTTCTGCAGTATATACATTCGAAAGCAATGTGTTTTCGGTATAGGTGACACCTTCATAAGTATCTCCGGGGCATAAACCGATATTTTCCACTACCTGGATGGGGTCATTTACGACCAGTTCCAGTTGAACCAAACTATCAAGTCCCATCGCATCTTTCAGCAGTACCTGGTAGGTGCCGTCGGCATGGAAAATCTCACTTCCAACCTGAATAGTCTGGCCTGCACAAAGCACTGTATCAATGATTGTGGTAGGACAACTTTCAATCGGCAAATATTCAAAAAGCAAGGCATTGGAAATGTATCGACAAGATGGGCTGGTAATCCTCTCCACGTCTGCGGCTACCAAGGCTCGCAGGGCCAAGTCTGGCGGCAATTGATCAATTTCCAGTGCATTGTTTCGGCTAGGTGTCCCAAAGTTTTGCCAACTCAAGCCTTCATTCTGTGAAACCTGCCACTGAATGATGGGTTCCGTAAGGCCTGTTCCTATCCCTAGAGCTACCTCTATATTTGCATCAATACAATGAGGCATAGGCAGTACCTCTTCTAGTGTCAAAGGTGGGCCGCAGGGTCGAAACAAGACATTATCTATTGCAAAATCATTGCCAATTTGGCCATCTGAATTATGTCGCAATGCGATTAGAACAGAGGTTTGATCTCCACTTGGTGTGAAAGTGAATCCGTATGAACGCCAGGTCTCATCTTGTGGGATTTCCCCTGTCCCTCCTAGTAGCAGCCCATCAATCAGGAACTCCACTTCAGGAAGCCCATCTGCGAATTGTGTACTATCGATTAAATTGATGAGGGATGCAGAAAACTCATATGTCGTTCCTGCACATAGTCCTTCGATTTCCCATTCTGCGATAATGGCGTTATCGACACGACCATTGACGACCATCATGTAACCTTCTGGGGTAGTGCTTAGATCCTCAATGGCAATCCATGAGGGGGCATTTAGCTCTACCGGCCAATTCATTGTATTTCGGGTAAGGGTAAAAGTACCAGGGGAGAGCGGGAGCGTATTAGTAGAAACATATTCACTTTCAGGGTGATTAGCGAGAGGAGCTAGAAGCTCCAGCCCTGCCCCAAAAGTTCCGCTATTGTTTAAATTGATCCCCACGGCCCCGCCACAAGCAGGTGGAGGTGGGGGATCTAAATCTTTGGCTAATGATTGCTTTTGACCTTGCAAAAGGCAAGGTGAAAAAAATAGGGATATGATCAGTGATCGGATTAGTGTCTGATTCATGTGTTGAATGCGATCGGCTTTGGGAACTTTTGCTGCAAAGGTACACACCTTTAGTTAGTAGAGACACTAGTCCAATGAAAATCTTTGGCTTACTTATGACGTAAAGCTGTAATGGGTGAATGCCGAGCTGCTTGCAAGGCTTGATAGCTAATGCTGACAGCCGTTAGGAGCAAGGAAAGAATGGCCCCGACTATGAACGGCCAAGGTCCAATGTCGATCCGGTACGCAAAATCAGATAACCACTGGGTCATTCCCCAGTAAGCCAGCGGCCAAGCGATGAAATTCGCTATCAAGACCAAGAGTAAATATTCACGTGACAAAAGAAGATATAAACCACTTACTGAAGCACCCAAAACTTTGCGAATACTGATCTCCCGTTTTCTTTTTGAGGCGGAAAGCCCCATTAAACCTAGTAGCCCCAAAACAGCAATTAAGATACTCAAGAAAACGAAGGCTTGAAGTAAGTGCATCAGGCGGCCTTCAGTAAGATATTGATCAGCTAAAGATTGATCTAAGAAGGTATAGGCGAAAGGAAATGCCGAGCCCATCTGCTTCCATTTTTGTTCCAATTGTTGAATGTTCTGATTGAGTTGATTCCCTGAAAGACGGAGAAGTAACTGGGGGGCAGCTTGTTGTTCGGCCAGGAACAAAATAATCGGCTCGATAGGATTATGCAAAGAACCAGCGTGATAATCAGATAAAACACCAATGATTTGCACCTGATCGATACTACCGTCTGGGTTGGGTCCGAAATCGGCTTTTTTACCGACAGCGGCCTCCCCCCAGCCAAATTGATTGGCCGCTGCTTGATTGATTACGATACTCTTATCTGCATCGCCAGGGAAATTGCGACTGAAGAAGCGACCACTGCTCAATTGCATTTCCATACAAGCTTGGAAATCATGATCTACTTCTGCAAATTGGACGCCGAAGGGGCTGGTTTCGCCAGCTTGATTTTCGACATTAATGGCAGTTTGATTCAAAGCCAGGCCTGGAGCAGTACTGGCAATGGTGGCAGCTTGGACCGGGGCTAAGTTTAGAAATTCACGCTTAACAGATTGGATATTGTTGATGAGAGCAGTATCCTTCAAAGGCAAGATCATAAGATTATCGGATTTGAATCCGAGGTCTTTATCCTGCATAAACTGGATTTGTTGGGTCACTATCATGGCACTAATCAGTAACCCAATAGCCACCACGAACTGACCAATTACCAATACTTTTCTCAAACGACTCTTCTGTTTTACATTTATGCCATGTAAAATGGCGCTCGGCCTAAACCTAGAAAGGACCATCGAAGGGTAGGACCCCGCTAGAATACCTACAAGCAAACCCAGGGAGGTTAATAATAGCCACAGGCTAGGAGAAGAGAACAAGGGAAATCCAAATTCTACCCCGAATAGAAGCCGAAACTGTGGAAGCAAAAGAAAGGTGAGGCCGATGCCAAGTAATAGAGCTAAGAGTGAAATGAGTACTGATTCTGTCGTGAATTGCCGAAATAGTTGCAATGGCAGCGCACCCATCACCTTTCTGATGCCAACCTCGAGGGCTCGGCTTCCTGATTGGGCCAAAGACAGGTTCACATAATTGAAGGCAGCGATGAGTAACAAAAGGATCGCAATCGCAGAGAATAAGTAAATGTTCATCCGATTGCCGTTTGGATAGGCTTCCCAATTGAGGTGAGAGTCGAGGTGGATGCTGGTCAAGGGCTGGACCATGAGTTGAGCTTTACCACCCAATTGCTCAAATGTGCTAGCCATATACTTACCGAAAAAACTATCAAATTGATCTATGATGAACTGGGCATCTGTACCCTCTTGTAAGAGCAAGTAGGAATAAACATGACGTCCAAGCCATTGCTCTGCCTCTTCTGGCCGATATTGCGTAGTCCAGGAAACCAGTGTGTTAAAGGGCATATGAGTAGGCTTATCAGGAACCTTAATCACTCCGGTGACGGTCATCCGGTCTTTATTGTCAACGACGATCTCTGCTCCAATGGCTTGGTTTTGCCCAAACAGATTTTGAGCCATCTGTTCACTGAGGACTATACTATTTGGCGCTTTTAAGGCTGTCTGTGGATTACCAGCACTAAATTCTATGTCAAATACTTGAAAGAAACTTGAATCGGCATAGAAGGCTTGATCAGACTTGATAAAGGTTTGATCAAATTCTAACAAGGCTTCATGGGTGAAGACACCATTGAGGCCAGCTAGGCGCGTATAGGCCAGGACCTGGGGATAATCCTCCGTCAATTTAGGCGCTATGGGCCGCGGAATATTAGAGAATTGGTCGACTTGGCCAGAGAAATCATATTCAATGGCCAGACGATAAATATCATTGGCGCGGGAATAATGGGCATCATAGGCCTTTTCATGCCGTACGAACAAGAAAATCAATACGCTTCCTGTGATACCAATACCAAGGCCAATTAATTTGAGTAAGGCGTAGGAGCTATGCTTGCGCAGATGGCGCCAAGCAGCCAGGAGGTAGGTTTGCAACATGTCGGGTTGGGCTTAAGGTAACTTACAGTGATTCTTACTCCCATTAATTTACCGAGCGTAAGACAGAAAGCCCAATGGCAAGTCCCTCGATCCTGTAAAATAGTCGTGGAACTTGCCGAAAATATTGCAAATTGCTAGTCTGATAGTGGGATCATGATACCGGCTGTGATACCAATCGTTCGGTTTTTGACTTCTCGATCGGGGTTTTCATCCAAATCACCAAGGCCTAATATATATCGAACATCAGCAAAGAATCCTAGGTCTGCTAAATTCAAATTCAGACCCAAAGCGGCTGCAATGCTAAAATCTGTTCGTTTGATCCCATCTTCGGCGAATTCGATGGTGTCCTCGATTCCTGCGATCTTGGTTTTTCCACTAATGGCATAATTGAGGTATGGGCCTGCACCAATGTAAGCGTTAATTGGATTTTCGGCACCAAAGCGTAGCTTGGCAAGCGCCCCGACGTCCACATAGGCGAAGTTTTGACGAACTTCTTGTCCTAGTATATCCGCCTTGTAACTTCGGCCGAGGTACATTACCTCAGGTTGAATAGAAAAGGAAGGAATGATCCCCAATTCTAAGCCAATTCCGATCTGAAGATCTACGTTTGACTTAGTGTCGATTTTTGTGCCATTGACTGTATTGTTGACATTGGCTACTACGGCTCCTAATCTGGCCTGAAAGTAGGATTGTGCTTGAAGATTAAAGCTGATAAAACAGCAGGCGATAATAAAAGACAATATCGATTTTTTCATAACAGCACTATTGAGTTTAGATTCTATGACAATTTATTGGCGTAAAGTCTATATTATTTCTCATTAAGCAGATAGAACGCAATAACGAATGGTCCTTAAACCTTATTGTAACTTTTCTTGTATGCTTGAGAGTAGTTCTTCTGCACTTTTTTTGGCGTTTCCGGCGGCTTTGATCTGAAGATAGATGATGCCACGCAGGCTGTAGATCATATTGCGCAAGCGTTTATCATCCAAAAAATCGTAATTACGGGCATAGATAGCGTCATAATCTAAAGTGACGAAGAAATCTGCCATATAATTCTTGCTAAAATTTTCTCGCCGCTCATATGCTCTCTGCATATGAAGGTATTCTCGGTAGTGCTTTTCAATCGATGATTTGAGATTAAAATCCGAGATGAGCTTTAGGTCTCCCGAGTTTATTAAGGTGTGATAAGTAGCGTCTTCTGGAATAAAAGTAATCGTTGCTGCTACGTTGAATGCCTTGCTAAAAATAGTGTCTCGACCTGGCATTTTCCGCCCCAGATGAGGTTCCAGCTTGTTGATGTCGTCTAGATTTTGCCCCAGGAGATAGATATTCTTATTGAGAGAATCTAGGTCATTACTGAGGTCTTTTTCGAGGTTTCGTAGGTAGAGTTTTTCAATTTTGCGCGCTTGATTGTTCCCGGCCCAATTGTTAAGTGCAAAGGCTATACTAATACCGATGATCACAATAATGATCTCCCCAATAGCATACCGCCAATTGATCTTCATGTGCTTGTGCTTTTGGACAGAAGCTACGGATTTTTGGCCTTTTCTCAAAAGAGGGTAAGAGGGGGCAATGAACTTACTATGGGACGCTTATCTGTTATGTCAGGCAAAATCTATGCTTAATGGTTTGAAGGGGGAGTGAGCTGAGCTTGTTCTTTGAGCGTTTTCCGATCAATCTTTCCAGTATCATTTTTAGGGAGCGCGTCCAGGAATACAATTTGCTTCGGGATTTTAAATCTTGCTAGTCTTTCATGGCAAAATTGCAGAAGTAGGGCTTCATCCATATTAGTTGTTCCTTTTACACAAATATAGGCTCTGCCGACTTCTCCCCATTTTGCATCAGCTACGCCAACTATGGCTGCTTCGGCAATTTCAGGGTGACTCATCAGTACTCTTTCAACCTCCGCCGGGTAAACATTTTCACCTCCGGAGATAAACATGTTTTTGATGCGATCAACCACATAAAGAAAGCCTTGTTCATCTTCTCGAACGCGATCGCCTGTTCTAAACCAAGGCCCATCAAAGGCTTTCTTTGTCGCTTCGGCATTGCGCCAATATCCCGGTGTGACCATAGGCCCTTTGAGTTGTAGTTCTCCGGGGGTATTTGCTGGAAGAGGCTTTCCCTGCTGATCCACAATCCGTGTTTCGACATAAAAATTGGGACGGCCTATGGATCCCTTTTTACGAACAGCATCATCTTGATGTAAGGAAGTCAAGTTCGGTCCCACCTCCGTCATGCCGTATCCCTGCCGAATCGGTACTCCTTTTTTGTGCCATCTCTCAATCAAAGGAATGGGCATAGGCTCTCCCCCTACTATGATATAATGTAAATGAGATAAATCTCGCAGATCAAAACTTTCTTCTTGAGCCATCATATTGAGCATCGTCGGGACCCCCATAAAAAGACTGACCTCTTCTTCCTCCAATAGTTGCAAGATTGCGGCAGCTTCAAATTTTTTGACCAGACAGGTATAGCCACCATAATGGAGGAAAGGCGTTAAGAGGACATTCCAGCCACCAGTATGAAAGAAGGGCATACAATTGAGTGTTCGGCTGGTACTGTTGATGATCAAAGAAATCGAAGTGTTGACACTATTCCAAAACAGCATTCTGTGTGTATAAAGGGCACCTTTAGGAAATCCGGTGGTCCCAGAGGTGTATAAGATGAAGATAGGATCGTCTTCATCAATGCTGGCCAATGGAATGTAGGTGCATTCCCGATCCTTCTGCTGGTCGCAAAATGCTTCCAATTCCTTCCAAGTCCAAGTTTCCAGATGGGTGGAATCTTCCAGGTATGGAGTGAGCGATTGCAAAAAATGATCTTCCGCGATCAATAGACGAGGATTAGCATCCTGTAGTAGGTATTCTATTTCGGGTGTACTTAATCGGTAATTGATGGGAACGAGAGTGAAGTTTGCTTTCTGTGCCGCAGAGAAGAGGGCGACATGTGCTAAACTGTTTTCCGCTAGAATGGCAATGCGATCACCGGCTTGTAGCTTGACGCTATTTTGCAAGAGCCGGACCAGCTGCTTACCTAAATTGTTCAGTTGGAAATAGCTCAAGGCACGTCCTGTTTCGTATTCCTTTAGTGCTATTCGATCAGGGCTATAGATCGCCCATTTTTCAATCCAGTCTGTTTGCATAGCTTGGAAGTCGGTGGTTTCTCAGATAAAGGTAAAGTAGATAGTCTTAATCACAAACGAAAAGCAGCACTGGCAAAAGCTAGGCCGCCACCTGAACCGATAAAGTAGACTAAATCGCCAGTTTTAATGAGTTCTTTTTCCCAGGCGTCATTAAAGGCCATGGGAATGCATGCGGAACCTGTATAGCCAAAGTGGTGCATGACGGTATGTGCTTTTTCATGTTGTTCTCCCAATCGATCCATGGTTTCTCGGATGCTATTGATGTTGATTTGGGTGATGAAATATTTGCTAACTGCTGCGGAATCAAGCCCGAGTTTTTCATTCAGATGCTCAGCCATGGCCGACCACACCTCAGGATTAAGCGTTTTAGGAAATTTCTTGGCAAATACTAATTGGTGTCCATGATTAGCTAGGACTGCCGAGCTAATAGGAGTCTTTGTCCCCCCAGCATATACGCCCATGTAATCATGATACTGACCTTCTGAAATTAATTGGCTAGCCAAGAAACCACGATCTTTTTCTTGCGAAGCAGAGAGAATCACTGCTCCAGCACCATCGGCAAAGAGAGTGACAGTTTTCTTATCTGCCTGATTCAAGTATTTACTCATAGCATAAGCCCCTACGACTAATACATGCTGATATTGTTCATCGGCTTGGATATATTTTGCGCCAATATCTAGGGCCGTCACGAATCCAGCACAAGCGGTATTGATGTCAAAAGTTCCAGCGGCCGTGGCACCCAAACGATGTTGTAACACAGCCGCGGTGGATGGAGAAATATACTCGGGCGTGTCCGTTGCGACAATAATCAGTTGTAATTGCTCTGGCTGAAGTCCTGCTCTATCTAGGGCTTGTACAGCAGCATATTGGCATAAATCAGCAGTACTTTCATCTGCTGCACACCAGCGTCGTTCAAATATTTCTACATTTTCTTCTAACCAGGTGCTCACGTTTTCGCCTAATTGTTGATCAAAATAGGCATTGCCTAAGCGGCGATCAGGTGCATAAGCACCGACCCCTGCTATGATTGCATTTTGCATTATCTATTCTACGTTTTTGAGTGCTTGTAAATAAGACTGCCTACAAGGGTAGGGCTTAATCCAATGAGAATTCCGAGTGCTGCGGTGACTCCTGGATTACCAAAAGTGAGAGAACTATTGGGGAACAATTGTGTGCCCCAGAAATAGAGACTAAAATGTGTGGCCATTGAGAGGATCGAACCTAGCCACACGATTTGTAAAGAAGCCTTTTTGAAAAGTACACCGACTAAAAGAGGAGGGACGGCTGCCAAAACCAAACCATATACACCCACTTGGCCGAATATCCCTAAGAGTTTGGGAGGATTCAGGTCGATTAAGAAAGTGAAAATGGCTATTAGCACTAAAACCACATGACTGGCTCGAAAGGCCAAGCGCATTTTGTCCTCCTGTGTATATCGTTTTTGCTGAAATTGATCGATTAAAGGAAGTACGAGATCGTTGGCTGTAATGGTTGAGATACCAACGAGTAGTCCATCTAAGGTGGACATGGCGGCCGCCAAGAGGACTATGCTTATCACAGTGAATACCCAGTCGGGAAAGACCTGTTGTAAGTAAGTGGTCATCACTAGATCTTGCCTGAACTGTCTAGTTTGGGGGTCGTTAAGTAAGTCCTCTGGAACAGCAAGATGCGCCCAGAAACCAGTTAAAAGCAGGAGCGTAAATAAAAGATAGACGATAGTGAATACGCCAATGTATTGCTTTACATCCTTGTCGGTCTTTACATACAGGGCTTTGGTTAGTATGTGTGGTTGGCAAACCAAAGCAGCACCAATGCTAAAGCCAGCGATATAGATAGAAAAGAAGTTGTTGAATAGTTTTCCATCTGGATTGATCCAACTCAGTAAATGAGGACCAGCTTGCTGTAGATTATCCAGTAAGGAGTTGCCATCTTTTACCATTAATATAACTCCTGAACCAATAATCAACAGGGATACACCAATCATAAGACTCCCTTGCAGCATATTAGTAAAGACGTGGGCGTAGGTGCCACCTAGAAATACATAGGAGGTTACAAATATTAAAGTGATCAATAAGGCGGCTACATTGGATATCCCTAGCAAGGATTGCATCACAATAGATATACCTCCCACTAACAGTACCACAAAGGCAAAGCCCAACAAATTCAGAATCGAGAAGTACATAGAAAAAGCCCTTGAACCGTAGCGTTTCCCAATCCAATCTGGGATCGTCAAGGCCCCCATCTTAGCCCCCATTCGCCGAAACTGGAAAGATAAGATCCAGAGCATCAGTAAAAAGCCCAGATAGACAGCTAGTCCTAAATGCATAAAGGCGGCTAACCCATCTACGTAGACAAATCCAGGGTTGATGATAAAAGTCGCCGCCGAAGCTGTGCTGGCAGCCAGGGTTATACCGACTACCACCGGAGACAGGTCCCCTTTACCGATAGCAAAACTGCTAAAACCGTCTGTTTTCCGATGCCCTAACCATCCCAAATAGGAGGTTCCAATCAAGTACAATCCAAAGAGTATCCAAGCTAGCATAATGGTCTATTCCTTCGCATTAGGCTCCTTAGACTTCCAAGGTCTAAGGAGCCTAATACCTAGAGCTATTACTTAATCGCGGGTAAATTAATCTTAAGTTCCATGGTATAAAGCCCTCTTGTTGGTGCTGAAGCAGTGAATTCTCGCAGCTCTTGGTTGAATAAATTACTGGCTGCGGCAGATATCGTAAATATTTCGTTAATCCGATATCCCAGACTCAGGTCCATAGTGAAAAAACCGCCCAATGGACCATAGTTGTAAGTATCAGCACTACGAGCATCTTCTATTATAGGTTTGCCTCGATAAGTCAAGCCAGGGTGTGACTGGGAAGCAATTTGAAAGCTGGAGAAGTAATCATAGGATTCTACCCAGCGACCGAAAATACTGCCGAAGAATTTTTCACCGCTATAGTTGAGACCCACACCAAATTTATGAGTAGGGGCATTCACCAGAATATCCAGAAAGTTAACTACTCCATCATTATTAAAATCATTTTCGAGGTCATCTTCATCTACACTGTAGTCAAAGTAAGAATAGTTAAAATTGGCACTGAAATTGGGATTGAAATAGTAGGTCGTACCCAGATCAAAACCGTAAGTATTTACTTGACCAAAATTTACATAGGTAGCTACCAGCCCATTCCAAATGGCATGACCTGATTGAACCTCCTCGATTTTTTGATCGCCACGAGCTGTTGCCACACCGACTACCGTCACTGGACTAAGGAAATCCTTAGAAATATTGTAGTAGGCATTAGCGTCGATAAAGAACTTATTCTTCACTAGTTGTCCTCGATAACCCAACTCATAGGTTTCTATTTTTTCTACCTTTTGCTTTTCTACTGTAGTACCATCAATTAAGGTGAAGCCTTCGGCATTACCTAAAATCAACCCGCTGAATAAATCGCCAAACATATTCAAGATGGTCGGAGCTGCAATACCTTTTCCATATGTTAAACGCCAGGTTCCTTGATCACCGATTTTCAATAGGCCAAACTTGGGTATGAAATTGAAATCATAGATTTCGTGATTGTCAAATCGTCCTGAAGCAATAGCTTTGAATCCACTACCAAAATCGTAATTCAAATGTAGGTAAGCACCTAGTTGATTGACGGTAATGAAGTCATTTTCGTCCTTATCCAGTAAGTAGGTGCCTAAACTATTGGCTTGATCAGACTGGTATTGTACACCGGCAATGAAATCCAACTTGCCAAAGGTATTATAATATTGAGCCTCAGCATTCCAGCGTCGGGAATCATCTTGGAAGAGTGCTCCACTAGCGTAGGATGCTGCACCCCTGGCGACGGAAGCGGGTAGGCCAGCATCCAGACCACGATAATACTGTTTGGTTCTTTCGTCAATGCTATAGGTACTATCCGTTTGGCTTTCGGTGTAATAGACTTGCGCGAAGAAGTTCTTGGTCGTTAATTTAAATTGATAATAATTGATCGACCAATCCTTGATTTGATTTCTTCCAACATTGGTGGGAGAAAGGTAGGTACTATTGCTATAACCGTAGTTGAAACTAAGATCTACATCTTTCGCTGGGCTGTAAATTAAGGACGCTTCGGCTCTCATAAATTCTACATCATCATCCAGTTCAAATTCCTCATAGCCTTCTGATTGCCCGTCGGGGATTGCATTCCCCTCTGCATCAAAAGCGCCAACTCGATCGATAAATACAGAGTCTGTGTATTCGAATTCTGAGCCGGCAGTGTATTCTCCAGTGATCTTGAAAGCAAATTTATCACTCAATACTTGGGCGTGGCGGAGGCGGCCAGAGAAGAAGCCTTTTCCATCGCCTGTCACACCTGGGTTGATGGCAATGGTTGTACCGGCAGAGGTTCTTGGATCTTTCGTGATGGTATTGAGCAAGCCATTGTGTGCATTAGGACCATACAGCGTGGCATTGGGGCCTAGAATCAGTTCGACTCTTTCAATATCCTCTTTGATAGTCGTATTTAAAGGGCCAAGGGGTAAGCCTGTGGCGATCAGTGAGGAGAACCGCCCATCAGTCACCTGAAGGTTTTTTGCATTGAAGTTGGAGTTGAATCCTCGTATGTTGAAGGCGGGAGCTGCAATGCCGGCACGGAAGTAATCAATTCCTTTTTGACGAGCAATGAGTTCTCCCGGGTTTCCTGCATATTCCTCAATCTCTCGGCTAAAAATGGTTTCAATCGTGGCTGGACTTTCCGTAAGCTTTTCCGGCTTTTTAGAACCTGAAACGACAACTTCATCCAGGGCTCGCCCTTCACTCAAGCTAATGTCATGATTGGTTGTTTGATTGGCTAGAATACTTACGCTAAAATTGGTGCTCGTGAATCCAATGTAAGAAGCAATCAAGTCTTGCTGACCGGCTTCCAATTGAAGAACATATTTGCCGTCCAGATCCGTCACGGTTCCTAAGGTAGAACCTTGCAGGACTACATTGGCACCGACTAAGGGCGTACCGTCTGTATCTGTTATGGTACCGCTAAGTGTGCCTTTTTGCGCTTGTATAATCCCTACGCTTAGGCACAGGAGAAAAAGTATCAATACCTGTTTCATAAACAAAGTGCTTTGGATGCTATAAAATGTGCCGAACTAGCTTTTGGCCAAATTTTATGGTAATCTGGCTTAGCTTTTCGATGAGATGTTTTGCAGGAGTAATTTAGGTTGGAAAACCCCTCTTAAGCGAATTCGAAAAAAGTTAGGAAGCCTTGACTTTGATTAATTTTGAATGTCTTTATCCTGTAAATACTTGTATATCTATAATTTATGATGATATGAAAAAAGATGCCAAAGTTTCATCGAGATAGCTACTTCGTATGAATTGCTTTTTCTTGAAAATCATAGACAATGGAATTTTACAACTCAAACATTGGTTTTAGTATAAAGATTGGATGATGCACAAAAGTCACGAATGCCATGCGCTCAACAGAGAAAACACTACTAATTTTGGATTTGGATGAGACCTTGATTCATGCCACGGAAGTTGAATTGGCGCATCCTGCGGATTTTAGGCTAGACCGGTATTTCGTGTATCAGAGGCCTCACCTCAGGGTGTTCATAAATGAGATGAAGAAGTACTTTCAATTGGCAGTTTGGTCTTCAGCTTCTGATGATTACGTTCAAGCCATTGCAGATGAAGTCTTTACACCCGATGACCAATTGCGCTTTGTTTGGGGAAGGAGTAGGTGTACCTATCGCCGTAATTTTGAAGCCATTAATCTGCGGAATTACTCCGATCATTATCAATATATCAAAGTATTGAAAAAGGTTAAAAAATTGGGCTTTGACCTAAATAGGATACTGATAGTGGATGACACGCCGCACAAAGCCCAAGCCAATTATGGTAATGCGATTTATCCAAAGCCATATGAAGGGGATCCTGCCGACGATGAGTTGCAATTGCTAGCGGAATATTTGAAGAAGTTGAGTGCGGCAACCAATGTGCGGAATATTGAGAAAAGAGGCTGGAGAACTAGTGTTCTTAGGTGAAACCTGGAGGCTGCCCCATAGATAAATACTAGGAATGGACTTAGAAGATTCTTAGTATTTCTCCAAAAAAGAGTGAATTGCGGCATGCACAGCATTTGCTCCTTCCCATTGCACAAAGTGACCTGCTTTCGGCACCATGACAAGCTCTGCATTAGGGAGTTGCGCTGTGCCTTTTTGCGCTACATCTGTGGTTGTAAGCTTGGCGTTGAGCAATGGGTTGGGAATCAATCGATCTTCTTCTCCGAAAAAGACCAGGGAGGGAACATTGATTTCCTTTAGTTGGTCGAAAACGGGCGCTTTGAGCATACCAAGTACGCATTTAGGTATCATCGAGCAATACTGATCGTAAGCGTCCCTGTCAGCCCGCAGTTCCAATCGATCACTAATCATAAACTGCGCATCCTCAGGCATGTCATAAAAGTTAAGCTGAAAATTCTTGATGATTTGATTCTCTGTGGTCGATTGAACAAAGGTAGCGGTATAAACCTGTTCAAACCAGTGGATTTGCTGAGGGGTGAAGGTCTCGAATCCAGCAGGAGCCAGGAGTACTAGGTGACTCAGCGATGATGGGTACTGCAAAGCAAAGTGCATGGCTGATTGCCCGCCCATGCTGTGACCGACCAAAACTACTTCTTGTAGCTTTAGTTTCTGGATAAAGAGATGAATTGTTTCGGCGAAGAAGGACATGCTGAAGGAGAACTGGCCGGTGCTGGATTGACCGTAATTCGGGAGGTCTAAGGCAATGCATCGATAACGATCTCTAAGTTTATCGATATTTTTTTGCCAGGCTTTTAGGTTACTACCCAGGCCATGAATGAAGAGTAAGGTGTGGGAGCCTTCCCCTTCATCGATATAGTTGATTGTTAGGCTGTCGCTTAAGATAACTTTATGGGTGGGATACGGATAAGACCAAGTATGCATTGTTGACAGTTTTGTGGAATGGGCAGAGAAGGTTAAAAGAAGAATACAGATGCCTACACAGACCCCACGAAGCGTAATCAATCTATTCATTTTTTGTTTAGCAATATAAAGTATGCCAGGTAGTTCGGAAAGGATATCGGAAATAAAATATAGCTTCAGTCAATATCTAATTTTGTGATTATAAATATTTGTAAGACAATTAATTATGTATAATTTGATTCAGATGATTTTAATTGGGAACCTTTTATATTGCATATTCTATATATTTGATCCTGAGGCTTTCGCCTAATTTTAGGGACACAGCGAGATTTTCGTCGGCTGTTCTGGAAATGCCTAAAAGTTTTTATACCATGCAAAGATTAAAAGACAAGGTAGCGGTTATTACAGGTGCTGCTCAAGGAATAGGATGGGCTACTGCCCGAAAGTTTATGCAGGAAGGCGCGAAGGTAGCGCTTTGGGATATAAATGGAGAAAAAGGCGAGGAAGCGGTCCATCAATTCACGGAAATGGGCTATGACTGCGCTTTCTATAAAGTGAATACAACTGATCTAGGTGAAGTAGAAGCCGTTTGTAAACAAGTGGTAGATCGATTTGAACGGATAGATATCTTGATCAATAATGCCGGCATTACACGAGATGCGACTTTGAAGAAAATGACGCCCGAACAATGGTCTCAAGTATTGGATGTCAACTTGACGGGAGTGTTTAACTGTACCAAGGCTGTTTATCCCTATATGGAGGCTAATGCTTATGGTCGGATCATCAATGCCTCTTCGGTGGTGGCTCGTTTTGGCAACTTTGGGCAAAGTAATTATGCTGCAACGAAGGCGGGATTGATTGGGATGACGCAGAGTTGGGCGAGAGAGTTTGGCCGAAAAGGAATTACGGTGAATGCTGTAGCTCCCGGCTTCATCGCCACCGAAATGGTCAACACCATTCCTGAAAAGGTACTGGATATGTTCCGATCCAAAACACCATTAGGTCGATTGGGAGCCGTAGAGGAGGTCGCCAATGTATATTGTTTTCTAGCTTCTGAGGAAGCCTCCTTTGTTACCGGGACAACAATGAGTGTAGATGGGGGCGTCACGATCTAATTGTGAACGGATTCGCTTAAACCATTGATCATGAAAACTAAACTACTTGCTTTCACTCAGTTTGCTAATGCGTTGTTACCGCATGAAACTAGCTATTTACTATCTATTCAGCATTTTCAAGACCCTGAGCGCCTAAAGATCTTGAATCAAGTAGATTACAATTGCAAGAACATTGAACAGTTCACGCCTTATGGCGGGCATATCAACAAGCGGAAATACTCACATGTTAAGACCTGGATCGAAGATCGGTTGGCTCGGATCGATGTAGATCGTCATTTTACCTGGATGAGCGAAGTGGAGCAGCGAATCGTTACAGACACCATTCTTCCTGAACAAGAAAAGAAGTTGTTAAAAGAAATTCGAAGGTACAGACACCCTGGATTTTTCTTTGTCAAGTTTTACGAGTTGACCCGTGCCTACCATCACTTCTTGTTGGTGCGGATGCGGTATGATGACGAAAAATTGGTAGGGCAATTTCTGGAAGCATATGCCGATAGATATCAATATTCTTTACAGGTGTCTGCTAAGATCCATGGAGCGACCAAGGATATTGTCGGGCAATATCGACAGAATAACTTAGAAAGTGAGCAATGGAAGCAATGGTTGACAGAGGTCTTTTACGATGAGGACTTGGATGGCCATAATCGATACCAAGCTTTAGTACGACTGAGTTTTATCGGCTTCAACTATCGACAATATGATTTCTTGCTGGAGCACTTTGAGTACATTGATGAACATTTTGCAAAGGGAATCAACTACTCCAAACGCTTGTTGGCTAATTACTATCATAATCGCTTGATTCTCCATTCTAACTTCAAAGAACTAGAATTGGCGGCTTACTACGGTAAACTGTCTATCCGCGCAAAGAATCATGATTATCTGCATTATGTCAATAACCTAGTAGCCATCCTCTTACGCCAAGATCAACCCCAACAGGCTTTATTGACCATTCGAGCAGCATCCAAAGAAGCTAAGGTTACGCAAAACCTTCATAGCAAGGTGAGTTATGTGGCCTTTTACATCGAATGTCTAAATAAAAATGCTCAGTACAAGAGCGCAGAAAACTATGCCACGACTTTTTTAAAAGCGTACAAAAAGGAAGTATTGCAATACCGTTGGCATCTTTTTTTCTCAGCCTACTTAGAGGCCTTATTGCAGCAGGGCAAATATCGCAAAATGCTACGTGTGATCTGGCAAAATCAATTGATCGAAAAAGATAAGAAGTATCAATCTAGAGCCAATTACTTGCCTACCGTTAGTTGGTATCGAGCCGTGGCGGCCTACAAGGAAGGTATCTGGAAAGCGCGAGATGTAGAGGCGGACTTGCTAGCTTTTGCGGAAAAGAGGGGAAAGGCGGAAGAGAGAGCTGCCTATACTAGCCTGTGGAAACAACTTCAGCGGCATATCCCGGAACTGCTGAATAAGGTCTCCGCGAAGCTGACCTTTGATACGACTTACTAACCCATGCCATTTAGTAAGAGCTCTCCAATAGCTGGATCAGCAGCAATGGCCACTAAATGTGGATTATCAGACCGTACCAAGTCTTGTGTGAATGATAAGCGTAGATCTGCCGGTAGATAAGGTAGCTGGATGAAATGCCGAATATTCTCAATGGCTTGCGCTTCTAGTGGTGCATCCTGCAAAGATAAATAGTTGATTAAGCGAGTACAGATAGAGGCGAGGATGTCAACTCTTAGCGTAGTTTGCTGTACCACCGCGGCAATTAGTGGCTCAACCTCCCCCTGAAAATTGGCTGTAGACAAGATCGCTTTGGGTTGAGGTAAATGGCCAAGACCTTGACTTACAAATGTGATGAAAGCCCTAGCGGTGACGTCATCCAGACAACTATCTGTTAAGAGTTTCACTAAAGAAAGTTCCTTTTGCAAATCGGGGAGTTCTTGTATGCTATCAAAAAACTGTACCAGCGTTCTAGCCGTCGTGCGGTCTCCGTGGAGGACGTTAGGGTGGGTTAAAACGAAATCTATTCCTCTAGAGTCAATTCCATTTTGCTCCGCCCATTTTGCCCATTCTTTTAAATCAAAGACCAATGTGATATGCAACATTCGGGTTAGCATAGCATCATCCATCGGGGTGACAGAATAGTCTCCGCCATCGGGATTGGCCGTAAGGATGATCTGCCATTTTGCGGGCAATTTCCAACTCACTAACTCATGGTTTTGCAGGAGTTGCATAATACCGCGCAGAATCCGATCATCAGCTCGATTCACATCGTCGATCAGGAGAATACCTGGACCTTCTTCTTTGGGAACCCAGGCTGGTGCTTGAAAGACAGTCTCTCCATTTATGATACTTGGCATGCCAAGCAAGTCTCCCATTTCTTCGAATTGGGCGGGAGCAATATAGGCCAATTGATAATCTAATTCTTTGGCTAGCGCTTGAACAATCTCCGTCTTACCAATCCCGTGTTTTCCCCAAATACAAATGGGCGTCTTGCGTTTGCCTTTTGCCTCTTGACGCAAGTTGATGGCCAACATATGGCTTAAAAAGGCGACGACTTCACCTGCCTTGGTTGGCGTGCCATAGTACTGATATCGATCATCTAGCTGTTTGTGCTCTTGCTTGCTCATGTTGCAAAGATAGGAGTTTTGTCAAAGCCTATTTCTAATTACTGCTGAGAATGATGCCTGGGAAGTACTATACGAGAACCTTGATCTTGTTGCCAGTGCACAGACTTACTTTCATGCACCAACCACAAGATGGGGAAACGACTTTTGAGCTTGAGGGGAGGAGCATCACCATCGGTGAAATAGAGTATAGCATCTGGTTGATGAGATTCATTGGCCCATCGAATAGCTGCGTCAAATGAAGAGCCACCTCGCCCACTTATATAAGCAGGTGTTTGACCCTGATAAGGATAAGTCTTACGAATTTGCGTGTCGCTCTCCACAATATGAATGGCAATTCCTAGCCTCCAAAGATGATGTACCTCCGAAAAAAAGTCATTAAACTGAGATTCCTGTATGCTCGCTGAGGTATCTATCACGACCAGTATTTTCTGTTTTTGTTGAATCTGAATACCAGGAGAAGTACCATATCTCTTGGAGGGACGCCGGATCGTGTTCTTTATCTGAGTCTTTTTATGTCGCCCGACAAATAGCCGCAATACTCTTCTCCAGTCGACTTTTGGACTGGTATTTACGCCTAGTTTCTCTAAGCGAAGTCGTAAAGCCGCTGGCCAATCCTGAATGGCTGCTTGACCGACTCTATCCAGGGTGTTGAGAATCAAGTGATCCATACTAGCTTTGATAATATCTTTCTCAGCCTTACTTAAATTTGATAGTTCTTGGTGCCAAGTACTGTGTTTGTGCCTATGCTCTGTTTCTTTGTATTGCTCGAGCATTTCTAGGGTGGGCTGAGGTGCGGAAGTTCTAAGTCCTTCGAGCCAGAGGCTTTCTAAATTATCATAGTATGATCGTATTCCTGCATTTAAATACCCAGCTGGAATTCCGAAGGATCCAGCACGAGGTATAGAAGGCGGTAGGGGAGAAGAGGGTTGGAAAGAGTAAGCTATCCAATCACAAACTACATCATAGAGATGAGGGTAGTGGAATTGGTCAGTCTCGAAAGGGTGATTAAGGACTAGGTGCAATAGTTCATGTAGCAGTAGTGTTTTCTTCTCTTGAATGGCATCTATTTTCTCCCATTTTTTCCCATTGACATGCAACTGTAGAATGGGAATACCATGGTCTTCCGTACCCCAAGCCAGGCACGGACCGGTAGATACTACTTTCTTAGGGATACCGCTCAAGAGGTGACCCCAGAAGGGATCACTAAGTATCCATTGAACACTAATGGATGAGAATTCTCTATGTATAGCTGAAGTCAATAGACTATGTACAAGTTCATCTGATCTAATCGGTTAAGTCTTCGGATTCTTCGCCCTCTAGTATGTGAATGGTACTTTGTATAGCACCGTCAAATGAAGTGCCATCGGCTGCTTCTAAATTGTATTTGATTTCCATTACCCAAGTAGGTTGAATTTCGGGTAAGGAAATCATCAGGGTCTTTCCATCATCACTCAAAGTTAACTTATCTATGCTCAGTGATTTGGTATCATAGCGTTTAGATCCATATTTACGACTTCGTTTGAGTTCCCAGGTGTTGATCTCATAAGATTCGAACTGCTCCGCTACTTTTTTCTCCAAGGGATTGGCAAAGGTTAATTCTATACCTGACTCCAATGCTTTCATAGCAATGGGAAGATGTAATGCCTGACCAGTATAGCGGATGCGATACAAGCCTCCTACCTGAATCATCTGATTAGTGGCCCAAGCGGACATGCCACAGCCATAGAATTGTCCATCCTTGTTGTTGAAACGGCCGCGCATGATCCCCGTAGGGAACTGCGGAACGGGCAGTTCAATCATGCCTCCTTGCCGTGTACCCGCCACTGTTTGGGGTAAGACCACAAAGGCCTTTCCATAGCCATAGGATAGGCTCAGTAAACTTCCATTAAGTGGTCCCCAACGATCACTTTCCGCCCATAACAATTCTGCTGGAGAGCGATCGTATTTGCTATCCATCCAACACAATGGCTGCTCCATCGCTGCATCACTCGAATCAGCCGGAGCGCCATAGCCATACATATTGCCATAGAAGCCGCCTTCTTCCACCCAATTGATGCGATTCATGGGGTTCCAATAACCTTCTTGGTCCGTTACGATGAATGAACCATCTGGGTTTATACAAACGCCATTGGCGGCTCGGAAGCCATGAGCTATGATGTCGGAGCGCTGTCCATCTGCACTCACCCTGATCAAGGTACCATGTTGTGGTACCAGCGAGGTTCGAGCATGTCGGCCACTCTTGGCATAATAGAAGTTACCTGCCGGATCAGTTTGTAATCCCATGGCAAATTCATGAAAATGCTCGGTCACCTGATGGTCACTATTGAAGCTTTCGTAAAAGTCGGTCTCTCCATCTCCATTCAGGTCGCGCAAAATGACGAGTTGATCCCGGCAACTGACATAGATATCCCCCTTATGGTATTTGATGCCTAGTGGCTGAAATAAACCGGTGGCGATTCTTCTCCATTTCACCATTCCTTCAGCCTGAGCAATCCCCTTGAGTAGCCAAACCTCCCCATCAATGGTGCTGACTACGGCTTGATCGCCATCTGGCAGGAAGTCAATTCCTGTAGGGCGCATCCGACTGTTCCAGGGATTCTCTTGAGGGAGAACAAAAACATCTACCGCATAGGGGGACTGATCATCCCCGCTCACAATTGGACTTTCAATAATTTCTGGATCATGGACCCCTCCACCCTTGGTGAAAGCCGTCAAATCCACTGCTTTCTTCTCTTGAGTTAATACCTTATCAATGGCCGCTTGTTCTTGAGAAAGTAGAATATTGACTTGTGTTGCGGTGTTGGCAGGGATATCCAGTATATGGTATCCATTTGCGGATTTTATTTTGGCTACCCCTTCAATCCCAATCGCCGCTGCCGAAGGCGCAACACGCATGCTTAAGGCATTTGGGGAAGCCTCAATATTCAAAATGCGACGAAGTACTGGAGCATCTGTATCGGAAGCTAATTCATAACCTTCTAATACAGCTGTTTCACCAACGGTATACTTAACAACCACTTGTTGATCATGATAATATAGACCTTTGTAGTGCGCCCAAGCTCTTGGCAATGGGCCAAAAGGGCGCCCATCTACGGCCACAAAACGCGGATCTTTAAAAGTGCCATCTTCCGGATTGGCCCAGCCCGGAGTAATAGGGTTTTCCACTTGAATCTGACCGACTGTTCTAGGAAAAATATTATGCCTGTCATTGAGTAGTATGCCCTCATAATCCATAAAACCTTCTCCTGTCCAGAATCCAGTCATACGCAGCAGGTCATGATCAAATAAAACAAAAGCATTTCCTTTTGCTACTCCTCCCTCTCCTTTGTCCAGTCGGATAGCAATGCCCTTGTAGGCAAAGTTGACATCGCGAAAATCTTCATTGGGTAAAGGGCTCCGTCCGCCGGAGATGCCGCGCTCGGGGTCGCCGGTATTGGCCAATTCATAGGTATTGATTAAAAAGTCTCCATAGTCCATTTCGGCCCATGGCTGATAGGGTTGAGGGGCAGGTCCTATGGTATCTCCCTTTGGTAGACCTTCCAGCCATTCCTCGGTTATTTCAAAATATTGATCTGGATTTAACTCCTTCATGTATTCTTCCCGAATGAAGTGAATGACCTCATATTTTTCTTGGGGAGTCAAGCGAACCTGAGGGGGCATCATGCCGAATCCTTTGGTTAAGGTTTGGTACATGCTATAGGGGTCCGAACCGTGCTTGAGTGAATCAGCCCAGAACTTGGAAGCATGTGGGATGGACCCTGGTTGCTCTGCATTGCCATGGCAGTTGAAGCAGATCGTGCGATAGGTAATCATCCCCTTGTGGTAGAACTCAGGAGTCCAGTCTTTCATTAAGGACTTGTGATCCAGGTTTAACTCATAATTGGGGAGATCCGAATCTGCAAGTAAGAGTTCTGGGTTGGAAATGGCGTTGGCTTCAGCATGCTGGTCTGAGGTGTGGCAGGCGGGTAGTATAGCCAAGGCTGCAATTGTGAATAGCCAGATCAACCTTATGATAAGGGGACGCATATATTTTGATTTTACTGGGCCTTTAGGAAAGAGAAATGGGAAAGCGGAAACGAGAATTCTTTCCTTTTGACGAGTACACCAAAAGGAGAGGAGGACAGGAATGGAACAATGATCTCCGCTTTCCTATTTGTGTTATTGCATGTCGGTGACTTTCATGTTCTTTGCTTCCCAGTATCCTTTTTCAGGAGAAAAGCTGTAAGGAGAAGGTTCATAGGTGCCTTCTACAGCCGCAGAAGCTTTTTCCGGTACTTCCATGCCTAGCAGGTGATAGGTGGCATTGACTAATAGCCTACGCACACCCTCGTTCACCATGTCAGTGGCAGCTGCTGTGGTGCAAGTAAAGGCTTTACCGGCCTTTCCCCCAGGAAGTTCGTAGCTTTTGGTCCACGCCACGGGCATCATGGGATCATTAGGGTTGTAAGGGTTTTTTGCAGCAGGATTCACAGTAGCCACCACTGTATCCGTAGGGCGCATACCAAAGAAGCGGTCATTTTCATCAAATTCACCTGCCCGATTGATTGACTGTCCGATGATCAGTGGTTTGGCATCGCCAGGAAGAGGTAATCGCACGCCATATACATCAGTAGGTCCCCAAATCTCTCCATTGGCGATGCCATTCAAGATTGGGTGTGTCTCTGATCCGGGAGCGATTAAACCTCGCGTACTTTGATGTTTATGATGACCATGATGGGTGTGCCAGCGTTCTCCCAGAACTAGGCGCCCAAAGCCACCATCCCAAGGATCCCCTTCTTTTCTATATTGATTACCCCAATGCTTGTATTGATGGGTAGTGTCCTTAAAGTTGAAGGCGTGTGTAGCGGTACGCAAGCCGATAATCGGTTTTCCAGCCATCAAATAGCGCTCTAGATGTGCCATTTGCTCTGCGGGTAAATTGCGGAAGCGGGTCATCAGAATCACTAGATCTGCCTCGTCGACAGCTTCCAGACCAGGAATGTTACCGGTGTAATCTGGATTGATGTACCCGAGTTTTTTTGGATCTTGAGCAAACAGTACTGTACAATCAAAGCCGTGTTGATTCGCTAAGATCTTAGCCATTTGTGGCATAGCTTCTTCAGATCGATATTCTTCATCTCCACTTATCAAAACCACTTTTTTACCATTACTGTTAGGTCCGGTAAAGCTTAGCCATTGGATAGGCCCGGCGGGCTCTTGCTCCTCCTTTGGAGCTTTTTCATTGTTGCAACTGCTGAAACCGATTAGGACGGCCAGGAAGAAAATAAGATGCTTCATTCTTGTAAGTTGGTTTTCAAATCAATGATGGATAAAGCGACAAATAAGTCCAGGATTCACAAAGAAGAAACGCCGCGAATCTCTGTAGACTGGCTTTATCTTATGACCTGTCAAATTACAAAATCACAATAGAATATTCGCCCAATAAGCCTTATCTTTCCAAAAATGCGGAGAATATGGAACGTCTGATTGCTGCCTCTTATCTAACAAAGGAGGAACGCAAGGCCTTATTGAAAAAAAATGATACAAAAGCAATACTTGGTATTTTGCTACATTGGGGGTGGATTGCACTAGCCTTTACCTTGGTCTATTGGTGGCCAAATGTGTTCACAATTATCCTTTCGCTATTTATACTAGGTGGGAAGCAATTGGCTTGCTCTGTTTTGATGCACGATGCGGCTCATCACGCGGTTTTTAGTAATAAGCAGGTCAACGATTTCATGGGGCAGTGGCTAGGCGGGTATCTGGTTTTTCAAGATATGCTGGGCTATCGTCCTTACCACTGGGAACATCATGTAAAGGTAGGAACCATGGACGATCCTGATCTTCTGTTAACAAGAGGATATCCTACCTCCCGAGCTAGTATGTTTCGTAAGTTTTTCCGAGACCTTTCAGGACAAACCGGCGTGAAGAGCTGGCTGGGTTTAATAGCTATTCATTTGGGCTACCTTAAATATAATCTAGGCGGCAAAGTCGAGCGAGTTTCTCAAAAGGATAGAACTTGGACAGAGTTCTTTGTCACCTTCTTTAAGCAATTGAGCGGTCCTATATTAGCTAATATATTACTTTTTCTTGTGCTGACTATTTTGGCTTCTCCTTACCTGTTTTTGCTTTGGGTCGTAGCCTATTTTACCACTTTCCAATTTTCTATCCGCGTACGTGCCATGGCTGAACATTCCATGGTAGATGATCCTTCAGACCCCATGAAAAATACTCGGACAACCTATGCGAATTGGTTAGAAAGAATGCTTTTTGCCCCGTATAATGTGAACTACCATTTGGAGCACCATATGCTGATGGCCGTGCCTCCATACAATTTACCGAAGATGCATCACTTATTACTAGAACGCGGTTTTTATGAAACGGGAACGCTAGAAAAGAGTTATTGGGACGTGATAAAGTTGGCTGTTCGCACCTAGTTTTTAACGAAAAAGCCCCAAGTAAATGACCTACCTGAAGTACCTGGAATCTGGAGAGAATTCCTTCTGTGATCTTAGAATAACCCAAGACTTTTGTCTAAGTAGACACAAAACTACCTACTATGCGTATTTTCTTTAAGCTTATATTTCTCTTCTGCTGCATTGGTGTGATAAATGGTCAGGAAGTAATCCTCATTCAAAATGTGAATGTCTGGGACGGAACGAGTGACGATCTAGCGATCGGGCAACAAGTACTCATCGAAGGGAATCTCATCAAAACCGTTGCCAAGGAAATTTTGGTGTCAAGTGATGTAAAACGAATTGATGGGCAAGGGAAAACCTTGATTCCAGGTTTATCCGATGCACATCTACATCTGGCTTTTACCATGGGGCTTATGGATACGAGAAATAAAGCAGATTGGATGTATACCTCCATTCGGGCTGCTAAAGCGGCCGAAAACTTCCTCATGCTGGGTTTTACAACGGTTCGAGATTTAGGAGGCCCTGTTTTTGGGCTTAAGCAAGCTATTGATGAGGGGCTAATACCTGGTCCAAGAATTTTGCCTTCCGGTGCTTTTATTAGTCAGACCTCTGGTCATGGCGATCTCCGAAATCCAAATGATGCGCACCCTTATTGGTCCGATGCTCCCCTCCATAGCATGGATGCCCAAGGCTGGTCATTTGTTGTGGATGGAGTACCGGAGGTATTAAAGGCAGCAAGGGAAAACCTAAAGCGAGGAGCCACTCAACTAAAAGTAATGGCTGGTGGAGGCATTGGCTCCGATTTCGATCCTATTCACTCCATTCAATTTACGCCAGCAGAGCTAGGTGCTGCCGTGCAGGCAGCAGCGGACTGGGATACTTATGTGACGGTACATGTGTATCATGCTGCCGGGATTAGGCGGGCCCTGGAAGCTGGCGTGCAGTGTATTGATCATGGACATTTGATAGATGAAGAAGCCATCCAGTTATTAAAGAAAAAGAATGCCTGGCTCGTGCCCCAAAGCCATTGGTTACTTCGGTCTGAAGAAGAAAGAAAGGCGCTACCCCCTCATCGAGCTGCGAAAGTAGCCCTAGTTTTGGCAGGTGCAGAGCGAGAAATGGAACTGGCCAAACAATATGATGTTAACCTCGCTTTTGGTACCGATGCCTTCGGACCATTAGGAGGAGAAGCCAAGGCATTGAACGAATTTATTACCAGAGTACGCTGGTACAGCCCAGTTGAGGTGTTGAAGCAAGCTACTTCCGAGAATGCCAAACTATTTCAGCTTTCTGGGAAACTGCATCCATATCAAGAAGGCAAATTGGGCGTGATTGAAGCAGGGGCTTATGCAGATTTATTGATTTATGATGGCAACCCGCTAGAGGATATACAGGTGGTAGTAGATTATCAGAAGCATCTCAAGTTTATTATGAAGGATGGTCAAGTTGTTAAGAATGAGTTGGAATAGTACATTCAACTTTTTCGCTAAAAGAAAACATAGAACGGCCTGAATCTACCAAACAAGATTCAGGCCGTTCTATTTTAAATTAATTGTAAGAACGGATTAAGGCGTAGCCAATTTCTTCACGTATTTCTCCATCCATTGGTCCATCTCCCAAAGGCAGTGAAGTATCGATTCCTTGGCGGCATATCCATGACTTTCATGCGGAAGCATCACCAACCTTGCTGTTCCACCCAATCCTTTAATGGCGCTGTACAGTCGTTTACTTTGTACAGGGAAAGTCCCACTATTGTTATCCGCTTCGCCGTGAATCATGAGTAAGGGTTCATTGATCTTGTCAGCATGCATGAAAGGAGACATTGTGTAATAGATTTCTGGTGCTTCCCAATAGGTGCGCTCCTCTCTTTGAAAGCCAAAAGGTGTCAAGGTTCGGTTATAGGCACCACTACGAGCTATTCCGGCAGCAAAAAGATCTGAATGGGCTAATAGGTTAGCGGTCATGAAGGCCCCGTAGGAGTGCCCACCAATACCAACTCGATCTCGATCGGCTATGCCCATATCTACTAACTTGTCGATGGCTGCCGCAGCATTATCAACCAGTTGCTGACGGAAAGAGTCGTTGGGCTGTTCGTCCCCTTCCCCTACTACTGGCATACTTACCCGGTCAAAGACGGCGTAGCCCCTGGTGACCCAGTATAAAGGAGAACCCCAGCTCAAGCGGATGAACGAATGAGGAGAACCCGAAACCTGTTTGGCAGCGGCAGCACTCTTGTATTCGCGGGGATAAGCCCACATCAATACGGGCAGGCGTCCGTCTCGTTTAGCATTGTAGCCTTTAGGGAGGTAAAGATCTCCTTGCAAATCCAAACCATCCGCACGTTTGAAAGACACTTTCTGTTTTTCAATGCCAGCTAAACCGGGATAGGGGTGAGCAAATTTGGTTAGGGCATCTAGTTTGCCTTCTTTCAAATTTCGGATATAATAATTGGCTGGTTCCTTGCTAGATTCTCTTCGGGAGATGACTAAGCCTTTTTCTACATCTAATATGCGGATAGGATATTCATAATGGGGCGACGAGGAGCGCCAAAGTTCTTTGGTTTCCTTGGTTGCCAGATCAAATTCCCGGATAAATGGGCGATTGCCCTTAGCAGAGGCCCCTGTTCCTGTCATGTATAGCTTCGCACCTTTAGCGTCACTCAGGAGGACTCGGCGGCCGAAACCATTGGAAGTAGTAGCAAAATTACCAGGGTTGTTGTAGGCGTCCTCAGTTGAAATTTCGAATAAGGCCTGCTTGGACTTGGCATCAGTAGGAGAAAAGCGACTAGTAATTTGCTCCCGTGTACTCCACCATGATTCGTAGGCAATAGCCAGATCATCATTGCCCCAAATAATGCCACTGTAGCGAAATTTGAAACCAATACTTTCTCGGCGTTTTCCATTGAAAGGGGCTTCCATGTAGAACAGGCGGTCCCGGATCTCCACTTTGTTTTTTGGGTCACCTTCATCTTGTGCTTCTACCCAGTACAGGCTAGCGGGTTTATCTCCTCTCCAGCTAAAGTTACGAGGCCCCGTACGCGTGGCGCCAAATCCTTTTGGAATGTTTTCAGCCATAGGGATTTCGGCTACTTTAGAAACCATTTTGCCCGTATTACCCATCAACCGATAAGTGGTCGGAAAACGTGTATAAGGAACCAGGTAACTAAAAGGTCGTTGGGCCGTAGCAATGAGTAGATATTGGCCATCAGGTGAAGGAGAGATAGAGGTGTGGATGCCAGGAGCTCCTAGATTGCGATTTTTTCCGCTTTCTATATTGATACTGATCAATTGGGAGCTTGCATAGTATTCGAAAAGGGCTTCATCGTAAGGATTCTTAAGTAGATCCTGATAAGTTCTTACAGGGGCTTCCTTGCCAGTGGTTTGTTGAACAATGGGGCCGGGAGGGACTGGAGCCGGTTTTGGCGCTTCTCCTCGGCCATTGACCGTTGTTTTGGCGATGATGCTACGGCTATCAGAGAGCCAGGAGTACGGCAGTCCCCGCATTGCATCGTTTATCACGGCTTCGGTCAAAACCTTAGCGGATTGGGTCTTAACATCGACCACCCATAGTTCAAGCCCTTTTTCTAGTGTATTGGTAAAGGCCATTTTTTGACCGTCAGGGGCCCAGCTGGTGTTTTCAATCAGTAAATTTTTGGGTAAGCCCTTGATGGAGAAGGACTTTCCAGTTTTGATGTGCTTGAGGGATAAACCATTGTAGCTTCTACTCCGAGAACTTCCGTTGGTGCGTGGGTTTATACGGATTCCAGCCAGACGCAACTCTGTTTGAGCAAGTTGATCTATAGAAGGATAACCCGGTTTTTCCATGAGCATCATCCATTCCCCATTTCCATTAATGCTCACATCTGGCGTTTGAGGAGCATTTACGAGATCCGCGATAGCGGCCGGAGGCGTTTGATAACCTGCATTTTTTTGTGCCTGTATCGGGTTCAACATGAGTAGGAATAATAAGGCAAGGCTGAATAAGGTTTTAAAAGGTGTAGGCATGGATTTTCGTTTTTAATAACTAGCGAAACAATTAGAAATGAAGTACAAATAAAAACTACAACTATACTTGCTCTTTTTAGGTTCTAGTTTCGTTAAAAATGCGCGTCATAGCCCTGTTATGCTTGTGTTTTTTGCCTCTCTAGAATCCAAAATGGCGGCGTCTAAATGTATCTTTTATTTATCCCTCATTCTTTAGGAATGATCACCAAATAAATGTAGGGATTTTTTTAGAAGAAAAACGGCATCTTTGTAGCTGAGACACGATTAAAAACCAATATAAGTTCTTTTTGCCTAAGGGCCGACCCTATTCCTGAACTCCAAATTTCATCTATGGATTTAAGAAAACTGAAAGTCACTCTAAAGACGCGTGTAGCTAAAGGCTTGAACTATGGGATTGAGGCCGTGGAAGAGGTATTGGATCCTGCGGGTAAAATGTATGATGAATTTGTGGCCATTCAATCAAGATACAATGATTTAATGTACGTATCGGGTATGAATATGCTGCCTTATGAGCAAATCGCAGTGGGGCAGGATAAGCTTCGAGGGGTATTGCTCTCTTTTATCTCCGGTTTGGATGAGAATAGCCTTAAGCAGGAAGAAGTGACTGCAGGCATAAAGGATAGTGCTCTACCTACTCGACGGAGTAACTTCTTTCAGCTGGTCGATATACATTTCCGCAATTTAGATGCGGTCAAATATGTGGAAGTTTTTGGAGGAGTAGAGAGTGTCCAAACAGGTAGAGAGGCTTTGTTTAGCTGGTATCGAACGCACAGGCGGAAATTTCGAAATGATGAAGAAATCCAGGGGCCAAAAGGTATAGAATTGGTCAAAAACTATTTTGCGGATTATTTCCAAAATGAAAAAGGCACGATCGAAGTCTATTTTAAGAACATCAAGCATATGATGGCCTATGCCTTGGAAAGCGAACTGGAACAAGCTTTTTTCTTGAATACTTTACGCTCGCTGTTCTCTCGCTATGAGCTAGCCATGATCTTTTATTTTGCCTTTAGCGAAGTAGAGCCTGGTTTTAAAGATTTGGTGGGGCGAGTGCAATTGATGGAGTTAGAAGTTAGCGAGGTACTCATACTACCGAGTCATTTTGCGGAGATTTTTTAGGCTTGATCGAGACACTATTTGATCCCTTGCCCTTCAATGGATGTATCCTTATCTCAAAGCGACAACCTAAGGTGTTTTCCCCTTCGTATAGATTATGGGGCATTGAAACCCCATACCAATCTTATCCTGAGCGAAATTGACTTACCCGCTTATCCTTTGAAATAGGCCAACACTTTTTTATTGAAGAAGGATAGTGTCAAAGAAACTATCGCAACCAATATACCGATGTAGGCGCCAGCAGGTATGGCAATTAATGTATTCAGGATAAATGTCAACCTTGCCCCCCAGAGATTCCTTTTCAACAGAAAGAAAACCAGCACTGCAAAACTCAAGATGTAGGCAACACCTGTGTACACCATGTACATGGGATCCAAGTCTCCAACGGTGATATTTTGGGTAGTGAATACATAATAAAAGACGAAAGGAAGAATCATCATCAAAGCATTCAGGAGGAATATGATGCGCAAGGGGATGGGTTTGTTTACTTGATTTGCCATAATGCTATTATTTACATTTAACCTTCTTCGACAAATCTCGTGGACACTCATAAAATGAGATGGATAAGCACTCACTGACGATATCTGTCAGTAAAGCGTTGCATTTCATTTTTGAGTGTCTTCAAAAACGAGAATTGTTGAAGAACCATACTTAATTGAATAACAGCACAAAGTTCGAGGGAAGCTAGGCCTATTTCATGGTCAAAAAGTCCAATTTTTCATCAATTTAGTTCAATGATTGATTTCTAAATTCGGCCGGACTAAAGCCATAGGCCTTTTTGAAAGATTTGGAAAAATTGTCCACACTATTGAATCCACAATCATAGCAGATATCAGATATTCTATCCTTGGACACCTGTAGTAGCCGAGCGGCCTTTTCCAATCTTTTGCTTTTGATATAAGATGCAGGACTAGCTGCAAAAACTTCTTTGAATTTCCGCTTGAATGTGGAAAGGCTGTAACGGGTTAGATGTGCCAACTCTTGAATAGAAAGATCTTCATAGAGGTTAGCTTGTATCGTCTTTTTGAAATCTACATCATGAGGGTTAAACATATCGTGTAGGACCTCACGGATGCTGTTGCTATTGAGTTTGTATAGGAGGTTGAGAAGCTCTTTAAGTTTCAAAACTATCAGGTACTCATCCACAATTTGGGGGCTTTCAAAGTAAAATAACAAGCCTTCGATGTAGGATTTTATAAGTTCATTATTTTGAATGGGTTGCAAGGGGGTAGGAGTGGAATTTGGGTGAGAAATCAAGAACTGAGGTACATTGTTGTCGTAGATATACCTTATGACATCCGGGTATAAATGAACGGCCACCGCCTCATTTCTTGAATCACTTGTATTGACATGCCAATGGTTAAAGTAATTCCCACATTTCATCAAAACACTATTTCCCTTCTTCAGGGCATGTTTCTGATTTACACCATACAGTGTTGAAGCTCCATGAACCGAGTAGAGAAGACAGGCTTCATCCTCCAGTTTTTCCAACAAGCGAAGTGGAGGCGTGAAAACCACTCTTTCCAAAATTACTTTTCCAAGAAGGTCAAAATGTTGGTAGGTGTGAATCATGATATAATTTTTGCTTATGGCACACCAGGTCCTGCTGCCACGTCACGAACTTCGAAGAGAGTAGAATGAGCAATTTGTTCTCTGAAGTCTAGACTTCAAGATCCAAAAAATCCTAAGGGCTTACAAATTTGACTTCTAATTCTTCTCCTAGGATTAGCGTTTCAGACGGAAGTCTAACAAAGCCAGTGGGTAGTTTTTCAGGCTCGTATCGTGCTCCACTTTCTAAAGCCCCTCATAAACTTGGAACTTTTCCTGTGCTTGTCCATGTTATACCACCAGATCTGAAACAAAATCATTACCAAAAGATACGGTGAGAAACACTTTCCAACATATCCTTGCCCATCGGCACCAGCTAGAACAGGAGAACTCTAGCACCTTGCTATTCATCGTTCAATTCGAATCTCGGATGAGCAATGAAAGGCAGCAGCAGAACTCCTATTTCCTGTTCGACTCGCTATTCTAACAACTATCTCAATCGAGCATGCAGTTGTTAGCAGAGCAACTGCCATATCAGTACTTCAATATTCCAGCAGTTTCCTCTGAAAAGCACTATCTCTTCGATCAGGAGTCTTAGATACTATTCCATTTTTTAATCAATAAATTTAAAAATCATGTCTAAAATGATTTTCAAACGTGAGAAGCCACACGTTAACATTGGCACTATCGGTCATGTCGATCATGGAAAGACCACGCTTACTTCCGCAATCACCTTTTACTTGGCAGGGAAAGGCTTGGCAGAGCACCAGGATCTTGAAAACATCGATTCTAATAAGGAAGAAAAGATCCGTGGCATTACCATCACTACTACACAGGTAGAGTATGAAACGGAAAACAGGCACTATGCCCATATCGATTGCCCTGGACACGCCGATTATGTAAAAAACATGGTCACGGGAGCGGCTCAAATGGATGGCGCCATACTACTGGTGGCAGCTTCCGACGGGGTCATGCCTCAAACCAGGGAGCATATCCTCCTAGCTCGGCAGTTAGATGTCCCTAAATTGGTGGTCTTTATGAATAAAACGGATCTCGTTGCCGATCCCGAATTTATCGAGCTCGTCGAAATGGAGATCAGAGAATTACTTGACCAATATCAATTCGATGGGGAGCAGACACCCATTGTCAAGGGCTCTGCGCTCAAGGCTTTGCAAGGGCAAGCCGAAGGGATCGAGGCCATTGCCGCTTTGATGGAAGCTGTAGATCGCTATATTCCTACTCCCGCTAGAGCTATTGATAAACCTTTCTTGATGCCAGTGGAGAGTATGGAATCAATAACTGGACGAGGTACTGTGGCTACCGGCAGAATTGAGCGTGGCAGGATTATCAAAGGCGATGAAGTGGAGATTCTTGGCTTGGGAGCAGAGGTAGTGAAGTCTACTGTAACTGGCATCGAGACCTTCCGAAAAACACTGGAGGAAGGTTTAGCTGGCGATAGTGTAGGATTATTATTACGCGGAGTGGAGAAGGATTTTCTTCGCCGTGGAATGGTGATTTGTGCGCCTAATTCCATCAATGCTCGACAGCGATTTACCTGCGAGGCCTTTGTGTTGACAAAAGCTGAAGGAGGAAGAAAAAATCCTTTCTTCACTGGTTATAGTCCACAGTTCCTATTTCGTACTACGGCTGTTACTGGGCAGATCACACTCCCTCCAGAAGTGGATATGGTACTTCCTGGAGATACGATTCGCTTTGATGTAACATTGGATAAAGCTGTAGCCATTGAGCTTGGCCTTCCCTTTGCCATGCGGGAAGGTAGCCGCACTATCGGTGCTGGACAGGTTACACAGCTACTGAAATGAAGTAGAATAGGGGGGTGAGGGTTAATTTAGAATGCCACTCATCCCCTTTTCTTTGCCACAAGATTTCCGGATCCTTGCTCACGGAAACATACTTATTACGCTTTCTTCTTTTTTTGGAGCAAAAAATACATTATCCTCCTGTGCAGGAGTAAACAACTCCATTGAAAAAATCTGTGCTCCCTAGGGAATTTGAAGTAAGTGGCTAATTATTTTAGAGGGCCGAGCCAATAACATCACGTTCATTGAGAAACTTCTCCGTTTTAGCATGCTCAACCTTATGGATAATCTTTTCCGACTCATGCCGATCTCTTACAACCTTGGCTACAGTGAAACAAGAAGTCACCGTGAATAAATAAGACATAACCAAAAAGCCCTTCATCGCTAAATCCGCCTGTAAGTAGATTAGACCAGCGATCATACCAATAAAGGCTAAGCTAAAGGCGATCCACGCCATGCTGTAAAACGACTTAGTGTTCTGATTTTCATAAATATTCATCTTCCAAGTTTTTAGTGAAAAAAGATGTTTTTCTTTTTCGACAATTTTTGTGGTGCTATCTAAAGGATTGATGCAGAAACACAAAAATTGTTAGAATACGGTATTTCTATAGTAAGACGGGCCCAAACTGCAGTTTTCGCTTGAATACCATCCTTTTAAATAGACTAACAGAAGCACTGAATAGACTAAACTTTGATTTTTAGCGAAAATTCGCTAATTGTTCCCGCCTGCCTAAATTAATGACCTTACAAGCCAGATAAATTGGCTTTTGTCCTTCCTATGCATCCCGCTCACTACCAATTGAATAGCTGTTTTTTGATTGAAAGACAATATCTAGCAGGATTTTCCATCACTGGCTCGCAATGAAGCATCATAAGTCTCTTCCAGGGTACCCAAAACCGCCTGAAATACATTATATTGGGTGAGTAACACCCTAACATTACACCCTTTAACCTGACTGTCATGAAAAAAAGTGATGCTTTTGCACTCGCAAAGAACTATTTGCGTACCACTATCCGTACCATTTCCAAAAACAAGGTTTATTCCGGCCTCAATATACTGGGCCTGGCGCTTGGCATTGCAGCCTTCCTTTTCATCTTGCAATATGTCTGGTATGAACGGAGTTATGATAAATTTCACAGTAATCACGAGGACTTATACAGAGTTCGCTATCAGATTTTTCGCGGTGGAAAACTGGAAGTAGACTGTGCCGCTGCCGTTCCCAGGGTGGGGCCTTTCATGAAAGAAAAAATGCCGGAGGTCAAAGCCTATGCTCGTGCTTATCCTATTTCAGCGGTCGTTACCTATGAAGACCAGCGATATTGGGAAAAGCGAATGCATATAGCCGATCAATCCTTTTTGGAGATCTTCGATTTTCCCTTAGTAGCGGGGGATGTTTCTTCCTTTGCCGATCCCAACACAGCCATTATTTCTGAACATCTAGCAGAGAAGTATTTCAAAGGAGCTGATCCCTTGGGTAGGACCCTAGAAATAGATGGAGATGATAGAGTTGAAATCGTAGCGGTAGCCAAGGATGTGCCGGAGAACTCACATATAAAATTTGACGTCCTGATCTCCTATGAAACGCTCAACAATCAAACTCGGAACGATGATGGAAATTCTGCATCAGAAACGGCCTGGGGTTGGTACGACTTTAATACTTATGTGTTGTTACAGCCAGGTACTGATCCAGCCGATTTTGACGCCAGATTCCGAGAATACTTATGGGAAGAAAGAGGGGAACGTTTTAAGGAGCGAAACTACCACAATGAATTTCCACTGCAAGCTATTACTGACATTCATTTATACTCCAATTTGTTGCAGGAGTCAGAACCTGAGGAGCAGGGCGATGGCGATGCTGTGGCCTTCTTGGTGATCATTGCGTTTTTCATTTTATTGATCGCCTGGGTTAATTACATCAATCTATCAACAGCACGTTCTATTGAAAGGGCGCGGGAAGTAGGCGTGAGAAAGACTTTGGGAGCCACTCGTCGGCAATTGGTCAATCAATTTCTGTCAGAATCCTTTTTCCTCAATCTATTTGCCCTGGCCATTGCACTTGGCATTGTCACCTTCGGTATCCGTGCCTTTAATCGATTGACCGATTCAAGCTTAAATCTGGCCTTTTTGACGGATGGTGCTTTTTGGCTTTCCGTGATTGGGGTACTGGTAATCGGTTCTCTAATCGCAGGACTATACCCCGCCTTCGTCCTATCGTCCTATCGACCAGTGACTGTCTTAAAAGGGAAAATGAGTGGAAATCAGACCGGGCATCTCCTTCGGAAAGGCTTAGTTGTTTTTCAATTCGCGGCTTCCGCTACGCTAATCGCTAGTACGATTATTGTGTACCAACAACTGTCGCACATGAATAAGATAGATTTAGGGTTTGATATGACGGAGACCTTGGTGATCCGAGGACCTGAAGTGTTTGCGGCTGACTCTCTTTTTGGGTCAACCAGTAAAGCTTTCAAGGAGGAATTGGCGAATAAAGCAAGTATCTCTAGTGTTTCAGCCTCTTCCAATGTGCCTGGCGACGAAATATTCTGGACCAACGGGATCAAGCGGCAAGAGGAAGCAGAGGATAAATTTAAGATAATCTATAATGCTGGGGTGGATTACGGTTATTTCGATACCTATAAGATTGATGTTGTAGCAGGGAGAAATTATGGTCCGTCTTTCACGACTGATACCGCTGCCTTGGTGCTGAATGAAGCTGCTATTGAATACCTCGGATTTCAGAATAACGAAGAGGCAATAGGGAAGCAGGTGACTTTTTGGGGGCGACCGCACACGCTAGTAGGCGTGGTGGCTGATTACAATCAAATGTCGGCAAAGACGGAGGTTGCTCCAATAGCCTTTCCTTTAACTCCTGAAACCTCAAATTATTATACCCTTAGATTGGAAGGGGGCAATTATCAGTCGGTTTTCAATGAGGTGCAGGAGACTTACTTGTCTTTCTTTCCAGGTAACCCCTTCGATTATTTCTTTCTAGATCAGTTTTATAATCGTCAATACGACAATGATCGCAAGTTTAGTCGAGTATTTACGCTGTTTGCGGCTTTTGCCATTTTTGTGGCCTGCTTGGGATTATTTGGTCTATCTAGTTTTAATACCTTAAACCGCAAGAAGGAGATTGGTATTCGCAAGATCCTTGGGGCTAGTGTCCCCAATATCGTACAATTGCTTTCGAAGGAATTTTTATGGCTGATCTTGATTGCGAATCTTTTAGCCTGGCCAGCAATCTATTTACTTATGAATCAATGGCTCGAGAATTTTGCCACTCGAATTTCACTAGGGATGAATGTATTCATTATATCAGCCTTAGTCGTACTGTTCATTGCATTGGCTACGGTGAGCTACAAAATAGTTGTTACTGCCTTGGCTAATCCCGTGAAGGCTATTCGGACAGAATAGTAAGTGGCGCGGCAAATATCCGAAGTTCTACGCTGACGAGGCTGGGGAGCTTCGGATATTTAGCATCGGCCTTTTTATAACATAGCCTTCTTTATCCAGTCGATATAACTGGAAATCCTGGTGTAATACTCCGTCACGCCATAAATTCCTTCAGTCCCATCATGATCTTGGAAAGAACTAATGCCAGCGGTATAGATGCCATCCTTTCGAATTATGAAAGCAGGCCCTCCACTATCGCCCGGGCCGCTGATCCCTTCATATTCCGTTAGTTGATCAGATGATTTTCGGGGATCATCAAATTCCCAGGCGAGCCAGCGTTCGCTTACACTTTTCACCCTGTTGGTGGCGGCGCGCAATTGTCCGTAGGTTTTTTCTATCCCCTTAATACCGTTGCCAGTGTAGCCTTTACCTACGAAATAGGCAACCTGCCCCAGTTCATCGGTATCCATATACAGCTTGGCGATCTTTGTTGCAGCTGGTCGTTGCTTGAAGCGAATCAAGGCCATATCAAAGGATTCATCCTTTTCCCATTTCGGGTGGATGATAACCTCCTGAACTTCGATCTTTTGGTCGCTCATGATGACGCAATGTTTTTTACCCTTCTCCAGCTTCTTTTTGATTTCGATCGCACAATGAGCCGCAGTAATGGCCCAAGTATCAGAGATGATGGTTCCTTCACAGTCGGGTAGGTTAAGATGGCACAAATAAGGTTTGAATTGCTCGGCAAGCTTAATGTATTCAGCGTCAGGTTTATCATGCCGAATGACAATGGGTGGCTTGAATATGGCATTGAAACTACAGAAAATTAGAAATGACAAAATTCCAGTGATGGTGATCAATTTCATAGTAGTCAGGTTGATGAAGAAATGATAGTGCAGGGACGGGATGTTCCTGCCTTTTTGAAATAGGGTCGAAAGGTAAGTGGATTTGCTGAGGCGCGTGTTCGCCTGTATCTAGGCGAACGACTTTAGACCTTGTGCGTTTTCCGATAGTCTGAAGGCGTTTGTTGGGTTAACTTTTTAAAGTTGGTATTGAAAGCTGTTTTGGAGTTGAAGCCAGCCTCCATGGCAATCCCCAGCATAGAAAGATGTTCATATTTAGGGTTTAGCAGTAAGCTTTTACTCTCTTCAATTCGATATCGGTTGATAAAACTGTAGAAATTTTCCTGTAAGTGGTCATTCAAAAAATAAGATAGCTCATTGGTTTTCATCGAAAGCAGCTGAGCCATTTCAGGAAGCGTCAATTCTGGGTTGAGGTGGGGCTTTTGGCTTTCCATCAGATTCAGGATACGTTTTTTTGTTTGCTTTATTTGACTACTTTCTAATGAGGTCTTTTTGAGTTTTTCGACTACTCTAGGTCTTGAGTTTTGCTCTAGCTGCAAAACGGTTTTTGCTTCCTTAGGAAAGATTTCCTTTTGCGTAATACTGTGATAGGCTAGATAAAGCAAAATCACAAAATCGGCCAGGTCGGCCAGGGTAATAAGATACAACAAGGGTTTGAATGAAGAAATAAGTAGAGACATAGAACGGATTAGAATAAACCCAAGCAGGAACCGAAACAGCCAGGATAAATTTACCGGACTTAGATCAGAATAAAAGCCCTTTAAACGTACGGAATGCCAGGATAATTGCAAAAAGGAAATGACTGCCACCAGGATCAAGAATAAGAGCAAGACAGCATCCTCAATCATGGTCATGGGTAGATGAAAGGAAGGAATTCCATCGATCACATCCCAAGTCAGCACCCGAAATAGAAAAGGGAGAAATAAGATAGGGGCGGCCCAACGAAAAGAATTCTTATGCTGCTTAGCGTAATGCTGAATGGCTAAGTAAATCCATAGTGGCGTGAGGAAAATAGGAAAGTTTAGCAATTGCCAGAAATCGGAAGGATTGCCCAGGTAACGCAAAGTGCCGAGTCCATCATCCAAAGCAAAGAGGGTATAGCTGAAAAAGCATAAACTTAGGTAGATATTTCCCCATTTGTTTTTCTCCCGGCTGAGCAAGACCAATGCCATACTCAACATGAAGCTAATTCCCGCCTTGAACCATAAAAAAAGGGCAAACAATGTCATCTAACAGGGAGTGAATTCTGGGCCAATATTGAGACAAGTCCTTTTGGTCATATATGGACAGAAATTGAAAATAAGAATAAGCTAGCAAATGAAAGACTGCTAGTAAAACCTTTGAAACAAAATCTCTACAAGCCTTCTGGTATGCCAACATTGACGGGATGGGAATGTATTTTTTGGAGAAGATCTAGCTTTATTTTCAACGAGGAATTAAAGACACTTTGATCTTTATCATTAATAATGAATGGAATTCTGTAAATTGGGAAGCCTTCTAGGCTATGAAAGGGTAATCCTGGATATGAAAAAACTGCTTAACCCAAGATATCACAAACGGTGCTTTCTAATGGGATTGATACTAGTTTATCAATTCTTTCCTCTCTATGATAACCTAGCCCATAGCGGGCCTACAGATAGTCTCATTTCTATATTATCAACGCTGCCAGAAGATGAACACCGCCTTGATCTCTTGATCGAGTTAGCAGACGTATTAAATTGGCAAGATTTGGAGAAGGCCAAAGAATATGGGTTCGAGGCTTTGCATCTAGGCCAGCGTCTAGGAGACCCCATTCGAACGGGGTTTGCGATGGTTGAGATTAGCCATAATTACGATAGTTACATGAACCAGGATTCGGCGCAATATTATGCGATCGAAGCGATTCAACTATTTCGTAAGCACGATCATCCTGCCGGAGAGGCTCAGGGACACCTCAGGTTGGGGTACATGGCTGAAAACAATGGAGATTTTGAAAAAGCTACTCGTAAACTATTCGAAGCACTGAGACTCTTTGAATTGTCCGATGATAGAGTCGGACACGAAAAGGCCTTCATTGCTTTAGGAAAGTTATACTTCAAGATGGATAAATTTGAGGAGGGAATTGCCATCATGCAGAGGGCTAAATTCAGTACTTCGGTAGAGGCTCCCGATGAACTGAAGGGGTATTATCATTTAGTCATGGGGAATAACTATAAAGGCGCGGCTCGTATCGAAGAAGCTTTGTACCATTATGATGCATGTAGGGAAATTGCTCTTCTGAATGGTTATAATATCGACCTGATCTATACGAATACCTTTATGGCCGATATTTATCAAGAGCAGGGAAACTATGAAAAGGCCCGACAGCTATATCAGAAAGCCATTGAATATGCCAAGGTGTATAAAGACAAGAACCTTGAGACTTTTCCATACATTGGTTCCGGCAGATTGTACAATAAGCAAGGACAGTATGCAAAAGCTATAGCACAATTTCAGGCGGCAATGCAGACTAAGTTCGAGAGGGTTCATAACTATTACTTCCATGAAATTTATCGAGAGCTTAGTGTGGCGCACAGTGGATTAGGACAAGTGGATACAGCTTTACAGTATATGACGACCTACGCTAGTCTAAGAGATAGTTTCTTCACAGATCGTGCCGATCGACTTCAATCCGAAATGCAAGCTAAATATGAGACAGAGAAAAAAGAACAAGCATTTGTCCAAAAACAAGAGGAACTGAGTTTCGCTATCGCTATCGTGGTTTTGTTGGCACTAAGTGCAGGTGCACTTTGGCGAGGTTACTGGAATAAACGCAAAGCCAACCAGGTCTTAGAACTGAGAAACGAAGAAAAAGAGTTTTTAATCAAAGAGATTCATCATCGGGTTAATAATAACCTCCAGGTATTATCTAGCCTGCTGCATTTACAAGCGGACTATATCAAAGATCCGGTGGCTTTAAATGCTGTAGAGGATGGCCGCAACCGAGTTCAATCCATGGGTTTGATTCACCAGAGGCTGTATTTGGGGGAAAACCTGACGGCTGTTCGTATGGAAGACTATATTCAAGATCTGACGGATAGTCTCGTGCAATCTTTTGGGCTTTCAAAGGAAGTGGAAGTCAAAACATCGATCCAGATCCCCCCTTTGGATATCGATTCTGCCATTCCTTTGGGTTTGATTATCAATGAATTATTTACAAATGCCTTAAAACATGCCTTTTCAGAAGGGAAAGGTGGTCTGGTGGAGATTGATCTGTGGATTAATGAGGAGGAAGAATTGTGCCTATCTGTGGCTGATAATGGTGCAGGAGTCAATGGTAAAGCCAAAGTAAAACCCTCCACTTTATTTGGGACTGATCTGATTAAGATTTTGAGTAAAAAATTGAAGGGCAATATCCAGATTGATAATGATATGGGATATCGGACTTCCATTCGTTTTAAGCGCTTTAAGTTGGGTAGGGCATCATTAAACTGATGAAAAGTTCTGTCAAAATATAGTGATATGATACTTCGCATTTTATCTTTTAGCCTGTTTTGTCTTTTAATTAGTTGTTCGGCAGCTCCCGAGGAAAGCATTGCTGAAAAAGTGCATGCCAGCACCTTCTCAGAAAAGCTAGATAACTTGGATGATGTTCAATTGTTGGATGTTCGCACACCAGAAGAGTTTGCTGAAGGGGCCATTCGAAACGCCGTCAATATCAACTTTTATGGAGATGACTTTGATGCACAACTAACGAAACTGGACAAAAAGAAACCGGTCATGGTTTATTGTCAAGCCGGAGCCCCTGAAGGCCGAAGCGGTCAGACGATGGCCAAGCTGAAGGAACTGGGCTTTCAGACGGTGTATGAATTGGAGGGGGGCTATCTAGGTTGGATGAGTAAGTAGCTTTAGCCGCTGATCCAGCATGATTTAAGCTACTGCCCATCAGTTTAGATCGCCAACCCCATGACATCTCATTTGTTGAGTAGGCTTTAAATATTCCGTTCTGCCTTCTTGATCGGACCCTTTATTCATCCTTCAAGGTGCTAGCCGGGTTCAGATTGGCCGTTCTCAGTGTGAAATAAGAAACGGTTGCTGCAGCTATACCTAATAGCACCAAAGCGGGTATAAAGAATATCCACCAGGATAAGTCAATCCGGTTGGCAAAATTCTCTAACCAGTTATTCATCACAAACCAGTTGAGTGGAATGGCAAGGAGGATAGCTAAACCGACCCATTTTAGAAAATCCAAGGTTAGCAGGAGCCAAAGATTTTGTAGGGAGGCACCTAATACCTTTCGTACACTCACTTCTTTAGTTCGTAGTTTGGTAACATAGGAAGCTAAACCGAATAAACCTAAGCAGGCGACCAATATGGCAAGACCGGCAAAAAAGCCAAAGATGGAGCCAAAATTCGACTCTGCTTTATATTGCTCTCCATAATAGTCATCCAGGAAGAAATAGTTGAATGGTTTATTATCAAAAGCAGTTACCCAGTGGGAACGAATGCGTTCTATATCTTGATGAATATTTGAACTCCGGAGTTTTATGGAATAGTATCCTGAAGGATTGTCGAAATAGCGGAAAATCAAGGCGTCATAAGCCTGTTTGGGTGATTCCTGTCGATAATCTTTGATGACACCAACTACCGTCATGGTATCTCCCCAGAAATTGATTTTTTCATCGATCAAATCCTCTGGATCATTGAAGCCCATTCGTTTGGCAGCAGCCTCATTAAATAGAACGCTGTTTTCTTCTTGACCAAAAGCATCATCGAACTTTCGACCGGCGACAACTTCCAATCCATAAAAATCGACAAAGTTGTCATCGCCTCCCAGCACCCTATATTGGTTACTTTCTGCTTCAGTTTCTCTCAGTAAGCGAATACCACCGGCGTTCCAGTTGGGGGTTCGACCTGGAACGGCAGTTGAATTGGTTAGCGCCTCAACGAAGCTTTCCCCTTTCAGTTTATCTTTGAAAATATCGTCTCTGGTCACCAAAACCGAATCACTAGAATAGGAGGGCGTATTGATTACTAATGTCTGGTCTATATTAACACCCAGGTCCTGGGATTGGAGAAAGTTCAATTGCTGATACACCACGTATGTACCAGTGATTAGGAAGATCGAGGCTAGAAACTGAAAAGTCACCAAGCCTTTTCGCAGTAGGTTCCCTTTTGCACTTTGAGCAAACTTTCCCTTTAAGACAGTTACGGGCCGAAATTTTGACAGAATCAAGGCTGGATAAAAACCAGAAAGAAGGGTGCCACCTAGAAAGATGCCAACTAAACTCACCCAGAAGAAGGTAGAGTCGGGCCAAGAATAGGCGGTTTGCCGGCCTAAGAATTCATTGAAGTAGGGAAAGGATAGTATGATGAAAAGACTAGCCAGCACAAATGCTAGTATATTCATAGCCGTAGACTCCAATAGGAATTGCCGCATCAATTGGTTTTTGAAACTGCCCAGCACTTTGCGAATGCCCACTTCTCTAGCACGTTTTAGAGAATGAGCCGTAGTCAAATTGATGTAGTTAACCCAGGCAATTACTAGTACGAACAGGCCAATAATCAGCAAGAAGTAGGTCGCTCTTTCATCTCCGGTTGGCTTGATCTCTCCCCGATAATCAGAAGTTAGGTGGATTTTGGTCAGTGGTTGTAAAAGAAACTCCATCCCAGCGTTGTACTGTTCCAATTCTTCTCCTGCTCTATTTTGAATAAAGCCTGGAAATTTAGCCTGAAGAGCTTCTACATCTGCACCAGGCTGCAATTGTACGTAATTCAAAAAACCATCCCATTGCCAGGCCGTTTTAGCGTTCTCGCTCGTGAAACTGACATAAGTTTCAAAGGAATAAAGCAAATCCAATTTCATATGAGAACGCTCTGGTAAATCCTGGAAAATGCCCGTCACCTCAAAATCTGTTTCATCATTCATCTTGATTAGCTTACCTACGGGGTCATCATTACCAAAAATCTTTTTCGCTATAGACTCGGACAATACTACCTTAAATGGCTCCTTCAATACCAATGAATCTATACCGCGTAGCAAGGGGACAGAGAATACCTCAAAGAAGGTTTGGCCAGCATAGTAAGCATAGTCGAGTTTGAAGTAATTCTTTTCATAACTGATCTGCGCATTACTCTTAGTCATGTTGACAAACTCCTTCACTTCTGGGAAATCTTCTTTCATCGCCAAGCCTACTCCTGCACATCCTGCTGCCCATTGGGTGGTCAATTCTCCTTTGTTGTATCGATTGAGTTGCACCCGATAGATGTTGTCTTTGTCTTCGAAGAATTGATCAAAGGTCGTTTCGAAATAGACGTATTGAAGAATGAGAAAGCCTGCTGCAATACCCACTGCTAAGCCAAAAATGGTGAGAAAAGAGTAAAAGCTGTGCCGGGTAAGTTGACGCCAGATGGTCCTAAAGAAGCTGCTGAACATGAAGATTGGTTTTGTTATTTGTGCTGTCTCTCTCTATAGAAGACCTCAAAAAGTAAGAAACGTTGCAAATACTGGGGTTCCATCTGTATAATATTCTCCTTTTTACAGGATGTCAGATAGGATCAACATCGTTTCAGTGTCTCCAAATGGCATGATCTGGTCAATCACATTTTGTAAATGGACTTGATTCCGAAGTAAGACCTTCAGATGAATATTCTGATTGCCAGTAACTCGATGGGCTTTTTGAATCTCCTTGATGTTAGGAACGATCTTTAAAAATGCTTTTAGCTTGCCGGGGTGTGCTTTAACCAAAATAAAGACTTCTAGGTCGTTCCCTAATAACTTCTGATTTAGTTCGATACTATATTGCTGAATCAAACCAATATCCTCCATTTTTAATATCCTATCTCGAACCGCAGTCGGAGATAGTTTGACTTGTCGTCCTATCGCTGCAAATGAAAGCCTCGAATCGTTCTCTAATTCCTTTAGAATCGCTCTGTCAATAATATCTACCATTGAATAGTGTTTAAAATGAAGAATACACATTTGATTCAAAGGTAATAAGTGAAAAATGGCATTGATTCGGTTTTTTAGTGTCAAATATAGATCAGAAATTTGCGTACGGAAACACCAAGAAAATAAAATAGCAATGAGCAAATTTCATTTAGCATTTAAAGTAAAGGATATTGAAAGCACCTACCGTTTTTATCATAAGCTGCTAGATTGCAAAGTGGGAAGGAAAACCGATGAGTGGATCGATTTTGACTTTTTTGGCCATCAGTTATCTGCTCATGTCTCACAAAATATCCCCGATTTAGACTTCTGTGGAAGGGTGGATAAGGTATCAGTCCCCATTCCGCATTTTGGATGTATTGTGGGAGCCAATGATTTTAGGAAAATAAAAGGAAACCTATTGAAACATGGCATTCCTTTTATCATTGCACCCCAAACCAGATATAAAGGGGAAAAAAGCGAACAAGAGACGATGTTTGTCCTAGACTTTAGTAATAACCCGATTGAATTTAAGTGCTTTAAAGACGAGGGAAACATTTTCAAAAACGGAGAACAATGATCAGCTTGGTCATTATTCTCACTGTATCTCCACTAAGATTCGTTCTACCATATTTAAGGCGGTCGTCATATGCGCCAGATCTGAACGAATAGCCCCGTCCTGTCCAGAATGATGAGCCCGCCCCAGCAATTTCATTTGCTCTAGTAAGGGTTGCTGGAGATTTAGTATTTCGGTTGCATATATTAGGGCGGGTTGCCCGACCTTACCTGGCCCACTATACACGAGATCGTCAGGGAAAGCATTCGGGTTGTAGTGGGCATTCCAATCAAAGGATTGATTGATTTCCATAAATACGCGGATGCTGTCGACAGGTGATACTATATGGGACTGTAGAATCCAGTTGGTTGTAGGGGTGGCGCCGGTCATCCCGTCAGCAATGGGATTTTCTTTACTGGGGGCAAAAAGCCCGTCAGCGGCTTGAATTCCTCTCTTGTGAGACCAAACCGGTAGTGCCTCCGGCCGGCGTTGGTTGTTGAAGTTGATAAACTCCTCTCTAGCTAGTTTTTGACTTACGTACAATTCTTGTAGATAATTCCCTTGCTGATCTTCGACCCAGATTGCGAGCGTTGGAGTGTGGCTGGGGTTGCCCATCAGAACTTCCACGTTGATTCCCTGCCCCTGGATTTGGGTATTGGTTTCGATGACTTTGTAATAGACCTCTGTCTTGGCTTGCAGGCTTTCTCCTATTGCATATAGCTGCTTCAGTGGTGGCAGATCGAATTTGCTAATCCCGACAAGTAGCAGCATTGAGATCACGATCCAGAGGACGGCTGGTGTGAAATGGAATCTTCCTCTTTTTGCTCCTTTAATATAACTGAATAAGGCTCTATAATTATTGATCAAGTGGAATCCTATACCTAATACAAATAGGAACCCGGTCGTGATATGCAGTACGGTAGTAGCCTTGCTAAAAGGAGAAATAAACATTAAGACACCCGTGACACCTAAGACAAGAAATAAAACAGCAATGAGTAAACTCACAAATGAACGCTTCATATTGAAATCTTTAGTTGAAGCTTCAAATTCAAGGATTTTGTGCTGTGCTGCGTCTTATGCGGGGAATTGAGACCTATGCAATATCACCTATTACGATCTTAGTGTTATTGTGCCTTCTGATATTGAGATGGCGTCATGCCGGTATGCGCCTTGAAGATGCGATTGAGGGAAGCTTTGGAGTTGAAGCCAGCATCAAGGGCGAGAGCGAGGATGGTGAGGTGTTGTTGTTTGGGGTCTTTAAGTTTCCCTTTGAGCGTTTGCACTCTGTAGTGGGATACATATTCATAAAAGGGATGCCCAAACTTCGAATTGATTGCTTGAGATAGATGATGAGAACTGACTTTCAGTCTTTTAGCTACTTCTGCCAGTTTAAGTTGCGGTTCGGTGTGCAGTTCCTCTTGTTGAAAGAGATCTTCTACCCTTTGGTAGATTTTGTCAATGTCCTTTGGGGCTAATTTGGAAGATAGATATTTAGCGGATGGTGGTTTTACATTGGCCTCTTGATCTATCAAGTGTATGGCTTCGATGAATTGCGCCAGGTTGTATTCTTTAATCCCATTAAAACTAAGGTAGAAGACCGCCAAAACAGTCACGGTATTGACCACTAGGTAAACAGCATTGATATCATTGACTAAGCCAAGGTTATAGATCAAAAAAGCCACTAGAGAAAAGCCATATAGGCCCATCAAGATCATGGTATAATTTCTCAACCAATACATTCTTAGGTCTTCGATGTTGGAAAACTGAAGCTTGAGCTTTGACTCAAAATTTTGGAGGTGCCGCAATAACCAGCTGCCCACCAGGATAACAAATAGCATGTGCGACTTAAAGAAGATATGGTAGATCAGACCAGGGGCTTCATATCGTTTTGCCAAGGTGGCAGTATCAGGTTGAAGTATTAGAACGTCCCATAGGGTATAGAGAGCAAAGGGTAGGGTAAAGATGAATACCCACCAAGTTGGCGTCTGCGTTTTCAGCTTCCGATCTATTAGATTTAAGGCATACAAAAGGTACAGAGAGAATAAGGAAAAGGAAAGGTTAGCATGCAAGAAGTAATTGATAGGCGTAATTCGAACGCGAATCCAATATTCTGTAAAAAGCATCGATCCCAGCAACACATTGATCAGCAGTAAATAGTAGTCACTCCGTTGCTTCCCCTTCTTATTTAGGATAAAGAGTAAAAATACTACAATGATGGTGATCCCGATGGTAATGATGGTACTCACAAGGCTGGCCTTTGGATAGTGCTAGTCCTCTACAATAAGTTGTGAGATCTGATTTCTGAGAGCATCTTCTAGCACCACAGCTTTCCTGGCTACCTGATCAAATACCACCCACTTGGCAACAGCTATGGACAAAAGTTTTTCCGTAACGGAATGTTTCATATGATGTTCGATCGTCACGACCTTATTGGATACCGAACGTACCATCGTTTCGATGTGAATAGGATTGTCTTCCATCACTTCTTTGATATAGCGGATAGACAGCTCTACATAAACAAAACCCAATTTATGCTGCTTCTGTTCTTGGAGGTCAAATCCCAGGCTTGCCATGAACTGCCCTGATGCCATGTCGAATTTGGTGGTATAAAATTGCACATTCATATGGCCATTGGAATCTACTTCCTGTGCCATGACTAATCCTCTATAAGTTTCCATCGGCCATTGTTTTTGTGACTCCCTTCCGGAAGTTTTCAAAGGATAGCTCCAGAATTTGGGGCATGTATTTTTCGGCTAGGCGGTGGCTCATTTTTGGAATGATTTCCACTCGTGCATTTGGGATCATGGGACCATACTTTAGAGAGTGTTCGACAGGAACTAATGGGTCCCCGTCCCCATGGATTACCAAACTCGGCTTATTAATCTCTTTCAAACCCTCATAACGAGCTCCACCGCCTTTCACAGCGGCAGTGTGCTGGTCGCCGACCTTCACATTGTAACCTCCATGTTTACGCCAGAGGTATTGATTAGAGATGAGTGAAAAGTTAATATTAGCCTCGGCAGGATCATCGCCTTTTAATACCAATGTGGCACCAGCAGCATACTGTAAGAAATGCTCTTCATCCTGTTTGAGTCGATAACGAATCCCTAGCTTAACAGCTTTGCGGAAGGTTTTGGAAGGCACGTAGGGAAGCGCTGGGTCATCCATCCACCCAGAAGACATAATACTTGTTAAGGACAATACGCGTTCAGGTTGATCTATCGTTAATTGCTGAGCGATCATGCCACCCATTGACACACCAAATAAATGAGCCCGTTGAGTACCAGTAGCCTCTAAAATAGCTACAGCGTCCTGCGTCATGTCTTGGATGGTATAGCTGTTCTTTTTGCTCCAATTCTTCATCCAATCGGATAAACCTACACCACGATTATCGTATCGTATGACTCTATAACCAGCCTCCATCATAGGTTCAAAAAGATAAGGCGGCCACCTCATACCAGAAGTCGAATGCCCCATGATTAGCAAGATGGTTTCTTTGTTGCTGGCATCGGGGTTCATGACTTCATACCACAGTCGCACACCATTGTTTTCGGTAAAACCTGCTTGTCCCCGGAGTAATTCCGGCGGATCTTGCTTCAGTCGATCCTGTACCATTTGCAGAATCTCTGGCGAAAGTCGGGGCTCACCATAAACCCATAGATATAGACCTACCAATAAGATCGCAGGTACTAGTAAGATGAAAAGCATAAGATTCGATACCATAGCCCAAATTTACTACATTGTACATTAAGTTTTTTGGCAAAAAGCAAACGCTAGATATCCGAAGTTTTACGTAGTCAAGCCTAGAGCAAACTTCGGATCTCTGCAAACTACGGTATAGCTGTCGTCAAGATCGCCAAACAGGTCTTAATGCCTGTCCGCAAATTTCCTAATCTGAGGTTCTCATTTGGACTATGTTGGTTGTTATCCATATTGACCATAGGTACGATGACCGCCGGTATGCCCAGCGCTTCAATCAGCGGAGTGACGGGGACGGTGCCTCCCATGATGCGAATATTGACTGGTGGGCTGTTGAAAGTCTGCTCAAGTGCGGATGTCAACCATTGCCCGGTTGGAGAGTCGATTTCAGTACGAAAGGCATTTACCCATTTGCTACCTACGAAGGTGGCAATTTTTTCATGTTCTAATCGCTCATCTTCTGTAGGCTCGCGATCCAATAGAAAGTAGCCCTGATCTTCGATATGATGGCTAAGTAAATCGATGAGGAGATCTCCATCCGTTTCAGGAACAAGCCTGATTCCTACTTGTGCCACGGCTTTATCCGGAACGATAGTACGAGTCTGTTTTCCGATCCAGGCGGAAGCCATACCCCGAATATTGAGAGAGGGATACTGAAGAGATTCCTGGTAGTTTTGGCCCACTGTCTCTGGCTTGGCTATGCCTAGTCGATTGTTGATCATACTTGCATTATCTGGTACGGACGCTAATAGTGTTCTTGTGGCTTTATCCAGTTTTACATCATCATAGAACCCTTTGATGAGCACTTTGCCTTCTTCGTTCTTCATACTGGCTAGTAGGTGCGACATCCGAAAAACGGGATTGGGCGCATAGTTGCCGAAGTGGCCACTATGTTGAGGCACTTTGGGGCCATAAACAGTCAAGGTGCCGCTAGCGATTCCACGACAACCGAAGGTCAAGGTAGGGCGGTTGCTTGGGTGGGCTGGCCCATCCATGATGATCAACTGATCGGCGGCATATTGTGTTTTGTATTTTTCTAAAGTTGAGAGCAGCCCCGCTGACCCTTTCTCCTCCTCCCCATCAAATAGAATTTTTACATTAAAGGCGAGTGCTAGCTTTTTTTCATTAATGAAGTCAAGGGCCGTAAGCATCATATTGATAGGGCCTTTATCATCGGCTGCAGCACGCCCAAAGATGCGCCAATCCGGGTCGATTCCTTCTTTGACCTTCTCCCAATCCATGATTTCCCACTGATCATCTACATTTTTCATTTTTAAGACCGGCGTGAAAGGGTGTTCTTGATCCCATTTGGAAGGATCTACGGGTTGGCCGTCATAGTGAAAGTAGAACAATACGGTAGGAAGGGCGGAGTCGACTTGTTTTTCAGCCAGCACAACGGGTACGGGGCCAGCCTCGAGGATTTGAACCTTCAGTCCACGTTTTTCAAAGCTTTGCTTGAGCCATGCTGCGTTCTTTACCATGTCTGCTGGGTAATGGGCATCATTCGGAAGACTTACAAATGCTCGATGTCGTTCGATGACGCTTGGCATTTCCTGGTCGAGCCAATCCTCCAGGCCTTTTACTTGACCAAATAAGAAGAAGGGAATAATTAGTAAACTGGCTAGCACTAGGCATAATTTCATGCTAGGGTAGGAGTAGGTGATGCGCTGCATACTTTTCTTTTGATTAGGAACTGATTAAAAAGCTTCATGGGGTTGGAGAAGGTACATACAGAAAACCGGAATGTATGACAAAGAGGAGGGCGTAGCGGGCTTTCCATTGGATGCACCTTCTCCGCAAATGTAATAAGAAGCTTTTTAATCTCTAATCAAGGCACCTAAAAGCCCAGCCTACTGCCAAGGTAAGTGCTTAGGAGGTTTATTTTTTCAGGACCTTTCCTTGGCCATTCACGATGTCTTGCACGAATCGAGGTTCCCCTTTGTAGTACAAATCACGAGGACCGGAGACATTTGCCCAAAGAGAGTCCAAGACCTGTATTCTCGCTACGCCAGGGCTTTGCGGACCGGTGACCAGATTTACCTTAGCTTTGTTGGCCTTTAGGTTGTATGCCATCATATCTCCATGGTCATCAATACTGCAAAGAAACTCGTTCACGGCTCCGGCGAGTTGTACATTGGCATTGTCATGCATTTGGAGGTCGAGCTGTTTGGCATGAATCTGCAAACGGACCTCAGCCGCTCTACTAGCTCTTAACAAGAAAGAATCCAGTGGCAAAACGTCACGACTTGTCAATGTGCCTACCCCGGCAGCATGGATAGAGTCCAAATGGACGTAGGTAATATAGGCGTCCTTAACCCTTTCCCCGCGGATCAAGCCTTCTGTATATATTTTCAAAACGCCATTTTCTACCACCGTTTTTACCTGTGGAAGGATATGGTCATCTGCTTTAATCGTAAGTTGTTCTTTTGCGCCAGGCTGAAGGTAGACGTTCATTAAACCATCAATATACAAGGCGGTAAAGGGAGGGACTGAACGATCTTCCTGAGATACCTTATAGTTGTGATAGGCATAAACGGCTGCCATGAGGATTACTGCGGCTAGGGTGTTGCGCAGAAAAGGAGGAAATTTGCCTAGTATGGTCTGCATGATTATTTGATTGGTCGACGAAGGATTTTACTCTAAGGATATTAGATTAAATGCATGGTATTGTTGGTGAAAACCACGCAACAAAGGCACAGGAATAGGCCAGGAAACCACGCTTCTGATACACTATCTTATTTTGATAGTGTGAATACCGGCATCGGGATTTCAATCGTATGGGAATTTAAGGCTTTTCCCGCGAAGAAGTCAAGGAGTAGACTTTTGACCTTAGGGGTGCTCATGAACAAGTCATGGCCTGCTCCATCAATGATCACATGTACGCCATTTTTGAAGCCTTTTACTAATTCCTTGGCGCTAGGCAGGTAGGTTCGGCCATCTAAGGTACCGCTAAAGAAGAGGCTTGGAATACTGGATTTTGGGTTCTTGCGAAAGCCTTTACCTAAGTCAGGTAGATCTATTCCTTGTGCAGCATCCGGGAAAGGAAAGTTAGTAGTCCGGCCGAGCAGGGCAGTTTGGGCTTCTTTTTGGATCTGATTCCAGCGCTTCTTGGAGATTCCTGACATGGCATCCATTGCGAAGGACATGCCAGAAACTTGGCCAATGTACATCTTGAGGCCACCCACCCAAGCCGCTACTGAACTAAAATCACCTTGCTCGAGTTGATGATAAATCAAGGGAAGGTCTTTAGAGTTGCGAGGATTCTTTAACATAAAAAAGGAGGTGACCAATTGCAAGTCCAATTTGCTAATAGCTATCTCGAATTCAACACCTGTTTGAGGATGCTTTGCCATAGTGACCACTGGCTTGGACGCTAGTTGATCTAGTACCCTTTGCATACTACCTAGTAGGTCGGGATAAGCCTGATTAGCTTGGACCTTGCTGGCTAGATACTCCAAAAAGGCTTGGTTGTAGGCGGGCCGTTTGATGGTGTGATCGGGACCTTCTAGGCTGGCCAAAGCAATACGATTCCAGCTATCTGGATGTCTCTTAATCGCTGCAAATGCCAAATGTGAACCATAGCTGATACCCCATAAGTTAAGTTTTTCCTCTCCTAATACCTTACGAAGGTCTTCCAGATCATCAGCACTCTCTGCGGAGTTGTATCCACTAAGATCAAATCCTTGTTCCTTCCAAAAAGCCATGCATTTCTGTGCGTTGGACTTGACGAGTTCAACATAAGCATCAGTAGTACCCGGTTCATTCAAGGGAAATGGACTGCCCAATTGGCAAGGTGGAATGGTATTGGATAAACCTGTACCACGTTGATCAAAGGCAATTACGTCGGCTATTTCACGCAAGGCCATGAACAATTCAAATCGAGGCCCTTTAGCAGTATTGATACCGGATCCACCTGGCCCACCCGCTAGATAAACAATGGGGAAGGAGGGATTGGGGTTGGTGCTTTTAAACCGAACAAAATGGAGTTCAATTGAATTACCGTTTGGTTTTTTTCGATTTTCAGGAACTGAAAATTTACCCAATTCGGCGGCTACCTCTTCTCCCTTATTATTCTTAAATACATAAGGTTCCACAGTTAATTTTTTTTCTTGGCCATGCACGAAGGTAAGAGCTAACCATAGGACACCTACTAAAACTAAGCTTAATTTTTTCATTCGAGTGAAGTTGTGTTAAAGAAAGAACCTATCAAGATTTGCCGAAGAACTAGACTTACAAGGAGTCTGCAAATCTTGTTGACTCTGCAAAACTGCTGGATAAACTCGTATCAATCGACCATTTCGGCCGAGTTGGACCTTTTGGGTGTGGATTTTTTAGTATAGAAAAGGGAAGGAGTAGTATTTAAGATTGAAGGAGGTAAAGTTTGGGGTGAAAGGTGTAAGGATAGGAAGAAGCGAAAGCAGAAGCTTGAGAGCAGAGGAGCTGAATGGCCTGTAGTTACTTCCGCATCACTGATTTAAAGTTTTCTTGTATTGACTTGGCGTCATTCCCGTCAATTTTTTGAATACCGAATTGAAAGAAGATTTGGATTTGAAGCCAGCCTCCATCGCTACGCCCAGCAGACTGAAGGATTGAAATGCCGGATCAATGAGATGAGCTTTGAAAGCAGCAACGCGATAGGAGTTGATGAAATCATAAAAATTCTTGCCTATTTGCTCGTTCAGAAGCTGGGAGAGCTGGTGGCGTGTGATATGGAGTGAGTTGGCTAATTGCACAGCGGTGAGCTCACTATCCAGGTAGGGCTTTTCCGTTTCCATGTACTGTAGTAATTGTTCCGCTAATACTTTATCCTGTGGAGGAGTTTGTTTCTCCGGCATCTTAGGTGTTGCTGATTGAGGAGAGGCTGAAGAGGTTGTGGTTTGGAGATTTACGGCTTTGAAAGTCATCCAATAGACTAGCCCGAAACTTCCTACATAAAAATATTGCGCATAGTCAAAATCTGGATAGGTGTTTTTGATGGTTAGCCAGAGTACAAGTACAAAAAGAGCGAATAGCCCCAGAAATCCATAGATGATGGTTTTTAGCCAAGATAATTGACGTTTTTCAATCTCACTGAAAGTGGCTAGCAAGCGATTTTGATATTCTGTGAGCAGTGGAAAGCATTTGATCGTATAGTGCCATCCCCAATAAGCAATGGCTACCTGAAGTAGATAATAGTAGATTTGATAAATATCGGTTCCGCGCGTAATAATGGCTGTGAAGTAATCCAAGATTTGAATTTTACTTTCACCATTTTGTAAGAAAAAAGGCAAGAGTAGAAGGATATTCAGGAAATAAGGCGTGAATAACTGGATATCCGATTTACTCACCCTCGCCTCGGGTCCCGTCAATTGACGAACATACAAATAGAGTAATGGACCGAATATCAAAGGAAGTCCCCAATTCAAGCGGATTAGATGTGGAAACTCCAAGTAGAAAGAGAGATTATTGAAGGAGTGAAAGCAGCTGGCAATTCCCAACGCAAGGAGGAGCAAAGCAAGTAGTCTTCGGCCACGCTGGTTTGCATCGAAGCGAAAGAATAACATGAGAGACAGGAGGATGGCCTGTAGACCGCCCAGTTTAAGAATTAAATCCAAGTTTTTGCTACAAAGAAAAGAAGTTCCTCGCCAATTTTGTCATTCCTGCTCGATTGGATAACTACTCAAGTAAAAAAGAACGGGTGGGATCATCGAGTACGTCCAGCTGCTCGATTTACTTTTTCGATCCACCTAAGGTCACTCTCCCATGAACAGTTGACACAAAGATTGTTGATATCGTAGCCACTCCAGGTTGCTAAGGTTTCTTCGATAGAATACTGCCGAGAACCCAGTTCCTGTGGGAAAGTGAAACCTCGTTCAAATCCTTCCCAGTAATGGAATCCAAATCGGCGTTCAAACTCAATCGCACCTAATACGCGACTACCTAGATCAGGAAGTCGATCCAAGTAATGTCGACTGTAAATGGTGTGGATAAACATCCAGAGCGACGACTCGAAATTGGAAAAGACGGCAAAGGCAGCGAGATCCGGATCGTGTTTTTCTATTGTCTCACAGAATCCGAAGGAGTCACAGATCCAGGGCTTGGCTTTGGCTCGAATACCAAAATAGTTGTAGGTGCGATTGCAGAGAAAAGAGGTACCCCAGAAGGTTTCTCTGGCCGCTTTGGCTAGTAAGGCGCGCCAACTAACCAGGTAACGCCAGCCGTACAATCTACAATAATTCTTCACATCGGCATAAAAAGCATCTTGCAAATGGACTAACCACTTTTCATCGATAGCGTCGGCTCTAGCTTCTTTTAGATACCAACGCTGGGTTTCTTTTAGGAACAATACTTTGTTTGGCGCTTCCTTTGCCAATTGCTCAAGAATGACCTGGACACTATCACGGTGGGGAGCTGCAACTTCCTGGATCTGACCTAGTAGTTGTATAGGTAAGACCAATAAGATCAAGCCGCTGTGGAAAAGACGCATACAGAAGTACATGTAGGTACGATTGCGATTACGATTGGCGTAATCGTTCAGGAAATAAAAGGTAAAGAGATAAGCTTCTTCGACAAATCTCGTGGACAGTCATAAAATGAGATGAATAAGCGCCCAAAGGAAGCGTTGCATTTCATTTTTGAGTGTCTAGAAACACGAGATTTGTCGAAGAACCAGAGATAATAGGTTAGAAGCTGCGTGAGGGCGGTGTGTGTTCAGTGTTCTCTTGCAATATAAGGAACCCGATCAAAATTTAACAATCGTCTTGGGTTCCACCCTTTATTATTAAGCCTGATTGAAGTCCTACTCTATTTGGTCACATCCATTGAAGGCCGCGAATGCCGCCAGGCTTTTTTGGAAGGCGGCCTCCACTTTTTCCTTTTGTTTAACGGTTGGCTCCCACACTAAATTCTGGATCATGAGTACCTTTCTTTTCCGGTCTGCCTTCAGGTCCGCCTTACCAACGAACTGATCTCCGTAGAGCAAGGGCAGGGCAAAATAACCTACCTGTCTTTTTGGGGCTGGGACGTAGCATTCTAAAGTGTAGCTAAAGTCAAACAACTCTTCCATCCGCTTTCGTTGGATCAGGAAATTGTCGAAAGGAGAAAGAATATGAAGTCGTTTTCGGACTTTTAGCGTTCCAAAGGTAGCCAACAAAACTGGCGTAGTATAATAGATTGTACCTTCTTGTTTTTCAATTAAAACCGGAACGAGCGTGCCTGCTTCTACCATTTGCTCTAATTGATGTTGAATAGGCTTGGAGGTACCTTTTAGTAGGTAGCCCATTTCTCGGTTTTTGAGCAAACCATGTGCTTGGATATCACGCAAAATCAGGTGTTGAAGATATTCCTCCTGACTTGGAAGGCTTTGATCTATGTGTGTAGGGACTACTCTTTCGGTAAGATCATAGACCTTTTGAAACCCCTTTCTGGCTGTGATCATGATTCGGCCCTGCATAAAGAGTTGGCGGAGTGCCTGGTTCATTGGATTGCGTGACCAATCCATACCATTAGAAGTTTTCTTGACTTTGGTCGGTTTGAAATCTTTGGACTGCAAGGGGCCTTCTGCTTCGATTCGATCCAAAACATACTGCAGTGTTTTGGAATCTCTCTTAAACCATTGTTCCTTTCCACTCAAAAAGTCCTGCTTACGTGGCAAGCTATATCGGTAGTTTTCGATGGGTAAATAACTTGCTGCATGCGCCCAATATTCGAAGACAGAGCGATTTTCTTCCAGTTGTTGTAGGTAGGCGGCTTTATAGTCTTGTATTCTACTTTTCAGGATATGATGATGCGCTCTTTCGATGACAGAGATCGTATCAATTTGGACATACCCGATCTGCTGGATTTGCTGCAAGGTTTGCTCTACACCTTTGGGTTGGGCCTGACCTGTCAGCCCCTGTTGGTGCAAAATAAGCTTTCGAACTTCTTTTAAGGATAGGGTTTCCAAGATGATAAGTTTAGGATTCTCTGACAAGTTTGTGTTTTTAAGTGAGCCTTTTAGCTAAAACCCTTGCTTCTTATGGTCGCGAGTCTTCCAACTAAAATGCTACAGACAAAAATTGTCGGAGAAAGAAATTTAGAGCGTGAAATGCTACGCTAATTTACTAGATTCTTGGGTAATTCTAGTATAGCTAGTGTCTACGAATAAGGTTAAATTTTACTCGAAGGCAGATTCAAACAGCTTCTAAGGATTTAGCTTAGTCTTTTCTCTTTTTATTTGAATCCATAGCGCAATAACGGAGCCGAGTGCGGCGAGCAGCCAAACATACTGGATGAATCGGGTTCCTGCAGCAATATAATCAAGGGCAACGGATATGGCCACCACAATATTCAGGAATAAAACGATGCGATTGAGCCAGATCCTAGTCTGGATTTGTTTAATGGGGAGTAGCAACAAGAAGTTGAATAAGCCTGCTGCTAATTGAATAACTCCAAGAAAAGGTTTGCCTTCCATCAAAGCTGGAATACCTCCAAGAACAAACAAAAAGCCATTAAGCGTAAAAACCAATCGATTGATCCTTTCTTTACGTGCCTGTTTCATGCCGATTAAATTGCTGTGATCGACTATATAGTGAATGCTTGTTAAACTGTTTGATCTTGAAGGTAAGGAATACGGAAGGTTTTATCCTGCCATTTCGTAGGCTTCCTTGAGCCAGGCAATTATTTCACCATCCACTTCTCCCGTTTCACTCAGCCTTACCCGGTGTGTACACATGCTGCCGAAAGGACCAGAAGTTTCGAGGCGCCCTTCTGGTGTTTTCCCTTTGATCTTTAGTCCCAGGTCCATCCGGGTTTTGGTAGAAGGTTGAATAAGGGCAAATTGTTTCTTTCTTCGAACGCTGATATTGGCTCTTTTAGGGACAAATTCAATATCATCACCGAAGGTGCTAATGGTGCTCTTTAGCTTTTCATAGATTGGGAAAAGCCCTTCTTTCCCTTTGGCGTATTGCGTTTTTATGAGGTCTTCTGGATTGTGGGAGGCAGCATCCGCTTCCCGATACTTCATGGAAACAAAATTGGCGTAGCCATGTGTAAATCCATGCTCGGATTTTAGAAATTTTAGGATTTCTCCATGTTTTTCAAGGGAAGTAGCTTTTACGATCTTTTTCCATTCTGCTAGAGACTTTCCCGTTTTTTCTAATAAACCTTTTTCCATTGTTTTGACATTATTAATTCTGCGATAATCTTAGCGAGTCTGAGTCCGCTATTGAGGTTAAGTCTCTGCTTCCTTGACCATGGTTTTATCATCTACGGCCCAGGGCGAGATGGTGCTGTTTAGCAAACCCAATAGTACCACAAAGAAGATGGCAGAAGGATAATTAGTTTGGGTGTTTAGTTAATTACCAGGCACCTAAGATAGCGCCCATGGTAGTAAGTGCAACTATGCAATAACCTGCGTTAATCAAAAATGCTGCCAGGCTTTTCATTTCAAACAAATAAATTATACCTATAAAAGTAGCGACCCATCCGATGCCCGCTAAAAAGCCAGCCATTGTTCCGAAACCAGCTGTAGCTTCCGCACCGATAAACATGTCTAAATTGAAGGCAGCAAAGAAGGAAAGCAGCAAAGAAAGTCCAAATGTTTTGGCTACGTTCCGTTGCTTCAAATCTTCTTCGGAGAAACCAAATTCTTTCATCCAGGCTCGGCCAAATAGCGGGCCATACCAAATGCCACCGATGAAAAACGCAGATACGGCTGCTACGATGATAGATAACCAATTGATACTTGAGAAGGCAGTTGCAAAGTCCATATTACTAATATTAGTTGCTCTTCGAGAAATCTCCTGTTTGATGACACTCAAAAATGAAATTCAAGGCTTTCTATGATCCCTTTCTATTTCGTTCTAGGATTGTCCAGGCGGTTTATCGAAGAAGCATGTTAGTGAATTGATGACACAATATTAGCAATATGCGATCATTTAGTATTGTAAAAAATTAACCTTCTCGATCTAAAGGAAAGAAATTGGGCTCCTCGTTGCTGAAGTTTTGACCTAAAAACTCCTGTGGGTTGAAACCGGAGAAATGCTTGAATTCCTTGATGAAATGAGATTGATCCGTATAGCCACATTCATAAGATATCCTAGTCCAGGACAACTTTTCCTTTTGGTAAATTTTGCCAAGGATCTCATTGAATCTAAATATCCTTTGATAGTATTTTGGTGTGAGACCAAGGTATTTCTTGAATTGATCAATCAAATGTTTTTGCGTAAAAGGGTAGGCCTGGATCAGTTGATTTAGTTCAGAAGCAGTGAGAGCTGGTGCCTGTTTTAACTGCTCTACGAGTTGTAGTATCGCTGCTGGCGGTGCTTTGTCTGCTGCAAAGCGTTTGATCAACCAATTCTCAGCGATGCGAAATTTGGCTGCATTATCTTCTCCCCTAAGAATGGCACTGCGGAGCTGTATAATCTCTTGACCTAGTACTTTTTCAGCGGGTACCACTTTCCCATTGAGTTCATGTATAGGAAGATGAAGAAAGGGGTAAGCTCCTGTAGGTTTGAATTGGATTACAAACATCTCAGAGTCTTGATGTGCAGAAATAGAGATGTAACGTTTATGTATCCCAGAAATCCAGGCTTCTGTAAAGGTTTGCTGCGGAGCTAAGGTGTCATTGTCAAAGGTATTTCTAGGAATACCATCGAGTTCAAAGATTAAGAAGATATGACCTGTGGGTACAACTCGTTCAATAGAGTGATCAGGTTGGAACCCCTTGAAATGAAATATGGCCTCAATGTAGGCTTGTAGATCTGGGCTTATGGCATGATTCTCTAAGATCATTGTAGCATTGTCGATTTGGCAGTGTATCTGATAATAGCTAAAGCGTTAGCCAAATGTAGGGCTTTTCGTTAGCTTAGGTAAGTTTGCGTCTTGGTTTTCTAGACACAAACATCCGGAGTTTGCTTGGACACTCTCAAGCAAAACTCCAGATGTTTCTGTTCTCCGTTTTTTTATCTATTCTATGGTAAAATGCATACCGGCATATATCATTCGACCAAATATTGGACCCCAAATCATGGAGCTATCAAAATATTGACCGAAAGGATCACTTGCTGCAATGATCGGGTTCTCTTGTACAAAATTGAAGAGATTCTCAGCTCCTACATATACGCTAAATTGCTTACCCCATTTCTTGCTGACTTGCGCATTTGTTACTACAAAGTCTGGTGATCGTCCGGGCAACTGGAATTCACTTGGATTAGCACTGGTAGAGGGAATTCGTTTAGCACCTTGCCAGTTGAAAGTGAGGTCGAAATCCCACTCTTCCCCCACTTTATACCCCAAATTGGCAAAGGCTCTATGTCGAGCTACAAACGGACGTTCCAGTCTTCCTTGTTGATAATCTGCTTGTACATCGTTAAGTCGATAGGCAAGCCGAAGATCCAAATTGCTAAGCACGGCATAGTCCATCTGCACTTGAAATGTATTGGAAAAGGATTTTCCATCTAGGTTATAAAACCGCACTTCTCTTGGGCTAGCATCATAGTCAACTACCACTTGCTGATCAAAGCGGGTGTGATATCCATCTATGGTAACAATCAATTCTCGATTTTGAATGATAAAAGTCTGGCGTAAATTAAGCCCAAAATTCCAGGCTACTTCTTGATTGAGGCCATAAGGTGTATCGCCACCGTCATTTTGCAATACGAAAGAACGAGCTGATGCCAGCATGCCTAAGTTTTCTGCAATGATACTTGCTGTTCTTCTGCCTTGTCCAGCCGACATACGCAAAACACTTTTTTCGTTGAATGCGTAGCGCAGATGAAAGCGAGGAGTGATAAAGAAACCAAACTGATTGTGATGATCACCTCGTAAGCCTAGTACAGCGGTGAAATTATCATTCGGTAGATAGGTGTACTCGAAGAAAGCCCCTGGCACAATTTCATTCCGATTAAAGAAACCTTCCGCTAACCACTCATCAAATTGATCAGCTTGTAGACTTATGCCCGTGCTAAGTTTATGCGCAGGATCGCCTAGCGTCTCCTGATAGATTAGATTAGCGTAGAAGGATTGTTGATCGGCATCATATCGCGTACTCCCAAAAGAAGCATCTTGTTGGTGTAGAGAACCGGATAATTGCAATCCGATACTCGCCTCTGGTCGATCCAAGAATACCTTTCCTATTTTCGCCCAGCCTTCTAGGCGACGGGTTTGCATGCGGGCACCCCAGGCTAGATTTTGGCTAGCATCCTCATCGAAGCCTAGTTGACCACTGGTTTTGTTGAAGTTGGTGGCTTTAAACCCAAATTGACTATTCCATCCGTCATCACCTTTGTATTTCCAGCGGTTGACGGCAGTCCACTCAGTACCAGTTGGCATGTCGAGGAATCCGTCTTCATTGCGGTCATTCTTCTGCGCTTGCCAATTACCATGAACAAGCAAACTAGAATACCAGTTCTTTCCTACCTCAAAACGAGCATTAGCATTGGCTTCCCATCGGTTCCCTTCATTACCATATATATTGAAGTAGAATTGTTCTCCCTCTTCAGGTTTTTTGAGTTCCACATTGATTTGGCCCGTCATACTTTCATAGCCATTGATAACAGAGCCAGGGCCTTTAGCCAATTGAATTCCCTCCACCCAAGGGCCAGGTATATAGACTAGACCATAAATTGCTGCTAATCCACGTACGTCGGGAAGATTCTCTCGGGTAATTTGTGTGTAAGGCCCAGCTAAGCCTAGCATTTCAATTTGGCGGGCCCCGGTGACAGCATCCGTAAAGGACACATCAACAGCAGGGTTGGTTTCAAAACTTTCTGCCAAGGTACAACAAGCTGCTTTGAGTAATTCTTTGCGACCAATCTGCTGGATCAGTATTGGTTCCACAAAGGAAACTTCGATAGATTTTCGCTTATAAGAGACCTCAACTGTTTCCAGGGTAGAGCCAGGAGTCAAGATCACTTTTACGGATCTTTCTTTGGTAATCGTGATGGTGTCGCTATAGTAGCCAACGTAGCTAACCACGAATTGATTAGCCCCTTGCGGGCGTTCTAAAGTGAACTTTCCGTCGGCATCAGTTACAGCAGCAGCTTTGTCATTGAGCCAATAAATATTCACGCCTGGGAGAGGAACGGTTGAACCTTTCTCTTCTACCAGTATATTTCCCGAAAGACTGGTAGGCGCTGCTTCTTCAAAAAGATTGGGCCTGTGATCTGCTATTACAGAAGGGTCACGGTATTTGCAGCAGGCGTGGAGTTTATCGTAAGCTTCATCACTAGCCTTGGCCTTTTTAGTATCATGTCCGACTGCTGCCACGGCTTGATGCAAGATGTCTTCTTGCAAGTTTTCCTGACTTAGCTTGACCAACAGCATGCGGGAGTCAACATTCCAGTCAGCAGATTCTACACCTTCTATTTCTTGTACGGCTGTTTCGATTCGCGTTTCGCACATTCCGCAGACACCGTCGACAAAAAATTCGATGCTATTCTCCTTTTTTTTGTGCGCTTCGATTTGATTAGGGTCACGGTATTTACAGCAAGCATGGAGTTTATCATAGGCCTCATCGGTAGCGGTCATAAGCTTGGTGTCATGTCCAGCTTCAGCTACTGCCTGGTGCAAGGCATCTGCTTTTACGTCTTCATTTTTTAGCGATACCGTAAGCATGCGTGAATCGACATCCCATTCTGCCTTTTTCACCCCTTTCACCTTTTGGACGGCCGTTTCAATTCGTTTTTCACACATTCCACAAAGTCCATCGACAAAGAATTCGATGGTGCTGTCTTGCTTTTTGTGTGCTTCGATTTGATTGGGGTCACGGTATTTACAGCAAGCATGGAGTTTATCATAGGCCTCATCGGTAGCGGTCATCAGCTTGGTGTCATGTCCAGCTTCCGCTACTGCCTGGTGCAAGGCATCTGCTTTTACGTCTTTATTCTTTAGCGATACCGTAAGCATGCGTGAATCGACGTCCCATTCTGCCTTTTTCACCCCTTTCACCTTTTGGACGGCCGTTTCAATTCGTTTTTCACACATTCCACAAAGTCCATCGACAAAGAATTCGATGGTGCTGCCCTGCTTTTTGTGTGCTTCGATTTGATTGGGGTCACGGTATTTACAGCAAGCATGGAGTTTATCATAGGCCTCATCGGTAGCGGTCACGAGCTTGGTGTCATGTCCAGCTTCCGCTACTGCCTGGTGCAAGGCATCTGCTTTTACGTCTTCATTCTTTAGCGATACCGTAAGCATGCGTGAATCGACGTCCCATTCTGCCTTTTTCACCCCTTTCACCTTTTGGACAGCCGTTTCAATTCGTTTTTCACACATTCCACAAAGTCCATCGACAAAGAATTCGATGGTGCTGTCCTGCTTTTTGTGTGCTTCGATTTGATTGGGGTCACGGTATTTACAGCAAGCATGGAGTTTATCATAGGCCTCATCGGTAGCGGTCATGAGTTTGGTGTCATGTCCAGCTTCCGCTACTGCCTGGTGCAAACGATCTTCATTGAAGCTTTTCTTAGTGATGAGGGTTAGATTGCGTGAATCGACGTCCCATTCCGCATTGACGACACCCTTTACTTTAAGTGCGGCTGTCTCGATGCGCTTTTCACACATCCCGCAGATACCATCCACGAATAAAGACGAGGTATCTCTTTGTGCAAAGCCTACTTCTGGTATTAAACAAAGTAAGATTAGGCTTGCCACAAGTACTATATTTCTCATGTAAACATAAGTTTATGGTCTCTGACAATTTTAATGTTTCAATGATAGTCTTTTAGCCCAAAACCCTACTTCCTATGGTCGCAAGGCTTATACCTAAAACACCGTCTGACTAGGTAGCAAGATAGAACTACAAAATTGTCAGAGAAGGAGGTTTATAAACCACCTATAAGTGGTACCCACTATTCGCATAGTGGGATACAAATGATAACTTAATAAATAGATACGTGTAAAAACAAGATGAGTTATCCGAGCTGAGGCGGGTGCCAAATCAGGTGAGTGAAATCGTGCGAGTATAGGTTTATCTCCCAACGGTCTAGTTGGGTGTTTTTTTGTTGATGAGAGAAAGGAGGCTTACTAAGGTTTGCTATAATGATGGAGACGCAACAATAACATTGGCATCCTGCTCTACAGGGATCCTCCTCTTCTGGACTATGCTCGTCCGCCATTGAAGGTTTACAGCAATGTGTTTCTTTTTCATCCGCATGGCAGGCTTCCTCTTCAAGGTGGCTGCTCTCTTGGCAAATTGCACCTCCACCCCAAGGCCCGAGGCCAGAGAGGAGTAAGATACAGCTGAGTATGAGCGGAATTAATTTCACCTCACAAAGTTAATAAGAAAATTGAGAAGAAGCCAGAAGGTGAGGCGGATAGCGGCGAGAAATCAGAGACTAGATATTAGAACATCGTTTGATCAGGCCTCAATTGCCTTTGAGTAGCAAATTTTCTTTTATTCTGCGTTAGATTTTTCGTCGAATTGCTCACGTTCGACTGCAAAACCTACCTAGTCTAAAACAAGACTTGTTCACTCCCAACTAATTTGCCCCGGTCAAACATGTTTGAATGCTGGCAAAAAAGAATCCAATGGTTGATCAGGAGTTGGAATACGATGTCATGGATTAATTGAGTCCATCGTCAATGTGTAAGTCATTGACGATGGACCATCAGCTGTCGACTCTTCTAAGATGTGACACGGTCGACTTGAGCTCTACTGGCAAAACGATATTCCATCAGTATTAAAATAGATCTCCAATGAAATTGGAGTCGAATAGTTCGTCTAGGTAGCTTTCTCTGGTGGAGGTACGGTAATTATCACGACAATTGCCGGTGCCACTTGCCATAATACTCTGGCAAGTGCCATCAGGGTTAGCTGCCTCTCTATGATCTCGGGCTAAGTCACAGTGCCCGAGTTCATGAAATACTACGAATTCTCTCAATAGATCAGAAGCACGATCCCAAAAATCCTGATCAATCTGTACATGATTGGATCGATGAGAACCGTAAGTACATTGGCCTGCTACACCGTCTTCTTCCAACCCCTCGATCACACCCGTTACTTCTGCCTGACGTAAGTTGATGTCCAATCCCCTTAGTACGCCTTCTTTTTCAAAGCGATCGAAGTACACCCAAAGTGCTTCCTCTACACCAGGGTAGGGGGCTATCACTTCTTCTTCTGGTTCTTCATCTTCTGGAACAGTAATATCAGAAATGCTTTCGTCGATTTGGCAAGACCCTAACAGGAGAGCGATACAGAATAACCATAGACAGCTAGCTTTTTGTCCTTTAAGAATTGGCATGATCAAGATGGATTTTGGTTAACAAGTGTAAAAGCTGCTGCTATAGGTTGTTTGGGTATTAAGGAAGTGAACAAATATAAAATCCGCACATATAACTGAATGGTGGGGTTTAGAAATTGTGCAATAAGAAAACTTTAAGATTTCCTTTTGTCGGCAAGCTAGCAAACAAGAAAAGTTGGCTCCGATTCGGAGCCAACTTAAGGGATACTTATTTTTTACATTGCCTGATTAATTCCAAACGTGGCAATTCGTTCCTCCATTGATGATACCTGCCACATGAGTCGGGCCGAAGCAGTAGTTAGGAACGGATGAAGTAAAAGGAATGTAGTCTACAGAGTAGGTTCTCTCCAATTTCTTTTCATCTGTTTCAGATTCATTTACTGGCATCCAGTGATTTGTGGTCCCACTAGTAGTGACCTCATGCACATTCGCACCGAAAGTAGCATCAATATCTGCCTTGCTACCCCATGCAATACCTAAAAATCCTTTCCGCTGAGATTTTACCTGCAATTCCATATTACAAATTACTTCGAAATCACCAGTAGGGAAGCAATTCTGAACCCATCCACAGATCAATTGTCCATTGATATCAGTATAACATTCATATGTATCAAAGCAATTATAGTAAGGGCTCGTCCATCTTTTTACCTCTAATTTCATCTTTACCCTCCGGTTGTCACTATCAAAGTTACTTTCGCAGTTTAGCTCATCAGGGCCATTTCCACGGGCAGCTACTGGGGAAACTTCGATTGGACTGATATAAATCTCTTCACTTACGGCACTTTCAGTTAAGCTTCTAGCCCGCTCTAACTTTGTGATATCCCCGTCTCCAATTGAGATCACTCTATCGGCAGTGAATTGTTGAACCATTGGCCCAACTTGAACAAGTCCATTAGGGTTAATTAAGCTGCCAACATGATACATGTCTACTAGCATTTGGATTTCCCCCTCCGAGGAAAACCTAACCTTAGATCGATTTGTGTTTCGAAATTGATCCAATTGCTCCTGAGAACGAATGTGTTCATATTGCTCCTCTAATTTGTCAAATTGATTGCGCATGGATACAAATCCAACCTGACTTTCCCATCGGTTAAGCGCTGTACTATTCATCTTGGAAATGGAGGCAAGCGTAGTTTTGAAGTGTTCTGTATTTCCGAACTTCAACACCTTCTGGCGATCAATAGTAACAACATCAGGCAGTGCATGAATGTCAATTTCTATCTTTTGAGGCTGTTCCGGGGATTCTTCCGCAGGGCCCTCAAAGTTATCTTTATTACAACTGGCTAGAAATACACTAAAGGCAATGAAAAACATTGGGATCACGCCCCAATTTACTCTCTTGAAAGTCATAGTTGTTAGATTGTGGTTCAGCCTACTCTTTTGTGGTTTTTCGGCAATCACCATTTGGGTTCTTAGCAACTAGTTATGGGCCCAATATCTAGTAGGAAAGAATGAAATAATTTATTGTACGCTATTATAAAGTCAGACTATCTTCAAAGGTGACATGCGTACCACTTGAAATTTTATTTTTAGTACTTGATAAGGCTACATTAGGGAGCGACGTCGTTTTTGTAATTCGTTTTAAATCAGTTTTTTATATCTTGTTGCTGACCAGCCTATGCACAACGAAAACTTTCTAAATATATAATAGACTTTATTATAAAATAATTTGTATGCATCATAAAGAGCCTTTTGCTACCGATAATTATCGGTACTGCGTTCGGTCCTCCCCTTAAGAGCTATGGCTATTAGGGGCCGCGCCTGTTTTGGTCTGCCACAAAATTCATCTTCCTTCTACTATAAAACCATTTCAGATTAAAGTCTAATTGAGCTGTATGAAAAATAAACGCAATCCATCTGTTTTTATGAGGTTAGTATTCACCATTTCACTAGTACTCAGTAGTCATCTTCTTAGTGCTCAATCCACTATTTACTTCCCAAAACCCGGAAACCAATGGGAAACCAAGACACCAGCGGAAGTGGGAATGGATGCCAACAAACTCCGGGAAGCAATTGATTTCTCTAAGGAAATAGAAAGTAAATCGCTGCGCGACTTAGAGCAAGCTCACTACCTGAGTTTTGGCCGTGAGCCGTTTGGCGATGCAGTAGGACCGCATAAGACGAGAGGGGACGTAACGGGAATTGTGATTCGTAATGGCTATATAGTAGCAGAATGGGGTGACCCCCAGCGAGTAGATATGACCTTCAGCGTGTCTAAAAGTTTTTTGTCTAGCACAGTAGGAGTAGCCTTTGACCAAGGACTAATTCATTCGCTTGAAGACAGTGTACATGATTACATGGCTCCGGTTTCCATTATTGGCCCGTCGGCAGGTAATAACAAGGCTGATCATTTGGGGCAATCCAAGATTTATGAACCTTTTGATACGCCTCATAATCGAAAAATCAATTGGAATCATTTGCTGCGCCAAACTAGTGATTGGGAAGGTACTCTATGGGGCAAGCCCGATTGGGCCGATCGGCCAAACAATGACTCGAAGACCTGGCTTACACGTGACCGTCATGAGCCGGGGAGTCACTATAAATACAATGATGTAAGGGTAAATGTATTGGCTCTAGCTGCTACTAATATATGGCGTAGACCCTTGCCGCAAGTCCTCAAGCAATATGTCATGGACCCCATCGGTGCTTCTCAAACTTGGAGATGGCATGGTTACGAAAACTCCTGGATATTACTGGATGGTGTGGCCGTGCAGGTGGTGAGTGGCGGAGGTCATTGGGGCGGAGGCATGATGATTAGTGCCCGCGATCAAGCTCGTTTTGGATACCTGACGCTTAGAAGAGGAAAATGGAAAGATCAACAGATTTTATCAGAAGAATGGGTGAAACAAGCCTTGACACCAACCGCTGCCCGCTCGACCTATGGTTTTATGAATTGGTTTTTGAATACAGACAAGGAGTTGATACCCGCTGCACCTGAGACGGCTTTTGCACATCTGGGAGCAGGGACTAATATGGTCTATGTCGATCCTGAGCATGACTTAGTCGTCGTCGCTCGTTGGATAGATCGCCGTTCCATGAATGCTTTTGTCGAAAAAGTATTGGCGGCAATTAAGAAGTAAGTAGTGTGACAATAGTAATCGTGGAGTTACTGGTAATAGATTTTATGACTAGGCAAGGCAGAAAAATCGCACCTAACCATAGGCTAAGTAAGGTTTTTCTAACGAAGTCTAGGTGAAAAAGCAGCAGTAGAAAAATAGGCGTATCTATTGTCGCACGACTTAAGCCTCCTATAAGATGAAGTTTGCCGGAGCACCACGAACTAGAACTTTAGCGTTCCTTCAGCTCTATTTTTAACTCATATCCACCTTCCAGGACCTCTTTCGCCCCAGCTACACCAATTAAGATGTTATAAGGGCGGGCGACCGAGATATAGGAAACAGATTTGGGTTCTGCGGGTGCATTGAGATTCGGCTGTCCAGCATAGATGGGGTAGCCCGCTTCGCAAGAGATGGCAGAGCTGATATCTGGAGGTGTTCCCATATTATTAATACCCAAACGCAATGCATAAATATTGATGCGATGCTTAGGGTCTTTCGGTTGTACAGTAATCTTTAGATCCGAGTAAGCAGGCATTTGCATCCGATATAAGACATGATTGCCTTGAAATTCGACAAAACGTGTGCCAGGGAAGCAAGCAACGGAACTATTCTCTGCCCACCTAAGCGGCATGGTTTGCCCTTGCTCTAAATTTCCTTCAAAGAGACTAGTTTGATTTTGAGGGGCTTGTAATTGATAAACTTGACGCATATTTTGTTCTTCTTGAGCTGCGATTGTACTCGCAAAAAGGCATAGGGAGAACCAAAAGGTTAATTTTCTCATGCTTCAAAGGTATTAATATTGTTTAAGTGCACGTCTTTGACGTTCAACCTCTTAAGGCCGAAAGCGAAGTTCGAACACCCCCCAAGAGGATCAATTCTCTAGCAGGCTTGCTGCAGCTTCATCCAGAAAAAGAGCAGCGGCTTGATGCCGGCGAAGGATAGAGGCAGGGCAAGCGCTTTCGATAGATCCTTCCAGGGTATTTTTAACGGCTTGCTGTTTAGTCGGACCTGGAACTACGCAGATAATTTCATCTGCTGAGAGTAAAGCTGGAATGGTCAGTGTGATCGCTTGGCTGGGTACAGCAGCAAGATTCGGAAAGGCACCATCATTTACTTGCTGTTGGCGGCAAACTTCATCTAACGCTACTAGCTTTACCCACTTTGGATCATTGAAGTCTGCAACTGGAGGGTCATTAAAAGCAATATGTCCATTCTCACCAATCCCCATGGCTACAAGGTCAATCGGCTCTTCTTTTAATAACTGGGCATAATATTGAGCTTCTTGTGCAGGATTGTCATGAGTAGAGTCAATAAAGTGTACTTCCCCGAATGGCAATTGATCAAAGAGATGCTGGCTTAGGAAGTAGCCGAAAGAGGCTTTACTATCAGCAGGAAGGCCCAGATACTCATCCATATGAAAGGCTGTAACACGCTGCCAATCTACTTGCGCTTGCGCACAGAGGAACTGCAAAAATTCTGCCTGAGAGGGGGCGGCGGCGAAGATAGTGCGTACCTGATCCTGATATTTCAGTCGGGTTTGGAGGGCGTGAAGGAAGGCTTGACCAGCAGCTTGGCCCATGGCTTGACGGGTAGGGTATATGTTGACATTCAGGCGATCACATTGAAATTGTCTAGAAGCCATCTCAAAAAGATTTTTGATGGTGAAAAAGAGAGATTTTGAAGCCAGATGAGGCGCAGAAACGGAGCATAGCCTTAGCTACGCGACGCTTTTTGCAACGAAGTCCGGCTTCGAAAGGGCCTTTTGCAACCCAAAGGATGTTTTTGAGATGGCTTCTAATCATGGGTTGTTTTTCAGTTGGTCAATCGAGTATCGCTATCCATATCATAAATATAACGAATGCTTCAACTTTTAGCTAGAGGGGCACTATATTTAGTTGTAAATACTGACCGTGAGCCAACGAATCCTTTTTTCTTCTAGAATTGCTACTGTCCTAACGATGATCGGCGTTGCAGTCGGACTAGGCAATGTATGGCGTTTTCCCTACATGATGGGTAAATATGGTGGGAGTGCATTCCTGATCGTTTATCTGGTTTTCACTGTACTATTTGCTTTACCTGCGTTAGTTGGCGAGGTAGGGTTAGGGAGGGCTAGTAGGCGAGGTATCCTGGGGTCCTTCGAAGAAGCCTTAGGGCCGGTGCTTGGAAAACTAGTTGGATACCTCCTATTATTCACCGTTATCGTTGCCAGTTCCTACTATGTAGTGGTGATTGCTAATGTTCTATTCACGGCTGGCTATTCTGCAACTGTTGGCTTTTCGCCCGAGCATATGAATTCCTTTGAGGGGCAACTGGGTAATGGTTATTTGCAATACAGCATTGTGCTTGGCACCCTATTTATTTGCCTGCTTATTTTAGGTCGTGGTTTGCAAAGAGGGATAGAATGGGTGAGTAAATTGTTTGTACCCTTTTTCCTACTTATTATCCTGTATTTGATCATTAATGCTTTTTCACTGGAAGGGGCCAAGACTCATTTCATGGCCTTCTTGAAACCTGATTTCGGTGCCCTTAGTCCCAAGGATGTGTTCGCTGCTTTGGGGCAGGCCTTTTACTCTCTTAGCCTAGGGGGGACTTTCATGGTGATGTATGGTAGTTATGTCAAATCCGAAGAGCAGTTGCCGAAGCTGGCTTTGTGGACGGGAATAGGAGATGTAGGCGCTGCACTTCTAGCAGGACTATTCATTGTCCCTACTATTCTGGTTTTTGGTTTGGACATGACGGCGGGTCCGCAACTGATCTTTGTTACTCTTCCACATTTATTCTCTGAAATGCCGGGAGGCGCCTGGATAGGCTTTCTTTTTATGAGCGTCCTGGCTATGGTGGCGGTATTGTCACTCATCGGTGCGATGGAGGTAGCTGTAGGAACCATTGTGGAATTACCCTGGCTGTCCTGGAGCCGGAAGCAAGTACTGCTTGGGGTTGGTGTGATCCAGGCTCTTTTGGCTTTTCCCAGTGCCATGAAGCCTGAGTTGATAGGCTGGCTTGATCTTATTTTTGGATCTGGGATGCAGGTCTTGGGCAGTGCCTTGGCCTTGATTGCTTTCACTTGGGGCTTAGGGAAGGTAAAAGGGCTTAGGGAATTGAGTCCAACACACTCAGCTAGATCCAGTGAATTCTTTTTTCAGTGGATCAAATGGGTAGTGCCTTTGGTGCTAATTATGGTGTTGATTGGATATATCTACAGCTCTATTTAGAAGCCTGTAACGCTAAGTGCCAGAGGTCACATGCGGAGCGATTAATCTGTCCAAAAATAAGTTGCTTTTCGTCTGGAGACAAAGCTAGACTCCGATCTTTGGAAGGGACGCGAGCAGGAAAGGTAAATAGATGTTTTTGACTTTTAAGCTGACGATCATAAAAATAAAGTTCGTCTGGTTTGGGAAAATCTCCTCTTTTTATGAAATATACTCCTTTTGATGTCAATAGCCAGTTGGACCAATCTGTAGCTGCTAGGTCCGAAAATAATAAGGTAGCTGGACTGTCATCAGTTTTCTTTAGCCAAAGTCCATTCTTTTTGGGGGAAGTATAATGAACTTGATCGGGTTTGTCCGTTTGAAAAGATGTCATGACCTGTTTGAAGGATAAGTAAGCGGTGTCAGCAACATCGGCGTACTCCCAAACTTGCCATTGATGATTTCGGTTTGAGATAAACTGAAGAATACCTGCTTTGGTTTGTGTTGGAGCTAGATCATCCGCCGGATGTTTGGTCAATCTTTTAGTCTCTTGCGTTTGTAATTCATAGGAATATACATCGGATTGTCCTTCAGTTCGAACTTCAAAGAAAAGGCGTTTTTCATCCAAAGACCAAGCCGGGGTCCCGCAAAACTTAGCTTGAAGGTAGGTGCGTTGCTTAGTTTGTGTTCCGTCCGCGCTTGCCGTCCAAATTTCGTAGTGTCCTGATCGGTTGCTAGTGAAGGCTATGTATTGGCCGGAGGGCGAGAATGCCGGGTGCAAATCCCAGCCAGTGGAAGCGATGATGGGCTTAGGGGTAAGTGTATCTTTGCTCATGTCCAATGACCACAGATTGGTCTCGCTAGTCCATTGCTCGGCGGTGATTCCCATGGGAGACCAATCGGGGTTGGCAAAGCCAAAACCCTCTGGGATCCGAATCGGATAGGCTTCTTCGGTGTCCCACTCCCACAATTCACTCCGACCGTTGCTGTTCAAGGAAACAACTAACTTGCCATTTCCCATCCAATCATGACCAAATACATTGCCACCTAAATGGCTCAACTGCCTTTCTTTTTGCGCTAGTAAGTCATACAGAAATAGTTCTTGTACACCTTCACTATAGGACCGAGTAAATGCCAGTTGTTTTCCATCAGGAGAAAAAGAACACTGGTAATCTCCCCAGATGCTGGCTGGTGGGTGAGTGAGTTGACGTTGCTCAAGTGTGATTAATGACAACAGCTGTATAGCTTGTTCTGCTGTATCTTGGCTATTAAAAGCGATCCATTGATTATCTGGAGACCAGGAAAGGGAGGGGTATCGAGCCTTACAACTGACTAAATAGCGCTCGGGCTGTTGCGTTCTAAAGCTTTTCATATAGATATGAGCAGAGTCGCCCTCCTGGCGATAGTATACTAGGTGTTGCCCATCTTTGGACCAACATGGTGCTCCTTCTGAACCTCTCCCCTCTACAAACTTAAATAGGCTATCCTGCTGCAAGTCTTTGATATAAATGTCCCAGCTCTGTTTATTATCCTGTTTGAAATTCCACCCCAAATTGTTCATTCCATTCCAAACAAAGGCGAGGTAGCGGCCATCAGGGGAAAGTGCTGGGTCGTATTCCCAGGATTGAAAACTACTTATAGGGCTAGCCTGATAGGTCAATGGCTTGGCACTTTCTTTAGGAATAAGGAAGACAAGCAAGCTTATAGTGACTAGGATGAGCAATGCCCAGAGGACCCAACTCAGTGAACGGTTTTGGTCTTTGACTAAATCTTCAACAGGAGCAATCAGGCGATAGCCGGATTTGGGGATTGTTTCAATAATGTGCGGTGCTTTAGGGTTGTCGGCGAATACCTTCCGGAGTTCTGAGATGGACCGAGTCAGCACTTTATCGATCACGATTGTATCCTTCCAGACTGCCGATAGCAGTTCTTCCTTGCTAACGATGCGATCATGATGGGCAGCTAGATACAGAAGTACCTCCATTACCTTGGGTTCGATACGTACCACCTCTTGTTCAATCTGGATCTCATAGCGATCAGGAAAAACCTGATATCCGTTTATATTAAGTGTTGCTTTCATCAGTATAGTAGATTGTGCAAAACAACTGTTAAGCGGCGCGGTATAAATCCGGAGGAATACAACGCCTAGCCATACCCTGAGGCAACTGTGGTTCTTGGCGTTGCATTTAGCCCAGGAACCTAATGCACACCGGAATAGCTAAAGAGAAGGTATCTCAATGGTCACGCTGAAGCAAATATACTGGACAAGAGGGGCATTGATGCTACTTTAAGCCTTCCCTTACCAAAACATTACCGAAACATCACCAAAGCTTTATCATGACTATCAGTAATAGGAAAAGGATACCCTCTTTCTTTGGAGGGAACCAAAATTCTACGTCATGAAAGAAATCCTCGGAACTATTATTTTATGGATAATGAGCCACTTTATCCTATTGGCACAGCAAGATCGGCAACTGTTAATCCCTAAGTATCCAGCTAGTTTTCAGTCCACTTCTATGGATACTCTCCATGGTAATATCATCCCGGACCCCTATCGTTGGCTGGAAAATTCAACTTCAGAACAGGCTCAAGAATGGCTCCAAGCGCAAGATAAACTCACCCGTTCTCAATTAGAAGCCTTACCGTTACGAAAACGAATTTTAGAGCAGATGGAGGTAGTTCGAGCCTTACCCATTCACTATGACGCTCCGCATCCAAGAAAGGGCTATTGGTATTATCAGAAAAGTTGGCGAGATAGCTCCGGGGTATTACAACAAGGCCTTTTTCGACGCTTCGGTCATGGAGGGCAAGAGGAATTGTTGGTAGATGTAGGACAATTTGGCCCCGAAGCTAGTTTTGCTACCTATGCTGGCTCTGGTGCGGCTTCTTTTCAGCTAAGCCAGAGTGGGAGGTACCTGGCTTTTGGTGTGCATACTGGAAATAGCACTTGGTCAACTTGGCGCGTGTTTGATGTACGTGAAAGGCTGCTGTTGGCGGATCAAGTAGAAGGAATTCATATTCGTGCTACTCAATCTACCGTTTGTTGGTTGCCAGATGAATCCGGCTTTTACTACACGGCTTTTCCAGAGTTGGATAAAGAGCGACCACTTGGACAACAGGTCTATTTCCACGAAATCGGAAGAATCGGTCAAGACCCTATAGTTTATGCCAATGAGGCAGAATCCCCACTGCAATTCAGTGTAGGAACTTCGTCCAAAGGTCGATATTTAGTAATCCGCACTTTTGAGAACGTGCAAAATGGCCTGATGATTAAAGATCTCAAAGAACCTACATCTGCGCCAAAGGTCGTTTACTCAGGAGTAGAACAAAGTCTCCGGTACTTACGGAATCAGGGCAAAGATTTCTATTTCTCTACAGATATTGCAGCCTCGAAAGGTAAGATCGTTCATTTGCGTTTAGACGGACCCAGTTTAGAAGAGGCGAAAACCTTGATCCCAGAGCAGAAGAATGCTACCTTGATTGGAGCCTATGTAATAGGAGATCGATATTTGATTCAATATGTAGAAGATGCACTTCCTGCAGTTGAAACCTACGACTTCAAAGGTCGATTATTAGGAAGACTGGACTTGCCCTATATCGGCTGGTTACCAGCGGGATTTGTGGGAATAGAAGGAGAATCGCACTTTGCTTTCAATATCCAAAATACCGCAGACCCAGGAAGCACTTATTTGATGGATATCACCACGGGCCAGGCGCAACTTTTTTTCAAACGATCTGATAATTTTGAAGCTAGGGATTATATCACAAAACAGGTCTTTTATCCTGCTAAAGATGGCACAAAAATCCCTCTATTTATCATGTTCAAAAAAGGGCTTGATCTATCAAAAAAGCACCCTTTGTGGTTGTATGCCTACGGTTCTCGATGGTCTGCTGCACCTTGGTACCAGATTCAGCATCGAGTTTGGTTGGATTTGGGAGGTGTCTATGCTTTAGCCAATATTCGAGGTGGAGGCGAATATGGACAGGAGTGGATCGAAGCGGGCCTTGGAGTGAATAAGCAAACGGGCATCGATGATTATATCGCAGCTGGAGAGTGGTTGATTGATCAAGGATATACTGATAATCAACGACTGGTGGCCAATGGTGGCAGCGCAAGTGCGCCTTTAGCCGGCGCAGCGCTCAATCAGAGGCCAGATTTGTTTGGCGCGGGTTCCATTAACTATGGCAACACGGACCTTATCCGTTATAATACATTTGCGGGGAGTATGGGGAATATTCATGGTGATCCGGCTGATCCTGAAATGTTTCAGGCTTTGCTGAAATGGTCTCCCTATCATAACGTACAAGAAAACGCCTGTTACCCTCCCGTTTTGATCACGCATGGAAATCAGGATCGATTGTTGGCTTCCTGGAATTCCTACAAACTTGCTGCCAAGTTACAGGCTGCTCAGGCTTGTTCAAACCCCATTTTTCTACAGATAGCCTGGGACCGCGGACACACTGTGGGAGGGCTGGAGGAACGGGTGAATCAATTGACATTTTTACTAAATGCTATTGGTTGGGAGGAAGGGAGTCAATGATGTTGTCTAAAGTTTTATGTTGAGATGAATTATAAGGGCTTGATTTTGAAGACGAAGCTGCTTTTGAGTTTCGTATATGGAATGTACGGGGCGAAAAAGAGCTGATGTATTCGAGAGCAAGAGTTTGTTAGGCAACCACCAGAATGACTTTAGACAACTTCGGTGAAAGGAGTAGAAGAAAAAAGAGGAAAGGAAGATATTTCATGAGAATTCTAATTGGTTTTTGGTCGAGTAAATATTCAAATCTAAATTGGGGATCAATGATCCAGAGTTTAGACAAATACATATGAGTTGTCATTTGCATCATATCTTCTATTGCCTAGTTTAATGAAGTGTATATTGAAGAGAATTCAATAATTGTGGTGGTCGGATCTTCTAGTTCTTAGGTCTACAAAATAAATTAACAAGGAAAATGGATAGAGTTCAAAGAAACCAACGTTTAGTTTTTTTCTGCTTTTTATTAAGTATAGTGGGTGCTTGTCAGCCCAAAACTGCGAAGGTGTTAACTGAGGAAGGGAAATCAATTTCATGGATAGATAAAGACGAAAATGAAAATTATGTGGCTCGCCATGAATGTTCCTTTGTACAGGCGGGGAATGAATTTGTGATGTTTGGTGGCCGGGAATCTGCTAAACGATTGGATATTTATGATTTCGAAAAGAACACTTGGCGTCAAGGTAAGCAAGCCCCTAAGGAATTTAACCATTTTCAGGCCATCTTCCACAAAGGTTTCATTTGGGTTATTGGTTCGTTCAAGACCAATAGCTATCCCAATGAACTACCGGAAGAAAACGTTTGGCTGTACGATTTGCCAAATGATGAGTGGATCAAAGGAACCGAAATTCCCAAAGAACGGCGACGAGGCGGAGCTGGGCTAGTGGTTTATGACGATAAGTTTTATTTGGTGGGTGGAAATACGATTGGTCACAATGGAGGATACGTCAGCTGGTTTGATGAATATGACCCTAAAAAGAATACCTGGAAGGTGCTTGCGGATGCACCCAGGGCCAGGGATCACTTTCACGCCGCTGTATATGATGGCGAACTCTATGCAGTTGCTGGACGTCAATCCGGAGGGTCGGGCGGCACGTTTACTCCTCTAGTTGACACGGTGGATGTTTATGATTTTAAAAAAGCTAATTGGTCTAGTCTGGCTCAACCCTTACCAACTCCTAGAGCTGCTCCGGGGGTCGCCGTTTTCCAAGAAGAACTTCTCGTGATGGGAGGAGAGGGAGAGCTTGCTGGGCCTGCCTATAAAACAGTGGAAGCTTTCAATTTCGCTACGCAGAAATGGACCAGAAAAGCGGATATGATTTACGCTAGGCACGGGACACAGGCTATTTTATCTGGAGAAGGTATCTATGTGGCCGGCGGATCACCGCTAAGAGGGGGCGGAAATCAATTAAATATGGAAGTATATTTTAAGGATAGCGCCCAAGGAGCTGAACTGCAAGTGGCTGAGTTGGAGGCTCCGGAAGCCATAGAGATCCTTAGAGAGGAGGACACTACCATAGAATTAAAAAATAAAAGTCGAATTGCCGGAATTTTTGTGAATGATCTGCGAATTGAAGGAGCCACAGGAATGCCAATGGAAGTCAAAACACCGATGCAAAATAGGCTTCTTGATCCTAAGGAAACGTTCAAAATTACGATAGGCGGTACAAGCACTGTTGGCGTAGGTATGGGAGAATTGGTCGTTTATTATAATGGAACTCAAATGAAACACATTCCACTTTCTATGAAATAAAAGAATCCGATAGCAGAACAGTTAATACTAGGCTAGTAAATACAAAAAGATAAACTTGCCCCCGTGTAAGAAAGGGCATTTTGATGCAATTATGTCTTGATTTTCATTAATATAGACGAATTTTGAACCCATTAGTGATCTTGATGTTGTAAATTCACCCTTGCCCGTGCAATCCAAAATCAAGAAAAAATGGCATCAGATAAAATTATTGCTGTTCTGCAGGCTGCTCTTGACGCTTTTAATCGTAACGATTTAGAGGCCCTAAAGAACTATGTTGATAAAAACATAACCTACATCATTCGTGGGCGTGGCAAGGTATCTGGTACTTACCGTGGGCAGGAGGCTGTCGCTCGAGCATTGAAAAAGGTGAAGGAGTTAACTGGGGGTACAATGTTTGCCTTACCAGAAGTCGTTCTGATGGGAGAAGATGCTGTGATGGCTTATATGCGGGTGAGTGGCACACGTCCGGATGGAAGAACCTATGACCAATATCAAGCTTACCTATATCGATTCAATCAAGGGAAATTGGTGGAAGGCCAAACTATACCAGTAGATCAAATGGCTTTCGAGCAATTTTTTAATGATTAATGTGTGCGCCTTACTCACTAACAGACTATCCATAGGGGCATTTTAGGCGATCCAATTCAAGACTTTTGTTTCTTAAGTAGTACAGATGGGTTATCTTACTGGAAAATCCAAAGTATGAAACAGAAGGATTATTCTTCTCTAGATTTGCCCACCTTACAAAATAAACGTGACCGTGCAGCTACTGTAAATAAGATCGTGTTGGGTCTCATTCTACTCTATATAGGGTTGATGGTTTATTTTCTCATTTCCAAAGACTGGGAGGCTTCTCGTTTTGGCCCATTGACTGCTGGCATGGCAGGTTTAGTCGCAGCTACTTCTAGCCTCAAACGAAAGCTACAGCGCATGGATGAAGAAATAGAAAAAAGAGGTACAGTTGCATCATGAAGAAAAAGTGGGTACTATTTTCAGCTAGTGTAGTTATTGCAATTTTGGTGGTACTAGCGCTCTTACACTTTCCTCAAGTAATGATCGCGAAGGCATTAGACCATGGCCCTTTTACAGTGTATAGCCCTACCCCTTTAGAGGCACCTGATCAATGGAGGGAAACCCTGGACTCGGCTTTGGTGCTATTGTCTAAAAGTGAGTTATATGATTCCAGTCAAGAATATCAGCTATATATGGCCAGTGGTACAGCTTATGAACGACTCTTGAGTTGGGTAGGGTGGGATAAGCCCTTTGCTTTTGCTTTTTTAAATCGGCAGATCTATTTGGCATCGCCCCAAATTAAGGAAGGGATTTTTACAAGAAATGATAATGAATATGAACGTCGATCAATGATCCAGTTGATTGTGCATGAAAGTGTTCATTGTCAGCAGGAGGATAAAGGGGTGAAACGAGGTATCCCTCCCTGGATCAATGAAGGGTATGCTGAATATGTTTCCCACTGGCCTATCCGGGAACGGCCAGGCTATTATTTCAGTGAAGTAGTTCGTGAGGTGGAAGAGAATAGAGGAGAATTTTGGCTGAAATCGGATTATGGGTATTGGGACATCTGGGAGTATAAGTATTATCGATCACTGGTGGAGTACTTGATTCATGTAAAAGGGCTTAGCATTGAAGATATTATAACTCGAAAAGATGAGTTGATTCCAGAAGTGCTGTTTCAAGAAATAAAGAACTACTACGGACAGTAATAGGCATGGGTTGAAAGCTAGTTGGCTGGCGCCAAAAGCCTACAAGTTGTGAAAGGACCTCCGCATCAACCGCATTTGGTTAACTTGTGTCAGGACTGTATTTTTGGAGGATATGATAAATCATTCTCTGACCACGCAAATGGCTTCTGAGATCTGATAAATAAAGACACATATGGCATCCACACCTAATCAAGAAGACGGCATCAATGCCCTTAACCAGAATTTTCGCAAATACGATCAAGTCAATAAAGAGCAGACTTACCACCTGGTAGAAAAGCAAGAAGAGGACGAGTTTGATGATGAGTATCAAATTGCCACTTGTGATATGCGCCTCTTTTTTGAAGGAGGAGAGGCCGGGAAGAAGCAATTTGCGCAGGAGTTAGGTGCTGCTTTGGAAGGAATAGGGTTTGCCATCTTGACGGGACATGGAGTAGATCCTAATTTATATCCACAAGCTCAGCAGAAAACAGCGGAAATCTTTGAACAGACCACCTACGAAGAGCGGATGGCTTTCAAGGCTGAGCGCCATGGTTCAGTCAATCAAGGGTATTTTCCGATGAAAACCACCACCATTATTCATCCCGATTTGGTCGAGGGTTGGGTGTTTTGCCGGCGCGCTTTTGATCTAGACCAAGATCCCAATTATCAAGCGGATAAATTTTGGCCGAATGCAGATTATGAACGATTTTTTCGGCAAATAGTGCAAGCCCATGAAGGATTGATTCAGCCGATCATGCAGAGTATCCTGCGATACCTAAATTGTGATCCTCATCTCTATGATGAAAAGATGACTGGAACAAATTTTGGCTTTAGGCTTAATTATTACCCACCGATTAGCGAGACCGATGATGCCACCGGGGCTGGACGAATGTTGGGACATGAAGATGTCGATCTATTCACTATTCTTCCTGCCCAGGAGGTGGAAGGATTACAGGTGCTGAATCGAGAAAATGGAAAATGGATTCGTCTGAACCCGACACCTGGCTCGATCATTTTAAATACAGGTGATTACATGCAGCGGATTACCAATGATCGACTTCCATCTACTACTCACCGGGTGAGTAAGCCCCAAACTAAGTCTCTTTTTGAAAAACCACGAATCTCCTTCCCGATGGCAGTATACGTATGGGAGGACGAAATTTTAGAGGTGCTACCAGGGCTCGAAAACCCCAAGTATGAGCCGATCTCAGCAGTAAAGTTTCATACGAATATCACGAGTAAATACTACGGTGACGATTATGCCACTGAAGTAAAATAAGTACGAATACTTTATCATTACTGTTCTTCGACAAATCTCGTGTTTCGAGACATTCAAAAATGAAATTAGACGCTATACTGACCGTAATCATTAGTGGCGCTTTTTTATCTCACTTTATTGCTGTCCAGGAGAATTGCCGAAGAAGAATCATTATTAATATTATAACATGAAAGATCCAAACGATAGCGTAGAACTGGGAGCTGTGGAAGATCACGGCGGCATACTCACGATCCGGGGAGGTGGAAATAAGAGAAGCTGGAATAATATTCAATATAAGCAAGGGATGTCTGGTAAGAACGTTGGCTCTACCAAACTCTCCTGCAATATCGCTACAATCCCTCCTGGCGGAGTGGCCTATGCACACATTCATGATGGTTTTGAATTGATGCTATATATCCTCGAAGGCAACGTACGCCATGAATTTGGAGAGGGGTGTGATAAGATCCTTGAGAACGAAGCTGGTGATTTTATATACATCAAGCCCGGTGTACCGCATGAAGTGTTCAATATGAGTGATTCCGAGCCGGTGGTGGCTTTTGTAGCACGTTCATGTGCCACCGAATGGGATAATATTATTCCTTATGACCGAGAGAAAAGGCAATAGTTTCCAAGCTTTTAGACTTCCAAAGTTTCTGAAACTTTGGAAGTCTAAAAGCTAATGCTACTGCACGGCTAGTTTTCGGTACTGCCGAACTCCTCCTCCCTGTATTTCTAAGAAATAAGTCCCCTTATTCAATTTTGCAGTTGACCAACTGAATTGATGTTCGCCTGGACCATAGTGACCGCTGTGGATTCTATGTAATTCTCGCCCAGAAACATCCAATACTCGAATACTTATTTGTTGTGCCTTCTCTATGGAAAAGGGAATGTTGAGTTGTGATTCGGCTGGATTGGGAAACATGGGATGAAATACAAAGGATGTTTCCGGTAGCCTGAGATCGCGAGTCGGAGTCATTTGATCGAGATTACTGCGCTTACTGTAAAAAGCCCGGCCATCTTCTAACACAATAGAAGCCCCTACACCCTCCACACTTACAAAGTCTAGGTCATTGCTAACGGTTACGAGTGGACTATTTGGAACCTGAGTTACTGTTTTTTCCAATAGGCGCAGGGCTGAAACCGTTCCGATAGGAGTGATCAAGGTTCCCCAGCCTTGTGCTTGGGTGGTATCGAGCATGATGGAACCTATAAATTCCATGCCTTGGAAGTTCTGGTAAATAGCGGTAGAATCTGCCCAAAATGTATTCTGATCCACTGGAAATTGGATTTGTAGGGTAGGAGGGGAGAACCAGGAAATGATTGTATCCTCTATTTGGTTTTGGTCGATGTCGATGAAGGATACAGTAGCATTTACTGTCCAGTCGTTGTTTGCTAGTGTCCCATACCTGTATTGAACCGTGGTGTCGGGAGAACCCCCTTGTACCGGGAGCACCGTATAAATTTCCAACACATTAGATCCTGCGAAAAGCGGGTTGTTGAGCATTGGATCATTGGGGTCGATGGTCCGGTATTCTTCGAAGGTTACGGTAGAGTCAATATAGTTGAGGTTGCTGAAATCCCAGGTTTGATTTGGGCCTTCTGCATTGATGATGTCTACAAGCTGATTGGTGATATTCAAGTTGGTTTCATAAAGTACAATCCGGAATTTTTGACCAATCCCGATATAATCGGAAGTGATCGTCGGTTGTGTGCTGCCAGCAAAGGTGATCAACAGCAAAGCAAAAGAAACTAAGCAGGAGATCGTAAATCTTTTCTTGTGGGTAAAAAGGAACATAGGCTTTTTAACGCACAATGTCTAGGAAATTGCTGCTTGTAGCTATCACCCATATGGGGTAATTCTAGCTTATGGTCCATCGGCTTTAACGCTCCAACCATTTGCGAAAAGCGGGTGTTTTACTGCTGCTAGTGAAGAACAATTCAGAAATGCCTCTCATTTTAATGCACAGCTTATTTTTGGCGTGTCCCTCTATGTTTTCGATGAAGTCGATATTAATGATTTGGCTTCTATTGATTCGGAAGAAATCATTTGGATTAACTTGCTCTTCTATCTCTGCCAAACTATGATTAATAGTATGCTTTTCCCCGCGTTCCCCTACGGCTCTGCAAAAATCTCCGCTGGCTTCAATGCTTATGATTTTTCCAGTAGGTAATAGCTTAATACCCTCTTTTTTCCTGACAGTAAATCGACGCCTGTAAGAACGTTTGTCGGCTGCTAGTATCTCTTTGAGTTCTGATAAAATAGGACTAGAGAGCCCCGCTTGTGCAGTGGGTTTAAATAAGGTAAGGTATTTTTGATGTGCTTCCCGAAATTGCTCTACTGAATAAGGTTTCAACAAATAGGCGATACCATTAGTTTGGAAAGCCTTTAGAACGTACTTATCAAAGCCGGTACAGAAGATTATTGGACAATTGACTTTAATCTTCTCGAAGGTGTCAAAGGAAGGACCATCTAATAATTCTATATCAGAGAAGATGAGCTGAACCCCAATGTTTTCAGCCAATATTTTTTGAGCATCCTTATTAGAACGCCCCCAACCGATGATCTCAGCCTCCCGTATTTCTGCCAGGATAAAACTCTTCAATTTTTCATAGGCGGGTATTTCGTCTTCCAAGATCAAGATTCTCATATCAATCTACTTCTTTGATAAGCGGTAATTCTACAGTGAAAGTGTCATTAGAGCGAATTTGAATAGCCTCCTCGGTTAAGCCAGCGAATCGGGCCTGAAGATTCCTCAATCCAATGCCAGTCGAGTCAACCGCTCTATTTCGTTTTTGTATCTTGTTGGAGACAAGAACATGGTCTGGGGTGATAATGATTGTACTCTTGATTGGAGATTCATTACTAGCTTCATTGTGTTTTACAATATTCTCCAGCAAGATCTGCAAAGCTCCTGGTGGGATCAAGTAGCTGGCATTTTTTGGCAATTGATCTTCGAAGATAAATTGAAAGCTGTCTCCAAACCTACAGCTGATCAAATAGATATAGTTCTGCGCAAACTCCAACTCCTCTTCAATGGGAACTACATCCAAATCCTTATTGCCAATAAGATAGCGATATAGCTGCGAGAGTTTATTGATGTAGACTTTGGCAGTGTTAGGGTCAGAGTCAATCAGTGCATCGACTGTATTCAGGTTATTGAAGAGGAAATGTGGATCAATCTGGTTTTTCAAAGATTGTAACTCACTCTCCTTGCGTGCTTTTTCCATCTTTATGAAGCGAAGTTGGGTGTCGTAGATTTTCTTTCCACCAATAAAAGCGGCAAGTAGACCAACGTCTTCTACTCGAATCAGCGCACCTTGGAATATGGACTGTAAACTCCAGGGATCATTCACACAGTTGTAAATCAGACAAATGGTTTGAATCGTGATCACACCCATGAGAGCAAGAAAACATATTGCCCAAATGAAAAACGCTGCAAATCTTCGCTCTGGCAAGAACCTGGCCAAGAGGATGAAAATGAGAACATAAAGGGTGATGAAATTATAGACAACGTAAGCAGCTCTTTCAAAAATAGCATCTAGCCAACTGTCATAATCCCAGTCTAGCAAGCCGATTGGTATGGCTAGACCAAGATACAGTAAGATTAAGTAGAGATCGGTCCTTTCTAATTTGAAGTTCATCAAATGAGCCTTTCCCTAAACATAGCCGATAATTGCTGGATTATCAAGAACAAGCTATCGGATCGGGTGAATTTTCTGTTTAGTCGGGTGATTTTGGCGTTGAGCTATTTGCGCACTATGGGACTATTTCCAAATAGGGGTAACGGTTTGATCCTCCGGAGAGATTAAGATGAAATCATAATGTAAGATATCATCTGCGACCCATTTGCTCGTCTTCAAGCGCCCCGCTTTAACCTCTTCTCTAAAGGGACGTAGGTCAATTAATACCCATTCTTCTTTTTTGCCCAAACTAATATAGGGACGCCAGTATTTCACCCATTCAATATTGCTAGTTTCATAGTCAATTACTTTTCTCTTCGTTTTGTAAAATCGGCGAAGATGTCGGATGTTGATGGCTTGTAAGCCTTCTTTCTCTGCAACAGTAAAGATATGATTACCGATATCCTTTACACCTAGCCTGGTGGTACCACTACTCAGGTGCATATCGCCCATTTTGGCGAAAAACTTCGGTTGTGCTTGAGATTGTTTTGCGGTTTCATAGGCTCGGTCAAAGTTTTCTTTCATATAAACCGCCCTGCTCTGGTTGTTCTTATTGTATTGGCCTTCTTCGTAATAGCAGTAGATTTGCCAGCTCTTCCTTAAAGCTGTAATTATCTCTTGAGCCTTCTTTTCTTCCTCTGTAAATACCTCAAAAAAAGCATTGATCTTGTCTTCAGTCAGGAGGGAGCAATTTCGTTGAAACTTCTTGCCAATATCATCTTTGAAATTGAACCATTTGTAGCGTTTCACAGCCTGATGGTGTAGCTTTCGAATTTCCTCGCTTTGAGGTTTGTTTTTAGCCAGGGCCAAGAGATCATCCAAGAGGAATTCTACGGAAAAAGAAAGCTCTTGGTCCAAGCCCCACAGATTGAAGCCATGCTCCATGGCTTTCTGTAGAAAAAGAGCATCTTCATAACCATGGAAAAAGTAAATCGGCATTTTGAAGAATAGCTTATTGGCATATTGATTGGTGAAATCTTGCATCTCCTGAAAGGTATTGGAAGGAGGAGTGGCCAAGTCTTCTAGTCGCTCGGCTGCATTGGGCCCTACTTCTATGGCAAAGTGACCATAACCTGCTTTGGCTAATTCCGGTAGGAGTGCAGCCGTTAGATACCCCAATTGGGAAGATTGATGCTTTTCTCCCAGCAGGAGAAAGTGAGATTGTTGGATCAATTCTCGCCAAACACTTGTGGCAGACCCTTTGATTTCATTGTTCTCTATGACGAAGGAGTGAGCATGATGGCGCAGGCTAGCCGCCGTTAAGGTATCTTGCCCTTGTAAGGGAAGTGAAAAGAGAGAGATGATCAGTAAACATATGTTTTTCATGATGAAAATTTAGAGGTTGTGGGAAGCAGATTCTATGCTTTACTATCTACTGTCACAGTACTTAAGGGCATAGGTTTCCACTTAGGCTGATAGCGCTACCTGAATCTTAATCCCCGCCTTATGAATGATTTTACCTTCTCCGACAATTTTTGTGGGCAGCGTTTTAGTTAGAAGAATTGCGCCCAATGTAAGCAAGGCTTTTAGCTAAAAGACTAACTCAAAAACACAAAAATTGTCAGAGAACCTGATTTTAAAAGACTAGAGAGACTTGATCTTGATGTTTCCGAAGTAGTTGATCAATTTTACTTCGGTTCCGCCGCCATTGAGTAGGCGGTGTATAAACTTGGAGGAATTCTTTTTATCGGGACGTGTATCTAGGGCTAACTTAAATTCGCTGTCATACTTGCCAAAGTAGTTGTCTAGCAATAGGGTGGCCTTGGTAGCCTTCGGCAAGCTAAGTTCTGTATTTCCCTTGTAGTTGCTGATGTATACGATTCCGTCGGTTTTTAACTGTTGAAATTTGGCCTGAATACGCCCTTCTTTGGTAGCAGCTACTACATTTTCTCTTAGATCAGATAACAGCAAATCTGAAAAATGACCATTAGCTTCAACTTCACCTTGCAACCCACTTACTTCGATCTTAGGCCCCCAATAAGTGCTCAGCTTTACTGAGAAATTGCGAGGTACTTTCAGCTCTAATCGGATTCCTTTTATTCTTGGCCGTTCTCTGGCCTCGATGGTAATATGATTGTCTTTTTCAACAATGTCGTATAGGAAATCAGGGGCTTTTCGGCGCTTGTCTAGTCGTTTATCATGTATGTACAACTGGACAACGGCACCATCGTACCCTTCTACTTTTATCGCTGCATTGTATACATCGATCTCCAAAAGCCCGGCTGCACTGGTTTGCGATAGTGGGATGTCGTATTGATTAGATTGTCCAGATAAGATAGAAAGTGACCCATATAGCATCAGGATCAATAGTGGAAACGTTTTCATAGCTTATATCGATTTTAGTAATTGTTGCAATTGCTGGCGAATGGCGGGGTCCAATTGTTCATCTTTTAGCATTTCTTGTAGGACACCGTAATCTAAAGTTGCTCCAGCATCCATTAACATCCGCAATAGTTCCATTTGTACCATAGGAGAATCCTGCAGGGGTAGCGATAGAAGTAGGGCTCGCTGTACTTCAGGCAAGTGCTTGAAAGCAAATAGCACCTCTATGGAAGCCAAGCGAACATTGATGTTCTCATCCTCATTCATTGCCTTAATGAGCAACTCAATCGCTTCCAGGGCGGGTTGTTCCAACCCTTCGACCATCCGTACGGCTCTTATGCGCTCGCTCGCCCGAGGTTTATCTATTAAGGCCATCATCATCATCGTGCGAAGGGATTGTACTTCCGTTTGTAAGCCTACCAACTCTTCACCAGTATTTGTCGGTCGACTCATTCGCCCCAACCCGAAGGCTGTTATACATAGTAAAACGGCTGCTGCTGCGCGTATCCAAGTACGTGGTAGGTGGATAAACTGGGCCGATTTGCTTGATGCTTCGAATTGTTGAAATAGCTTCGACTTCAAAGCAGCACTAGCTGTCTGTGCCTGCCAATCCGCACTTTGCTGGAAAATAGCCCGATGTGTCTCCAACTCACCTAGATCATGAGGCTGCTGGAAAAATTGAGCTAAGTCACGTTCCTCTTCTCCAGATGTTTTCCCATCATAGTACCTTTCGAGTAGGTCTTTTATTTTTTTTGTTTCTTCCATGGCTTTGGCCGTTTTAGCGTTTGACTTAGACTGCGTCTAGCACGCGAAAGATTCACTTCAACAGTATTGATCTTTAGTCCCAGTATCTGGGCAATCTCCTTGATTTCATAGCCCTCGATATTACGCATGAAAAGGATTGTTCTTTGTTGTTCAGGCAATTGTTGTGCTGCTTGCTCAAGCTCTTGTACTTCCTCTTGGAGTTCCATCCTTCTTTGGGGACTAGGAAGGTCATTGGCCTTCTCAATGGCGGTATCTAGAGGACTCCATTTAATCTTCCTTTTTCGATTTTTATCGATACATAAGTTTCTTAAAACGGTAAAGGCGAGCGCTTCTACATTTTCATACTGCCTTAATTTGGCTCGCATTTTCCAAAGGCGAAGGAAGGTTTCCTGTACCATATCTTCAGCTTCGTTGCGCTGCCCTAGTTGCCATCGCGCATAGCGATACAGCGGGTCAGTCAGGTTTAAAACAATTTGCTGAAAATGCGGGGTATTCATATTGTCAGTTTCGGAAAAATCGGATCATTGAATAGCATTGTTATCCCTAGAGACGAAGGACGTCACTTTTCCTGACAGGGAATCTAATTTTTTTTGAAAATTTTCCTGCTTTGGTAAGTATGAGGAAGGAATAGAGATGTTCAAATAGGTAAGAGCGAGGTGAACAAGGAGTGAAAAACAAGAAATGGAAAGAGGATAGTGGTTGGGGGAATAAGTATCGAAGATGGAACATCCGAAGTTTTGCTAGGTCAACTTCGGGTGTTTGTGTAAAGGATTTTTAGCGGACCCAAAATGGATGCTCTTTACTGCCAAATAAATGAGGAGAGACAAAAGCCAAGTAGGTGAGGAGCTCCAGTTCGTTCACCGACCCGCCCGCTGTACAATGGCGGGTGAAAAGGTAAGACTGAGGTGAACAAGGAGTGGTAAAACAAGAAATGGAAGGAGGACAGTGATTGGGGGAGTAAGTTTCGAAGGGAGGACATCCGAAGTTTTGCTTGGAGTGCCAAGGTCAACTTCGGATGTTTGTGTAAAGAATTTTTAACGGACTCTGTTGATCTCATCGGTTGCACTGCCGCTATGTCGTTTTTTAGTTTTCATATGCGGGTTGCCAAATTTATAGGTTAGTCGCATATTTACCGAAGGTGCATACCATTTAGAGGTTACATCTACATCCATATTAGCGTAGTCGATCTTCGCATGCCAGAATCTTCGGAAAATGTCCTCTACACCTACACTGATCTTGGCCTTGTTGTCCAGGAATTTTTTCCCAAACCCAACACTCACCCCATAAATCCATTCTGCATTCATAATCCCTTCTGGCCCTCCACTATTGTACCAGCCAGATACTTCCGTCTCTATTTTTCCCGGAAGGGTAAAGTTGGCCTCCAAAAAGGCGGTATAGCTCCAACCTGACCGCATGAATTGCTGGGCCAAGTATTCGGAATCATAAGCCGTATGGCTGGCAATGACACCTCCGAATCCTTCGATGCCCGGAATGAAATCCAATGGAAAGAAGAGGCTGACATTGAATAGGTTCTGTGAAGCCAGATTCACGACGGTCGTATAGGCTTCGCCTGTCTCGTCATTTTGCTCTGTTACTTCGACCATGGCATCAGCAGTGGTTTTGTACTCAATATTGAAGAAAGGCTGTTCCTCGTACGTTAAATTGAATTTCATACTATGCGTCAGTGCTGGGATTAAGAGTGGATTCCCTTTGTCATAGGTGAAGGGATCCCAATAGTATACGAAAGGATTTAAAGAAGAGTATTGCGGGCGTTCAATTCGATAGCTATAGGCTACAGAAGCTCCCAACTCCTTCGTGATTGATCGGGCCAAACTAAGGCTAGGGAAGAACTTGCCGATATTGCGAAGCAGACTAGAATCCAATGTCACAGAATAACCTTCCGATTGGCTGTCTTCATAACGTAAACCCAGTGTCCCTGACCAAGCCCCTTGCTTAAAAGATAACTTAGAATAGGCAGCTGCAATGGTTTCATCAAAGATAAAGTGGTTACTCTGCAAGGGGTTATTTACCCAAACATCATCTGTGTCCTCGAGTCGTGATTGAAGGTCATTGTCTAGACGAGCTGTACTGTACTTCACGCCGGTTTGCCATTTCAATGTCTTGGAGAAGGGATAGGTGTAATCCAGCCTAGCTGCGGTGATATTTACTTTTCCAGGCTGAGAAAACTGTTGCCCAGGAAAAAAGCTTCCTTCATTGCGTTCTTCCGTTTGTAAAGTGTTGAAACCGTTTGTGCTAAGGTCTACATGATTGACATCTACTTCTAGTTTATGCCCGCTGGTATCAAACTCATAGTGGTAATATGGGTTGACGGAAAGGAAGTCCCATTTATCCCGAGCATCATTGATGGATAACAGATCCAGATCAGCCTTTTCTGGAGACATAAAGTCAACACGGGTAGTATTTTCTGCCATTTTGCTGCTTCGGTTTCGAGAGTATCTACTAGCAATACCTAGCCGCTGCTTATCATTAATGTCCCAGTCCACTGAAAGGCTAGTACGGAAGGTACGAGAGGTAGGCGGCTCGTAACTTCTCTGGTCATATACATCCCCGTTGATTCTGCGAGTAATCAAGAGGTCTTCCAGGTAAGTATAGCTGCTATATCCCGCACTGCCATTGATATTTACATTACCCGCATAATGACTCAGGGATACATTGGGATTGTAGGTCCAACCATAGTCCTTTCCAACACCTAGCGCTACTTGACCATTGGTTCCGTACAAGCTATTCTTTTTCAAAATAATATTAATGATGGGGCCAGTACCGGCGGCATCGAACTCTGCTCCGGGCTGATGGATTACTTCTACTTTCTTAACATTGTCGCCGGGCATATCACGCAATAAGGATTGGACATCCATATACCGAGTGGTTTTTCCGTTAATCAGGATAGTGAAATTCGATTGCCCAGCCATTTTTAGTCGATCATTGATCACAATCATACCGGGTACCTGCTTCATCACATCCAATAAATTATTGTTCAGGTTGGTGAGATTGTTTTCGACATTTACCACCAAGCGATCGGAATGTTGCTCCAATAGTGGGACTTTGGCTTTCACTTCCACAGTAGAAAGCGTGGCCACATTGGCTGCCATTTGTATGTTGAGGCTTCGATTGTTATCAGTCGGTAGTGAAATGTTATCGACTAGTTGTGTTTCATAGCCGATCATGCTAGCTTCCAAGTAGTATTGGCCGTTGGGCAGCTTGTCTAGACTAAAAAGGCCTCTTTCGTCGGTAGAAGTGGCTTTGACTAATTGACTGTCTTTCTTTTGATAGAGCGCCACAGTTGCGAGAAATACTTCCTCGTGTGTGTAGTCGGTGATTTTTCCAGTCAGGTGATTTTGAGCAAGACTTACATTGAGAAAGAGCATGGCAATGCCAGTCCATAAAACATTGGCTTTCATGGCTTTAATTTTTTTGTTTTATAGTTGTAGAGAAACCAGCGAGTAGAAAATGGATAGCTCCTTGCTGTTTCGTTGATACAAACTTAGGCTAAGCTGCCCCTGAATCCCAGTGGAAAAAGGTGAATGAGGGTTTTTATCCGATGAAGGGGTAGGAAATGTGGTTTAAGAGAATGCGGGATGAATTAAGTTTAGGTTTGAAGGTTTAGGAGTTGCAGGTTGAATAGAAATTAAACGTTCAAGCCCTAAACCTTCCTCTTTCAACTTCTTTTCTACTGTTCTATAAAGGAGGTGCTTGCGGAGTGCTTTCCCTTGAATTGATAGGTACTATTGCCACAGGCAGCCAAACTCAAAGGCTTTGAGAAGTTGCCTTTCTCATTAAATCGATAGGCAAGATGTTGCACTTGTTTGGTGGCATCGACCTGCAGTTGGATTTCAAATGTTCTAAAACCCTGGCCTTTGATTTTCCAATCCAATCCATTGGGATGTGTGAGTTGTAGTTTAAAGCGTTTGATCTTTCCCATGCTACGAGAGAAGGATTGCTTTTTCAAGCTTAAACCATGTTGTTTTAGCTGGGTGACGAATTGTTTGACAGCGTCATTATTATCAGCATGATTTAGTCGGAGTGTCAGTGTATGGGAGGAATTTTCTGTATGTGGGTTAGTAAACTGACAAAAGAGTCCCAGGGCTAACAATAGGGTGATGGCCTTCATAATGATAGATTTTGAAGTGATAAAAATGATAGTGAATCCCTTTTCTGTAGCCACTTAGGCCGGAAGGAAAAGGGCGTTTATGTATTAGTAGCGATATTGATGAACGATATTTCCTTTGGCGCTTAAGCTAATAATCTTTGGTGTTTTAGTTTGATTGTTCATGTGAATAGAGAAACCATACAATTGATCTGATTGATCGAAGTAAAGTTTGACTTCAATTCGTTTAAAACGGACGGCCTTCAATTTATAATCCAAGCCTTCTCGATGTGTAAGGTGCATGAGAATATTTCGAACTCTCCCGTCTTTGAATCGATGGCGTTTTTTCTTCAATTGAAATCCGTAAGAGGTAAGGACCGTGAAGAACTCTCCCGTGGCATCCTGATTGTAGGTGTTTAAAAGCACGATGGAGGTGGTCCGGGAAATCTTGGAGGCGTCTATTTTTTCTAGATCTTCGATAGTGCCTTTAGAGGTAGCCAGCGTACCTTTTTCTTCTTGAAAGCCTGATGATTCAACGGAACTTCCTGATTCCTCCGGTTTTACGATATTCGTATTAGTGGAAGACAATGGAGGAGTAGAAACCGGTACGGGTATTTTGCTATCCACTTTGCCTGCCGCTTTGTCTTCAGTTGGTGCTTCGGATGTGCTGGGTTCATGCGCTTCAGGGGAAGTGGCGGGATTGCGGTGCTCAGGTGTAACTGTCAACCTTAGTTCAGGTTCCTGCGAGACTTTGTCTGTATTTGGTAGTGTCGGAGAAGGCAAAGTCACGGCTTTAGCTTCCTTCAGCGGTTGCGCAATCGGTAGGATTGAGGGAACTGAGGGAGTGCTGTCTGCCACCAAACGTGGACTATGAATGGCAGCGAGCTCGGGTGTTGGTGTTGGTTGCTTCAAACCGTAGTAGACTAAGCCTGCCCCGACCACTAGTATTATACTGTTGAGTCCAATATTCTTGAGTAATAGATGTTTGATATGGGCACTCATCCCAGTCGGCTCCGTAGGTGGAATAGGTGGTTGTTGGGTAAATTGCTGGGCCATTTGCTCGAAAGACACCTTCGGTGCTTCTGCTCTGGCATCTTCAAATAGGGATGATATGATTCGATCTTCCTTTTTCATAGGGCACCTCTAGTTTTGAGCAATAGTTTGTTTTTGACAATGACTGCGAGTCCCTTCCTTCCTCGGGAAAGCCGTTGTTTCACGGCAGCTTCACTACTGTTTTGCAGTTGGGCGATTTCCTTGATACTAAATCCAGTAATTTCAAATAAGATAAGTGCTTCTTTTTGAGCTTCAGGTAAAAATGCCAGGGCTTGGTGTAGAAATGCTACATTAAATTTTCGATTCAGTTGATCCTCTGGGTCAGCGTAATTTTGTAACATTTTTTCATCGGGAGCAGCGATTACTTTATTTTTTCGCCGATGATTAGCTAAGAGACGCCTGCTTATACCTATCAAAAAGGGCAGGAATGAACTTTCTTTTTCTAAATGATCGATTTTTTGAAATGCGATCATTAAGCTTTCATTCATGAGGTCTTCATACGGCATATCTCCACAAGCACGAGCTCTGCAAAACCGTTCAAAGCGATCGTGAACCCCTTTGTACAGCTTAAGAAATCGTTCTTGTTTTTTTTGATGCATAAAGTGTTAAGTCTTGATAAATTCTTTTGCCTCAACTTCGCCTATTTGCTTCCCTTCAATTGTTCTAGTGTCATAAAAATGGGAAAGGTGACAAGGACCCCGAAATTTTTTTTATCATTGATGATAATCTTCGAATTGATTCAATATGCAATGTAAAACCTTTCTGCTATTACTTTTTGCCTTTGCTCTTCCTATTGCGCTTGGAGCACAGGTCAACCCTGCCGCTCCTGCCATCGAATCGCCAAGGGCCTTCACAAGTCATCAAGAAGGTCTATTTGGAGGACAAAAAATTGCTTACCTCACTTCGGCCAAAGAAACTATTCTTTTGAATAAAGAAAGAAAGCCAGCAGCAGCCCTTTGGTCGGTAAGCTATACGAAAAAGGGAGAAAAAGAAAATAGCCGAAGGCCGGTGACCTTTGTTTTTAACGGCGGTCCCGGATCTGCTTCGGTATGGTTGCATATGGGCTTGTTTGGCCCCAAACTGGTTAAGGTAGATAGTGAAGCCAACGAGGATGATGGTGCAGCTCCTTACCCCATTATTGATAACCCATATGGGTTACTGGATCTTACAGACCTTGTTTTTATAGACCCCATCGGAACGGGTTATAGCCGAGTGATTGGTGAGGGGAAGACCGAGGATTATTGGGGCTTGAATGAGGATGCAGCTTCCGTTGCAGAATTCATCCGGATATGGGTAAGGGAAAATAAGCGCTGGAATTCGCCGAAATACATCGCGGGAGAAAGCTTTGGAACTACTCGAGCAGCAGGAGTAGCCAAAGAACTTGGCGGCGGTGGTCAAAGTATGGCACTCAATGGTTTGATCTTGATTTCCCAAGCCCTGGATTACACGGGGTCTACACCAGTACATGATAACTTAGTCGCTTTTGTTACCTACTTTCCGACTATGGCAGCTACGGCTTGGTATCATAAAAAAGCGGGTCAAGGGGAAAGCTTGGAAGCTTTTGTGCAGCAAGCCAGAGATTTTGCGCTGGATGTATATGCGCCAGCACTCTTTCGAGGAAATACTTTAGCTGATCAAAAACGCAGGGCGGTAGCAGAACAGATGTCCAGATTTCTTGGCTTAGAGGCCTCCTATATCCTACAATCGGATTTGCGGGTATTAGTACCTCGTTATGTTAAGGAGTTATTGCGAGACCAAGGTTTGGTGGTAGGTCGCCTAGATAGCCGCTATAAAGGAAGAGAGGCAGATGTGATGGCGGAGCGTCCTACCTTGGGAGATGTAGCCAGTAATTCGATCTCCAGTGCTTATACTGCTGCCCTGATGCATTATATGAGTAGTGAATTGGAAGTAGAAATGCCTCGCCCATATCTTACTTCTAATAGTTCTTTATATCCCAAATGGAATTGGCGCCCAGTTCCTAAGGACAAGGGGTGGGAACCTCATTATGTCAATGTCTCCAGGCAATTGAGTGATGCCTTGCGGCAAAATAAAGACTTGAAAGTAATGGTGGCAAATGGCTACTACGACCTCGTTACGCCCTTTTTCGATGCAGAGTACACCTTCGCTAGACATGGGATACTGAAAGATCGAATAGTGATGAAATACTATGAAGCTGGGCATATGATGTATACGCATGAGCCAGACCTGAAAGCATTGGCCTCGGATATCCGTCAATTTCTAACTGGAAAAAGTAAATAATGCCCATTTCCAGACTGTTGAAGCTTCAATGGTTATACTGCTTCTTGGGGATTCTGTTTAATCTGGTAAGCTGGGCCGTTTTGTCAAAAAGTGGAAAGCCCTTGACGCCAACTGCTCCTTTGTCTGGTTTGGCGGTTATGGCGATCTATGGTCTATTTCTGGTAGCAGGGCAATTCAAGCAGATCAGTTTATATAGAACCTTGATGGTAGTAGCTATATTGATTCTAGGGTATGGCGGTATCTTCAATCACTTCAAATTATTAAACCAAGCTCAGGAATTATATCATTCGCTATGGGTAGGCCTTATAGCGATTGCGATTAATGCCTTTGGGTTGATATTAAATAGCCTGGCGGCTTTGGGGAGGTTTAAGTTGGATAGCCTCTAGTTTTAGTCTTGCAAGCGGATTTCATTGATTTGTATCACTCGCACGGTCCCTCACAAGCAGCAGGAATTTGGTGCCAAAACCGGTACCAGCGCTTATCCTTAGCTAGGCCATTGTAAATCCGCTGGTTCGCACCAAGATGAATAGAACTCCCCCGAAATCCGGAAAAAACCAATCTCCTCCAGGCTGTGCTGTCATACTTCAGGTCAATCAGCGATGTAATCCTTTGTATTTCCGCAGTTGCCACTGAATCTGGCGTACCTTCGTTATTACCGATTTTGGTGATCAGGGCAGAGATGAATTGAATATCCTTGTTTTCTTTCAATTGATCGTAGATTCTGATGTCGGCCTTGTATTCGTAGCCCATGCTATCGAGCAGGAAAGTTTCTAAGTCTCTTCCCTTTGCATCATTTAAGGATTCCGGTACCACGCTGGCTCCAAGACTCACCTTGTTTTTCCAATTGGTCACATCATAGGGAAAAAAGAAGACTAAGAAACTACAGGCCATCAATACTGTGAGTGTCAATTGAGAGCGATTGACTTTCAATGGCTCGCTTGTAGGGTCGTACCTAACAATTTTAGTCCCGGCCAGGTAATCACCGATTCGACGCTCCGGATTAGCCAGAGCAACAATGAATTCTATATAGAAAATAAAGGCGGTTAGATTCCTCACAAAACACCGCATCGGAGAGGCAGGATTTCCCGTTTTATAATGGACTACCTGTAAGCCTGATTTTCTTTTGCCCCAGCTTCGCCCATTTATTGAATCTTTGCAGAAGTATAGGATGATGCCGCTCAGTCCCAAATTAAATAGTATTGGACCAGAGATACTCATGAGTTCTGGCTCATGTTCTACCGCAAATGACTTAGCTAGTGAGACAATAATATAGGGTAGAAACAGTAGGAAAGAAATACCAGCCATAATAAGCTGGTCGAGTATCATGGAGTTCAGTCGTTCTCCACTATAGGGGATATTCATAGTAGTTCGTCGTTGCTGAGGAATGAGTTAGTATTGCGCTTCAAAAGTGCACTAAATTCCAGGCATCGACAACCACATGCTTATGTGGAGTTATTTTCTAATTTTGATTTTTATCTTGATCTCCTGTTTTTGACGCCTACTTAGCGATTTTTTGGTGCGGAGGAGTAAAAGAAGCTGTTCTTTTTTGATCTTTTTCTCGATGGATAAGATAGAATCCATTTGCCGAAGAACCACCCGCTCGCTAATATTATCACGTCGCAGTAATTCAGCCATTTTATCCATTTCAATTTCCAGTTCACGATTCCAACGATCGAATTTCTTCTCTGATGATTGGATATTTTGGCGCAAGGAATCTCTCTGCAAAGGGGTTAGGCCGATCTCATCCTCCCATTTCAAAACTTCGTATGGAGAGATCATACCTTCCTTTATCTTACTACTTTTTGACTTTTGTGTAAAGCCAATTATAGGCAGCGAAAGCCCTAAGATTAAGATGAAAGGTATTTTCCAGTTGGACATACGCATAAATTAAGGGATGAGAAAATCAGTGGGGGAATCCCAGTCCAATAATTGATCATTGGGCCTAGCCTCATAGCGGAACCACTTACTTTCGGCAGGCGTTGTTCTATATTGGTAATAAAAGTAAGAAGTCGAAGAAACGGCTAAGAGTAAAGCCGCTGCCGCCCAGCGAAACAGGATCTTTCGCCCATGCCTACGATTGGGCTTAGTCATAATTTCTTCTAAGGAGGGAAGTTCGGCTCGATCGCTTTCCTTTTGTTGCTCGAAAAAGTCAATTAACTTTTCTTCGACTTCTTTTTTCATTCCTTATTTCTTTTCTAGGGTGGATAATTTCTCTTTGATTTTCGGTTGTTCAGGGTTCAGGGCAAGGGCCTTGCGGTAATGGCTTGCGGCCTGTTGTTTCTGTTTGTTTTGCTGATATGCCTCAGCCAGATTCACATGTGCTCGAAAGGAAGATGGATGTTCTTTGGCATTTAATTCAAAAAAAGCTAGTGCATCTGCGGGGCGTCTCCATTGAACTAGCCGCTTCCCAAGCTGCTCTATCTCTCCTTCGAGCCAACGGGCTGATACGCCTGATTTATTGGCTTGGTATTGGGCTATGGCTTTCTCCAGGCTCTCCGTTTTAGTTACCTGAAAAAGCCATTGTGAAAGTGTGCTACTGGGGTGATTGGCTTGCTCATCAAAACCTTCAATGGGTACAAATTTCATCTTTGGCAAGGAGATTTGCTCACTTTTAACATTTTGGCCCATCAAAAAGGCGAGAATTGCAGCTTGGACTTTAGGTTGAGGGAGAATTTGTTCGTGTCCAGCATGTTCAACGATAATATGACTGGAATTGGGTAGACCAAAACGCAGTCGTTCAGCTTGATAAGGCGGGGTATTCCAATCCAAGGAACCGCTTAACATCAATATCCTAACAGGGGAGACCAAGGGTGCTCTAAAGTCCTCCCCGAGATCATCGACATCTAAGGATTTATAGAGCTGAGGCCATCCAGCATTCGCCATGGCGCCAAACTGACTTTGCTTGGCCTGCGCCTCAATCATGGCCCAACGTGATGGAGACGCACCAGAGGCACCATCCATCAATTGGCTCATTAAATTGATTCCGTGAAAGCCCCACCTCTTTTGTATGAACCACTGCAACACATGACTTTCCCCATTGGCAATACTGTGTATCAATTTAGGAAATACTGGAAGATCACTAGCATCCCCGATATCACGCCGTAAAATGTAATTTAAGCCCCATCTGCCAATGCTAATCTTTCTAGGTCTTTTCATTTGCCGATCATAAACCTCCACCATCATCGGCTCTTTCGCTAGCCGGTCCAACGCTTGTTGTAATAATTGATTCCAATCGTTGATGTGAGGTTTAATAGCTGGATCGCCCTGGATCATCAACCCTAGTTTCTGCATTTGGACATCCATATTGAGTGGGTACTTAAAAGTTTCATCTAGGCCCTCAACGCCAATGGTAACTACATTTTCCAAATGCTCTTCATGTCTTCGGATTGTAGCTAAAGCTAGATGAGAACCATAACTGAACCCTAGCAAACTGATCTTTTCCCAACCCATGGCTTGTCGAAGTTCGTTGATGTCATCTGCACTTTCCACCGAGGTGTATCCTCGCGGATCTACGCCTCGTTTCTTGACCTCGATTTGAGCCTCTCGAACTAAACCCAGTAAGTGTGCCAAGGCTTTTTCTTGATCGACAAAGAAGTCAGCGGGAACTGGTTTTTCACTTCCATACCTTAGATTCCCCTCAGAGCGTCCAGTGCCTCTTTGGTCCAAGAAGATCAAATCACAGACTTGTAGCAAGGGGAACCAAGCTTCCAGGGCAGCTGGACTGTCCGCATATCCTGTCGAGGAGCCTCCTGGCCCTCCTTCCAAATAAATAAGTGGAGCCTTCGGGCTTGTGGCAGTACTCTTTAGCTGAACAAAGGAAAGTTTTATGCTTCTGCTATTGGGGGCATTTCGGTTTTCCTTGACAGATAGGGTGCCAATATTGGCTTTGATGGATTTCCCGGAGGCAGTTTTAAGCGTAGTGGGATTCAACTGCAAGGATGAGTTAGATTGAGCAGTAGAAAAATAAAATGACAAACTGACTAGTAAGAGTAGGGTGATTTTTTTCATGATACTCATTTAGATGAATGTAATAACAACCTTAGCTTATCCTTAGCTCGTGCATAGTGCGAACGAGTGGCTCCCAGACTAAGCCCTAGAACAGTAGCGGCTTCTTCCAGGGTTTGTCCCTGATAGAACACCAAGTGCAAGAGATCCCGCTGCCGTTTGGAGAGTTTTGTCATAGCGCGCGCAATGTGTTCACGTTGATCAAGCGCTTTTGCTGAAGGAGAGATAGAGTCCTCCTCTTGCTGTCGAGAAAACCGGAGCCTCAGTTTGATTCGGACACTTCTTTTCCGTTGCAAGTCAATAGCGGTGTTCCGGATTACTCGAAACAACCAGGCCTTGAATTGATCTGCTGGTGGTGGAATGGCCTTTCCTTCCAACACTTTTAGGTAGGTGATCTGCAACGTTTCTTTAGCCTCCTCTACATTGCGCTGACAACAAGCCATGGCCCAACCATAGCTGGCTTGATGGTAAAGAGCCAGGAGTTCTTCGATGTCAGCCTTTTGCTCCATGTGGCAGTGGTTGGATTGCTAGTTTGTAGGCTATATCGTTTGTCATTTGAAAATATATTACAAGCTAGCAAAAAAAAATGCCCTTATATTTGAGGACTACGAAACATCACCAGACAAAAGCTATGAATAGAATTATCCTTTCCCTCTCTGCTCTACTCCTCTTGAGCGGCCCTTTATTTGCCCAATATCAGATCGGCCTAGTACCACGACAAAGCCCTGATCAAGGCGTCTATCAGAAGATCGGCTACACAAGTGTCGAAATCCGCTATGGCAGCCCCCGTGTGGCTAAGCGGGAAATTTGGGGGAATATGGCTCCTTACGATAAGATTTGGCGAGCTGGGGCCAATAATGCTACCACCATTGAGTTTAGTGAAGATGTGACCATACAGGGACAATTGTTGCCAAAGGGGAAATACGCTTTTTTTGTGATTCCTAAAGAGCGGGGTAAATGGACTTTAATTTTCAATAAAACGGCTAAGCAATGGGGCGCCTTTCGTTATAAACCGGAAGCTGATGCACTACGAGTGGAAGTCTTACCAGACCGGTCTGCTTGGCAGGAGAGACTGCAATATCAAATAGAACCCATCGGCTTTGAATATGGTCGCGTTAGTTTACTTTGGGGAGATGTGAAGCTAAGCTTTGAGGTGGAGACGGCCTATTTGAATCTATTGGCTGATCTAGTGGAAGAGCGCGTGGCTAAAGCGGATGAAAATATTCGCTGGGTAGTGTATATCCAAGGGGCAGAATACTTGATCAATCAGGAAGAAAACTTGGTACAGGCAGGGGAGTGGCTAGCAACAGCCGAAGAACAGGCCAATAATCTCGAAGGTTGGAACAGTCAATATTATCCCAAGAATTATGTACTTGGGCATTTGTTTTGGGTAAAAGCTAGATGGTTAGCAACTCAGGAGAAATACAAAGAAGCTCTATCCTATACGGGGCAAATGAAGGCCTTGGAGGGTAAGTATACTTTCTACCAGAAGGAAAATGAGAGCGAAGACATTGATCAAAAGTTAAGTGATTGGCAAGCAGCTTCGGAGGCCAAGCAGTAGATAAACAATGGACATCAACCTCCTGGATTTAGTGATTTTAGTGAGCCTGGCGCAAGGCTTTGTTTTCGGATTGGGCATACTCCTATCCAAGGCTTTTCGGTCTACTCCGGCCCGATTGCTGGCTTATTCCATCATGATGATTGCCACGATTGGGCTCAATATTTGGCTCTCTCGCTGGGACTTTGATGAGCAATACTACTTCATCGACTTTTTTGGAGATGATGTGCCTTGGATGTTGCTCTATTATGTACCGCTGTTTCTATTTTTTTTGGAATCGACTCAACACCCTTTGAGGTGGAGTAAGCGACGATGGTGGTTGTTTTCTCCTTTCCTACTTTTTCTGGTTCTAAACATCTTCATCAATCTAGATGTAGACTTTGACTGGTATGCTATTCCCGGTATCGAAGAAATCATGGAAATCGTCTATGCTGTTGAGTTTTTTGCAGCTTTGGGGTACAGCCTATTTCTATGTGGCATGTCCTACTGGTTGGTATGGCGTAGACAGAATCAAGTGGGAACAACGGTATGGTTGAAGAAGATTTGGTGGATTTCTACCGGGCTAATTTTGTTTTGGCTTCTCCTGGTGCTACTTCCTTCAGGAATTTTTGGTGGTGATCAAACAGTAGATTATCTATTATGGGGTGCAATTTCTGGCTTTATTTATTGGACGGCCTATAAGGGTTTATATCAGTTTAAGCTCCCCAAAGAGTTTCCTTCAGCTGAATCATCTACTCCTGAGTCTCGACCTTTTACCTCGGATAACAACCATTTTGTCCGTCTTGAAAAACTAATGCAAAAAGAAGAGTTGTTTCGCAACCCCTCCTTGGGACGGGATGCCTTAGCGGAGCGTTTAGGTATTAGTGCTGGTTACCTTTCACAGCTTATCAATGCGGTCACAGGAGAGAATATTGCTCACTATATCAATAATTATAGGGTAGAAGCCGTAAAAAAAATGATCCTAGACCCGAAATATGCCCAATATAGCCTCCTGGCCTTGGGTGAAGAAGCTGGATTTTCTTCAAAATCAGCTTTTTATACGACCTTTAAGAAAAAGGTAGGCATGACACCGAATGCCTTTCGAAAGCAATAATCCATTCCCTTTCCGTTCTTAAAGGTTCTGATTTCTTAAGTTTTAACATACCTGAACCTCTACCTGCCACAACTGGTAGGGGGGCTAGCTTACTTATTTTCTCTTTGCAGTAAACAGACACAACATTTATCAAAAACAATCTACTGAAGATGAAAAGTATGCTGGAAAAAGTGATCATGCTATTGGGCTTGCTACTATCAGGTCAAATAGTATCTGGTCAAGAAGACGCCAATGCCCTGGATAATCGGTGGAGGCTTGAAGTTGGGTGGCAACAACTGTTATTGGCAGATCGCCATGCTTCGCCTTTATTGTATCAATCTGATGCTTTAAATCTTGGCGGGATCTATCGTGGTGGATTCACTCCACGATGGGAAATTAGCCTAAATGTCCAAATCGGAACCAATCAAGCCCAGGCAGTCGGGCAAAGAACAGGGGTCGTGGATGGCTCGCCGGATATTTACGGAGAGAAAGAAAGTTTTAAGGTTAAAGCTAATCCATTCTTCTCCTTCCTTGGGGGGCAATTGGCAGGTGGAGTAAGCTGGCCAATCGGAACGCATCAACGGATAGGGGCTCAGATATCTCTCCAGTATATGCAAACAGGCATGGGCTTTGACACTTGGCATTATACACAGCTGGACCTAAGTCCAACTTATAGCTACTATTACCCATTAGGACCTGGTCAATTTAGGCTGGACTTTAGTTTACCGTTCCTGGCAGTCGTACAACGACCTACCTATGCCTTTGACCCCAGCCTGCCTGATGAGGGGAATTACTACAAGGCCTATCTCAAAGAAGGCACAAAACTCGCTTCCTTAGATCAACTCATCAACCCTCAGCTGCAGTTGGGCTATACGTTCTCCTTAAGAAATGGGAAGCGCATTGGTTTGAAATATCAATTTAGTTGGATGAGCTATCCTGATCCACGTCCGGTGCGCATGCTTGGGCAAGGTCTAAGCTTTATACTCACCCGGTGAACAAAAAACTAAAATCATGAAAAATACAATCATCGTTATAACTACTTTTTTTATCCTATTCCTTAGTTCCGCCTGTGAAAAGCACATCTTTGGTCTTGAATATACCAATGATCCTATTGGTAACTTCGATGCTCTTTGGGAAGAGTACCAGCAACTATATGGTCTTTTTCGCTTGAAAGGCATCGATTGGGTGGCTTTGCGTTCTGAATACCGGCCGCGCATCACCGATGAAACCACGAATACCGAACTTTATGGTGTTTTGGTTGAGATGCTAGATGAACTCAATGATGGGCATGTAGGACTGATTCCCGTTGGTACGAACTTGTCGAGCTATTTTGGCGGAACCTTCGGAAGTCTCGACACCATGCAAGATTTTGACTTGGACCTGTTGACTGAAAGTTACCTGCCCAATCCTCAGGAAACGGATTTTGCTATGCGTTACGATTTTGTCGCAGATAAAATCGGTTATGTACATATCAATAGTTTTGCTGATGGGGAAAGGACTTTCGATAAAGAAATGGCACAATTACTAGACTTTTTTCATGATGCAGAAGCCTTGATTGTGGATGTAAGAGGAGCTGGAGGTGGAGAAGACATAGCTGGTAAAACCATCGCTTCGCATTTTACGGGTGTTGAACGCTTGTATATGACCACTTCAATCAAGAATGGGCCTGCAACAAATGATTTCACCGAGCCAGCGCAATGGTACATACGCCCGAGGGGGGATCGGCCATTTTTGAAGCCTATTATCTTATTGACCAATCGTTTCACCATTAGTGCACGAGAGACCTTTTGTTTGGCCATGCAGGCCTTACCGCAGGTGACTACGGTTGGTGATACAACGGCGGGAGCCTTTTCCAACCAGATTAATAGAGAATTGCCTAATGGTTGGGGCTATTCCATTAGTATAGGAGAATGGCTAAGCAGCGATGGTCTGAGTTTTGAAGGACAAGGCATTCCTCCACAGATATTGGTGCGGAATAAAAGAGAAGATGTACTGAATGGTAAAGATGAGGCCCTGGAAAAAGCGATTGAATTACTACAATAATTTATCGATCTCGTTCCATCAGCCGAGCCAATAGTTCCTCCTTACGTGCGCGGGCTACTGGGATTTTAGCACCATCTGTAGTGATCAGTAGTCCGCCATCTCGCTTGCTGTATTTTTGAATGCAATTAAGGTTGACCAGATGGGATTGGTGAACTCTATAAAATGCCTGTTCTTCGAGCAAGGCTACATACTCTTTGAGCGTGCGAGAAACCAATAGTCTTCGCCCGTCCTTTAGAAAGAAATGTGTATAGTTACGATCTCCCTGGCATCGGATTATGTTATTGACAGAGACGAATTCGATGTGATCTGACTGAGGAAGAGCTATTTTCTTTTCCTGTTGTTGGAGATTGTGTAGTAAGGTTTCTAGTTGATCTTTATGACTTTTTTGCTGCTGCTTGGAGTAGACTCTATCAACCGCCTTTTTTAGCTCCAGGGCGTTGATTGGTTTCAGTAAATAATCTACTGCTGCAAACTTGATCGCCCTGATGGCATATTGGTCGTAGGCCGTCACAAAAATGATGTCAAAATCAATCACGGGCAGGCTCTCCAGTAAATCAAAACCACTGCCCATCGGCATGGCAATATCCAGGAAGACCAATGCTGGTTTGAGTCGTTTGATCTGATCCATTGCCTTAATTGCTGAATCAGCTTCACCAATTACCTCGACCTCCTGACAGTAGGCTTCCAGGGCGAGACGTAGATTCTCCCGATTATTGGCTTCATCATCTACGATTAAGGCTTTTATTTTTCTCATTGTTCTATGGGGATAGTTAGTGTAACCAATGTTCCTTGAGTGGGTGGGCTAAGTGTACTACGGTCAATTATTGACAAGTGCTCTTGTCCGCTCAAACCCAATAGTTCTAATCGTTGTCGGACCAATTTCATACCAAAGCTTTGGTGTTCTTTTTTCGGAGAAAACTGCCGGGCCGCTACAATACCAATTCCATTGTCTTCGACGGTACAATGCAGTCCTACTGTGCCGGGTTCAATTTTCACCTTCAAAATCCGTGAATTAGTTTGCGCTGCTAACCCATGAATAATAGCATTTTCAATAATCGGCTGCAAAATCATGCTTGGAATATAGGTATTGTGAATATCTATCTTTTCATCAACCAGGAATTTGTAGCCAAAGGGGTGACGGAGGCTTTCCAAACTGCAATATTGCTTCAAGGTCTCTATTTCATCACTGAGCGGTATATATTCTTCTGCAGTATTCCGGAGAGTTTTTCGCATCAAGCCTGCAAATTGCCCCAAATAACTGTCTGCTTTTTCCTGCTCACTCTTTCGGATAAGGTTTTGGATCGAGCTCATGGCATTAAATAGGAAGTGTGGATTCATTTGAGAACGGATGCCTTTCAATTCCACTTCTAGGAGTTGTCGACGGCGTAGGTCACGCCGCATGTAAATACGCCGCTGCCAGAGTACGGCACCACTGATAAGTAACAACATTAAAGCTCCAATACCAATGCTTTGCCAGAATTGTAGCCTTTGCTCCGGTGTCCAGGCAGTAGCAGGCGCTTGTTCGACTACCTTTTCCCAGGTCCCCCGCAGCTTTTGCGCCGTCCCTAAAGTGAGATGATTGGCAAGGATGTTGCCATCTTCTCCGATGAGAAAATAGTGATTGCTGTTATTATCAATGAAATACTTTTCTTTCAGATCTTGCATGTCTTCAGCTGGTACGAAAATGAAAAGCCCCTGCTTGTCTGCTATGCTTTTAGCGAAAACATTTTTACTGTCCGCTGCTACCAAGTGCACTACCTCAGGAATGGGATTCTGTTGACCTTTGAAAACCTCCAGGTCTTCCACGGCCCTGTCCAGATTGTCACTCCAACCAATATGAAGCAGTAGTTTTTTATTCGCAAAATCCTGCAAATCTATTTTTACCCCTTCTTTATCCCGGAAACTCCAATCTGGGGCAGCACTACCGGCTTGTAGACCTCGATACCCCCAGGGAGTAGGCCGAGGTTGTTTGCCTTGAGCAAAGACCAATAATTCTTTATTTAAATTGGAATCTTTACTCACGTTCAAGATTCGCGCAAGGCGATGCTGGCTACTGGAAGTAAGTTGCCCTAGTTCTCCATATTGGCGAAAAAGCTGCATAGCTGTGTGTCGTACGTAGGTTTCTTTGCTAGGCAATAATTGCGCTAAAATGTCTTCGCTGGGTGTGTTGAAGTGGGCATTTGGGTAAATATCACGTAGTCGATGAAACTGAAATCTCAGGTATTCTTCTGGATTGAAGTCGAAAGTTTTTCCCACAGGGAGGCGATACAGTAAGGCCCCCGATTCCTGAAGGTGATGAACTAAGTTGGATTCGAGTTGGATTCCTTTCTCATTAGAAAACCGATAGGCGGCTTCCCATTTTACGTTTGCATAATCTAGCTTTATGTAACGATCCATGAAAGCAGCAAAGCTGGGCCGGAGCGATGAATGATGTTGGCGAAGAAAAGAAAGTTCATTCCTTTCCTTTCCCCTAAGTTTCTTGAAGAAAGAGTTAGGCTCTTTCTCTAATAATTGGTGATCATAACTACGAAATAATGTATCCCCTCGCATTTGATGGTAGAAGGCGAGCAAGAAATCATTGTCAGCAGGAGTGCTCCCGGTGATACCCATTTCGCTATAAAAGGCATTGGCATCGGTTTGAAATTCCAGCGTATCGCCAGGTTCAAAGTAAAAACGCATTGCCTGATAACCATGGTAAATAGAAACCATTCTTCCGTCATCTAATAAAAATGCTAGCTCAAATGAGCCATCATTGCTTAAGTTGATCAAGCTGTCTTGCCAATAGTTTAACCAATTTCCTTCTTTAAAAAACTTAACTCGAACCTGGTTGGTTGCTGGGCTTTCAATCTGGCCTTTTATTAAACAAGTTTTAGCAGGGTGATCCACGCGTAGGTAGTTGACTATATGATAACCTCCCTGCTTCCTGGATTGGATTTTGTACGGACCTTCACTAACCGGAATGGCTTGTTTTAACAAAGTGCAAAAGAAAGATGTCAGGGAGGAGGTTTCTAGTGTTTGTGGAAGTGATGATTCCTGTAACCAACTGACTGGTCGCTCGACCAATGAGGAGGTAGCTACTAATTGTTCTATATAATCAGCAAACTCATTAAGGAATTGTTGATAATCCTCCGAATCACAAGAGATGGGGAAAGATTGATTGATCAAGGCGTTGAATAGATACAATTGTGGCCAAAAATAGGCATCTTGAAACCGAGTGTCTAGGATGATGGGATGGCTGCGTTCCTCTTGCTGTTTCGATGAAGATTCTGCATTGGCAAGGTCTGGGAGTTCAATGTAGCTGATATAGCCAATGCGTGCTACAATATCTTTGCCTTTTTTGTGGAGATTCAACCCGATTCGTATGTCGTATTCTCCAGCTATCAATTGATCAGGAAAACGAGGATAGTTCCTGGTTTTTGACTTGTTGTGGTCTAAGTGCCCTTGCTGAATCCATTCCACTTCAAACGCTTGGCCTTCTTCCAGGGCCTGAGCAAAAGTCTGACTAAATGAGTGAAGTGGAATGGTCAGTAAGAGCAGTCCGGTCCATAGAATTTTCCAAATGGTTATCGTGCGTCTCATACTTAGATGAAATAAGGGTCTAACGGTCACCTGTTTCACTGTCCTTCTCAAGCATGGGGCTAACCAGGTAACTGAATAGCACATAAGTGGGCGATTCTTCCAAGAGTTCGAGCGTATCCTTGTGCCCTTTGGTTAATTTTACCACGCCACAGAAGCGCTGAAAATTATACTTTTTGTCTTTCCAGGAAGAAGCAAAGATCATCAAAGGTACTTTTTTGTTGAGTTTCCACTGGCTGTCATCAAAAGAGCGCCAAGTGTAAAACTGCTGGTCGTCCCATTTTTTTAACTCAATCTTGGTCTTCGTTGACATTTTATAGGTATGCAGCCGAATCTCACTCTTATTGTCATCATCCTTGGTAATGAACTTGAACTGATCCAAATAATCAAAAAAGTATTCCTCTGTCCCTACTTGAAAGTGATGATACCTGTTGTCACCTGCTACTAAGGTGTCGATCTTGATCACCTTTCCTTCTTCATAGGTTTCAGCGAAAATATGCAGTTGGTAACGTTGATCAAATTTGCCTAGATTAAATTTTTTGATCTGTATACCTGCAAAATCCAAGGCTTGCAGGAGATCCAGCTGGGTGATGTCTGTAGATTGATAAAGGTTATGGCCGTCTTCTTTTATCAGCTGAATTCTCTTATCTGATTTTACTTCCTGTCCGTGGATCAATACAGTATTTATCAACAAGAAGAAGAACGTACCGATAATTTTGAATTTTTGAAACATGATGTATTGTGTTTTTAGCGTGTAATAAAAAGCGTTGAGAGTGGTCATGGATATCACTACTTAGCATTGGCAAGAAGAACCTTTATCCGTTCTTCTATTTCATCATCAAAACCACGATAGATATGCTGGATCGTACCCGTTTGATCTATCAATACATACTGTGGAATGGCATATACCTTGAAATATTCTCTGATGTCTTTTCCACCAATGGCCTGGGTGAACTCAAACCCTTTTTTTGTAATCAATTTTTCGGCACTGTCCTGGCTGTTTTTATCCATGAGTACGCCCATGACGGTTAAGCCTTCTCCTTCATATTTATTGGCCAACTCTTGTACCTTAGGCATCGACTGTACACAAGGGCCACACCAGACTTCCCAAAAATCAAGTAGTAATATCTTGCTTTTCTGCGGGCGCGTTGACACTTGTTGACCAGTAAAGGTTTTCAACTGAAAGTCCTTCACTTGGGTTTGCAATAGGTCTTCATGTATATTTTCATACGACTCTTCGAGCGTGAGGGCATAGCTAGTTAAAAAATCCTTCTGGAATGCGTTGCGGTCTTCCGGACGGTTGAGTTGTACCTTGGAGATAATCCTGGTCATGACTTGCTTCTTCCCCAGTGAAACTTGGCGATTGATGATCTTGGTAGGTAAAAAGGTGGATTTGTCTAAGAAAATCTTTTTTTCTCGTTCTCGTACATCATACTCTTCAAGATCAGGAAAGGAGTAACGAAGTACAAAGCATTCTTCTGCATCTATTAAGGTAGGCATGTCTTCTAGTGCTTGATCTACCATCATTTCTTCTACAACTAGCTGCCCACCTGGAGAACCAAGGATATACTTTTTTGGATTGGGGGTCACTTCATAGCTGTGTTTTTTATGGTCAATTTCGAATGAGGAGAGTCCATCGTATAAAGCTTCTCCTCCTACATCCTTAGCGGCCCTAAATTGAAAGCCAAATAAAGAATCTTTTGGTGCTCGTAGCATGGTAAGTTGGCCGGTGTGATGCCAAACGTCTCCGGTTACGAAAGTGTCCAATTGTTCTACTTGACAATGAAGCGTTTGAATTTTTGCGATGGCTGCTCTATATTTTTCTAGGACTTGATCCACTTCTTGGGCTTGAGCAGAGATGGAAAGTAGGAAGCAGGCTATGAGAAGGAGAGATCTACACTTTTTCATGATGAATGGTTTTGAATTCTTAAGTCATTTCTCGTCGACAATACTCGAAGTTTTCTGGCATTGATACAATCACCGCTGAACGATTGGTAGACTTGACTGTACATTTGGTAGAGATGGCTGAAGGGCTATTTTCATGGGAAGGGGATTGACTATTTCAATTAGAGTTTGTATAATTGTATCAGTTTATTACGCGCTCTAAATACTCCCACTACAAAATTCAATTTTTTCTATCAGGTGTATTCAGAGAATTTAAATGGAAATGCTGTAAGTGCTTCACTTTCAGTTAGGTTCTAACGTTTTGTGCGTTGGAGACAATGACTGGTAAGTAGACAGGAGTATTTATACAATTTGTGACGTATAAATCGATTCCTTTTCCTGCTGGAAAAGGCAGATACTGCTATGTTTTCTCCTTCCCTGACAGTTTTTGTGGTCGGCGTTTTAAAAGGAAGATTCGCGACCAAAGGAAGCAGCGTTTTCAGCTAAAAGGCTGACTCAAAAGCACAAAAAATGTCAGAGAACCTGGTTTTTTACACCATTTCCGCTCTAGCGTGGCTCTCAAATTTATTGTTTTTATAAAAAATCTCTGATGAAAAAACTTATTGTAATTGCGCTCAATCTATTATGCATTATTGGGCTTTTTGGGCAGGCCCAAGCCCCGGATTGGAAAGTAGAGTTCCCCGGTAAAATCAATTGGATCACGACTAGCCCAGCTGGTAACCTCATTCTAAAAAGTGGCACTAAATTGTGCGGGATGGATGCAGGTGGTAAGGCCGTGACCTGGACATTGGAACTAGGTAAGTTGACACACGAAGTCTCGCAAGAAGATGTACAAATGATCCCAGCCTCCCCTTTAATGATTCTCGAAAAACCCAGTGGCTTGATCAATACCAAACTACAAATCGTCAACTACTTCAATGGGCAGGTATTGTTTGATTCCAAAGAGGTAGAGTTAGCTCGAATTATCGAACACTATCCTATGTTTGATATTGGAGGACTTTTGCTGAAGACTAAAGGGGATGGGAAACAAGTAGAACTCGTTTTTATTGATCTAGCCAAGCAGGAAATCGGATGGCGTAAATCAATCGCCGAAAAACCTGAAAAGCGACTTAGTTTAGGAGCTGCCATACGCACCGCCTTCCCCAAATTCCGACCAGAACCTATTCTGGATCCAGATGGCAATATTCTATATCCTACTAAGAAGGATCTTTTTCGATTTAATGGAGCAACAGGTGCGGAGCTTTGGAGCTTGGACCTCAAGAAAATAGAAGATATCTACTTCTCTGAAGCGACAGGGCGACAGCTTTACGTGGCCTTTGATAAGAATAAATTTTCAGCGATTCAGTTGGATAATGGAAGTGAAGTTTGGAAAAAACCAATCAAACTCAAAGGAGACTTTAGTAATATGTTTCCCCACAAAGAAGGTTTCATCGTCATTCAAACCTCATTAGTCAGTAAGATAGATGGAGATACCGGAAAAGATCTTTGGAAGAAGGAGCCGAAATTGACTAGTACTTACGATTTTCTGTTGGAGGGGGATCAAATGTATACGGTCTCGGAAGATGGGGGTGACAAGGCTCTGATCCACAAAATTGACCTAAATACGGGCAAGGAAAGTTGGAAAAAACCAATAAAGGTAAAGGCGATAGTAGATGGCTTTGAGTTCACACCCAAAGGTTTGTTGTATCTGTCTGCGGGAGGATCAAATATCATAGATTTGGATAGTGGGGATGAGTTTTGGAAAAAAGACCTGAAATTGAAAGGTCGTCCCGTTTATTTGGGCGATCCAGTACGAAATGCCTACTTGGTTTATGGCAATAAGAAATTGTTTCGTATCGATACCCAATCGGGTGACTTTGAGGTGATGATGGAGGACATCAAGTTTCAGGGCAAGGAAGATGTTGATTTTATAGAGAAACGAGATCAGGGGTATCTATTGGGCTCTTCTCAAAATTTTATGTTGGTTGGGTTTGATGGTAAAGTCGGATATCAGCAATACTTTCCACCACATCAGTTGAGTGGTTTAGCAAAGGTGGCGCTTGGAGCAGCTGCGGTAGCTGCCAAAGCATATGGCGTTTCAGAAGCTACGCGAGGCTTAGCCTCATTTGGCGAGGGGGTTGGCTACGGCACTATAGGGGAATCTGAAATTGCCAATCAGAAGATTGCGGCCTTCGAAAGACGGGTGACTACGGCTTCTGCTAGTTTAACGATTAGCGATGCAGCGGTGGCAGCGATAGTAGCTCGCTATAAAGCAACTTTCGAAACCTATGATGATGCTTTCATTCTAACCTCCGATAAAGGGGTGATGAACCAACCCATTTTTGTAAAATTAAATAAGGAAGAAGGTAAAGTATCCACCTCCTTCGACCTGAAAAGCGCCAAGCCGGTTTATTCTATCGATGAAGTTGATGGTGTATTGTATATCGCGCAAGGCCGTGTCCTTGAGTGCTTTAAACTGTAGATCTTAGGGGGTAGATCCGAGTGTTATATAATGCCTTGGACTTACTTGCTTTTCAGTTATATAGAAAATAAAGCTGTATTTATTGTACAATCAAAAAGGCCCGCTTCCAAAGAAGCGGGCCGCACATCAATTGTCAGCAATTACTAAGCATTTTATGATCTAAGGTTTCGGGAAACCTTGATTTTTATTACTGTTTGATAAAACGTACAAGCTCACGCTGGCTACCATTTCTTACACGCAAGAAGTACACACCAGGTTCTAGCTCAGATACATTGATGTTCACTCGATTGTCTCCATCATAAGTGGCCTCTGTTCTTCTATACACTCTACGACCCAAAGAGGTTAAGATTTCGATAGTGCTAGTTCTGAAGTTACCGCCTTCACCAATGTTGATGTCAACGCGCAAGTCGCTACTAACTGGATTGGGAGCTAGATCTACACGCAAGTCATGGCTGTTGTTGTTGTATTGGCCACAAACATGACCGGATGTTCTTCTAACTACTTTGATTTCGTTAGAAAATGCATAGCATCCTTCGAAGTCAGCGACATTTTCACCCAATTCAACACCGCTTACTGCTCCTTCAAAGCTCATGTGCCAGATCAAGCAAACACCTTCACCTGCACCTTCGAAATTGAATGGTGGAGCAGCAGGTAAACCAAGAATATTACCATCTGTATCTGTAATAACCCAGGCAGAATTTGCACCCTCTGTACCGCTAAGATTGACATTGACGAAATCATCATCGCCATCACCAGCACAGATCGTGGTGGCATCATTAGTATAGATGTGTCCACCATCTACGTCGCATTCATCATCCTTACGAATCACAGTAATGAAGTTATCAGAGATCGCTTCACAGTCATCATCAGCTAGGGTATAGATGTGTTCTCCCATTACAGGATCAGACAAACCTCTGTAACTCCATCCCCAAATGTGGCATTCACCCGGAGGCGCAACACTCAGATCAAGCGTGTTACCATTAGCTGAATTCAAGAAACCTAAGATGTTATCATTGTCATCTGTGATGATATACCAGTAGCTGAGGTTAGGTGCTTCGGTAGTATGTTGCACATCAAATACGATGTTGCCAGCTGTTCCAGTAT
>Ga0213840_1000129_pt1 | contig 190109 bp, 125 predicted proteins | sample SWPATP22_FD_160132 | JGI IMG/M metagenome (GOLD analysis project Ga0213840, IMG submission 160132) | Coastal seawater microbial communities from Marineland, Florida, United States - SWPA TP2 #2 | ecosystem: Environmental > Aquatic > Marine > Coastal | place: USA: Florida | collected 2016-08-14 | reverse complement strand
CATAGTACCATCCTCAGAACAAGTGGGCTGACCATCTGGATCGATAGAGATTTCCGGAGTCGGACAAGGGTTCGGGCAGGTTGGCGGTGTGACGGTCAGATTATCTTCGGCCCTAAGATCATCACATACTTTTACTGCTCTAATAACCGCTGATTCCGCTATTGGCAGGGTTACGGTATAGTTAGGTCCTGCTTCCGCGCTCAGCTCACCATTAATGAACAGGGAATCAGCTGCTGGATCAACCGTGAAAGAGAAGGTATACATGGTACCATCCTCAGAACAAATAGGCTGGCCATCTACGTCAATAGAAATTCCTGGAGTCGGACAAGGCGGTGGACATTCCTCTGGCGCTTCCACTTCTCTCGTTCCTCGATTACCGCAATCCGCAATGGCTACGATACAAGCTCTTGTACCATTGGGCAGGGTAATGGAATAATCGGGGCCGTCACCTTCCAATTCGACTTCATTAACCGAAACGGATACAGCTCCAGTTACGGTGAAATCCAAACTATAGGTTTCGCCATCATCATTGCAAGATGGATTATCATCAAAGGAAATATCAATTTCTGGCTTAGGACAGCAGATAGCGACTTCTTGTCTTGAGGCTTGTGCACACTCATTTTTGACCATGATCTTCGCTGTATCTGATGCCGGAAGTGTGACGGTGTATTGCGGCCCGATTTCTGTCTGTAAAACTTCGTTCACAAAAACTTCATCGGCATCTGTAACCGTGAAAGTAAGCGTGAAATTGGTACTATCTGGGCTACAGAACTTCTCATTAATAACTATCGTTGGAGTAGGTAAGCAGCAAGGAGCGGGAGCAGTAGCGGTGGCTTCAGCCTGTACATCTCCACAGTCTTTCACAGCTCTGATCATGGCATCCTCAGCCGTAGGTAATGAACCTGAGAAGTCAGGGCCAGTACCAGCTAGCAATTCTCCATTTAGGTATACAGAGTCTGCACCTGTTACAGTGAAACTTATCGTATAGTTTTGATCATCATCGTCACAAACTTGTTCTGTGATCTCGATCTCTGGTTTGGGACAGTTGCAAACAGGGGATTCCACTGAGCGGAAAGCTCTGAGTTTTTGGCCATCACATTCAGTGATAGCTTCGATCTCTGCTCGCACTCCAACTTGTAGAACTACCACATACTTAGTTGCATCCGTAGCATCTGGAGAAAGCAACTCGCCGTTGATCCGTACTTCATCTGCATTTTCTACGGTAGTAGTCAGAGTGTAGGTCTCGTTGTCATCATTGCAAGCTGTTTCAATGGTAGGAATGCTTGGAGCAGGATCATCACAACAAGGAGGAGCTTCAACTTCTCTGTTGGCTCTACATATTGGATCACCATCTTCATCGTACTTCCAAGCAAATATGCAAGTTCTTACTCCTCTTGGGAAAGTAAGGGTGTAGGTGTTACCGCTAGTGGGCGTATAAAATACTTCATTTACAAAGACGGAATCTGCTCCTTCTACGGTAAAGGTTACTGTATAAGTCTCATTGTCTTCATTACAGACTGGATTGTCCTCTGTGGGTATCGTAATAGTGACGGGGCATAATTCATTGCAAATCGGTGCTTCAACTGATCTGTTATCACTATCGCATTCATTAGTAGCACGGATACTAGCATTCTGCCCTTCTGGCACTGCAACGGAGAAGTCAGGTCCAGTTCCTGCTTGTAAAACGCCATTTACAAAGACGGAATCTGCATCTGTAACGGTAAAATCGACGGTGTAACTCTCATTGTCTGCATTGCAAACCGGTGAACCTGTAATGGTGATTACTGGGGCCACGCAGATGGTTTCTTCGCATACGGTGTAGTCCACTCCCTCATCCGTGATCGTACGTTCAATCGTTCCGCAGTCTCCGGTTGCTACTATATTGATAACCTGCCCAGAGTCTGCTTTGATGATGTAAGGGGGGGAAATTCTTTCTCCATTTGCGAATACTTCATTTACATGACTGGCATTGAGATCTACTTGGTATTTTCCAGATTCGTCCTCAACACATTCTTTGCTCACTTCTAGAACTGTAGGTATCAAGAATGTAATATGTACGATATCGGTTTCGATGTAGTCTTGACAGCCTGCGCGGCGGGCACAGCGGCGAAAGAAAGCCGGTTGAGACAATGGCCCTGGGTCGTAAGACGCTCCAGTAGAACCGGGGATAAATTCCCAATCACCATTGCCTACTTTGATTAACCAAATGTATTCTAATTCGCCACTACCTCCTCCAGCAGGGGAGAGGCTAACGATTTCATCAGGGTCACTATTAGGTTCACAGAATTCTTGATTATATCCTATCGAACCAGGATCGACTACATTGTCACAATCATTAGCAATGAGTATACCTTTCAGCTGATTTGAACCGAAAGGGCCCCATGAAGAGGTAGCGAAAAGAGAGGTATATTCTCCTCTTTCTTGTAATTGCTGTATTTTTTGAGGATTCCAGATGTGGGCAGCATCTGTCCAGTCGATCTTTTCCTGGATCCAGCCGTAGGGCATTAGATCCGATTCAGAGACTGCACTTACACTGCTTTCGGCTAACACCTCTATAGAGAGAAGTAGTACCAGGCTACTTAGCACTATTCTATATGGTTTAGATATCATCTTATTTTTCATTATTCTGCCTTTAGCGGGAGGTGTTAATTAGGGTTTAGTTGTTATTAGGATTCATTAAGCTTCCATAAGTACCTCTATCACAGATAGGCTTATCTTTAGGGATACCCTCGACCTTGATTATCCTAATGTTTCGATCTCGAGACGCCCTAACATCGTAAATTCTGCATACGCCAGTTCTAGGATAGGTGCCTTTGTATCCTTTAGATCCTTGAGGATCCGAGACATAACTAAATCGAGTCTCATCAAATTCTCCAACTTGCTTTTCGATATAGCTCCTAAAGTACTCGGTGATAGTAGCAATTCTTCTTCCAGATAGACTATTGTTGTGCACCGCCCCTCCTGATCCACTAGCGGCTCCTGCCACTGTAATCTTAATATCATAACCTGCTTCATAAAGAAGCTCAACTTGATCTGTTAACGAAGAAGTAAACTGCCTATAGTTACTTCGTAACTCTTTGAAGAAGTTGCTGACCGCAAGTTCGGTGGAATCTCCATTACAACTACTACCAATTGTGCCTCCTCTTCCGCGGCTGACCGCCTGTAGGTAGTCCTGATAACGTATTCTCTGAGGATCGTTATCTGGGTTGTTCGCTAAAGCTGCATCAGCCAACCTAAGTTGATTCCGTTGAGTTTGATACTCACTGTCGTCTCTGTAGGGTCTTACCGTTTGGTCAAAATCAACTCCCGTCAGGTAACTTTCAAAGAAGGAGATATAGTCCCTAACTTTTCCATCCTGTAGGGCATTTTCAACTCTAGGTTGATCATGGTCGAAGTATAAAGGAAGATTGAGATCTATTACTACTGGAGTCTGTTTGTGGAGGGGAATAGTAAAGGTTCTACCATCACAGGCAGCATTTACTGTGGTCAATTCTCCTTTGTCTGAGAAAACGTAACCTTCATCTACCGGTGAAGCCTCATCTGGATTAAATTCATAGTTGGAGCCAGCAAAGATTTCGTAACTGTAGCTGTGACCTCCATCGGTCTTAACTGGACTGATTTCCGAACCAGTAGCTTGATCCCTTAACACAAAATTATTAACAGGCACTGGAACGCTATTGTCACAATACTCTACAAAGTTGACCACTAATGGCTGTGGTGGAATCAATGGAATGGTGTATTTCTCATTTAAGGGAGCACAGGTGGTAGTAATGGTCCTTGAAAAGCTTTCAGGGAATCGGTAGTTGGCATCTAAGGCCGAACAGCCATCCGTAGTGAAGCTATAGGAGACATTGGGGCAGAGCTGGAATCTGAAGGCATTTGTTCCAGATTGCTCGATGGGCTGAACAGCTTGTCCCGTAGCATCATCTCTTAGCACAAAATTGCTTACGTCTACCGCTTTGTATTCATCACATTCATCAATGAAATTGACGCTAAGGTATAGATCTGGTACTAGGACTAGGTCTAGTTTTATGGTCTCTCCATCACATTCTCCGGTATAGATTTTCCCGCTAGCCGGCGTATAACCGGATTCAGGTCCTAAGGTAGCCGTCATAGTGAAGGTCTTCTCCAATGGAATATTTCGGAAAATGAATACGTTGTCGTCTCCTGGACGTTCAGGCGTAGGAAGCTCATACTCTCCTTCCCACCGTAGTAGATCAGCTACACCCTTTCCGATGGCTTCTGGCCCATCATACCCTACCTGACAATTTTCACCGCCTTGACAAAAGACGGAAACAATAATGTCCACTTTGGGACTATAAACTGCTTCAAACACATCTGGGCAGCAGTGTTCTAATTCTGCATATTTATGTCCTTCGCGATTGGAAGAGAAAATCATTCTTTCGCTGTCTTCTTCTTTGCTAAAGAAGAGGTCGTCAAACTGGGTATTAATTGGACTACCCATATTTTGCACTTTTCTATTGGTTCCCATAGTAGTGGCCTCACCAGCGCATTCTAATGCATTATATTGTGGAGGAGTGTATTTAAAGATGTCGAAATCATATCCTCCTAAGGTCATATAGCCATTGGAACTGAAGAAAAAGGTGTTGGTCGTTTTATGGAAATAGGGTGTGACTTCGTCTCCTGTAGTGTTGATTTCATTCATACTCACTGAAGACTTATGATCGTCTCCAACCACTACAGAATAATAAATATCAAGGTCTGCTCGAGCACGATCCTGTCCACCATGAAAATTAGATACATAGAATAGGGTATCATTTCCACCGCCTCGACCTTGTAAGTAGAAGGGTTGAGTACTGGTAAAACCTTTACCATGATTGATGTGGGAGGGCAGTTTCACAGGAGAAGACCATCCATCTCCACCAGCGATCCGGTCAGCGTAGTAAATTTCGCAGGTGAAGGAATCATCTTTACACTTACAGGAGGTAAAGTATGCCCTCTGGCCTTCTTTCGCGTAGGTAATATGACCTACTTTTTTGAAGCTTTTGGGGAGCGATAATTTATCCGCAATGCCAGAAACATCTCTTTGGTAGAGTGAAATTTTATCAGAGCAGGGTTTTTCACATTCACACTGTTCGGGTGGTGTGAGTTTTCCCACAATGATGTTTTCGTTGAAGAAGGGCATAGCGAAATCAGATTGCCCCGGAGTACTGAGATCCTCAAGCATTCTGGGAGCACTAATAGAGGCGTTGTCAATCACTAATGGACTCTCTAATAGCTGGTTACATTCGGCAGCTTTCTGCTTGGCAAGGCTGACTAATTCGGGGGTGCCACTACCTGCACTGCCTATGAAATCATTGTAAGCTTGATTTGCCTCCTCATAATTACCTTGCCGGTGCTGATTTTTTGCCCGATAGAAGGTAAGGATAGGATCATTATCATCAGGAGCGGCTGCGCTGATCATTTGCATATATTGTTCCGCTTGATCAAATTCACACACTTCTACAGAAGCCATCATGGCAATCTTGAGGAGATCCAGGTTTACACTGGTATCTCTTTTTAGAACTTCTTTAGCATGAATATATGCGGTAGCATAGTCTTTAGCTGCAAATGCCTCTTCTGCACTCTTTAGATAACTCGCTGTAGACTGACTGCTGAGTTGGGGTAGTAGAAATCCTAATTGGAAAGCTAGTAAAAGTAGCTTTTTCATTGTTTAGGGATTTAAGAGTAGATGAAATAACGGTAGAATCTTAATCAATAGAACTAGAATTGTACTTTACAAACTCTAGCGGGGTTTGGCCGAGAAACGATGTAGCCAACAGATAACTCCAGCCCGCCATCAATACCTAAAAGATCTCTAGCGTCAGAAGATGTGATATCGTAACTGATCCCCAGATTCCACATATTATAATGTAGTTGGACCATGCCAATAATGGAGTCATCCCAGCGGGCACCTAGGTTAAGGTCGAGCATGAAACTCCCTAGATCAGTATCGAAAGGTAGCAGCCTTACTCCACCCATTAATACGATTTCCTGATAGGGCCCTTGGAATTGCACAAGACCATTGACCAATAAGTCTAGTCTATTGAATAGTTGGAAGGCTCCAAGGCCGTAGAGGGAGTAGCGGATAGGTAAATTGATATCAGCTACATCGAAAAAATTGGTATTGGGCTGATTAAGGTGATAAATGCCAACGCCAAGATCTAAGCTATTTCTTCTTTTACATCCTTGATAGTGTAAATTACCACCTAAGGAAATATCGAAGAGTGACCGAGCTTCTCTTCCTAGAGATTTACTATTGGCAGGGTCACTACCAACTTCCAGCGATAGTTCCTCGCGAGTGAAGGCGCGCTGCGCACCTCCCAGCATCAAACCGCCGGCTAGTGAAAAGCCGGAGCCGAGATAGGTGTTGTAAGAACCAGTCAGTTCGAGTTGTGTTAAGCTGAGCTTAGAATCACCGGCGACGTCGTAATTGAATACTGCGCCAAGTGAAAACCCTTCGGGACGCCAGCAATTACTACTATCGCACTTAACGGTACAGAAGTTCTTTTCCCCAGAAATCGTAAAGGTTCGGTAATTAACCGTAGGATTCCATTGACGGCGGAAACTGCTATTGAAGCGGTATTCACCATCAAAGGCGCCAGTGAGCGCTGGGTTAAGGTTTAGTGGAGAGTTGGCAAATTGCGAAAAGTGAATGTCTTGACCCGTTAGGTGGCCGGTCAACAACACAAGAATGACAATTAGCCAATGTTTGGATTTAGGTGTAATAGACACTGTATGACCTTTTAGTGATAAAATTTAGAATACAGATGACACGCTCTAGACTACAGTCGTAGTCTAGATTATACGATCAACAGCAATAACTTTACAGGCTATGCTGATGCAATTTTAGTTCATGAAAAAATGCTTGTTTGGTAGATAGCTTATCAACGCTAATCCTGGCAACACAAACTTCATACCATAAAATCACAAGTAGTAAAGGGGGGGATACAAATGTGATTAAAGTCACACCACACTATCACTTCTCACATTAGGTCGTGCTTCCAAAAGAGATGAGGATTCATTAGACTAATGAACTTGGGAGACTTGTTGTTCTTTAGAAAAGCCATAGGCATGATCTAGTAAAATAGCTCTAGACTGCCTTTTTGTAATGCTTCACTAAATTGAGCTTTACAAATATGCAAAAATTAAGGCAAATCCACAAAGAAACAATGGAAGAACCTCTAGTTAATTATCAAGATTGCTGATTGCAAGCTTATTAGGAATGAGTTAGTTAAATATATAAATCGGTATGTTATGTTAAGCTTCTGGGTCTTGGCCTTTTAATTTTTCAGCATTTTCAGCCATTTGTAAGCCCTCGATAATATTCGCTATACTTCCCTCCATGATTTGATCTAAGTTGTATAACGTTAAGTTGATTCGGTGATCGGTGACTCGATTCTGAGGGTAGTTGTAGGTACGAATTTTGTCCGATCGGTCTCCTGAGCCAACCAGCGATTTTCGCTTAGCAGCCTGCTCGGATTGGTGTTGCTTCTTTTGCATTTCAGCAATCTTCACATACAAGCGCTGTAAAGCAATTTCCCGGTTCTTGATCTGGCTTCGGCTATCCTGGCTTTCCGAAACTACACCAGTAGGGAGGTGAGTAATACGAACGGCTGATTCTGTTTTGTTTACGTGCTGTCCACCCGCTCCACTGGCTCGATAAGTGTCTACTTTCAAGTCGGCCTTATTGATGTCGACGTCCTCTATTTCTAATTTTGGTACAACTGCTACGGTAGCAGCTGATGTATGCACACGACCTTGAGACTCTGTTTTAGGAACCCGTTGTACTCGGTGAGCGCCGGATTCAAATTTTAGCCTACCATAGACATCTTCTCCATTTACTTCCAAAACCAATTTGCTATAACCACCAGCAGATCCTTCGTTAGCAGAGACCAATTCCGTTTTCCAACCTTGAGAATCGAAAAAACGACTGTACATTCGATAAAGGTCGCCAGCAAAAATACTTGCTTCATCTCCCCCAGCCCCTGAACGAATTTCAAAGATCACATCTCTCTCATCTTCAGGATCTTTAGGGATCAAAAGTTGCTTGATTTCTTCCTCTAGACCCTCTTTCTTTGGTAGCAACTCATCGAGTTCCATCTGGGCCATTTCCTTCATTTCAGGATCATTCTCCTTGAGCATTTCCTGGGCGGTCTCCACGTTACCCAAAATGTCCTTATAGGTAGTAAAGGCCTCAATGATTGGCTTCAGATCTTTGTATTCTTTACCCACTTTCTTATATCGCTTCATGTCGGCAAGTACCTCTGGATCAGAGAGCTGTTCCTCCAAATAATAATAGCGATCTTGTATGGCTTCGAGTTTATCTATCATGTTATTATTGATTATTTATGGACGTAAAAGATGCTTGAAGTATTCTTTCAAGAAAAGTTAGGAAGGTGAAGGAGCTACATGAATTGTAAGGAGGATTGGTCCATAAATCTCACATTTTGATTAAACCCTGCAAAAATAGTACAATCTTTCAAATCCCCCAATAGTTCCAAAAGACCCTTATATTTGTACGCCCTAGTAATCCTTAAAAACATACTTACCCAAAATGAACCCAGTGCTTGACCAAAGTGAATTGGACAATATCAAGCTGATCCAAAGGATAAAAAGTGGAGATGAATCAGCACTGCAATTACTGTATCAAAAGTATGCAGGGGCACTTCTCCACCAGATTTCCAAGATTATTCCGGACCCGGAAGCTGCAGAAGAGATTCTACAGGATGTGTTTGTGAAAATCTGGAAAAAGATTGGACAGTACGATGAGAAAAGAAGTCGATTTTTTACCTGGATGTCCCAAATTGCCAGGAATTCGGCCATTGATACCGCACGACTTGTCTCTTTTCAACGCAATAAAGAAACTGAATCTATCGAAACACTCGTAAATGTAGATGCACAGCTAAAAGCGAAGGCATTTAACAAGATTCCCGATGTGGGCTTGCAAAAGGTCCTGTCTCAGATCGATCCAGAACACCAAGAACTCATAGAGTACCTCTATTTCAGGCAGTATACCCAAAAGGAAACAGCTGAGGCTTTGGGTATTCCACTAGGCACCGTCAAAACTCGGCTCCGCAAAGCCATTTCAGTTTTGCGAGAGATTTTAACACCAGAGCAGATGTTGATGCTTATGGGGTATTTATTGTCTTAATTTTAAAGGTAGAATTGAAGTGGATATACAATCATACATATCGTCAGGCGTATTGGAGCTCTATGTGATCGGCCAATTGTCTCCGCGGGAAATGCGAGAGGTAGAGGATATGGCTGCAAAGCACCCAGCTATTAAGCAGGAGTTGACCTCCATCGAACAAGCCCTAGAGGCTTATTCCTTAAAGAATCAAACCGCACCGCAAGCTGTTACCTTTGATAAGATTAAATCAGAAATAAAACCTAGTTCATCAAAAGGGGCAACTAAATCTTCTGGCTTGCCGCTTTGGTTAGGGCTTGTCCTAGGCGCGATTGGGGTGGCTTTGGCCATTGCTTTTTTTAGTCTGCGTCAGAAACATCAGTCCCTACAAGGAGAAAACAATACACTCAATATAGCTTTGGATGAGTGCGAGGCAGCGGCTCAACAGCCATTAGATCCAAATCGACCTATTGCTTTCTTGCGGCAAAATGGAACTTGTACGACCCTTTTGGCGGGGACAGAGGCCAATCCTGGTTTGCAGGCTGCTGTTTATTTCAATCCACTAGCACAGAAATCCTACTTAGATCCATTTCAGTTACCACCACCAGTCAGTGGAAAACAATATCAACTTTGGGCACTTATTGATGGACTGCCGACAGACATGGGCGTTTTTGATCTTCCTACATCAAACGAATCTTTCATAGAGGTTCCTTTTATTGCAAATGCCGATGCTTTTGCTATCACACTTGAGCCGGCAGGGGGGAGTGTGAATCCAACGCTCACAGATTTACAAGTGATTGGTAATCGGATCTAGTTGGATATTGCAGTTTCTAGAAATTAAGGTTGTACCGTAAATTGATGTCGTGACTTTTTCTGTTCCGCTTATTGAGTCGTTCTTGATAGCGATAAGCGAATTGTATCTGTTGTTTCTTACCAATCTTATAGGTCAAACCGCTTTCTAATCGAAATCGATCCCATTCGTAGATTCCATCGTCCCATTCTCCATTAATGCCTGGAGTGAGGTAGATTCTTTTTCGCTTATCTAATTTGTATTGAATGCGCCATCTAGCGCGTAAGCCATGGTCAATCCTCCAACCTTTGGAGCGATGCTCTCCCACCTGCTGCCAGGAAATGCGCCAATCCGTGAGCCATTTTTTACTGCTTATTTTAGGACGAATACTTAGGGTTGTTTCCAAGGCATGACGGGTACGTCCGGGGCGCCACAAGAAATCATAGGATTGACTGAATCTAAGCCACTTTTTGATTCGCCACTCCAACTCCCAACCGGTAGCTGTCCGAAAATTCGATTCTAGCCTTCGAAAGTCATTGTCCAATTCTTGGTCAGGAGTGAATGGGTATTGTGGATCTGTAGATTCATTGGATTGCTCTTCTTCGTCATCGTCATCTGCTTCATTTTCCTCCTTCTCGTCATCTTCATACAAATCATCTTCATCAAAACCAGGGATAAGGTCGAAGTCGTCAAACAGATCTTGGTAGGGAGATTCTATGGTAGTGAATTCTGGGGTGATTGCGATACGTTGGTGCAGGGTGAACTTCCATTTTTTACCCCAGTCAAATTCTTTGCTAAGCCGGGCATTTAGGTTAATCCCAATTTCCTGTGCGGAAGCAGGAGTACCTAGCACCATTACTATTAAAAAGTAAAAGAGACGATTTCCTTTAAGACATAAGCACAAGATATTATTCATCTGTTTCAAGTTTGTTCTATAAGGAGAGCGGACCAGAAGTGTGACATTTTATTTGACTCTTCGATGAAAAAAACCGCAGCCGTGCTAATGTTTTTCCTTCGCCAACAATTTTTGTGGTTAGCGTTTTACTTAGAAGAATTGCGCTCAACGGAAGCAAGACTTTTAGCTAAAACGCTGACTTAAGAACGCAAAAACCGTCAGGTGACCATGTTTTGGAGGCAATACAAGAAAAATTAAAAAAAAATCACATTTGGAAAACCGAAAGTAAAATTGGACCCGTATCTACCATAAACAAGCAAAAAGTATCCTTCTCCAATGGTTTTTGTGGAAGATGTTTTAGGAAGCGAAACTTCACCTTAAGGCACGGATTTAAAGCCACAAAAACTTCCAGAGAATAGAAAGCATGAGTTTAAGTGACTTCTGAAAAACGGTAGGTCGCGCGATTGCCGAGGAGTCACTCCTATGCCTAAACCTTTTGTTTTATTGAGAACCGCAAAATTGAATAACATGATTGCAAAAAGAACCCTTAGGTTAGTCGTCGCAGCCTTAATTTTAGGTAGCTCGGTGGTGAGCTTCGCCTCTAGCCATAGGGAAGCACCGTTAATTGCTAATGATCCGCTAGCGGATAACACAGACGTCTATGCTTTTAGAAGCCCAGATGACCCGAATACGATAACGATCATAGCCAATTATATCCCAGCTGAGTTGCCACATGGCGGCCCTAACTACTACACATTTGGTGAGAATATTCGCTACGAAGTACATATTGACAACGATGCCAGCCAAGCTGGTGATGAGATCATCTACCGATTTACCTTTACCCGCAACAATGAGGACCCGACGACCTTTTTTAACATCCGTTTAGGGAAAATCAATATCCGTGCCACCTATACTATGGAACGAAGTGTTGATGGAGGAGTGAGCTTCGAGACCATTGTACAAAACGGTATTGTTCCACCTACCAATATCGGTCCTCGTTCAATTGAAAGTGGTGTCGGTTTGGGTACAACATATGAGAGTTTGATCACGGAAGCAATTACTACCAGTAGTACTGGTGAAAAAGTTTATTGCGGACCTGCTGATGATCCATTCTTTGTAGATTTAGGAGGAATCTTTGACCTGGGTGATTCTCCTCGCCAAGGTGAGCCAGCCCGGGATGGCGTTGGGCAACTCAACGTACATTCGATAGCCATTCAGGTACCGATTAGCACGCTTTTGAAAGAAGGGGCTGCTGCTAGTCCGACGAGCATTCTCGATCCGGATTATGTGATCGGTGTTTGGGCTTCGGCGAGTAGACGGTCGATGCGAACACTAAAGACAGATGGAAGTGCTCCGGTCGAAGAAGGAGAGTGGATTCAGGTTTCTCGCCTGGGCATGCCTTTGACGAATGAAGTGGTTATTCCAATCGGCATGAAAGACTATTGGAACTCCATCACTCCATATGAAGAATTATCCGATGAACTGCTTGACAAATTCTTTTATAACCCAGAATTGGGTTTATATATGGATGATGATTTATTTGGAGGAGCAGTACCAGGTTTCAGTGCCTTGCGTATTCAGCGCAATTCTTTGCAAGCCTTTGATTTTGGGAATGGAAATGATGGGTTATTTGGCTTGAAAGGATCGGATGCAGTAGCTGGAACGGCTTTGGATGATGCTGTCTTCGGTACTTTGCTATTGCCGGGTCCAGGAAAACCCCGTTCTGTTGACCTTTGGCCGATCTTCCACACAGGAGCCCCTAACGTTATTCCCTACCAATTAGCGACAGGAAAAGAAGGAAACCCATTGGCCGCAGGGAAGCCCTTTATCCACAACTTCCTACCTAACGGCGGAGATATGTTGCGCTTAAACATGGCAGTACCTGTGACGGATAGAAATGGTGGAGATTTCAGTGCTTTGGGTTTGATTCAAGCAGCTGTACTTGGGCTTACTGATCCCCGATTTAATACCAATACTGATTTGGAGTTTATCCCTAATATGGATGGATTTCCTAACGGTCGTCGATTGGAAGATGATGTAACTTTGATTGAGTTGCAGGCTGTATCAGGAGCCGTATTAGCAGCAATTGGTTTGTGGTATGATGATTATACGGTAGGTGAAGCAAATCCCGTTACGCAAGACCTTATCGATGTGCTAACATATACGACAGGTGTCGAGCAAAATGATAAGGAATTTAAATCTACTTTCCCTTATGTAGCCACTCCTTGGAGCGGTACGGAAACAGGGGACTAGTTCTATTCTCGATCCTCTTAATATAAACTTTAAAATCCTCTTTCTCCTAATTTTCTAGGCCATAAAAATACATAGCCTGGTATAGGTAGTGTTATGTCTAGACAATTGGGAGGAGGTAGCAATAATAGAAAATCATGATAACCCATTTCTTTAAAAAAGTACTGTTTCTTGGGCTCCTGGGCCTGATCACAGGTACTTCTTTATTGGCTTCTAGCCACCGCGAGGCTCCCTTGATTGCAGATGATCCATTGGCTGATAATGTTGACTTATATGCTTTCAGGAGTCCAACTAACAAAAATAGTATTGTAATTGTAGCTACCTATGTGCCTTTACAACTTCCGCATGGCGGTCCTAATTATTACAATTTTGGTGAAAACATTCGATATGAAATTCATGTAGACAATGATGCAAGTATTGTCGGTGATGAGATCATCTATCGTTTTACCTTCCATCAAGAAAATGAAGACCCTTCCACTTTTTTCAATATTCGTTTGGGTAAGCAAAATCTGCGCATGCGATATGATGTGGAGAAAAGTATAGACAACGGACGAAGCTGGTTGAAAATCTTAGGAGATGGTCCAGTGCCGCCCAACTACATTGGTGACCGTTCCATAGAATCTCCAGTAGGCTTAAATACAACCTATGATCGATTAATGAAGAAAGCCATCCGTCGCACCCATACTGGAGAAAAGGTTTTTGTAGGTGCTGTAGATGATCCTTTTTTCGTAGATCTAGGAGGGATCTTTGATTTGGGAGATGCTCCACGTCAAAATGATACGCCCAAAGATGGTGTTGCTTGCATGAATACGAGTGCTATTGTGATGGAAATTCCGATTCCTTATCTATTGAAGCGCTCTGAACGCCAGGGACCAGGTCGTAGGTGGCTTCGGCCTGATAATATCCTAGACCCTGATTATGTAATTGGTGTTTGGGCATCAGCAAGCCGCCCAGCTATTCGTACACTTAGCGCAGGAACGGAGACGTATTCAGGGGACTGGGTGCAAGTTTCTCGCCTGGGCATGCCTTTGACTAATGAGGCCGTAATTCCAATTGGCATGAAAGACTACTGGAACGCCATCACTCCATATGATGAACTTTCAGATACACTATTAGACAAATACTTCTACAATCCAGAGCTAGCCTTGTACATGGACGATGACCTTTTTGGTGGTGCTGTACCGGCCTTCGGTCCTTTAAGGATACAAAGAAACTCTTTGCAGGCATTTGATTTTGGAAACGGGAATGATGGTTTATTTGGTTTGAAAGGATCGGATGCTGTAGCCGGAACGGCTTTAGATGATGCTATTTTTGGCACGCTGTTGTTACCTGGTCCTGGGTTACCCCGTTCGGTCGACCTATGGCCTACCTTCCATACCGGAGTTCCTAATTTTCCGCCATACCAGTTAGCTACAGGTAAGAATGGAAATCCATTGGCTGTAGGGAAGCCTTTTATTAACAATTTCTTGCCCAACGGAGGGGATATGTTGCGACTAAATATGGCGGTGCCAGCTACTCGAAGGACTGATCCAGACTTTAGTTCGATGGGTTTAATTCAAGCAGCTGTTTTAGGCTTAACGGATCCTAGATTTAATACCAATGCAGACCTAGAGTGGATTCCAAATATGGATGGATTTCCCAATGGTCGACGCCTAGAGGACGATGTGACTCGAATTGAATTGCAGGCTGTTTCTGGTGCGGTATTGGCCGCTATAGGTCTATGGTACGACGACTATACTGCGGGGGATGCTAATCCCGTTACGCAGGATCTTCTAAATGTATTGACCTATACAACTGGGATCGAGGCAAATGATAAGCCATTCCAACGAAGATTCCCGTACCTGGCACAACCTTGGGCTGGAGATGGGATCTGTAGTGGACAAGTAGTGAGTCCGTTGGCTGATAATATGATACAACCAGCTACGACGGTCATTCCAAGAACAGAGGCACCCATGCAAGTGCGTATGTCCAACTACCCCAACCCATTTAAAGAAAACACTACTATACGTTATCAGGTAGTTCAAGGTGCAGCAGTAAGTATTGATGTGTACAATATGCAAGGACAGCGTTTGACTCAATTGGTGAATGGCTTCAAGGAGTCAGGAGCCTATGAAGCGGAATGGAATGCAGGAGCATACCCCGCTGGTCTATACTTCGCTCGGATCATGAATGAAAAAGGAGAAATCCTACAGATACAGAAACTGGTAAAATCGAGATAATCGCAAATAGTTGAACGGGGACTTGATGACAGGGAGTTGAGATTTTCTTTCTCCCTGTCTTGTCCCTCTTTTTTCAAACATCCACCACCGCTGAGGCTAAAATTGTCTTACTGCTCTATCCACTACCAATTAACAAGAGGCCCAGCATCAAAATATTAACACCATGTCTTTGCAACGAACTATTATTTTGGCTTTAGCTCTATTCATCCTGGCCTGTCAACCTCAAGAAAACCCCGACCAACTAACTGATCTTTTTTCGGCCATCCCAAGTTTATTAGACCGACCAACTGACCTCCGTTATGACAAGGAATGGGATCAAGTACAGAGCAATTATGTCCGCTATCGAAACGAATTGGTAGAACACCCAGAAAAAGTAGGCCCTCGTTTGAAACTGGCTGAAATTTATGCTTATGAAGCCCGGGTGACCGGAGAGCATGGACACTATTATCCCGCTGCCCTAAAAGTGCTCGACGAGGCCCTTACCCGAACCGAACAGAAACCGGATGAACAATTTCGAGCCTTAGCGATGAAAGCTGGAGTGTTGCTCTCATTACATCAATTTGCTGAGGCCTTGGCTACTGGTCAAGAAGCACTAGCTATGAACCCTTACAATGCTCAGATATATGGTGTTTTAGTGGATGCTTATGTAGAGCTGGGACAGTATGATCAGGCCGTAGAAATGGCTGACAAGATGATCAGCATACGCCCTGATTTACGGTCCTATGCTCGCATTTCTTATCTCCGAGAGCTACATGGCGATATCGACGGAGCTATTGCAGCCATGCAGTTGGCAGTGGAAGCTGGATATCCAGGCTACGAACAAACGGCTTGGGCGCGCCTTACGCTTGGCGACTTGTATGCACAATATGGAGAATTAGAAAAAGCGGAAATGAACTATCAACGCATACTACTTGATCGCCCTGATTACCCCTTTGCTATTGCAGGATTGGGAGAGGTCGCGGAGCAAAAAGGAGATTTGGCTGCAGCAGAAGAAAAATACCTGCAAGCCGCCAAGATCATCCCTGAATTTAGCTTTTACGAAAAACTAGCAGCTCTTTATCAAGACCAAGGGCGTGTGGAAGAGTTTGAAAAAACTATAGCGGAGCTGAAAGTGATGCTCGCCGAGGACCAGGAAGCCGGGCACGTCATGGACCTAGAACTCGCGCACCTTCATGCTGAACTCCTATCGGACTATGAAACGGCTCTCGAATATGCACAAAAAGTATACGATCGCCGTCCAGCAAATATCGATATCAATCGCACCCTCGCCTACATTTATCACAAGCAAGATAAGCCGGAGCTAGCTGCCCCTTACCTCCAGCAAGCCACCCGTACCAATTCTCAACATCCTGAGTTGGTAGCATTGCAACAATCCCTTGCGAGCTTGTAGGTCAATGTAGGACCATGATATAACTGAATTTTTTAGCCTTCCTTTCCCCCTTGATATAGCAAATGCTGAGTAGGGGAGAGGATGTAAAGCTTGTTAGACCAAATTGGAGCCCTGTGCAGCGATGTGCAGGGCTTTTTCTATATCTCTGTATTTCCCTTCCTTTTATCTATTAATGCTCTTCTTTTGCATTGAGTCGTATGCTCTTTTTCTCACCTTCACTTTCATGAATTTCATTTTTTTTTCCGGCATTTGTAATATTCCCCCCTGTCAGAACCATATTATAAGTGTAGATCAATCAGACACGAAATGGCCCACTACGGTTAAGCTGTAAAAAAGCAACTATAAGATTTACGATCCTCACTTGGTTCTCCGACAATTTTTGTGTTTTTGAGTCGGCGCTTTAGCTAAAAGCTTTGTTTCTTCTAGGCACAATTCTTTCAACTAAAACGCCGCCCACAAAAATTGTCAGAGAAAGCCTCATTTTTAGATAGATAGAACTATTGATTTTGTGGACTTCAACTACACATTTCTGGGTATATCTCGGAGTAGATATTGTTTGTAACTTGGGAATGATGAAGCTGGAGAGTTGGCAGTATGATGTTGCTTGATATGGGCAAAGAGACCTGCTTCCCTCATTAAAACCGAGGTTTCACGGGCCGACAACAGGCTTTGACTAGGTTCGGCTTACTACTCCTAGAGAATTGCTGTAAGTTTGAAGTGTAATAAAAGAAAACACAGAAAATGATCTAACATAACCTACTTCAACCTAATCAATTTCATCGCGGATACCCCATAAAAAGTATGGCATCGGCACAATGCCATACAAAGGAGAGGTATGCCCAATTTTTTGAACGCACTAATTCAAATGTTATGTCAAATTCTCCTTTACGCATACAACGCAAGCCCCGAAAGCGGAGCGTATCCTGGGTGGAGCACCTAATGGCTTTTATCAGTCGAAGGAGGGTAACGCAGGGGCGGTATATTGATAAGAGACGGAAGAGGTAGAAGCTGCATGTCTATTCAAGCTTGAACTACCCACTACTAGGTGATCGTTACACGATTTTGGGTAGCTAGAGTACCTATTATAAGGTATGAATGAAGGGCGGAGACGAACTATCTTTGTACTGTGAGTGGAAAGGGTGACAATGGTTATAGAGTCTACTTGGGAGGGGTGAGATAACAAGCTAATTACGCGTGTTGTCGATTAATGTACTGGAAGTGTTTGAGTTGGTCGAATTAGGCTATGAATTTTCTGAAATTTTTGTGAACAATCGTAAATGATAAAAGCACTTTAGTATACGCATTTTTGACTCGATATTTGCTAAGTCAAACAGCTTGAAATTCATTCATCTAGAAATAAATGTGAAAATTGCTGGCGTTACCTGGGTTACATTTTGGGAAAATCGACACTAATGAATAGAAAGAGAATCGAAACCAGGAAGTAGGAGGATAATTCGTTCACTTTTAGCGGGTTCGCCAGCTAACTGGATCAGAGACCGAGAACAGACTATATTCTATAACAATATAAAATCAGGTAAAAGTTTACAAAGTTGGATCGTGTTGATGGCCAATACGATATAGCCAGAACTATGCCTACACGCAAGGCAATTGGATGCTAAGATGCAGGAATTGAACCTCCTGTGGACAGCCGATCCTATGCCCAAAACTAAGGTAATCAAGAACCTCTGAAGAGTAGCTGCAGACGCTCGGATTTGGGGATAGACATACGCGTTTAACCATATTCATTAACCTCAAAATCTGTAATCATGGATGTAGTAGATATCTTGATGATTGTAATTGAGCAAATCATCATCTTATAAAATACGTAAAGTGGTGACTCTTAATTTGTATATCAAAATTGGAGTCACCCTCCTTGCTTTGAATCAGTTTTGATTTTTTGACCACGATCCAATTGATCATAATAGTATTGTCATTGTAAACTCGTTCTAGGATCAATTATTTGATACTTCAGAGAATAGGTGGAGAAAACGATTTCTACCTTTATGATCGAAGACTAGGGGTTAAGTTTCTCTTGTATCTTCTTTTCAAGCCACTGACGCATTACAATGTTCTCGGTGCTGGAGAGTTCATCAAGAAGCTTTTCTTTGGGAGATTTTCTACGGAGTAACTTTTGAGTAAAATTCACAAAGTTACGCACGGATAAAAGGAAATTGGAATGAAGTTTTGGTTTGTTTCGGTCTATGAAGATTTGTAATGATTTACATTTGTCCCAAACGAGAGTACTATGACCTTCCAATTCATAAAGACAGCATAATAGGAGTATATGAGACCTAAACTTCTCATCTAAGAACTTGAAGTTGTTAATGCTGAGTTTTTTTAGAACATCACCGTACTCATTTTTTGCAAAACACAACAAAGCCTCTGCCAAAATACTAGTACCTGGTTTATCTTCTACAGAAAGTTTTGATTCATAAACCTTAATGAAGTTCTCTGCGAATTTGAAATTGGAGATTTTGTATGCTATATCCAGAATGTTAATATAGTTGACACGTGAAATATGATCATGGTGGGTCAAATAACCTTTGGGTAAGCCGAACTCATATAGTTCTAATAGTTTTTGACCATAAACTTGAACCTCCCTTTTCGATCTTTGTGCTGCACTATTAAGAAGATACATAAAGATCCTGTATTGATCATCGTTTGGTAAACACTCTCCCCTTTTTTGCAAGATGTTAAAGGTTACTTGAAAGTCATATGGAGTGAGTAAATATAAAACCCTAAAGGCGGCCTGGTATATCTCCTGGAAAGGGTCTCCTGGTTTTACTTCTAATTGCAAGATGCTATCCCACAAAGCTGTGTTCTCAATTTCTGCTTTTAGTACTTGAGATCGAGATAAGAGTTCGCATGCGTACTTTAACCTAGTTCCAACACTAAAGTACTCTTCCTCTTGTAAACAAGATTCAATCTCTGTTTTCTTGAGATCAATCCTGTTTTCATCCATATTATAATAGGCCATGTCATACAACAACATTCGACGAAAAGGAGACCATTGGTCCGTTATCTTGGATTGATCAAGTTGTCTCATGAGTTGCTCACTCTTCAACTTTTTTAATTTATCTATGCCTCGCTCTTCAAAAATCTTTAATTCCAAGAATTCTTTCTCAAACTTATAAGCTGATGAATGAAGTTTTTTTTGAAGGAGAAAATTCATCAGTATTTTATATAAATCAGAGGCTCGGTTGCTTAGGCTCTTAAAGGGCGGTTCATACCCCAAATGTGTCCCTATTACCTCAAGTTCAAGATCCACTTGATTCCAATTACCTCTGAACTCAGATAAATGGGCGATTAGTTTTTTGATCGCATCTCTTACAGGAAGTTGTTTTACATGCATGTGGAATTCCTCCAATTCTTCAACGGAAAGGGTAGCTAAAACCTGGAGTAGCTTTGTGTTTTGCATTGGGTCAAGATGTTTACGACTGTGGAAAAGAAATATAAAAAAGCTTTTCCAAAGCGGAGCAAAAGTAGACGGGAAAGTATTGTTTTAGTTCAGGTTTGCTGGTAGGGCGATATGATTCCCTAACTAAACTCTCCTATGAAGCCAGAGGGCAAGTATTTACCCTCGATTTATTTCCTTGGGGAAATTCTAAAAAAGTGTAGTTGAAGAGGTCGTCATTCGTACGGAACTTGAAAAGGTAAATCCTTGAAGGTGGTATTAGGCTTTAAGCCCCTTCAAGTCTTTTTGAGAAACAAACACAACGAAGAACGATCATGCAAACGCACGTACAACCTACAACTCCTCGTAAGATTGTTAATCTAAAAAGTAACGGCAAAAAGCCTGGTATTGAGCAGGCAATAAGCATCATGAGCCGTAGAAAAAAAGAACAAGGCCGTTACCTAGTAAATAGGAAGAAGGCCGATACTCAATAAACTCGAATTGCCCTTGTCGCTGCATGGGGTAATTTTTTCCCCACATTTCCTATCTTCGCCCCATGCAGCCCACTTTTTTACATATCGAATCCTCTACCGATATCTGTTCCCTTGCGGTGAGTAGGGGGGAAGAGGTCATTGGCTTCAGTGAAACAGCGGAGGCTTATCAGCATGCTTCTCAGATGACCTTGCTGATTGATAAGGCGATGCAAGCGGCCGAACTTCACTTGTCTGATCTATCGGCAGTGAGTGTGAGCTTGGGACCTGGGTCCTATACTTCCTTGCGGGTGGGATTTTCTACGGCTAAGGGAATTTGCTATGCCTTAGAGAAGCCCTTAATCACTGTTCCTAGTTTACAAGCCTTGGCGGGTGCGATTGGGCGAGAAGGCCTTGTCGATTCTTTAGGAGAAGGAGCGGAGATCTTGTATGTGCCCATGATTGATGCGCGGCGAATGGAGGTGTATGCTGCCGTATATGATCAGGGATTGAATGAGGTGCAAGCTCCTCAGGCTATGGTAATCGATGAATCAGCATTTAGTACTTACCTGGAAAAAGGAACGCATCTGGTGTTAGGGGGTAATGGAGCGCCTAAATGTCAAGCCATTTTACAACATCCTCAAGTTCATTTTGTTTCCGTTTTAGCTACTGCCAGTAATTCTGTGCCGCTGGCTTACTTATCTTATCAACAAAAAGACTTTGTTGATGTCGCTTACGTGGAACCTTTTTACCTCAAACCTCCCAATATTACCGTTTCTAAAAAGAAATTGCTCTAAAGTTATCGTTTTCTTTTCTTTTTGAATTTAATTTTTTCATATGTGTACTTGACTTAGTGAAGCCCGTGTGGTTGTTGCTTTTGAGCGAATTTGTTGAGTACGGTTTTCTCCTATTTTGACCTTTCTTTTGTGAAAAAGGGCCGCTTATCCCTTCTTTTTGCACAAATACATATTAACACATTTTTTTATTTTGATATATTTTTTTGTATTTTTGTCTAGGCTTCATCGCAATTATGTGTTAGAATATATTTTAATGCTTTGTTTTGGTATGATATTTGAAGTCTAAATGGTAAGAATTGTTTCTACTGATAAAATAACATAAATATGAGAAAGCAAAAAAATGAAACAGTTGTTCTAAAGAAGGGGACGAACGACATTCCATTGGACTACGCTGAGTTAAGAAAAGCGGTTTTGGTTTTGAGAGCAGTCAATCACAAACTACGTCAAAGAATCATCGATCTATTAGATGAGAATGAGAATATGACGGTTACGGATATTTATATCAAGTTACGGTTAGAACAATCTGTAGCTTCTCAGCACTTGGCTATCCTTCGTAGAGCAGGCGTTGTGAAAACAGATCGTCAAGGAAAATTTATCCACTATTCCTTGGATAAGGATCGCTTGGCTCAGATCTCTAAATTAGTAGAAGATCTGACCATCTAAGCCCGTTATAGGTAATAGATATTAGTAATCCTGAAAATGCTGTGAATCAAACAGATTCACAGCATTTTTTATATGTTTCTTTTGGAAAGATAAAGAAAAAATGCATATTTGCTATGTCTATCTACCACCAAAAAAGGCGAAAATTCTATGAGAAAGGCTAAGCTTAACATTAACAACGAGAACCTGCAAGTGTCCTCAGAGATACTCCGTGCGCTTGCACACCCCCTTCGCTTAAGGATTCTAGGTTTTATCGACAGCAATGAGATGATTAATGTCAACAAAATCTATAATACCTTGAAGTTAGAGCAGTCTATTACTTCTCAACATTTGCGGATTCTACGGTTAGCAGGTTTAGTTGAAACAGAGCGAGACGGTAAGTTTATTCACTACCGAATTAATTACGACAAAGTAGGCCATGCTATGAAGGCCATCAATTCATTTTTGGAAGAAGAAAATAAAGCGGGAAAGGCCTAATTTAATTGCTAAGCCCCCTAATACTTTTCTTTATTAAGGATTGACCAAGCTGGATTAGTAGATTGACATTGTGAGAATAGCTGTTGCTTAGGAAAAGTCGTATTATTCCTTAGGTTCAACTTGCTCATTGGATTGATTAGCATCAACTCCTTCCTGACCTCCTATTCCTTCATCCTTCCCATCATTATTTGCATTTTCATCCCTAGGTGATTCAGTTGAAGTATCAGCTGAGCTTTCGGTTTCTGTTGCACTTTGAGGTGTGCTGGCGGTGTCTTCTCCTGTTGCTGTAGTATGGGCTGCTTGCTCTTCCTCTTTATCCGCACTGAAAAAACTTCGTTGGAATAAAAGAATATTCAACACACCTACCGTGATGGAGGTATCCGCTAAATTGAAAACAGGTTTGAAAAATTGAAAGGCCTCTCCGCCCTTTATCGGCAGCCAGTCTGGGTATATTCCCGAAAACATAGGGAAATACAGCATGTCTACTACTTTACCGTGTAGAAAACCCGCATACCCGCCTCCTTCTGGGAAAAGAGAGGCGACATCGCCATGGTAGGTTGATTCAGAAAAGATCAAGCCATAGAAGGCACTATCTAGGATATTGCCAATGGCTCCAGCCAATATGAGTGCAAAGCTGACTAACAATCCCAGAGAAGTCTTTTCGGTCTTCATGAGAAGGCGTAGGTAGTAAATAAGGAATCCTACCGCTAAAATTCGAAATAGGCTTAGGGCAAGCTTGCCATAGTTCCCACCCAGAGAAATACCGAACGCCATGCCGTTATTTTCAACAAAATGGATCTTGGCCCACTCCAAGCCAAAAATCAAAATTTCTTCTCCATACGTCATATTGGTCTTTACCCAGATCTTGGACCATTGATCCAAAAAGAGAACTAGTAATATGACTCCAACAACGATACCTGCCTTTTTCAATGCTTAATTTGATTTTTTGTCAAGGAGGAAAGGGGTTGATTAGATGACCAACTCATACGACTAGATAAAGCTGAGCGATATCTCCCCATATTGCATCCTTCAAATAAAATAATTACTTCTTCCGGCTTTGCTTGGCCTGAATACTTAGTGTTGCGTGTGGAACGGCACGTAAGCGTTCCTTACTAATCAGTTTACCGGATTCTCTACAGATACCGTAAACTTTATTTTGTATGCGAATCAAGGCATTGTCCAAGTGTTGTATTAACTTTTTTTGTCGGGCAGCCATGTTGGCATTGATCTCATTATCCATAGTCGTGATCCCGTCATCTAGGCCCTTAATCTTGGCGTCTGCATTGTCCGCCATTGCTGATAGTTGCCCAAGATAATACTGCAGCTGTTTTTCTGCCTTGGTTTTCTTTCCTTCTATTAGCGCTTTGAATTCTTCTAATTCAGCGTCGCTATAACGTGTTTTTTCGTCTGGCTGACTCATAAGACCGAATTGTAGTGACCGAAATAAGTGGAAATATCCTAGCTGGGTTGTAATGACAAACTCAATGTCTTTTCACACCCCAAACCTAGCTTTCTTTTTGCGTTTCATCTGGTATCTCCTCCTGACCTGCCAAAACATCTTCTGTTTTCTTTTCTCGCTTAATCAATGCATTTGCATGCATTTCTTCATGATCTCTTCTACCCTGTGCAATATCCATAGCTTGGAATAGGGCTTGCAAAAAAGAAGAAGGATCTGCTTGGTTTTTACCAGCTAAGTCAAAAGCTGTCCCGTGATCTGGGGAAGTTCGAACAGCCGACAAGCCAGCGGTATAATTTACGCCCTTTCCGAAAGACAAGAGTTTGAAAGGAACTAAACCTTGATCATGGTACATAGCCAGCACGCCATCGAATTTTGTAAACTGAGAAGTGCCAAAGAAACCATCTGCTGAGAAAGGACCGACTACCATCACGCCCTTCTTTTTGCATTCAACCACAGCAGGTCGGATAATCTCTTCTTCTTCCGTTCCAAAAACACCATTATCGCTGGCATGGGGATTAAGCCCGAGCACAGCAATAGTTGGTCGTTCAATGCCAAAATCCACTTTCAAACTCTCATTCATCAATCGAATCTTTTGTACGACCAACTCTTTAGTCAAAGTACTAGCAACATCTTTCAATGCTATATGATTCGTAACCACTCCGATCCTTAGATCGTCATTTATCATGAACATCAAACTCTCAGAACCACCCAGTTTTTGTGTTAAATACTCGGTATGACCCGCATGTGGAAATTCAGCCAAATGCATCGCCTCCTTGCTGATTGGAGCCGTAATTAAGGCATCAATGTTCTTGGCTTGCAGATCATTGACTGCAGACTCCAATGATTGCCAAGCATACTGACCACTTTCCTTGGAGGGTTTACCCAAAGTAATATTTACGCTATCCTGCCAACAGTTAAGTATGTTGACTTTATTAGAATTGGCCTGTTCGAGTTTATTAATGCTCTGAAAGTGAAAATCTATGCCAACAATATTTTTATGATAGGAAACAACCTTGGATGAACCGTACACGATTATGGTGCAACGATCCACAATCTTATTGTGAGAAAGCGCCTTTAATATTACCTCGAGTCCAATGCCATTTATATCTCCAATGCTAATGCCAATCTTCAACTTATCCATTCCTTTCCTTTTTAGGTCATTTGATTATCTAAACAGTCTGAGTCTTTAGATCGTTTATCTGACAATCGCCCACTTGGGCAGTATCTGTTCAAATAGGGTGCAAAGATAATAAATTTGCCAGGTATTGATAAGGGCCTGATTTTTTACTGGCTTGTCTCCGGAATTCAATAAAAATCCTAGGCAATCCGACCTCATCCTGATACATTTGCACTTTCGGAATCTGAGCAGATATCCCTTTTCTATTTTCTGTTTACATATGACCCAATAAGCAGAATCAATTTAGAACGTGTTTTGGAAATGCACACAGCATCTCTTAAGGCTAGTTTTTGAACATGGCTTTATCCCGTTTCAATACTAACAATGGATGGAAGCTCATCAATTTTACAATCTGATCTTATGCCCGATTCTAGTGTTTCTATAAAAGACTTATCATTTGAATTATATATCAGTGAGGCCCAAATCGCTGCACGAGTCCAGGAAATGGCTGCTGAGATGAAGAAACGATATGACGGGCAACAACCCATTATTCTTGGCGTGCTAAATGGTGCTTTTGTTTTTGCTGCGGATTTAGTTCGGGCCACCACATTCGAAAGTGTTATCTCGTTTATCAAACTTTCTTCTTATCGAGGCATGAAATCCTCCGGACAAGTAGCTTCCGTAATTGGGTTGGATATAGATATCAAGGGACGACATGTGATCATTGTAGAAGATATTATCGATACAGGAAACACTATGCATTCCTTTGTACCAGAATTAGAAGCCTTAGAACCAGCCTCTATTGCATTGGCCAGCCTGTTGGTAAAACGAGAAGCTTTGGAACACGACATCCCGATCGATTATGTAGGATTTGAAATCCCGAACCGCTTTGTCGTGGGATATGGCCTAGATTATGATGGCCTGGGCCGCCAACTCAAAGGGATTTATCAATTGGCTAAATAAAGACTCCTTCATATTCCTAATTGTTATAAACGAATTACAACCTCTTTGATCTATGGATGTCAACCTACAGGAACTTTGTATGCAAAGCCGTGGAATTGTGGTGAAAGCTGGAAAGTTTATCGCTAGCCAAATCGGTGAAGTGGCTGCTGCGGCTATTGAGGAAAAGGACTTGAATAGCTTGGTAAGCTATGTAGACAAGGAAACAGAGAAACGCCTGATCGAGGACTTGTCAAAGCTGATATCAGGAGCGGTCTTTTTTACCGAAGAGGAAACAGTTGCACGACAAGAAGGAAAGTGGAGGTGGATCATTGACCCTTTGGATGGGACAACGAATTTCCTGCATCAACTCCCCGTTTTCTCTGTAAGTGTAGCGTTACAGCACCAACAAGAAACAGTCCTTGGTTTAGTATATGAAGTCAACCGAGATGAGTGTTTCTATGCTTGGAAAGGAGGCGGAGCTTGGATGAATGATCGACCCATCCAGGTGAGTCCGACTAGCGAACTCTCCGCTTCTCTCTTGGCTACAGGTTTTCCCTATTACGATTATGATCGCATGGAAGCCTATATCGAAGTGCTCAAGTATTTCATGCAAAACACTCGAGGCCTGCGACGTTTAGGGTCCGCTGCTGTAGACCTGGCCTATGTGGCCTGCGGGCGCTTCGAAGGGTTTTATGAATACAGCCTGAATGCCTGGGATGTGGCTGCTGGAGTGCTGTTGGTACAGGAGGCCGGGGGAAAAGTGACGGATTTCCATGGGGGGGCAGACTATTTATTTGGAAGAGAGTTGGTAAGTACCAATACCAAGGTGCATACAGGTCTACTGAAGATTATCCAGCAACACTTTTCTAAAGCATGACGCAGGATAGGACTTTAAGTCCAAAAATAGAATTATACCATTCATGACGACTGCGATTTAGCACGATCTTTCAGCCCTTTTTCTAAGAGAGCATCTATTTTACCATTCTTAGCCAAATTTCGAATCATATGAAAAAGAATTACTCCACAATCTTTTGCCTACTGCTGCTTTGTCTATGTTGGCTTACTACTGCCTCAGGACAAGATGATGCAGCATCTAGTGACACATCTAAAGTCGAAAAAAGAGACAAAACCAAGAATCTGCCGCTTGAGCCAGGTCGAACGATGGAACTTAAGACAAGTGAAGGTACTTGGATGTCTGTAGACGTCAGCCCAGATGGGAAAACGATAGCTTTTGATCTACTGGGAGACATCTATTTGTTGCCAATTAAAGGCGGGAAAGCGACTAGGTTGACCAAAGGTTTAGCTTTTGACTGCCAACCTCGCTTTAGTCCAGATGGAAAATCCCTGGCATTTGTGTCGGACCGGGATGGGAATGAAAACCTTTGGGTTAAAAACCTGGAAACAGGAGATTCTACACAGTTGTCGAAGGAAAAGACAGATGTGATGCAGGCGGCAGAATGGACACCTGATGGAAATTACCTGATGGCTGCCCATGGTCAACGCAACCTCAAGTTGCATATGTATCACAAAGATGGCGGTAAAGGAATACAGTTGATTAAAAAACCAGAAGGGGTAAAAACAATTGAACCTGCCTTTGGGCCTGATGGCCGTTATCTTTGGTTTTCTCGCCGAAATGGAGATTGGCAATACAATGCTCAATTGCCACAATATCAATTAGCTGTCTACGACCGAGAAACGGGCGAAATTGAGGCCAAGACGAACCGCTATGGCTCTGCTTTTTCGCCTACTTTATCTCCGGATGGAAAATGGCTGGTATATGGCACCCGGTACAATACAGAAACGGGCTTAGTGAAAAGAAACATTGAAACAGGTGAAGAATCCTGGTTGGCTTATCCCGTTCAGCGTGATGAGCAGGAATCCAGAGCTCGCCTGGGCGTTTATCCTGCTATGTCCTTTACGCCAGATAGTAAAGGCGTAGTTGCATTTTATGGCGGAAAATTATGGATGATCCCAGTCGATGGTGGTGAAGCAAAAAATATTCCCTTTGAAGTGGATGAAACAATGGACCTGGGACCTTTGGTGCATTTCGACTTCCCGATCAGTGATGAAGAGAAAATGATGGCCACGCAGATTAGAGATGCAGTACTCTCTCCTGATGGAAAACATTTAGCCTTTACTGCTCTGAATCGATTATATGTGATGGATTACCCTAAGGGTACAGCTCAAAGGGTAACTGAAAATAATTATACTGAGGCCCTACCTGTATGGTCTCCTGATGGTAAAGAATTAGCTTTTGTAAGCTGGTCGGATAAGGAAGGAGGACATATTCGAAAAACAGCTATTAATGGTACAGGAGATATATCGCAAATCACGGATCAAAGTGGAATTTATACCCATTTAGCCTGGGATGCTAAATCGGACCGTATTATTTTCTTGAGAGGAGCGACTCAAACCTATAAGGACGCCATTGGTCCATTTGCGTTTGGGGCACAGCAAAGTATTGGATGGATTCCTGCTAATGGGGGAACCATCACCAAAATCAAGGATGCCAATGGTAGAGGGAATCCTCATTTTGTGGAAGGCAATGATCGAATTTATATGTTTCATGGAGGGAAAGGCTTGATATCTATGCGTTGGGATGGGACCGATGAAAAAGCACACCTCAAGGTATCAGGTGTGACCACTTTCCCCGCCAATCCAGCTGATGCTCATGATGCCCATGGCTTGCTCGTTCCTTCCATGACTGAACCTACGCCTAAACCTTCGAATGCCTCCTTGATCAAAATGGCTCCAGCAGGAGATCTGGCTTTGGCGAAAATCAATAATGAGGTTTATGCTATTACCGTACCACAAATCGGGAAGGAAGTGCCAAGCATTAATGTAGCTAACCCAGCTAGCGCTATTTTCCCATCCTGGAAGCTAACAAGGATGGGAGGAGAATTTCCGCAATGGACTGCCGATGCCAAACGCGTGACTTGGTCACTTGGCAATGCTTTTTTTGACTATGATTTAGCGGAATCAAAGCGCGTGGCAGAACAATTGAAGAAAGAAAAGAAAGAGCAAGCCAAACAAAAGGATAAAGCCAAAAAGGATAAAAAAGAGACCAAGGAAGAAGATAAGAGCTATAAAGCTAAAGAGATAAGAGTAGAGGTATTGGTGGACCGAGATATGCCAAAAGGAAGCGTGCTCTTGAAGGGGGCGCGCTTGGTGACAATGAAAGGGGCGGAGATTATTGAACGTGGAGATATTTTGATTGAAGACAACCGAATTAAAGCGGTTGGGAAAACAGGAAGAGTCAATGCGCCTAAAGGTACGCAAGTGATCAACTTACGGGGTAAAACGATTGTTCCTGGCTTCATTGATACGCATGCACATATGTGGCCCAACTGGGGCGTTCATAAAAACCAGATCTGGATTTATGCGGCTAATCTTGCTTATGGCGTTACTACTACGAGGGACCCACAAACAGCTACTACCGATGTCTTGACTTATGGAGATATGGTAGATGCTGGACAGATGCTAGGACCACGAATCTATTCTACTGGACCTGGGGTTGGTTTCTGGGCCTATAACATCAAGAGCCTTGACCATGCGAAAAAGGTGTTGAAGCAGTACTCCGATTATTATAATACCAAGACCATTAAGATGTATATGGCAGGGAATCGCCAGCAGCGTCAATGGATCATCGAGGCGGCTAAGGAGCAGGGCCTAATGCCTACTACAGAAGGTGCCCTGGATTTTAAACTGAATATGACACAGGTGCTGGATGGTTATCCTGGCCATGAACATGCCTTTCCCATTTACCCTATCTATAAAGACGTTACTCAGTTGATGCAGGAAACCCAAACCGCTTACACCCCTACCATGTTGGTAGCCTACGGTGGACCCTGGGCAGAAAACTACTTCTATGCTACCGAAGATGTGCAAGGCAATGCCAAGCTCAATCATTTCACGCCAAAAGCGGAGCTGGATCAAAAGTCCCGCCGTCGTCCGGGCTGGTTCCTTCCAGAAGAGCATATTTTTAGTCGACATGCCGAATTTGTCAAAGATTTGGTTGATGCAGGAGGAATTGCAGGAGTGGGATCACATGGCCAGCTCCAAGGTTTAGGCTATCATTGGGAGCTTTGGGCGATGCAGGCAGGTGGGTTGACGCCACATGAAGCTTTGCAAGTAGCTACGATTCATGGTGCGAAGGCGATTGGGTTGCAAAAGGACCTAGGGTCATTAGAAGCCGGAAAACTAGCGGATCTAATTATTCTAGATAAGAATCCACTAACGAATATCCGCCATACAGATGCTATCTTTCAGGTGATGAAGAATGGCCGACTATACGAGGGTAGTTCCTTGAACGAAGTTTATCCAAGACAACAGAAAGCACCCGCTTTCGATTGGACGACTGGTGCTCCAGTGGGAGTTCCTGGAATGAAGGATTAGACTAATGAAACCGGTTTGATAATTGTTAATAGTGGGTCAAAACTGTGGAAACCTAAGCCACAAGGCTGTTGTTGTTACTTGTTTTACACCAACAACTGACAGTATCTTAAAAACGTGTAATTAAAAAATGGAGGGCTTAAGCTGAAAGAACTACAATTTGACCCTTTCGTCAAAAATAGCAATAAACTGAATAAGAATAATGGGCCAGTTTCGAACAGGCATGGCCCATTATTTTGTAATTTCTACGATAGCCAGGTAGACGGATTTTTTCAGTGCCTTGTCGATAGGGAAAGACATTTTGTTCTTAGTGTATTCCCTGATTTTGCCATTGAGGTTTTTAATCAAATTGGTGGTGTAAATGATCTTACGAACTTCGACAGGGAATCCGAAAAAGGTAGTAAATTCTTCCCTGTTAGTTGAGCTCCTCCTAGGTTGTATACTAATCTGATATTTTCTGACTGTAGTCCTTCTCTTGCCAATCCATATTTGCCACTCTTCCCCTTTCCGGTTTAAATGCTAATTTCAAGTTTTGTGCCATATGATTCTGACTAAATTACTGGAGTAATAATTATTGTACACAACGTTTTGTGCAAAGTTGAACAAGGTTGAACAAAGTTGAACCGAAATGAACAAAAAATAGTAATGTTATCCAACTAGGGATATCTAATTTTGAAGTATGAATAAATTTATACTGTATTTAATTATTTCAGCATCTTTTTTATGGTGTGAATCTTCACCAAATGAAAAGACTAATGTTCAAGATAGTAGCGAGGTTAATTCATACCATATAACATTCAATGGATTGAAATCTCGTTCGATTTCGGTCATTGCACAAATCCAAGTCAATGAAAATGAATTTTATATTCTTCCTCATGACAAACGATTCCTTCCAGATATTGAAAGTTGGTGGGATGTTATTACCATTGAAAGCATGTCAGATGATTCGAAAGATCCATTAGAAATTATTGAATTTATAAAAACTAATGAATTTAATATCACCAAAGCCAAGCTTAACAGAGAAGTTGTAGGAACTCTGGAACTTAAATACACCGTAGATATATCATATATAGACAAGAATTATCCAAACCTTAATACAGCAATTGGTAAATCTTTTGGAATTGATTATTTCGTAGTAGCTAAACCATTATTCATATTCAGCAATTATAGATCGGAAACAAAGGTGACAATTAGCAATCCAGCAGGGTTGAAAATAACCGTACCATGGAAGAAACAAGATGAGAGCTACATTTCAAAGAGTCTTAGAGAGTTTGCGTATTCCAATATCATAATGACCTCTGGTCCGATGAAAACCACTGATATCGTTGTTAGCAACTTATCATATAGTATTGCATCATTCTTAGATAATAAGGAATCAGCTAAACTTATAAAAGAAATGGCAATCGACATTTCAAATTATTATGTCGATTTATTTCCTTTAGATAAGCCAGTTAGATATGTTCAGCTTATATATAGTGTGCCTGGTCGAGACAGTGGAGGGGAGGCCTATCCCTACAGCTCAACATGTGCCTTTTCAGAAGAATCTATGAATACTTCTATATTCTGGAAAATCACTGTCTTTCATGAGCTTTTTCACATGTGGAATTCTCATCGACTCAATGGTGTAACTCAAAACCGAAAAATGGAATGGCTTACCGAGGGTTTTACAGAGTTCATGACAGAGAAGGCTTTACACGAAAACGGCCATATAAGTGAAAATCAGCTCATAAGCTTGCATGAATCTAGGCTCTTACGACTAAAGAATACAATGATTAGGAAAAATGGCAAAGTCAGTATACTAGATAGTGGGGAAAACAAAGGACCAAATTACAACATTGTTTATGAGGGAGGGTGGTTAATAGCCAATTGGCTTAACAATGAATTCAAACAAAAAACAATAAATCAATGGGATTTTGAGCGCTTTTTAGCACATCTATTTGATAAGTATCCAGAAGACGGAGATCTTAAATTGACAGTAGAAGCTTTTCTGTCAGAAGTGAGAGAAATCAATACGGAAACTGAAAAGGAACTTATAATCTTACTAAATGCTTCAGATTGGGAATCAGTAAAAGAATTCATTTGATAAATGGATACCAGAAAACGCAAAGATTTCGGTAAGACTTCAACAACTCCATGAGATTGACCCACTATTAATTGTTTTTCTTATCCTTTTTGCTTTTTCGCCCACATTGCAGCTTCCCGATTCAAGCGTTTAGCAAACTTAGCAGGCTGGGCTATGCTTAATTGGCAAGTACGCCCGGTTCGAGGATGAGGAAATTCTAGTGAGATGGCGGCAAGGAACAAGCCTTTGCCTTTCAAGATTAATCCATCTTCGCCATATAGTTTGTCTCCTAAAATCGGGTGTCCTAGTTCGGACAAATGGATCCTAAGTTGGTGTGTACGCCCGGTTTCTGGTATTAATTCTACTAAAGAGAGATATCCGTTCTTGATAGACGGAACCGTCCGTACATTTCGATATAGGCTTCGAGATGCTTTACCTTCAATGGGAGATTCAATGATGCCTTCAGCCGCTACCTCCCCAATACAGACGGCTCTATATCGTTTTTGTATTCCTTTATTTTCGAAAAGTTGGCCAAGTTTTACGTGAGCTAAAGTTGTTTTGGCAATAAGTAAAGGCCCACTTGTACCTTGATCCAGGCGATGGACTGGCCGAGGCCAGGCCAGGGCATCTTCCAATTGACTTGGTTGGAGATTGTGACTGAGTGCATTGGCAATGGTACGATATTGATTCCCACTCACAACGATTCCCGCCGGCTTATGGATAACAGCTAAGTCTTCGTCTTCTAGTAAAACCTCCAAAGTAAAAGGGAGTGACTGAGGAGGGGTGAGGGCTAACTCATAGAGCTGAATCTCATCACCTTCTTGTACCCAATAACTTGTCCCTTGAATTTGCCCATTGACTCTGATTGCTCCGTTTTTGATCGCCCGCTTAACACTTTTCCTGGAAACCAGTTGCGAAAAGATACCGCAGCTATAGTCGCTGAGTCGTTTTCTCTCTTTGGAAGGAGGGACAGAATGTTTGGCAAGTAGCTGCAAGTCCTTTTTTGTAGCAAAGTTATAGGATTTTTTATACATTGAATTATCCCCCTCTACTCGAAGATGCAGTTATCATCTATTCATTTAAACGCTTCATATGTTCGATGCTGGTCAGTTTTCTAAGTTTATGAAGATCCAAAAGGTGCATTATCAATTGGCAGAAGCTGTCGACAGTGCAGAGATGGAAAAATATATAGATCAGTTGAAAGGGGTGGACTTGTTATCCTTAACATCAGATAAAATTCGACTGGCCTTTTGGATCAATGTCTATAATGGGATGACCAATTATTTGATCATTCGAAATAAACTGAAAAGACATATGAAGGAGGTGGCTGATTTTTTTGCCGCCAACCGCTTAGAAATCGGAAGGTATTGGATGTCGCTTGATGATATTGAACATGGGATTTTACGCAAGAATGCTAGAGCGCATTTGCCGGCAGATAGCCCAATCTTACAATGGCAAGTGGAAGAGTTGGATTATAGAATACATTTTGCATTGAATTGCGGAGCCCTCTCCTGCCCTCCAATAGCCTATTACCAAGCAGATCGAATTGATCAGCAATTAGAAATGGCTGCAGATAGCTTTGTAGGGAGACAATTTATTGTTAATGAGGTATCCAAAACTATTCTTTGTTCTTCGCTATTTGAGTGGTATCGAGCAGACTTTGTAAACGTGTATTTGAATGACCCTCGTTTTGAAGGATTTCAAGTGCAATTGAAACCCTACGATTGGTCTATCTAGTGCCATAAGACTTGGACTAAATACCGAGTATTTCTAAACAGGTACTTCAAGTGAGGGCTATGAAATTTTGTATTTAGATTAAGGAAGATATATGATTTTCGCCTTCCGAAGCGTTTCTGGGGAGAAGATAAGCTCTTGCTTACACACGTATTGTTTTTTGAAAAATATGGAGAAGCTTAATATTGTAGCTTTATTTATTATTTTTGGACAAATACCTCCCCAGTAAAGAGAAAATTATCCCTTGACACCTTTACTCCATAACAGCATGAATGTTTTATTGCTAACAGTCAGCTACCATTGGAGTACTTCAAAAAACACATTATGAAAAAAGGATGGTTTATTATCATTGCACTATGTGTCGTACCCCATTTCTTGTCAGCACAGTTCACCTATCGTGGGTTGAATAAGGAAAGAGAAGTAAGATCAGGATCTGGACAAGAGTTTGATTCTCCGTTTACACGCATTCCTGACTTCCACTTTGTACAGTTTGCAGTATATCCTGCTAGTACTAATCCCGATAAATTGATGGCACCGAAAGGAATTGGGGAAGTATGGCTGATTTATCATCGTGAGACGAAGATCAAGAATCAATATGGTGCATTCTATATTGTGAAGGCTTTCCAAAACCTCGCCGATGCAAAAACGGCGATTGCCACTTATAAAAAATTAAAAATCAATTGTTGGTATAACAAGGACTTAACCGGGGCGACTTTTGAGCTTGTAGGGGTAGCGACGGAAGATTTTCAAGTGCAAGCCTTGCCCGGCAATTAACTCGCACAGTCAAAAATCTTATCCTTCGCTGACCACAAAAATTGTCAGTGAACCAATCTTATCTACGGAGCTTTATTTATTAACGAGGTAGATCCCCTTCGATTTGATTTCAATGAGTTGGCGCTTGTAAAGAGCGCCGATAGCCTTTTTAAAGGTTTTCTTACTCATTTCTAATTGTGATCGGATATCATCTGGAGAACTGCCATCGTGTAGGGCTAGAAACCCGTCATTATTGCGTAGAATTTGGAGGATTTTATCTGCGTTAGGTTCCACATGGGCATAACCTTGCTGCTGTAGACGAACATCGATCTTGTTATCCTCTCTGATCAATTTGATAAAGCCTTTTACTTGATCGCCGGGCCGGAGGCGACGGAAAATCTCATTTTTATAGATCAATCCCTGGTGTTTGTGATTAATGATCACATTAATGCCCAGGTCGGTGGAGTTAGCAATAATTAGATCGACCTCTTGATCTTGTTCTACGGTGAGGTCTTCGTTATTGATATAGCGGTGCCACTTATTGGTGGCGACTAGGCGTTGACTTTCATCATCTACGTACAAGTAGACGAGATAGCTTTTGCCCTTTATCATTTCTTTACGCTGCTCTCTGAAAGGGACCAGAAGATCTTTCTCTAACCCCCAATCCAAGAAAGCACCAAACCGATTTACTTGCTTAACCTGTAAAAATGCTATTTGGTGTAAAAGTATTTTGGGCTGAACAGTAGTAGCCGTCGGTCGATCTTCGGAATCGTTAAAAACGAATACTTCCATATATTGCTCCTCTTTCAAATCTTCAGGTACATATTTGCGTGGAAGCAAAACTTCCATTCCCTCTTCATCAGCTAAGTACATACCATGACGAGTACTTCGAGTAGCTTTCAAACGATTGTATTGGCCCAATTGTATCATATTGCAAAAGTAGAAAGCTCATCCAATAAACCTTCTACATCTAGGGTAATTTCTCAGGAGAAGGCAATTCTACGAAGAAAGTAGCACCTTGACCCTCTTTTGTGTGCACAAAGAGCCGGCCACTATGCGCTTGGACAATCTGCCTTGAGATACTCAATCCAATTCCAGAGCCATTTTCTTTACTAGTGAAAAAGGGGACAAATATCTGGCTAAGGATTTCATCCGAAATACCTGGGCCATTGTCCTTGATGGAAAAGCGGATTCGCTGCAGATCTTTTTGTACCCGGAATTCGATTCGAGGATGAACTTGCTGCTCCAAGGCTTCGATGGCATTGGTGAATAAATTGATGAATACTTGCTCCAATAAATATTGATCGATGAGTAGTTTGTCCAAAGCGGGGGCTATGACATCTTCCAGTTGTATCTTGGATTCATGCAAGCGAGCTTGTAATAAGTTGATCAAGTTTTCACTAAACACTTGGATGGACACTGGCTGCAAATTAGGTTTCGGGACTTTTAGGTATTGTCGATAGCTTTTTACGAATTTCAATAAACCCTTGGCTCGATCCTGTGCAGTGCCTAAAGCACCTTGAATGGCTTTAGTCTCTTCACTAGAATGGTTCAGATCCTTTACCATAATGCCAGCCATATCGGTCAATGAAATAACCGGGGTCAATGAATTCATAATTTCATGAGTCAGCACCCGAATTACTTTTTGCCAAGATTCTACCTCTTTTTGGTCTAGTTGGGTGCGGATATCTTTGACAGTATAAAGGCGAATCTTTTTCTGTAGTAGCGAAAAACTACTGGCTTGCAACAATAGACTTTGTGCCTGTGATCCAGTAGTGTGAGTGTAGATTTGTGGACTATCTACAGGAAGTTGATGTAGAAACTGGATAATGGGGACTTTCCTCAAAATTAAAATATCCCAATCTTGTGGAATGATATCGCCAACTACGTTTCTTGCGTACTCATTAAAAATCAGGATCCGGCCTTCTTCTTCGTGGGCAATGATTCCTACATTCAATTTGTTGACGGCGAGATTGAGGAATTCTTTCTGGGCCTCCTGTTGTAAATGAGCCGCTTGGTATCGATCTATGACCTTGTTGAAGGAATTGTACAATTTCCTGAAGGAGCGCCCGCTAAAACTTTCCTGAAAATGTGTGGAAAAATCATCCTTCTCCAAGGCTTGAAGTAGTCTTACTAGGTCAAAATTGGTTCGGTTGATAAATCGTAACAATTCTGCCAACAGAAGGATCACCAAACTACAGAGAATGATGATGGAAAACAACCATTTCCCTTCGAATTGAGTGGCAGCTATGGTAGCTAGCAGGACAAATAAGATAAAAAGGCGCAGGCCTACCAGAAAGCCAAAGTGATTATAAATCATACTTTTCCATTCTTCTATATAAACTCTGTCGGGTTAGCCCAAGGGTTTGGGCTGCCTGACTTAAGTTACCGTGATGTGTGTCGATAGCCTTTAGGATGAGCATTTTTTCTACTTCCACCAGGTTGTAGGAGTTGAATAAGCGCTCATCATTTAGTGTTTCAGCCAAAACAAAGTCATCGGGGGTAATCTCATCTTCATCGCAAAGGATGAATGCTCTTTCTACGGCATTGCGCAGCTCTCTGATGTTGCCCGGCCAGTGATATCGCTGTAATTTCTTGAAGGTACCAGCATGTGTACTAACCGTTTTATTGTATTGAGCAGAGAAGGTATCGATGAAATGTTGATAGAGTAGGGGAATATCCTCTACTCGTTCTCGGAGAGGAGGGATAGTCAAACTTATCGTGTTGATTCTATATAAAAGATCTTCCCTGAATTGTTCATTAGCTATTTTCTCTTTAATTGCGGCATTGGTGGCAGTGATCAAGCGAATATCCACTTCTTCTTCTTCATGACTGCCTAATTTTCGCACTTTTCGATCTTGGAGTACACGGAGTAGCTTGGCTTGATTCGCAGGCGATAGGTTTGCAATTTCATCGAGGAAGAGGGTGCCAGCGTTAGCGGATTGGAATAACCCTTGCCGGTCCTCCTTCGCATCGGTGAATGCACCGCGTAGATGACCAAATAAAGTTGAAGCGATCAGCTGATCATCTAGGGCACCAAGGTCTGCTGCTACAAAGGCTTTTTCCTGTCGCTTAGATCGATTGTGGATGAGTTGAGCAAGGCTGCTTTTTCCCGTTCCATTTTCCCCAAGTAGAAGGATATTGGCATCGGTATGGGCTATTTTTTCAATGGCTTTCTGTAGCTCGATCATGGCAGGTGAATCTCCGAAAAGAAAAGAGCTTTCCTTCTGCTGCTTTTTTTGTGCATTACGTGGTAAAGATTTCTCTACCACCCCCAAGAGTTTTTCATTGGTCCAGGGTTTTAGAAGAAAGTCAGCTGCTCCGTGTTTCATAGCATCCACGGCTAAGTCAATCTCGCCATAAGCTGTAATCAAAACAACAGCTGTACCCGGGTGACCTTTTTTGATTTTCTTTAGCCAAAATAAACCCTCATGCCCACTATTGTGCCCCTTCTTGAAGTTCATATCCAGCAATACTAGGTCATAGTTTTTACCACTTATTCTCTCCTCAAATGCAGCAATGTGCCGCTCGGTATCTACGTCTGTATAGTAATAACCTAGCACAACTTCCAATGTGCGCAAGACATCAGGGTCATCGTCCATGATGAGTATGCTATGGTTTTTTCTTCGCATATTAGGAGTTTATGGATAACTGATCGTTGGTGAACAACTGGGTGTACGGAATCGGTCGCTTTTCGTGGATTTTCACTAGGATATACATGTAGTCGTCTGATTATTAGTTGATTATGTTTTTGGCACAATAATGCAGTATTCTTTACCGCAAGTCCTAAGATAGTGCTTGCAAATTGTTGTAAAAATTCTCGATATCCAAACCCATCTTTTCAAGTATAAAGTAGAAGCATGAGATTTAAGTTAATACTGCGCAATTTGTGGAAAACCAAGTTTTATTCCATTCTGAATATCCTGGGCCTAGCCATGGGGATGAGTGTAGCCATTATTACCTTTTTGTACTTGCAAAGCGAATGGACCTACGACCAACATTATAGTAAACATGATCGAATTTTTCGCGTGGGTTCAAAGTATGTGAAGCCGAGTGGAGAGGATCGCTATGCCTTAAGCGGTATGGCCCTAGGAAAGTTGATGAAGGCCGAATTCCCAGAAATTGAGTCCTTTGCTCGATTTAACTTCTTGTCAGAAAAATGGCTTTTCCAATATGATAATGAGTCCATATTCCTAGATGATATTCATGAGACAGACTCTACGACCCTCCAGATTTTTGATTTTGACTTCATTCACGGAGACCCCAATACTGCATTAGACGGAAGAAACAGTATGATCCTGTCAGAGTCTACAGCCAAGCAGATTTTTGGCAAGGAGGACCCAATGGGTAAATCCTTAGAGTTTAATCGGAGTCCATTTGAAATTACAGGCGTGTTCAAGGATTTGCCTAAGAACACCCATTTCACTTATAATGGACTGATGTCCTCTTATAATGGAGCAGGTAATTTCGGGTTGACAGATCGACAATCCCTGAATTCGATTGGTGATTATACCTATATCCTATTAAAAGAAGGCGCCAATATAGAAACGGTGAAAGCTCGGTTACCCGATTGGATAGAGCAGTATGGGCAGGACCCTAGTGATGAGCAGAATTCTGTTATGCACCCAATTATTGAGTCATTGACAGATATCCACTTTGAATCAGATTTGCCCTATGATCGACCTCAAGGTAATATGAGCTACCTCTATGCCTTTTTCAGTGTCGGTCTCTTAATCCTTTTATTAGCGAGTATAAATTATGTAAACCTGGCCACTGCTCGCGCTACTAGTAGAGCAAAGGAGATTGGGGTGAAAAAGGTAGCAGGTGCGACCAAAGCACAGCTGATTCAGTTTTTTATGTTGGAATCTCTCTTCATCACGGCGATTGCCTGTGTACTAGCCCTCGGTTTAACAGAGCTGATCTTCAATGTATCCAACTTAAATGGTTTGCTAGATAAACAACTGTCATTGAATTTGCTGAGTAACCCAACTTTAGTCTTGGGAATACTGGGTATTTTTGGATTAGTGAGTTTATTGGCTGGCCTTTATCCTGCTTTCTATTTGTCAAACATAGAACCAATGGGTGTATTGAAAGGAGCCTTTAAGAATACATCTTCCGGCATACTTTTACGCCGTACCTTGGTTGTTTTTCAATTTATGATATCCATTGGTATAGTGGGAATTACTTTATTGATGGGTCGCCAAATTGATTATCTGAGAGATAAAGATTTAGGTTTTGACCAAGAAAATGTAATTCATATTCCAATCCGTTCTCGAACGGTCACGCAAAGAATTAGTGCTTTGAAGCAGAAGTTTCTGGAAAGTGAATATGTGATGGGCGTAACCTTGTCGAACCAGGTACCAGGCATCTATGTAGATCGTTCAGACTTTACGATCGAAACCAGTGAGGGGATGCAGCCAGTGCCTACAAGCTACATGTTGGTAGATCATAATTATATGGATGTACTGGGCTCTAAAATCGTAGAAGGAAGAAACTTTGAATTAGGTCGGTCTACAGATTCAACGGATGCAATGATTGTCAATGAGACTTTTGTGGCTAAACAAGGATGGAAGGAGCCAATTGGAAAACGTTTCGTAGCAAGCCAGGATTCGTTGGGAAATCAGGAATTTGGTCAGGTGATTGGTGTAGTTAAAGATTTTAATACCAATTCATTGCATGAACCCATGCTTCCCGTTGCGATGTTCTTGGTGAACAGGGTCGGGCGAAATATTTTCGTAAGAATTAAAGGTGGAAAACCGCAGGAAGCGATTAATAGTTTGAGGCAGCAATGGCGTGAGGTAATTTCTGATATACCGATGGAGTTTAGTTTTCTGGATGATGATCTGAACGTACTTTATAATGCAGATGAGCGCCAGAGTAAATTGCTATTTTGGTTGTCGATCATTTGTGGCTTGATTTCCTCTTTAGGGTTATTCGGGTTGGCCTCTTTTACCACCGCCCAGCGTACGAAAGAAATGGGTGTGCGAAAAGTACTTGGCGCTTCAGTGTCCCAAATTGTGGGTTTACTTTTCAAGGAAGTGCTGGTCATCGTGGCTATCGCCGCCGTCATTTCGATTCCCGTAATTTATCTTTCTTATGAAAGCTGGGTCGGGACTTTTGCCTATCGCTTAGGTATGGACTTTCTACTGGTTCTGCTGGTAAGTATCTTAGCCATAGGTATTGCCTTTCTTACCATTAGTTATCATGCTTCGAAGTTGGCAGCGACCAATCCGGTCCATTCCTTGCGTACAGAATAATGAGCTAATACAAAACGGTTGAACGGCGTTCCAAAAGAAATTCGTCCCGCCAGGTTCCATTGAGTTTTCCAATGGCCTGGCGGCGGCCTACTTTTACAAAACCATGCTTCTCATGGAGCTTAAGGCTTCCTTCATTTTCCGGAAAAATACTCGCCTGTAAAGTCCAAATGTTATTCGCTTCCGCAAATTGAACCAATGCCGCCAAAACCTTTGATCCCATTCCTTTCCCTCGGGCATTTTCGCCTACATAAACGGAAACCTCTGCTACTCCAACGTAGCTACAGGCTCCACTGATTCCCTGCAGTGCACCCCAAGCTAATATTTGGCTGTTTTCTCCTACTACTTTCAAGATTGATTGAGGGATTTTTTTACTAAACCAATCCACCCCTTCCGGCATATCACAAGCAGTGACAAAAGTGGCATGCCCAGTGGCTATGCCTTCTAGATAAATAGCCTTGATGGATGGCCAATCTGCCAAACTTGCTATTTCGGTTTTTGCTACAATTTTATCAGTAAATTCAAGCGACATTCCATTCAATTTATGTTTGCAAGTCAAATGTAAAACATCAATCGTACATAAGCAATAGCTGATGTGTTTTACTTTAAACTTATTGCTATTGAATCTGGTAAAATGAAGCTTGGTGGACGAACCAAGCTTATAGCCCACTTGTTGACTGGGCACGATGCTAATACGTTAGCAGGCTACAAAGAATGTCAGAGAACTTTATAAGAAAAAGATATACTATGGTATTTATTACAATTCTTGCAGTTATACCCGTACTCTTTGTGACCATTGGTTCCTTGATCTCAGCGCCCAAGTACAAAGGGCCAGTGAGTGATCATTTTGATGGAAAAGTGTTCAAAAATATAGATGGGGTAAAGGCAAAAGGTTTCAAGGGTATTTTCAAAATGTTAGGACAGCGGCCTACTCGGGGTCCTTGGAAGGAAATCCATACAATAGAACGACAAGCAGACCCACCTGTAATAGTAAAAGAGGGTGTAAAGATCACATTTGTCAATCACTCTACTTTTTTAATCCAAGTGGCTGGATTGAATATTCTGACCGATCCCGTTTGGAGTAAAAGAGTAAGTCCCTTCCAGTGGGCTGGACCGAAGCGAATGCGGCCACCAGGCTTAAGTATGGATCAACTGCCTCCTATTGATATTATTCTGTTAAGCCACAATCATTATGATCATTTGGATCTTCCAACGGTACAGGAAGTGATCAAGAAGCATCAGCCACAAATTGTAACCCCTTTAGGCGTGGGGCAATTTATTGCGCAAAAAACTAGTGGGACAGCAACGGATTTGGATTGGTGGGGTAGTTTTGAATTCAATGATCAGGTCAAAATATCTGCGGTTCCTGCCCAGCATTTTTCAGGTAGAGGGATTCTGGACCGTGATGCTACCCTTTGGTGCGGCTATATCATCGAAACAGTGGACTTGAAAATCTATTTCGCCGGGGATTCTGGCTATGGTTCTTTTTTCAAAACCATTGGTGAGCGATATCCGAATATCGATTTAGCTTTGCTGCCTATCGGGGCTTACTTGCCCGTTTGGTTCATGTCTCCTATTCACACAACACCTGAAGAAGCAGTTAAAATACACTTAGACATCCAATCTAAACAAAGTGTAGCTTCACATTTTGGCACTTTCCCACTTGCCTATGAGGGGATGGAACAGGCGCAATTGGAGTTGCACGAAGCTTTGGCAAAATACGATATCCCCAAGGATCAATTTTGGATCTTGAAGGAAGGAGAAGGTAGAACTCTTACTTCCTAAAAAGCGAAACCCGAAGCCTCAAACGAGGCCTCGGGTTTCAATATCTCTGCATTTATTCGAATAATCTTATTTCTTGGCAAAGACACCATCCAATACATCTACCTCATCAAATCTTCCCGCTGGACGATTCATCATATGATTGTATGTAGCTGCAATGAAGACGGTTTTGGCTGCTGCCACCACAGTATGGAGTAGTAAGGCAGAAAGCACGCCCGAAACGATTCCTAAAATGGGGTGAATCGAGAACAAAGCCACTGTAGCAACAATGATGATCAAATAACCAAGTATAAAAAATACGCCAAAACTGAAATTGGCCCCAATAGCCTCGCCCCACTTTTCTTTCATCAACTTGCCTGAGCGTTTTAAAGCTTCGATAGGATCTACCTCTTCATAGGCCAGAATCGGCACAACAAAGAAAGTCGCTATAGACCATACGGCCCCAATCAGTCCAACCACAATTTGGCCGATAAAACCTAAACGCTCTTCAATAGCTTGTAGGATCACGCCAACTGTAGCGGAGAGAAAAGCCCATGATAAAATGGTACCGACCCGCGATCCACTAAAGGCTAGGCCTTCTTTGATCGATGGTTTTTCTCCTTCAAATATTAAGCGAGCACAGTGAACCAAAGCGACGTTGAAGAATACAATAATGAAATAACTGATCAAGTAAAAAATGAAAAGGGTAGCATATGCGACGATCTGATTGGTTCCGAGGAGTTCGTCGATCATCAGCTCGAAATCTGTACCAAAGACGGCAAAGGCCCCTCCTACAAAGGTAAGAACCACTGTGATCAGTGCCGCACTGGAAAGTACGGGAAAAAGCAAGAGACTCTTGTTTTCCTTAATGATCTTAATACTGGTCATACCTAGGCGCCAACCATTGCCCATTCGGTCAAAAATATTCATCAAAATGATTTTAGGATTAGAAACTAGGGGTAATGTACTATGGAACTTGGCTATATGTCAAGTTTTATCGACGAAAAGCAGGCTCAGTTGGCATCAGTATTTCCTCTTTGTTCTTTTTTAAACCGTGCCGGAGTAACGCCAACTCTCTTTTTAAAGGCGCCATAGGCGGTAGATGTGGACCTGAAGCCAGCTTGCTCAGCAAGTGCCTGGATCGTATATTGATCACCTTTGGGGGAGTGCAATAGTGCTTTAAAATGCTTAACCCGGAAGCTGTTGATATAGTCAAAGAAGTTTTGATTCTCATATTGATTGAGGTAGTGAGATAGTTGCCTTGCTGGAAGTTCACAGACTTGAGCCAGCTCATGAAGACTTAAACTCGGGTTTAGGTATAGCTGCTTCACATACAGGGCCTGACGGAGTTTCTGCTCTATTTCTTTTATAGTAATATCAGTTAGATCGGCTTGATATTTAGGAAGGGGTTGCGCTGGCAGATGAGGGAGAGTTGAACTCCTATAGGCTAATTGGCCAACAATCAATACAAAGATCAAAGAAACATTAAGTGTGAGTACATCTGGAAGGTGCTGTATAAATCGTTCATAGAGATGAAAAATTAGTGCGATCAACCATGCAATAGAAATAGCAAAGAACAAGTATTTCGTCCAACTCATTGGCTTCTTATGATCATCCGAAGTAGCGAAAGGAAGTTTGGCAGCAGTAGGTAACTTTCGGAAGCTTAAGAAAAGGTAATAACCAAATTGCAAATAGAAATAAGATAAGCCTATCTGCTCCCAAGTATGTATCCATCCTTTATACATTTGTCCCATTAAAAGGATTCCTATCAACACAACTGTATACACACAAAAGGGGAGGTAATGGATTTTCCAATTCGCACTACTTGACCGAGCTAGTCTATATTTTAGGTAGAGAAACAAGGAGGGGCCGATCAATAAGACACATGCATTGGTGAATAATTCATATTGATGGAAAGGCATTTTATAAGTGCTAAGCCGTACAATGGTATTGATCATTACGCTTGCGAAGCAAAATAGGACTATCGCCAGAAAACGATTGGAAAACTGTAGTTGACCTCTCCGCCACCACAGTAGACTAGCTAGGATCAAGGATTGCCCTAGTCCCATGATATTCAATAGTACAGTCAGGTCCTTCAGCATCGAATATAGTTTTTCGAATACGTGTATTCGGAGTTTTCTTTGCGCAAAAAAATGGCGTTTAAATCAAGCTCCCTTCACCTTTGTCAATAGTAGGGAGAAAGCTGCATTTAGTAGTCTTTTTTATAGCAATGACGGCATTTTATCTACTGACATATTCTACAATCATCCACTGTTAACCGCTTTTGAGTGAGAAGGTACATCTCGAAGTTAAAAGAGTCTGTTTAAACCACCCCTCAGAGGCACAAATTTATTACAATGAAGTATTTATTCTGTCTACTTATGGTCGGCTTGGGGTCGGTCATTAGTAGAGCGCAAAACATGGCCAATCAATTCAAATACGATGCCAAGAAATTACCGACTCACCAATTGCAAGTATATGAGAAATCTAACTTAGATGGAAGTAGGTCAGGGTATGTAGCAGTATATCTGAAAAATGAAAAAACTATAGAATCTTTCAAATGGACGCCTGGCAATAGAGAGGGAACATTGGTTACAGCCAAAATGGATTGGTCAAGGTTCTCAGTTTCAGAATTTGTAGGGGGAAGGTTGCTTGCCAATGGAGAAATGAACCAAAGTGTTGAACTTTTCGTTGGCCCTGGATCTATGGAGGCTCAGATAGAGATTAGAGGGGTGGAGCCTAGTACAGTAGCGCTGGCACACTTCCCTTGGCATAGTTATGATTTTGACTTTGCCAGTTTGGGTATGATGATGACACAAAAAAAATCGCCCACTTCGCCTTTTGAATTTATGATCTGTGATATAGTTAGAACTACTACAGGGCCTGTATTTGGAGAGGTGGGAAAGGTGCGCTTGGAATGGCAAAAAGAAGAGCGAAAATTTGATCAACTATGCCAACGCTATAGGATTGATGGACCTGGGTTAGATCATAAGGGAGGTGAAATCTGGTTTGATCAGAAAGGGCGTTTGGTAGGGTATGAGATTCAGAAGCCAGATGAGCCGGGATATGAAAGCGGAAAACTCAGACGAGTCGAGGTAAAGACCATAACGAACCAAGAATGGGAGGTCTTTAAAAGGAAGAAATTAGGGAGCAGTTAAACCTGTTCGTATTCATCCCACCCAACGGTTTAGCAACGTTGGGTGGGATTCTGGGTTGTCGAGTTTATTGCAAGTCTATTTTAAAAATCTTGGTTCCTTCTAGTTCCTCTTGTCGTAAAATGCTTCCATCAGGCTCTAGATTGCGAAGGTGACTATTAACAATGTAGTAGAAACGTCCATTGGCAATAGTTCCTGTTGTAGGCAAATTGAAGGCTGGGTGATGCGACTGTAGAATTTCCATTTTCGTTATCGTATCCATTTTCTTATTCAAGTAAAAACGGACAATTCTTGTTCGTCCTTGACCCGCATTTTGCACTGCTATTAAACTGCGATTAAAGTAGTACAGTCCATCGATTCCGTTGAGGTGAGCCGGTACTTTACTGCGGATTTTTTTTTCAACTTTTGTCTGCAAATCAATTTGCCGAATACCAAGGACATCAGCGACAAATAAGAATCTCTGACTGAGATCTATGGCAATACCATTTGGATACACCAATGGTGTTTTAGTTGGCAGTTCAGTTACAGTTTGCCCTCCTCTTACCCATTCATATATTCTTCCCGCATCACTATCAGTCAGAATTATTTTCTGTCCAGCGAATACCAAATCATTGAAGAGATGAGGCTCAGTGGTTTCAGGAAGTAGCACTTTGTTAATTAAATTCCCATTCTCCAGGTGAAAGCCAAAAAGGCCAGCATCTTGATGTGCCGGATCAGCTCCAGTCGCACTACATAACCATAGTTCCTTTCCGGTGGGATCTACCTTCATACCTAAGACAGACCATAAGCCGTCCTGCCCAGATTCGGTAAAATTCTGTTCCCCTTCCTCTCTATGATATTTCACCACCTTATTTTGGGCTAAACTTCCTATGTAAAAGTGACCAGAAGTAGGGTGGCTAGCGATACCTTCTGGGATTAATTTTGGATCAGATAATTGAAAAACTAGTTGGCTATTATGTATGGGCGTACAATTTTGTTGGAAAGTTTTTCTAATCCTGCCAAAACCTTTTCGTTGCTTTAGCTCATCGAAAGCAGAAAAGGTGTCAATTTCAACACAAGCCTTGAGGTTGCTTAACTCCTTAAGATAGCGGATGGCTATTTTATCTTGGCCCATACGATGCTGTACTACTGCCATTCGCAATAATAAACCAGGGCTTCGGACTTGAGTAATGAGGGAATCGGTGGTAGAAATAAATCGAGCGAAGTCATCGGAAGCGTAATATTGTCCGGATCGCTGATACAGTTCAATGACATTGGCTTGGCCCCATAGAAGTGAAGGCCAGCAAGTAAAAAATAACAGAACGAGGTGTTTCACTGTAAAGGTGTATTGGTCGATAATTGCTGTAATTTGAGCTGAAGCAATTCTTTTTCAGACCTTGATTGGGTGTTGAAAATGGCTTGCTGTAGAAACACTTTCGCCTTTTCTTGTTCCAATCGTTTGGTGAATAACTCCGCCCCCACAGCAAAATAAAGATACGCTCTACCACTGAAACTCTGTTCATCTAATCGATTAAAAACGAGGTGAGCCTTCTCTAACTCGTCCAATTGGACTAATACGACTACCAAATTGAGAAGAATTACTGCGTTAGATTTGAATTGCAATAATAATTCATAAAGCCGATGTAGCTCTTCCCAATTGGTATCGGCAAAAGACGGCGCCATACAATGATAACCCGCAATCGCCGCTTCGATTTGATAAGGTTCCAGGTTTTGCCAAGTTGAAGCCTGTTGTAGGTACATGTGCCCGAGCTGAATCAATTGTTGATTCCATAGTTGCCTATCCTGATCTTTCAGTAATATGATCTGTTGATTCAGGTCCAGTCGGCTTTCAAATCGAGCAGCATGAAAGCACATCAGGCTGAGCAAGGCCTTGGTGGAGGGGCTTTGGCATTCCGGGTGATCGTTGAGTAGCTTGCACAAGCGCATAGCTTCGGCGCATAACTCCTTTCTGATCAATTCATCTGCTTTTAAGGAATGGTAACCTTCATTAAATAAAAGGTAGAGGATGGTATGTACAGTATGCAGTCGCCTACCTAGCTCCTTACCAATAGGGATTCGGAGTGCATCCTCTTTTTGAGCAATGGTCCTTCTGGCGCGTTGAATCCTTTTCTTAATGGTTTCTTCTGGGAGTAATAGGCTACTAGAGATCTCTTTAATGCTGAATCCAGAAATGGTTTTTAAAGTGAGGGCAACTTGATCTTCTTGTTTTAGAATAGGATCGCAGCAAGCAAAGATTAGGCGCAGTTGGCTATCGGCAATTTCTTGTGGTTGGTAAATGGGACTGGCAAATGTTTTGGTGACAATGGCTTCTGGCAATCTCTCCAAGTGTTTCTGGTGGGTTTGTCGTTGGCGGATATGGTCGAGTAAATGGTTTTTAGCAACCTTCAAGAGCCAAGCCGAAGGGTTACTTGGCGCCTGGTTAAAACTCCAAGACCTCAAGGCCTTGAAAAAGGCTTCCTGGATAGCATCTTCAATAGGCTCTAGGTAGCCGATACCGTAGATATGACTAAGGATGGCGACCATCTTTCCATGCTCATGCCTGAAAAGATGGTCTACCAATTGTCGGGTGGATTTAGTATTTCCCAAGAGCGAATTACATTTTCATGACTTCCCGTAGTTCGACAGTCCCGCCTAGGTCAAAATCTGGAAATCCTTTAGCCATTTCCTGTACCTCAGCCATGGCATTGGCTTTAACGATAAAGTATCCACCAATTAACTCTTTGGTTTCCGCGAAGGGACCATCAGAGACAATAGCGGGCTCACCACTCATGCGAGTTACATCTGGGATGAGCGGCCGACCTTCCACATAACTTCCATCAGCAGATAGTTTGCCGATCCAATCCATCCACATTTGCATGCGTTGCTGACTTTCTTCGGGAGAGAGGCCTATTGATTGATAGTCGGCACCTAGGAAGATCATCATAAATTCTTTCATGATACTTTGTTTATAGTTAAAATAATGTTCAAATCAGTAACATGACGTTTAAGGAAATGGCTAGGGGACAATTTCGATAAAAAAAGTTATTCTTTTTTGTATTTCTGAAATGTTAAGCCAGCGAAAATGTACGTTGATCGCTCGAATTATGGCCTATAAGACGGGTTTTTAACGAAATGCTTTGAAATCGAAGCCCCTCCTTTTATCTTCAAGACAAACACGATTCATTTTATGCGAGGGATTAAAGTTTGCTTGTTTGACGCCTTTGGCACACTGTTTAAAGTGAAACTTCCAGTAGATGAGCTGGATCAACTGACGAAGGGACAAGGCAACCGCTTGTTAGATATTTGGCGCAATAAACAACTGGAATATACTTGGCTACGAGGCCTCATGGAAGATTACGTTTCCTTTGATCACGTTACGGAAGAAGCGCTCACCTATGCGCTCAGAGAGATAAAGGTGGAGGAGCCTAAGGTATACGATCTTTTGATGCCTGTCTATCGACAACCTGAGGCTTTCTCCGACGTGCTGCCTGGGTTAAAGGCCTTACATCAAGCTGGTTATCAGTTGGCAATTTTATCTAATGGAACCAGCGCAATGCTGGAAGCAGGTGTGATAAAAACAGGCATTGACCAACTGATTACAGCCATTCTTTCTGTTGAGGAAGTACGAACTTTTAAGCCCAATCCAAAAGTCTACCAGATGTCAACTGACTCCTTTGGTTTGGATAAATCGGCTTTCATGTTTTTTTCTTCTAATCGATGGGACATAGCCGGTGCTGCTACCTTCGGTTTCTCGACGGCATGGGTAAATAGAAATCATTTGGTTCCAGAAGTGCTAGGACCAAAACCTACTTACACCCTGTCATCTCTCGAAGAGTTGAACAGCATACTATACTAGGAAGACATTTTTGGGATTACAGTTTCTGTACTAAATGAATAGGCAAAAACTATAGAAAAGCCTAGGGCTTTCGGATGTGTTGCTGATTAGCTGTGTTTATTGTCCGGGCGGCCAAGTTGACTGTAGAGGAGAACGTAAAAGAGTGTTTGTCCTGTCAATGTTATGGAGATTAAGAATCCTGTTCCAATTTTATAGAGGAACCGATTAACAGGATAGAGCTTGGTTTTTTGGAGCAGCTAGATAACTAGCTCTCGCAGTACTAGCTTGAATTTTTCCCGCCGACTGCAACCGTGGGTGTTTTCAAAAGTGACCCAAAGGGTTAATTTTTGGTCACTGTAACATTGGGATGACTGATTTAACAACATACATGTTGATGTGCAGCATTTGTAGTTCAATACGAGTAGGATAATTCAAGGTTTCAAGCGGAAGATATATAATTGTATAATATATGGCTTTTAGTCAGATAGATGAGCAAGGGTTATTTGAATTGTATTGATAGTGAGTGTTTTATGTTCTATTGATGCTAATAGTTGCCAAATAAATTAAATTTTAAATATATGAGGATAATATTGAGTTTTAGCCTTGGAATTTTGCTGTGGTCGTGCACGGCTCCACCAGCTCAGGAGTCAGATGCCTGGGAAGGTGAATGGGTTGACCTGACTTACCCTTTTGATGAGCAAACCATCTATTGGCCCACGGCCGATAAATTTCGACTTGATACCGTATCCGAGGGTTTGACCGATAAAGGGTATTATTATTCTGCTTTTGAATTCTGTGCAGCAGAACATGGTGGAACACATTTGGATGCGCCTGTGCATTTTGCTGAGGGAAAGCAAGCCATGGATGAAATTCCAATTGACCGATTAATTGGAGATGCTGTCGTACTTGATGTAAGCGAAAAAGCATTGAAAAATCAGGATTACCTCATCAATGTGGCAGATTTTGAAGAATGGGAATTAGAAAATGGACCGTTACCCAATGACGCCATCGTATTATTGAAAACGGGATATGGACAATACTGGCCAGATCGTGAGGCTTACATGGGGACTGCAGAAATTGGTCCCGAAGCTGTAGCAAAGCTACATTTTCCAGGATTGGATCCCAATGCAGCACAATGGTTGGTCGATCAACGAAAAATCAAAGCCATTGGCCTGGACACGCCCAGTATCGATTATGGGCAATCTACTTTATTTGAAAGCCATCAAATTTTATTTAAGGCGGATATCCCCGCTTTTGAAAATGTAGCGAACCTCGATGCTCTACCCAGTAAAGGTTCAAAAGTCATCGCACTACCGATGAAAATTAAAGATGGTAGTGGCGGACCGTTACGAATTGTAGCCTTGGTTGGAGGGGAGTAATGAGAGTATCAGTATTTGTCCTGGTTCATATATGGGAATCGCTTTTGAAGAATAAAAAAGGCGTTTTTTGCTGAGGCAAGACCCCATATGAAGGTCATAACTGGAAGTCTTGATCGTAGAAAGTAAAGAATTATCACCACATAAAATCGATATCCCATCCGAACAGTTGATAGCCGAATAGGCGCTGAAGGCTTTCCTAAAACCTTACTTTTGATAAAGCCCAAATATTTACTTTTCAAAAGATGCTCCTAAAAAGTTAAGAAGCATGACTAGTTGTTTAGTCATGCTTCTTAGTCATTAAAAGAAACTCCTTGATTTTTCGGTAATTAGAAGCTGAATGTACTGGGGTTAGTTAATCGTTGTAATATATATTTTGCTGGTATTATTGTCATAAATGTATATAGTATTGTCATCGACGTCTAGCCTAATAATTGAGGATGAAACTGGAAGGGGTTTTACTATTGAAAAAGTCTCAGCATTCCAGACATTCTCAATACCAATAGCAATACTTCCATCGTTATTACAGTCAACAATCCATTCGCTAAAAGTGCCTAACTTAGATTGAAGATTATTGATCAATAATTTACTTTCATTGTAAAAGAGATATTTATTGTCTCCAGATATGCAGCCATCTCTAATACCACTAAAATTAGATCGGCTATCGGATGCATCAACTTCATCTAAATCCGTTCCATCAAAATTGAATCTGATTGCTTGTGACCCAGTAGTACCAGATTCGGTAGCTAACAATATATCTTGATCAGAGGTGGTAATTAACCCAGGTTGATAGACCGATCCTGTAACAGAGATTAAGGCGCCAGTATTGGCGTTTACGACTTTAAGGTTATTATGTTGGTCCTCACTTGTGAAAACGAGTCGGTCTGAGCCTAGACACGCCAATCGATAGGGGTTACCATCCCAAGTTCCTGCTTGGGTATCTACAAAGATGTCGTCAATTTTTTCTTGGGTTTCAGGATCAACCACTGCGATTTGTGTACTTCCAAAATTGGCAATATAAATCTTTGAATTATCGAGGTTAAGATCAAGGTCAGAAGGAGATGAACCAACGAATATGGTTTTATCAACCGTTTTACTTTCTTTATTGATAAAGAGTAGGGAATTATTGATCTGGTCTAATGCATATATATATGGCCTAACCGGATCTATTATCATTCGGACTATATTAACTCCCAGGTCAATATTTTCTCCTTCAAACAATTGAGATTCTGTATTACTTAATGATTCATCGCCATTGTTCACAACCACTGCGATTCTATAGTAATACCTAGTGCCAAAGGACACCTGGGTATCCTCAAATTGAGTGGAATTAATATCTGACAAAACCTCTATAACCTCAAAGAGGCCATTAATGGCTTCTGCTCTTAGAACTTTATAGTTAGAAAATTCTGCCTCTACTGATGTCGTCCAATTCAAAAATAAACCATTTGCCCCTAACTCAATGGAGTCCAACACTACAGCATCTGGTAACTTCTTAACTATAATATTGATTTCATCGCTAGCTTCCAGCATATCAGAATCCATTGCCGTTAAGGTGATAAGGTGTTGGCCTTCAGAAAGATCATTGATATTCAGTTCTATTTTTCCATTATTATCAGCTGGGTTAGTGTTGAAGATTCCATCCAAACTGCTTTCCCATTGCAGCGAAAGAGTATTCGGGGCGTCTTTAGAATCACTGACGGAGGCAGCAAATGGAATCGCCATACCTTGGTTGTGACTTGAACCATCAAATGGAGCAGTAATACTAACGCTTGGGCTTTCAAATGCTCCACCAATCAGGTTGATAAAAACATCTGTTGCTTCATTGGTCTTTACTGTAACAGAAGAAGAACCCGTGCCAATGGAAGGGTGGGAAGCATTTACTTTATACCCCCCAATCGGGACATCGGTAAGAATGGCTGAGCCAGTGAGGTCCGTAGTGGCAGTGGAGGAAGAGGGTTCTGTGCTAACTTGTGCACCATCTACCGGTTGGCCATTGAATCTCACAATGGCAAAAATTGATCCCTCGGCGTCTTCTACAATAGGTTCATCTTTATCGCAAGAGAACACCAAGAGTGCTAGCAAGATTAGAGTGAACAGTCGTTTCATCTATTTATTGATTTTTTTGTCATACTACAGATGTAAAGTGAATTTGCTCGATCTACTTTATTGAACTAGGTTTCATTGAAGTCGCAAGTTTCCATCGCAAATGTGATGTGGATTAATTAATTTGGATCACATATATTTTGCTAGTATTATTATCATATACATACAGCGAAGCATTATCTGTATCTAGTTCCATTAATTTAGAGGCTACAGGAAGAGGACGGATAATAGAAAAGTCTAAGGCATTCCAAATGTTTTCTTCACCAATAGCGATAGTGCCATCAAGATTAGAAGCGAAAATAGATTCGCCAAACGTTCCGAGATTAGAGGATAGATTGTTGGCCAAAAACTTTAGCCTTCCCTTGAAGATATATTTACCATCTCTGGAGACCACTATTTTACGAGAGTATCCACTTGATGAACTAGTTTCATCAACTTCACTTAGTTCTCCGTCGTTGAAATTAAATCTAATTACATCCCCCCCATCTAAGGCATAGACGATATTTTGTTCCGGATTGCTATTTAGAAAAGGCGTATGAATACTGCCAGCGTGAGATACATAGGCCCCATTAGTAGCGTCAACGATCTTGATATTGTTCCATTGATCTTCTGATGTGTAAGCCAAGTAACCTCCCTTTAGATAAACGATGCTATAGGGGTTTCCATCCCATGAACCTGCCTGAGTGTCTACGAACAAATCATCAACTTTTGCTTGTTGTTCAAGGTCTACCACGGCAATCTGAGTACTTCCTAGATTGGCGACATACATCTTCTTGTTATCCAAACTAATATCGAAGTCGGTAGGTGAGGAGCCTACAAATATGCTCTTTTCAACTATTTTATCTGTTTTGTTAATGAAAAGTAGAGAATTGTTGATTTGATCCAGTGCATAGATATATGGCCGGGTCTTATCTATCAACATTCTGACAATATTCACACCTAGATCGATGTTTTCACCTTCGAATAGGTTGGACTCTATGTTACTTTTAGATTCATCTCCATTTTCAATCACCACAGCTATTTGGTAATAGTAGCGGATCCCAAATGATACATCCGTATCTACAAAAGTTGTATTGTTAATATCTGAGATTACACCTATGACATCAAATGGTCCATTGCTTTGTTTAGAGCGCAACAATTTATAAGTATTGAAGGTCGCTTCATCGGAGGTTGACCAACTCAACTCCAATCCATTCGAAGATATAGTGATGGGAGCAAGTGTGACCATATTAGGTAGACGCTTTACGGTAAGGTTAACCTCAGCAGTGGCTTCAAGATTATCGGAATCCACCACTTTGATCGAAATGGTATGGTCTCCCTCTGATAAAGTACTAGTGGAAAATCGTACTGCACCAAAACTGTCGGCCTCTTTCGTCGAAATGATACCATTTATGTCACTGCTCCATTCTATGCTCAGATCCTGTGGGTTATCTTTAGAATCATTGACTGCTGCAAAGAACTGTACCTCATCCCCTGTATTGAATTGTTCGCCATTGGAAGGAGTTTGAATGTTTACTGTAGGTGCTTCAAACAACCCTCCAATTAAATTGATGAATACATCAGTAGCTGTATTGGCTACCACCGTAACCGAAGCCGAACCCGTCCCTATATTAGGGTGAGTAGCATTTACTTTATACCCACCAATGGGTACATCAGTAATGATCGCTGAGCCAGTAATATCAGTCGTCGCGGAATTGGTTTCGGGTTCTGTTGTTAAAGCAACTCCTTCGATGATTTGCCCATTGAACCGAACCGTAGCGAAAATTGATCCTGTTTCTTCACCAGGGGTAGGGTCTTCATCCTTGTTACAGGCCAAGAATAAACAAAGGAAACTTATAACTAAAAGCCTTTTGTTCATGTGGTTTACAGTTTTATGAATTTTGTAGAGGCGATGATCTTGTTCTGCTGTTTCAGTACTGCATAGTAAGTTCCACTACTAAGGCTGTTTACTTCAATAGCATTGAACAGAATTTGATTATTAGTTCTAGAAAAGCGATTAACTATCTTTCTCGTCTTACCGGATAAATCAACTATTTCACAGTATACTGCGCCGTATAGGGACTGCGCATCAATAGCCATATTGATATAATCCCTGGAAGGATTAGGGTAAACGGCGATAGTTTTACTTTGGGTGCTGATAGGCCTCAGTTTTTCAAGGAATAAGTGTTGGTTGGCGGGGATTCCATATTCTCTTTGTACAGATTTGTCACTCCATTCTATGACTATAGAGTCTATCTGTGTGCTTGGACCGAGGCCAAAATGGACGTCTGTAGGGTTTTGTGAAAGATAGTTACTTCCACATCGAATTTTTCGAGAGAGAATTTTATCCTCAATGTATACGCTTATAGTAGTCCCAAATGCGAAAGTGTTGGTTGGAGATCCTTTCAATCGAAGGTGGAGGTAGTTGTTCTTTCGGGCTAACTGATTCTCCCATAACTTCACGGGGCCTAGATAATTGGAAACAACGATATCCAGGTCTCCATCGTTATCATAATCCAGGCAACTGACCCCTCTACCTTGCAAGGTGTCATTGAGATTGAAATTGATTGATTCTTCTGTGAAAAAAGCAGCTTGGCGAGATATGAAGATCTTTAATCGATCATTTTTAAACTGGTCGCTACCTTGCGGCCAACCATTAACACTAACAATATCTAAGTAGCCGTCATTATTTAAATCAGCAAAGCTTGTGCCCCAGCCCCAGCCAGCATCTTTGAGCCCATAGGATTGCGCTTCTTCTCTGAAGGTACCATTCCCATCGTTAACATAGAATTTATTCCCGCTGATCCCCCAATTCCCTTCTGCTATATGATCATCATCATAGATAGAGGTAACAAACCAGTCATAATCGCCATCATTGTCAAAGTCACCGACGGCAGCCCCCATCCCATTCTCATCAGATAAATGATTTTGTCGATCTAGAATAAACCTGTTTCCTTGCTCATTAATCCATATCTGACTAGTACCAAAATCAGAGCACAATAGCAAGTCGGGAAAGCCATCGTTGTTAATATCGACAAAATTGGATGCATGCATGAGGTCAAGCCCTTCAAAAACGGAATGGAAGCCTAATACTTGATCCACACACTCGAAATGACCATTTCCTAGATTTCTCCAAAAGTGATTGGCATCATACTCTTCTAGCCAGTGGGAAAAAAACAAATCCTGAAGACCATCCTGATCAAAATCTACTGCTGTAATGGTGTTCGTATTTACTCCTTCTAATAGATCAAACTCTGGACTAACAACCCGTGTGAAGTGAGTGCCAGATTGGTTCTCAAAAATAATTGGTGGCGTCCCATCTACGGAACCAACAATCAAATCAAGGTATTCATCTTGATTGTAGTTGAAGAATAGAGGACCAGATCCTCTGAAATTGTATTTGTCTAGCTGCGCGTTAGCCGTAATATCCACCCACTTTTGCTGATGATCCAGTTGGTAGAGAACCCCCAGTTGGTTATCACCTAGTATGAAGAAGAGTTCAGTTTGGCTATCATTGTTTATGTCTCCAACAGCTAAGCCTCCGGAGATTCTCACTGAGCTAGGTACATGATCTTCCTTCAACGAATGCCAATGGCTTAAGCCTAATTCTATAGATCGATCTAGGAATTGAATTTCTTGGAGAAAAGATTTTTCAGCAAATGTGAGCGCGAGTATAACTAGATATACTCTTAGTAATAAAGAGTTAGAACGCATTAAGTGTATTGAGGTAAAGAGCGCTATTTAAAATTGGAATAGTATTGCTGCAAAAATGCTGAAGTTTTTAATATAGATCAAGTTTTGCGGGCGATTTTTTCTTCGACTTACTGTTCACTGCACTCTAAGTCTAAAGGGCTAGACTCAAGCTAAGGTTCAATTTTATAATTGTAATTAAGCTTCCTCTTCTATAAGGAAAAGCTTAACTTTTGTCCTAAATTATCTCCAGCTTATGATATTCCGGTCTCTATTACTCCTATCCTTACTTTGGCTACAGAGTTTAGTATTTGCCCAACATGGCTTAGAAAAATTTTCTCTAGAAAATATTCTTAGTGTTTCTTTTCCTACTGATCTAATCACTACCTCAGCAGGTGAACGAGCAGCATGGGTGTCGAATAAAGAGGGAGTGAGAAATATTTGGACGGCTAGTGGCCCCCTTTGGGAAGCCAAAAAGGTTACTTCATACACGCAGGATGATGGCTTAGCCATCAGTCAACTGATATTTAGTGGGACAGAAACCTTAGTTTATACCCGGGGTGGAGCACCCAACCGACAAGGAGAAACCCCCAACCCTACCAGCTCTGTGACTAAAACCAAAAGAGAGATATGGAGGGTGGACCTGGATGGATCTGTCCCGAACCTTTTGACGGAGGGTAGTTTTCCTGCCTTGTCGCCGGATGGAAAAGTATTGAGCTGTATTCGATCTGGAAAAGTTTGGTTAAAACCCTTGTCCGATAGTACTGCTGCAAAAGAACTTTTTGCCATCAGAGGACGGCCTGGTAGTTTGCGTTGGTCTCCAAATGGACAACAACTAGCCTTCGTTAGTAATCGGGGAGATCATAGCTTTGTTGGAGTTTACGACTTTGAGTCAGAAAGTATTCAATATTTATCTCCCTCGGTGGATCAAGACCAAAATCCAGTATGGTCTCCGGATGGCCAAAAATTGGCTTTTATTCGAATCGCCAATGAAAAGCAGATACTTCCTTTTTCTCCACGTAGAACAGGATTGCCTTGGTCAATTCAAGTGGCGGAGGTGAAAACCGGTCAGGTGCAAGAAGTTTGGAAAGCGCCGAAAGGCCCAGGTTCTGCCTTTCGATCTATTTCAGCAGATAATCAGCTCTTTTGGGGGGCGAATGATCACTTGATCTTTCCCTGGGAAGGAGATGGTTGGACGCATCTATATACTTTGGCGATTGATGGTGATGAACCAGTGTGTTTGACACCCGGTGAGTATGAGGTTCAATTTGTTTCACAATCTCCTGATCGTAATTACATCCTCTATTCTTCCAATCAAGGAGACATTGACCGACAGCATATATGGAGAGTGCCAGCTGATGGTGGAGAGGCTCAGCAATTGAGCCCAAAACGAGGTATACAGTGGTCACCTGTTATGACCGGGGGGCGGGGTACTGTATTGTGTTTAGCTTCAAGCGGTAAAGAAGCTGCCCACGTGGTCAGAGTTCAAGGGGCGGGATTAATTCCATTACAAAATAAAGAAGCTCGTGGAGCGCATTTCCCGCGAGAGCAACTGGTGGAGCCAGTTGCTGTGGAATTTCCAGCAGCTGATGGTATGACGATACGTGGTCAATTATTTTTGCCACCTGAACAGCAAGTGGATGAAAAGCGCCCAGCGCTCCTGTTTTTTCATGGAGGTTCGCGCCGGCAGATGCTGTTAGGTTTTCATCATCGAGGGTATTACCACAATGCTTACGCCATGAACCAATATTTGGCTAGTCAAGGCTACGTCGTATTGTCTGTAAACTATCGGAGTGGGATTGGATATGGTATGGAATTTCGCGAAGCACTCAACTATGGAGCGCAAGGGGCTAGTGAATACAATGATGTAGTTGGTGCGGGCTTGTACCTGAGAGGTAGAGCGGATGTAGATCCAGATCGAATCGGTCTTTGGGGTGGTTCTTATGGTGGTTACTTGACAGCTTTGGGGCTGGCAAAAGCTTCTGATATCTTTGCCGCAGGTGTAGATATTCATGGCGTCCATGATTGGAATGTGGTGATTCAAAATTTTGTCCCCTCTTATAACCCGGAGCGTACTGCTGATTTTGCGAAACTGGCCTATCAGTCCTCACCTATGGCTTTTATTGATGGGTGGCGATCACCTGTACTAGTTATACATGGAGATGATGACCGTAATGTCCCTTTTAGCGAAACGGTGGATTTGGTAGAGGCACTAAGGCATAGAGATGTACATTTAGAGCAATTGATCTTTCCAGATGAGGTGCATGGTTTTTTACTGTACAAAAACTGGTTGGCGGCTTATCGAGCTACTGCCGATTTTTTCGATCGTATGTTGAAGAATAAGCCTTGATGCCAATAGCGTATAAGACTTCCGAAATTTTAAAAAATTCGGAAGTCTTATACGTTTAATTCTCTCCTATGCAAGAGCCTATATCAAGACTTAGCCGACTAAATGCTATTCTGCTCAAACTGCAGAGTCGGCCCTTAGTGTCCGTACAACAATTGGCCGATCAGTTTGGAGTAAGTCGGAGAACCATCTATCGAGATATTGCTGCTTTGGAAGAATCTGGGGTGCCCATTATCTCATTGGATCGCAAAGGTTTCAGCTTGATGGAAGGCTTCAACGTCCCGCCCGTCATGTTTACAGAATCTGAAGCTAATGCAATGGTCATTGCTGAAAAGATCATTGCTAGATCAAACGATAAATCTTTGGTTATAGAGTTTAGTAAAGCTGTGGAAAAGGTAAAATCCGTATTGAAGAGTACACAAAAAGCTAAAGCAGACTTTTTGGCGCAGCGGACTATTATCGGTAAAAACTGGGACAACGAAGTGAGTAGTAATTTTTTGGCGACTATCCAGGAAGGACTTACAGGTTTCAACGTTATACAAATTGTTTACCGAAAAGCGGAAGCCACGGAGACCACAACTCGCCAAGTAGAACCCTTTGCTATTTATCAAAACACTTTTGAAAACTGGCTTATGATAGCCTGGTGCCGAATGAGAGAAGAGTTTCGAAGTTTTCGGGTAGATCGAATTGAGAAATTGATAAAATTGAGTGAAACATTTACCCCTCACAAGCTTACCCTGGCAGAGTATGTTGAAATACAAAGAAAAATTCATGGAGATTAGGGTAGCAAAAAAGATTATTCGATAGACTATAGTTTGTGACATAGGGTTGTCACAACCCTCATCTACCTTTGTATTGATTCAATAACCAAATGAACGATCATGGAATCCACAAACTATTTCAACACACTTATCGAAATTGCTGAAGATTGCCCGATCCGATACGGGGATATGCCTCCTGTTAGAGGGGAGAAAAAATCGATTGCCAATCTACAATTTGACCTCTTGTATGATCATCCCTATAAATACACATCGGATGATATTTTCTTCACGGTGTATGCTATGCGAAAAGAACTAGCACAAGCAGATATGGAAGAAGAACGGCAGCGCTATTTCTCCAGAGGTCAGCCTTGTTTCCGCGCTTCTCCTTTAACGAAACGATATGGCTGGGGGATTCACGCCAATGCAGAAGGCAAGATAGCAATGATTGCCTCCGACTCAGTCGCTTACCAGCAACTAATGCAAGATGATTCGGTGATGAAGAGGAAGGCGATGCGATCAAAACGCAAATAAGAGGTTAGGCAATTAATAAGCTCCGTCAAATAGTATAGGTTTTTTCTCTTAGGCTAGGCTAAAAACGTAGGCAACGCAGCGCGTTGACGTCGCGAAAGCTTTCGGGATTAACGCAGTTTAAGAGAAAAAGATTATGCTAGGCCGGTAGATTATTATTTGCCTAAGCCCCAAACGCCAAGGGGTGAATACTCACCGGGTGAGCAATGCGCTAAATGTCTATCTTTACGGAATAAGAAATCGATTTAAAAATCAACTTATTCACAAGGATACCATGAAGAACACTCAACTACTTGCCCTTTTACTACTATTCTTTGGAATACAATTTACCCCTGCCATTGCTCAGGAAAATGAAGAGCTTAAGGTTCAATCCAAATATCAGACTGAGCTTGATCAATTATTAGAGCAAGGAAAGATTAAGCAGGCTTTTAAGACCATCCTTAAGCAAGATCAGCAGACACTGAAGGAGCATATTTACCTGAATGAAATACCTGCCCCTCCTTTTGCTGAAGAGGAGCGAGCTAAGGCTTTCTTGGATATGATGATTAAGATTGGTGTTGACTCTGCCTGGATAGATGAAGTCGGAAATGCTATTGCCTTACGCAAGGGGACAAAGGGTAAGAAAACAGTGGTACTAGATGCTCATCTTGATACTGTTTTTCCAGAAGGAACTGATGTGAAAGTCAAAATACAAGGAGACACCCTATATGCCCCCGGTATTGGGGACGACACTCGAGGGCTTGCCATGGTGTTGGCCATATTGCGAGCGATGAATGATGTAGAGCTACAGACTGAAGCAAATGTCCTGTTCATCGGTACAGTCGGAGAGGAAGGGCTAGGCGACTTACGAGGGGTAAAACACTTGTTTAGTGATAAAGGTCCTAAAATCGACTCTTGGATCTCCATTGATGGCGGAAATCTAGGTCGAGTTAATTATAAAGGTTTAGGTTCACATCGTTTTGGTGTGTCTTTCAGAGGGCCAGGAGGACACTCCTGGGGCGCTTTTGGCCTTGCCAACCCACATCACGCCTTGGGATCTGGCATCCATTATTTTGTTAATGCTGCGGATAAATATGTTAGCTCTGGCCCTCGTACTAGCTACAATGTGGGCCGAATTGGAGGCGGAACCTCTGTGAATTCCATCCCCTTCGTATCCTGGATGGAAGTAGATATTCGCTCTATCGACCCTAGCCGCTTGGACGATATGGATAAAATCCTTAAAGATGCCATGCAGAAGGCTTTAGATGAACAAAACCAATTGCGGAAAGGTGGCCGCCCCATCAGCCTAAAAGTCGAAATGATCGGTGATCGGCCATCTGGTGAACTATCGCCAGACCTCGCGCTAATCCAACGTGCTGCCGCCGCTACCCGCTCCTTTGGCGTAACCCCACGCCCCACCCGTGGCTCCACTAATGCTAACATTCCAATAGCGAAAGGTATTCCTGCCGTGACCATTGGTCGTGGAGGAGAAGGTGGTCGAGCCCATTCTCTACTGGAATGGTGGGCCAATAAGGATGGGTACAAAGGGACGCAATATGCGCTCTTGCTCCTAGTGGCAGAAAGTGGCTTAGCAACTGACTAATACCAATAACTTAGCTCGCTATTATAAAAGGGGTTGAGAATAGGTTAAAAGCTTATACTAGAACTAATGGATATAATCTGGGTGGGAAGTAATTAGGTCGTACGGTGTCGGTAGAACTTGAGTTGAGATTAGATTAGCCCAATTAGGCGTAAGGCAGCCATAAGAACAGAGATCATGAGGACGCCTAGTAAGAGGTGGTCAAAATTGCTGGCAGAGGTTACGTCATGCTCATCCTCAAACCAACTAGGATCATCTAGTAATTGTTTCTCAGGACCTCGTGCAGGATTTTGGCTAAGCCAGTTATCTGTACTTGGTGCAGCTGAAGAAAGAGGGGATGGATGATATTTTCTTCCTTGTGTCATGGTTCGGATATTTGATATAAGAAATAAAAATATATCTATCACAACTAATAACGTGGTGCTTACATAAAATATTATATATAAATCAATCCACCCCCTCTTTTTTACCTTCATAACAAAGCGATTGCAGGCATTGTAGAAGTCGATGTTTTGACCTTGCCAAGTGCTTGCTGAAGGTCGTGAATTAAGTCTTCATAATGCTCTACTCCTACCGACAGGCGCACTAAGTTATCGGTAATGCCCATGTTGTCTCTATCGGCTTTTGGAACGCCGGCATGCGTCATGCTAGCTGGGTGTTGAGCCAGGCTTTCCGTACTTCCTAGGCTTACTGCAAGCTTCACCAAGCGCAATTCATTCAAGAATTGAAATGCTTCTTTCTCACCTCCTTTCAAAGTAAATGAAAGCATGGCTCCGGCCGAGTGGCATTGTCGCTGATAGATATCGAATTGATATCCATCCGCAGGGCTTAAATTGCCCAAATAAAAAATATTTTCAATTTTTGGGTGGTTGGATAGGAATTCAGCCACTTTTTTAGCATTCCTAGCCTGTTGATCCATCCTAACCTTTAAGGTTTCCAAACTTCTCATCAAGAGCCATCCTGTCCAAGGTCCTGCCATATTACCTAAGAAAGTGCGAAGTGTCTTGATCCGTTTGATGAGTTCCGCAGAACCCAAACAGGCTCCGGCTATCACATCACTATGCCCTCCTATATATTTAGTGGCGGAATAGAGAACTAGATCTGCTCCGTGCTGCAATGGGTGTTGCCAAAGAGGCCCCATATAAGTATTGTCTACTGCCAAGTGAACTTTCTTCTCATCGGTAGAGAAGGATTTAGCGATCGCTGCATATGCCTCGATGTCAATTAGATGATTGGTGGGGTTGGCAGGCGTTTCTAGGTAGATCAAAGCCAGTCGATCAGCTGCCTCATGAGCTTGCACTAAGGCTTGGATTTCTTCTGGAGATTGGTGTGGAGAAAATCCAAGCGTGTGGATGCCATATTTAGGGAGTACTTCACTGATGAAATGACTTGTACCTCCATACAGTGGGTTGCTGTACAACAACAAATCACCGCTGGATAGGCACTCGAATAGGCAAGTAGAAATAGCGGACATTCCACTTTCAAACACGGCGCAATCTTCCGCCTGATCCCATAAACAAAGTCGATTTTCCAAAATCTCGAGATCCGGATTATTTAGTCGACTATAGATTAAGCCTTGCTGTTCCTCGGCTTCTTTTTCTCGCAAGCCATAAGCTAGTTCGAAATAAGCTTTACCTTCTTCTGCCGTGTTGAATACAAAAGTTGAGGTTTGAAAAATGGGGCATTTTAGGGATCCCTCCGACAGCCCAGGCTCATAGCCGTAAGACATCATGAGGCTTTCCGGTTGATAGGTATGTTTTTTCATTTCAGCGCTAGATTTGTATGAAGTAAGTAGAAGAAATACAGATCAAAGTTACAGTGAGGTAGAAAAAAAGTCTACTATATATACTTCAAGAAGAAAATAAATCTATAATTTAATCTATTGTGGAAAAACTATCTTTTTAGAGGCGCCAGCGAATTGTTAGTCAGAAAATTAATCTAGTATGGAATTTGAAGAATTGGATGCTACGGACCGCCGTATACTAAAAATGCTCCAGCTTGATGGCAAGGTGACGATCAAAGAAATGGCTCATCAACTTAATATGACGAATACCCCAGTATTCGAACGAGTGAAAAGATTGGAACGTGACGGTTTTATTAAACAGTACACGGCTATTTTAGACCGCCAGAAAATTGGTTTGCAGATGGTCGTTTTCTGCACCGTGAGTCTTAAGGTACATCATGCAGATTTTCTCGAACGTTTTGAAGAGGAGGTCACCTGCCTGGAAGAAGTGATGGAATGCTATCACATTGCAGGGATGTTTGATTATTTGTTGAAGGTGGTGGTAAAGGATATGGATTTGTATCGTCAATTCGTATCCAAAAAATTAGCAGCTTTGGAAAATATAGGTAAAGTGCAAAGCTCTTTTGTAATGACAGAGATCCGGCATTCAACTGCACTACCCATTTCCTAATCAAGAAGTCAATGACGCAGAAACCCTACTATTACGAATCCTTAAACCGGGTCTTGCAACATATTGATGCAAATCTTGGTGACGATCTGAATCTACAGCAGCTCGCCCAATTATCCCACTTCTCTCCTTTCCATTTTCAGCGGATATTTAAAGCTTTGGTAGGGGAAAACCCCTATGAATACATACTGAATCGACGATTGGAGCGAGCCGTATTTATGTTAAAACATCGACCGAAGCATTCCGTTACAACGGTGGCCTATGATTGCGGATTTCCCTCTCCTGAAAATTTCTCTAGGCAATTCAAAGCCCGATATGGTTTCACGGCTTCCCAATTCAGAAAAGATAAGAACTTACAGAAGAGCAAGATTTATCAAGAGGACAACCCACAGAGCTTTTACCTTGTGTACCAGGATAGTCGGAAAGCCATAAGCCCTCACTTCGAAGTAGCCATTAGTGAGGAAGAAGCTATTCCTATTGCACTAATTAGAGCTACTTTCGGAGCTGATGGCAGTGCTCTATTGGCGGCCTATCATGAGTTGATAGCTTGGACGGAATCTGTATCTATTCCTTTGTCGAAGCTGCGTCGTTTTGGCATGTCAATTGATGATCCTAATGTAACTCCGAGTCAACGATATCGCTATGATTTTGCGGTGGCTAACCCGGAAGGGAAGGAAGTGTCGGGTAGAGTAGAGGAGGGTGAAATTCCTGGGGGGCTATATGTGAGTCTACGCTGCACCGGGGACCTACAAAGGGTGGCCCAAGCTTGGGACTTTCTCTACAGAAACTGGCTTCCCGAGAGTGGCTACGTGCCTCGACATTACCCTGCTGTTGAAGCCTTTTTGAAAGGCCCGGAAGAAATCGGGTGGGACCAATTCGATATGCGCTGTTCAGTACCCATTCAAAAACTTTAACCCTTCTCTGACAATTTTTGTGGTCAGCGTTTTAAAAGGAAAGCCGACGATCATAGGAAGTAGGGCTTTCGGCTAAAAGGGCGACTCAAAAACACAAAAATTGTTAGAGAACTACTTTAAATAGATCCTGTTAGACATGAGAAAAGCATTAATTTTGACCTCAGCTGTGCTGGGGCTGGTACTAGTATGTTATTCCTTCACCTCAAAAACATCGAACACAATGGATTTTGGTACGAGTTATTTATCCCTAAGTGTAAAAGATATTGCCGTGTCCTACGCTTTCTACCAGAAACTGGGCTTTGAGCAAATACCCGGAGCGGGAGGCGTAGAGCAAAAGTGGATGGTTTTAAAAAATGGAGACCATAAGATAGGATTGTTCCAAGGAATGTTTCCGAAAAACACCATGACCTACAATCCGACGGATGCTAGAGCGATTCATAAGCACTTGGTAGAAGCTGAGGTCAAGATCGATATGTCTTCCGGGGTTGACAAGGCTGAAGGACCTTGTAACTTCATGGTGACAGACCCAGATGGCAATCCTATTCTATTTGATCAGCATTAGAGATGAAGCATGCTTGTGTTTTTTATTTGTTTCTCATCACTGAATTTACTTCTCTACGCATTAAAATATCCGTTTGTAAATCCTTTCCAAGTAGAAAGGAATGTTGGCTAAAAGCTTTAAAGCCTTGTCCTTCATAAAAGCGAATGGCTCCTGGGTTTTGATCCCATACGCCTAACCAAACATAAGTCATTCTCCGTTTGACTGCAATATCCCAAGCGAAATCAAACAACTGTGCTCCAATGCCTTGTCCTTGATATCCCGCTTGTACATAGATGCGTTCAATTTCCATGCCTGCGGCCTCTTTCAAGTCCGTCTGTGCCTGATTGAAATTAAGTTTTAGATAGGCAATTGGGGTTTCATCTCTTTTAGCAAAGAAGAAATGTGAATCGGGATCATTAAATTCTTGCTGGACATGAGAAAGAGAGAATGCTTTGGCTGTGTACTCCGCCATGTCTTCTGGGGTGTTTTTTGTGCCAAAGGCAGCAACAAAGGTTGATTCTGCCATTTGCCTTAATTGGGGAACTTCTTCTTGTTGACAGGGAACAATGTGTATCAAAGGCATATCTGTTATTTAGTAATAAGCGTAGAGATGGACTAAATTAAATTGATAAGATCGATGTAATGTGGATAGGGAAATCTTGATCTAAACCTTCTTCGCCAGGGTTTTCCATTCACTTTTGATGCTATAGGCTATAACCTAAATCTCCTTGACGTTAGTATAACCATTTATGGTAGAAATTGCAACGTATGGTGCTTAATCCAACCAAGTTTGAGGCTGGCCATTACGTATTTTGGGAGTATGAAAAACCTCTACTTTCTCTTTCTGCTTTTACTATCCTATGCACCACTCTCGGCCACAGATTATTATGTTTCCAAGAGCGGTGATGATGCTAATGATGGTTCTTTGACCACCCCTTTCTTTACCATAAATAAGGCCGCTTCGCTGATGTCTCCAGGCGATGTTTGCTATATTATGGAGGGGACTTATCGTGAGACCTTGACTACAGTCCGAAATGGAACCGCCTCTGAACCCATCACCTACCGGAACTATCAGGAAGATGAGGTCTGGATTCGGGCTACAGAACCGGTTTTAGATTGGTCGATTCATACTGGGAACATCTGGCGAGCTAGTGTTGTTCTTTCGCAAGGCTCCAGAAATGCTGTATACTATAACAATGAATTATTGGATCTCGCTCGTTGGCCGAATAATAAAGACAACGATAAGTTCACGATCGATGCGGAGCCTGTATTGGGTGGTTCAGCTGGGCAAGTTATTGGAAAGTCCATGCCTCAAGTCAATTTGGATGGAGCCTATGTTTGGTACCTAGGGGCGCATTCTGGCACTAGCTGGACGCGCCGGATTACCAGCCGTCAAGGAGATGCTGTCAATTTCCAAGCTGTCAACATTAATGCCTGGCCCTTTCATCCACATAACCCAACCGTAATCCGCAATGAAAACCGCGGGCGTTTCTTCATCTTTGGCGCTTTAGACCTGCTTGATCACGAACGTGAGTGGTTCTATGAAAATGGAACACTCTATCTGCAAGCTCCTGCAAATGCCGATCCAAATACTGCTACAGTAGAATATGCAGCCCGAGAACGTACCGTACATATCAAGCACGATTACATTACTATCGAAGGGATAAATGGTTTTGGCGGGAAGGTCCATCTACAGGGGAATCATGCCATTATTCGCAACTGTATCATTCGTCATGGCTTGGAAAGTTTAGATGAATTGGATAATACCGATGCCCAAGTCGGTAATGGCTCTATCCATATTCAGAGTAGCAATAATCTCATTGATAATAACCTGATTGAGTATGGTTCCTTGAATGGAATCTTTATGCAAGGTTGGAATGGTGTGCACGGCAATGAGATACGCCAGAATGAGATACGCTACTTCAATACGGTGGGTATCCATGCTTCCCCGATTCGGGCTATTGGTCTTGGATCAAAAATCTTGTACAATACGGTCTATGGGGCAGGGCGTGATGGGATTTTTTTGCCCAATCAGAATTGTGAGTTAGCCTATAATGATTTCAGCGATGTCATGCGGATTAACAATGATGGAGGCCTGTTCTATGTAGTTGGCAATGCAGATAATAAGAATACTTCTGTTCATCATAACTGGTTTCACGATAGTGCTGGTCCGGAGTATGCAGATGGTCGTACCGCAGGTATTTACCTAGATAACAATAGTAAAGGATATGATGTCTATCGCAATGTAGTTTGGAATATCACCTGGTCAGCGGTGCAGATGAATTGGTCTGCCTGGAACAACGATATCTTCAATAATAGCTTCTGGAATGTAGAAAAGGCCATGGGCGTTTGGCTCAATGGCCATACCCAGATGAACAATCGAATCTTCAACAACTATAGTCGCGAATCCAATTGGGAAGGACAAGAGTTGAGCAATAACATTGTGGATGCTGCTGATCCTTTCACGGACTTAAGTAATCAAAACTTTCTTCCGAAAGCCGGTTCAGTTCTTGTCGATACTGGGATGGAGATTGCAGGGATAACTGATGGCTTTACAGGCGCTGCGCCCGACGTTGGGGCGTATGAGTTGGGCGGAGAACAATGGATACCAGGTGCCACACGAGCTGGGGTGCCAACTGGCGTTTTTGCACCCAAAGTTCCTCGACTGGAGGTTAATACTTTCCCTAATCCCACGAATGGTCTGAGTCACTTTCTAATTAAGCTCCATTTTGGGGGGAACCTGAATTGGAGCTTAGTGAGCATTGATGGACGTTTGTTGGCTTCGAATTTTATGACCTATTTACCTGCTGGTGAGCATCTTTTCGAGTTGCCTACTACGGCTCTGCCTGCCGGGATTTACGTGCTTCACGGCCGGACGAATGAAGGGTTCTTTACCGATAAAGTTGTGGTAGAATAGATAGGCGAAACCTACAGTTGATTTACAAAGAAGAAGGCCACCCCAAGCTGATGGGACGGCCTTCCTTTATTTCATCCTTACAACAGGAGGTTACTCCTCATCTGCTGGAATTAAGTTGTCGTCTGAAATTCGATCAATCAGTTTATTGTACGGATCGATTCCCGCTTTGACAGGTTCTTCATCTACGATGAACTCCAGTTCTTGCTGACCGGGTTTAATCCAGTGTTTTTGTAGGTAAATGGGCTGCATTTTGGTCATCCCTCGTTCATTCTTTCCATCTTCACCGAAGATGCCGATATCAATCAAGTTAGCGCGTTCAGGACGTGCAGTTTCATTGCCATTCCCATCGTATTGGATCTTTTGAGAATCAAAAGTCAATTTCACTTTATACTTACCGTTATCCATCGCTTCATACTTCACCTCTTTCATGCGGTTTTCGTACAAAGTGATATTCTTAAAGCTTTCCTCAATGAAGTATTGCAAGGAATCTGGTGTAGCAGATTCGATATAATCATACCACTCTAAGGAATTGGCAAAAGGCGGCTCGGGACGGAAAGCTGCATCGGCTAGGAAATCACTGAAGGCTCTATTGAGTGAGTCTTCGGTCACATAATCCTGTAGTGCGTACATGATATTAGCTCCTTTTCGATACCAGACGTAGGCCTGGTTGTCGTTATCTAGTAAAGTTTTCTCAAACTTAGATTCCGTAGTACGACCTCGGAGATATCGATCTAGCTCATACTTCAGGAATTTTTGCATAGACTCCTCGCCATATTCCTTTTTCATCACCATCAAGGCAGCGTATTCCGCCATAGTCTCGCTCAATTGATTGGCCCCTCGAGTATTACTCGGAGTGATCTGATGCGCCCACCATTGGTGCGCCACCTCATGAGCCGTTACAAAGAACGAGTAATCGGAATCATCGGGGTCGCTAAAATCTCCGACCCACCCGAAGCTTTCCGCATAAGGAACAGTGTTGGGGAAAGACTGCGCAAAAGTGGCATAGCGAGGGAACTCCAGGATACGCATTTGCCGGAACTGGTATGGAGAAAAGTTGACGTGGAAGTAATCGAAAGAAGCTTGTACCGCTCTAATGAACCGATCAATGTTGTAATCGTGCTTGTCGTGGTGGAAGATCTCAATGTTCACTTCTGTACCATCTGGTCCTTTCCAAACATCCCGGGCTACTTCATAGTCGGCAGAGCAGAAGTTGTAGAAATTAAGCATTTCTTTGTCCATCTTGTAATGATAGTATTGTCTACCGTTCTCTTCCCATTCCCTTTGCAGGTAACCAGGAGCGATGGCGATCTGGCCAGGATCAGTACTTAGCGTAGCCTCAAACATAATGTAGTCGGCATCATCTTCGAATAAGAAATTAGATAGGCCAAAAGTATCGGTTTGCTCAGGACTAAAATAGTCCTTAGGCTCTAATTCATGCTTCTTTCTATCCAAGTCACCGGTAAGTTCTTTTCCACTGCTGTATCCAAAAGAAGGGAAGGCATTGGAATTGAAGAAAGTACCGTTATATACAATGCTTTGCCCGAAACCACTATTGGGGAAACCTTTGTAGCCACCTACGACTTTCATCCTCATAGACAGAGTGTCCGTTGGTTTCATCGGTTTTGCTAATTTGTAGATATAAAACCGCTGATCATTATCGGCATGGATCGGTTGAGGAGCCGTTCCATCTATGGTGAAAGCAATCAGGTCAGATTGCGATTTGGGTGCGTTGAAGTTGAGGAAGATGGAATCGATATCAGCTCCAGTTCTATTGATGATCGTAAAGTCTCCATCTAGCTCCACTCTACGCTCACTGGCAAAGATGTCGGCTTTTACGTTGACGTCAATGATCTTGGGCTGTAGCACCTTGACGTACCGACTGTACTTTTGTTCGTACTCTACCGATAAATTTTCTTGATAATCAGATGGCTGGTAGCTATTTAAATTCTTCACATTGTGGTAAATGAAGGCACCAGAAGAAACCCAAATGGCTAACAAGGCGAAAATACCAATAGCTGCCCTAGAATTCCAACGGGTTCTCATCAACTTTAATCGAGTTCTCCAGTTTTCTTCCGTTCCTCGATTCCATAGTAGATTTCCAATGATTAACAAGACTCCGCCAAGGGCTAGCCAGTATAGGTTGAACCAGCTTACTGGTTTGATGAAGTGTCCGAAACCATTCATGTCGGAAATCAGATAACCGGGACGGTAACTGTACAACCACATATTGAAATCTACCTCGGCAATCTGATTGATACCGAATAGAACCAACCAAACACTAATGGCAATTACGTGCCCTAGGAATTTTTTATTGACAAGGATATGGACAAAGAAGGCTAGAATTACGAGCTGCAAATAGCGAGGGAATTCAAGTAGATATAGATCCGTAAAGTATTTGCCAAACTCATAGTTGAAGTACCCTTGTACAGTTTGACTAAAGATGCCAACTACCCAAACCATAGAGGCTAAGAAGAAGGCTACCAAAGCCATGGCTAGGAATTTGGATCCATAGCTCATCCAATTGGGGGTCGGTAGGGCATCAACGATTTGATCAAAACCAACGCTCTTATCTCGGTGCACCACCTCTCCTGTATAGAAGATGATGATGATAAATACAAAAATGATATAAGTAGCATTCTTGGATTCAATCATAAAGTAGGTCATCGGAAGATTGGGCGTGCCATAGATCGTATTGCCCAGCCAACCGTCTAGGAAAAGGAATAGCACACCACCCAAAATCATTCCAATGAAATAGACATCCTTCAAGATGCTTCTAAACTCTAGCCAAGCCTGCTGTAGCATTTGACGGAAGTACAGGCCATTGGAAAAGGTCGGCATAACCCTGGGTAAAGACCAACTTACTCCACTCTTGTCTTCCACCTCTGCTGTTTCTCCTTTCTTCTTTTTGCCCAACCGCTTGTCGAGGAAGCGGATAAAATCAAAACGGAACAAGGTGAAAACCAGCAGCAATACGGATGCCCCAATCCAGATCAGCCGATTGATCAGGAAATTACCCGTCAAAGGCTGCGTTAATACATTCTGTTCTACTGGAGTCCAATACTTAGTCGCATTACTATAAGTATTGAAGGCAAAAGGGTCGAGGATATCAGCTAAATCCTGATTAGCTACATCTTGCGTGAGATTGATGGCCAATAAGTATCCAATGAAGAATAAAACACTTCCGACATAAGAGATAAACACCTTGCGAGTAAGGGCCACCAGACAGAAGAAAATTGTTCCAGTGAATAATAGGTTAGGCCATAGTATGGTAAAAGAGGGTTGAATGTAGTGCCAAAGGTTAAGTGGCCCAAAGCGTTCCGCTTCTTCCCAACCTACCAATGGCCCCAAGGCGTAACCGACAATCATGCCGAAGTGTAAGCCTAGACTAATCAACATGAGGATCAGGAATGATCCACAGAAACGGCCTAATAAATAACTTTTTTCGTTTACGGGATAGGAAAAGTAGTAATCCTTGACCCCGTGTTCTATGTCCCGATACACCGGCACGCCCATCACAGCTGAGCTGATCATCGTCATGAAAATACTCATGATTCCCATGAAGATGGCGATTTGGAAAGACGAGTTCGCAAAGGCTTTTTCCGAGCCATTACCATTCCCTCCATCCATGGCGATTAGTGCGCCAAAGGCGAAAAGTATACCAAAATAAGCCCAGGTGGCTGGGCGTTTGATTCTATATTTAAGTTCAAATCGAAATATTTCCCAAAACATCTTTTTGCGAATTTATAGCATTAACTAAACTGAGAGAGATTCCATTCTTTCGGTAATTCGAGTGAAGTACACATCTTCCAAAGTGGTTTTGGAAGCTTCAAATGAAGAATCAGGTTTAGTCTCGCTAAAGACGTGAATTTGGGTTTGGCCAGCTTTCAGCTGCGTGGAGATCACATTGAAATTCTGCTTGTATTGATCAAGCTCTTGTTTGTCGATCAATTTCTCCCAGACTTTTCCTTGCATATCTGCTACTAATGCAGATGGGTTTCCTTCTACTACTACCTCACCTAGACAAATGATCGCCATGTTTTGGCAGAGGTTAGTTACATCTTCTACGATGTGAGTAGACAAGATTACTATCGTATTTTCGCCTATCTCGCTGAGGAGGTTATGGAAACGGTTTCTTTCGGTCGGGTCGAGACCAGCGGTGGGTTCGTCGACGATGATCAATTTGGGATCACCTAGTAAGGCTTGTGCGATGCCGAAACGCTGTTTCATACCCCCAGAATAGGTGCCCAAGTTTTTCTTCCTAACGTCGTATAAGTTTACTCTATTGAGCAGGGAGCTCACTACATCATTTCTTTCTTTTCGATTTGCAATGCCCTTTAGGGAAGCGATGTGATCGAGCATGGTTTCCGCAGTGACTCTCGGGTATACTCCAAATTCTTGAGGCAAGTAACCCAGCACTCTTCTAACTGCATCTTTTTGTTTCAATACATCGATATCTCCTAATTGGATACTTCCTGTATCAGCAGCTTGCAATGTGGCGATAGTCCGCATAAGAGAAGACTTGCCCGCACCATTTGGTCCGAGTAAGCCGAACATCCCCTGCGGGATGGTGAGGTCGACGTTCTTTAAGGCTTGAACACCGTTAGCATAGGTTTTATTCAGGTTGGTAATCTTTAACTCCATTGGTTTTAGTTGTTTGTGTACGTCTCCGAAGATCTTCAACAGCATTTTACTAGCAGAAATAATTCGACGGATACGGGAAATTGCGGGATTTAGAGCCTGTTTGAAGGCGGTTTTGGTGTGAAAGGAGGAGGTTTCCTCCAAGAATTAACCTCTAAACAGCTCCTTAGACGTTGTAAAGAGCATTGGAGTTACAACTTAGGTTGGTTCAGATTCTCGTCTTAACACCTGGTGAAGGGTTCGCTGTAAACAATGCTAGGCTTGAATTGTAGTATACCAGACATTCATTGTTTGAAGAAGATGACTAACTTCGGTTAGTTATTGGACTTTATTCTAAACTAATTTGTATGAAGTCTATTGTCTCTATCACCTAAACCTACTCACTATGTTGAAGAAACTCATTATTCTTAGTCTGGGTCTTTTTTTGTTGGCCAGTTGTGGAGGAAATAAAGGCGCTGCGGAGGGAGAAAAAGAAGACATGGCTCAGTTTGCCGATGATCAAGAATTCAAAGACGCACACGATACACCCGAAGAAAACGATCACCAGGCTGCTGGTGAAATGATTACCTTTTCTGCTGCTGATGGTGCCGATGCCAGTGCTTATGCTTTAATGAGCAAAGCGCCTTCCGATAAATATTTGTTGGTGATCCACGAATGGTGGGGTTTGAATGATCACATCAAAGAAGAGGCTGATCGTTTGTTTGGTGAGCTAGGGGATGTAAACGTCATGGCGCTAGATATGTATGATGGTAAGATAGCGACCAGCCCAGATGAAGCCGGCAAGTTTATGCAAGCGGTGAAGCCAGAGAGGGCAGAGGCGATTGTTAAAGGAGCCATTGCCAAAGCTGGAGAGAATGCTAAGATTGGTACCATTGGCTGGTGCTTCGGTGGAGGATGGTCTCTGAAAAGCTCTATCATGGCTGGAGATCAGGGGGCCGGTTGTGTGATCTACTATGGAATGCCAGTACAAGAGGCAGCTGCATTGGCTCCATTGAAAGCAGATGTCTTAGGCATCTTTGCAGAACAAGATGGCTGGATCACTCCTGAAGTGGTTGGCAAATTCGAAGCCTTAGCAAAAGCTACCGGGAAAAAGGTAGAGACGCATCAATTTGATGCCGCCCACGCCTTCGCCAATCCTAGCAATCCTAAGTACGACGAAGAAGCTGCCAAAGAAGCCAATACCATGGCTTTGAACTTCTTGAAGGAACGCTTGCAGTGACCCTGGGAGTGAACCTTGGCCAAGTTCACCCGGTGAATACTCACCCGGTGAACTTGGATCTGTAGTCTCGAAAATTCGATATCAGGTACTATCTAGGAAGCCTAAAATTTCATTTCTTGGTTTAATCTCGCCTTCCTCTTATCTTTAGTCAACATCCCTAGGTTTTTCATTTACCACAAACCGAATAAGTATGATCCAAGCCTTAAAACGGGCTGTCCTAGGGAAAGGGCATTCTGACCCCGAACTTCGTCAGCAAGTCTACGAAAAAGTAAGTGACCAAGTTCTCACCGGAGATATTACTCCGCTAACTGCTCCCGCACTCAATTCCTACATTGATAAACTGTCAAATCACGCCTATAAGATCCTTGATCAAGATTTCGAGGCTTTGCAGTCCGAAGGTTACTCAGAAGATGAGATCTTCGAACTGACCATAGTAGGAGCTACCGCGGCAGGAGTAACTCGTTTGGAAAAAGGATTGTCCATACTTCAAAAACTCCAATAAGATGAGATTGAAAATATTGAAGCGTGGACACCGGCTTTTACAAAAGGTACAAATATTCTTTATTGGTACGATGATGGGGTATACACCAGGGCCGATAGCGGTACTTTCTTATCGTCGAAATTTCTTTGGGAAGTACTATAATCCCTGGTTGCAGCAGGCTTTGCGCGGAGCCAAACATTGGTCGGTTGGCGAAATTGAGTTATTTGGAACTTTTGTGTCCAAACAGAATCAATGCCAATATTGTACCACTGATCATCATGCCATTGCAAAGATGAGTTTAGGAAAAGAAATGGCTGATGCTATTTTACGAGATTTTGAGCAGTCTAACTTAGAGGATCGGGTCAAAGTTGTTCTGCGGTTTTTGCAGAAACTTACGCTAGAGCCACATGCAATTGAGGAAGCGGACTTCATGCCTTTGCAAGCTCAGGGTATAACCAATGAGGCTATAGAGGAAATCATTCATGTCTGTGGAGTATTTTGTGTTATCAATCGACTAGCCGATTCCTTTGATTTTAAGATGGCGCCAGATACCGAAAAAGTGGCTCGATTCCTACTTAAGAATGGATATGCGATGACGAGTCTAAAGGGGTGATAGAGTAAGGGCTCCTGGAAACGTAAAATGCGGCTTCCGTATATCAGAAAGCCGCATTTTACTAAGAACATGAGATTGTTACTTATTGCTTCAGCCAAGCTTTTCTTCGTAGGCCCAACTCTTTACTAATGCGAGCTCCGGCTTCTTCCGCGGACATGACCTGGAAACGAGGATCAGCCTCTGCTGTGAAGGTGCCATTCGTTTCAATTCCGTTTTGTACGAATTGAATGGGATATGCTTTTCCTACTTTGAGTTCCTTGGTGACTGCCTTTAGTTCATCTTCATTGGTCACAGATTTACCATTGATAGATTTTATCACATCCCCTTTTACGCAGCCTGCTTTGTGTAGGGCACTACCATGTGGTACATTGCCCTTAATACTCACCTCACCGTCATTATAGTCCAGGTTTGCGCTAAGGGCCACCTTGTCATCGGGCCGAGACTTAGTAGTAAGTCCGAAATGACCAAGTAGCTTAGAGATATCCGGCAATTGGCTGTCATATATATATTGTTGGAAAAATGATTCTGCAAATGCTTTATCGCCAGTGACAGTAGCCACCGCGGCCTGCAAATCAGGGATTTCATATGGTACCTCCGTTTTGCCATGTGTTTGCCATAAGTGTTTCATGACATCATCTAGGGATTTACCTTCATAATCCTTGCGAATGTTTAGGTCTAAACAAAGTCCAAGCACGGCACCATAAGAGTAATAGCTGATGAAGTTATTGGCAAAATTCGTCTCGTCATTAGCCGTTGCATCATCTACGAATGGAGCATTATAGCTCATCTCAATCGGATTACGGTATTGTCGTCCAGGAGAATTGTAGACATAGTTGAGCGTACCAGTCAAGCCACGCGCATATTGATCAGTGCTTATAATACCGGCGCGACAGAGAATGAGGTCATCGTAGTAAGAGGTGAAACCCTCCGCAAACCAAAGCTCTCCACACAAATTGGCATCGTCAAAATTAAACGGTTCTAGCGATTTTGGACGTAGCCGCTCCACATTCCAGGCATGGAAGAATTCATGCGAGATCGTCCCAATCAATTGTCTGGCATTTCGCTCCAAATTCCCCTTGCTACTACAAACGGTAGAATTCCGATGCTCCATGCCATCTCCATTGATCCAAGGATTGTAGCTAGTGAGGAAAGTGTAACGGCCATAATCGAAATCTGGTAACTCACCATAAACAGCTTTCTGTGCTTCTACGACCTGTTGCACCCATTCCACATAATCATCGAGTTCCTTATCCGTACCTTCGTGCATCATGGCTACTTCAATGGTGTAATCCTTGCCATTAGAGCTACTCGTAAAACGACGAAAGTCAATATCTCCTACCATGGTAGGGCTATCGAAGAAATAGTAATAGTTAGGGGCGCGATAGCAGTCTGATTCTACCTTTTCCAACTGGGTTGCTACCTGCCAGCTTTCATGATTTGAAAGATCCAGGCATAGCTCAATAGGCCGTTCTCCCATATCCACGCCGTACACGAAGGTAGCCGGCATATTCATGTGGAGCTTTCGGTTATCTATGCCGGTATAAGTACCATCGCCATAATTTCCAAATAGGGTGTACTTGAACTGTACATAACCATCATGCCCTGTGATTTCCCATTCTTGAGGGCTGATTTTATTCAGTGATAATTCCTTCCCAGCTGCATCCATTGCTGTCACATCGTACACATTTTTGGCAAAATTGTGTACGGCATAACGCCCGGGAGAAGCTCTTGGCATTCGCACCTGCAAGGCCCCTAGGGGTACACTTGGGAACTCAACGGTGACGTTTAATTCGTGCTGGCCAATATCGTCCAGGTTGAGATGATATTGGATGGGGGCTTGAGCGGAAGAGGGGGTGACAAAAAGAGAAAAAAGGATTAGCCCAGCAAAATTGAAGAGGACTTTAGTCGGGTTAGCAATTGGCATGTATTTGTTTTTTCGTTAGCGGCAAATTAATGGAACCATAGACAATTGGCCTCTAATTTAGGGGTAACTTGAAAGAATATCTCACAAAATGATGCGAATTTGTAACGGTGCTTGGGAAATGCTGTCTTTCAGGATCAGGATAGTAGGTAGTCGCTACCAATATGGACCATATTTTTCTAATTCCTGAATAATGATCGCTCGCTCACCTTTAGTTAATGCGTCATGATCATAAATGTGGGGCGGTGGAGGCGGGGCGTTACCTGGGTAATATCTCATAATATAGGAGAAACAATATTGACTGAGGTGAAGTCTCCAACCGATACATCCGCTACTGTAGCCGATATAGGCTTGTTCTAAGGATAGAAAATGTAAAAGAATCTGGAATAAATTTGGGTATTTATGACGATAGAGACCTTCGAATGCAACTGCTTTGACCACCGGATTTGGAAAATCGAGCAAAGAAAGCAATTCTTCTGTATTCAATCTATTGATCAGCCAATATCTCCTGCGAAATTGTGCTGGCTCTTTCCCCCCAATGCCTACACTCCCTGAAGAAAGTCGATTATTATAAGCTATTGCTTTGATCGTGTCAAGGTACAAGGTAGGATATTTAGAATAATCATGTAGATCCCTTAGCGGCCATTTTTCCAGGTTGCAATCGTTGAAATGCCCATCGTAGATTAAATCATTGTACTTGCGTCTTAGAGTAGCAGTATCTGAGGGGACAAATACCTGCACTCCATCAAGGTACCACAAGCCTTTTACCTTTCTAATTCGGGGTTCATTTCCCATAGGATAAGACAACCATTTGCTTAGATCTTCTATTTCTTCAAAGCAGTGACTGCTGAAGGTATAGGAGATATCGGTGTAGGGGCCATTTGTTTGAATGAGAGCTAGCTCCAACTCAGCTGGAGAGATCATATAAGATTCATAGGGTTGGGTAAGGTATGGGCTGTTACAGTCGAAGTCATCTTGGCAGGAGAGGCAAGAGATGGCAATGATTCCACATATAATTAGGTGGCGCATGGATTGAGTTAGGCTTTTGCTAACTCAGATGCTTAGGAGGGGGAAAAGGGTGGGGCGCTTGAAAAGATTAGGAATTCTGCTTATCTTATAAAAGCAAAAGAGAGGCTCTGCTTTCGCAAATCCTCTCCAAATCCACAACATACTAAATTGTAATACTAGCGATACAAAGGTTGATGTTATTGAGTATGTCAGGTGTAACTTGTTTCTTGTATCGCTAGTAGATAGGGATCAAAATCCGTAGAGGAACATTTCTTCTTGCTTAAATGCTAAGTGTATTAATTCAGACCTTTCATTTAATTTCAATCAGATGAATATTCGTCTCTTCTTCCAAGTTTCGAATCCACTCACTCTTATTCTTGATCACCTTTTTCGCTTCCTTCCGATCCCGAAAGGGACCAATTAAGATTTTGTAAGGATAGCTAGCGGTGGATTGATCAAAGCCAATGTGTGCCCGTTCAGGATATTTTTTGTCCCATTTGTTCCAGGCAGAGATGGCTCTGGCTTCATTCGGGCTAGCCACCTTCTGCACGTAGTAATATGCGTCTACCACAGTATTATGTATTTGATTTTCAAATAGTATTTCGTTTTCGATAGGAACCCCATTGGAGTAGGATTCCGATTCAAGCTTACCTACATTGAGGCGTTGGTTGGTATCGGGAGAATATTCAGGTCCCCAGTCTTCAACTAATGGACTTTTGTTTTTTGGTGGTGGAGACTCTGGTGAGACATTGATGCGTTTCTCTTCCTTGGCGGGTTGGAAACGCTCTGCTGTTTTTCCTTCTGGCTTAAGCTTTTCAATTTCTCCATCTACTTCCATAAAAAAGATGGAAAACACATAAATGATAAATCCAATACTAAGGAGCATACCGAAAAAACCTAGGATATTGCCAAAGCACCCTCCTGCACTTTGTGGGTATGCTATTGGATAGTGGTGCTGACGCCTCCTGAAGGAGGACATCAGAACGATCATTCCTCCGGCTAACAAGAGAATAAGTAGTAAGTTTTGATCTAAAAGCATAAGGCGGTTGAATTAAGTAATTGAAATAAGAAGTGACAATTAGCGATAATTCAATCCTTGTGCCATTGTTTTATATGATTGATAACCAGTTTTTTATTTGCTTGCTTGCACACTATTTTTATGAACTTAATTCGGGGTCACCAGGAAAAATTTCGGAATATCCGAAATAGAAGTAGGTTCAGTTGAGGGAAGGTCTGAGGCATGGAGTGCAAAAGCGGTGAAGCTCCGCATGAAACCTATAGTGTTAAATAAAGGTATATATATTAAAAAGTAGCAATTTGATTTCATCCAATTATTACTACCGGTTTCTAATTATTGGATAGAGATACGGCCTCCCTCCCTTTAATCATGGTTCTCAGATAACATAAGCTAGGATTGCCATTGAAGACGTAAGTAACCTCAGTTTGCACTATTCAATTTTTGAATAGGGTTGTATTTACCCATATTCCCATGAAAATAACGAACGTCTACACTGCAAGTATTAGCCAGTATTATGATCAGATTGTGCAAAACCTGTACTATGATTATGATGGACTTGGCAGGGATTTAGCAAGCTTGATTGGAAAAGATCAAGCTAGGCTTCTGGAAATTGGAATTGGAACTGGTCTAGTTGCTGAACGCCTATTGTGTCACGGTTTTCAGGTTAGTGGAATCGACAATTCTGTCGAAATGTTAAAGATTGCGAGATTTCGGCTTGGTCCACATGCCGTTTTACTTCAAAACGATATAAAAGATTATCGTACTAAGGTTCAATATGATGCCATTTATTCTGTCATGGGGCCTTGGTATGTGACTAGAGGAAAACCCGGACAACTGCGCTACCTTAGTTACCTCCGCAATACTCAGGAAAATTTAGACGGATTGTTGAATGTTAGACAAATGCTTCGACCAGGAGGCTTATTGATTCTATCCATTCAAGATCAGCACAAGAATTTACCAGCCCAAGAAATCAGTAAACGTACCTTCTACTCCCATCAAGTAACACGCAAATCCAGATTTATACGTAAAGAGTATTTTGTCAGAAAAAATGGGGTAGAAGTAGCTCACCAACAGTGTATTTTTACAGAGTATTCGGAAGCTGAGGTTCAATCTTATATTGATAAACTCGGATTTTCTACTATTCAAGTCAGTAACTGCGGGAAGTTTGTATTTACTTTAATGCAATCCCCTATAGTTGATTTATGAATTTTTTCACTCCTGTCATAGTGAGAAACTCTTTGGGCAATATCTAACTTTCTTAGTAGTTCTTCATATAAATTTGTGAAGAACTGATTGTCATTTTATAGCTATACTATTTCGGATTTTCCGAAAACTGCAGTTCAAATCCGAAATTTAAACGGCTAAGTGTTTTTTTTATTTTTCTTTAAGTGGTTTATTACTAGGTGTTTATGTTTCCGGCATTCCATTTGCCATAGCTGTTCATACAGTTCTAAATTGGACGCAATGCAGACAATGAATACTGCTGCTGATTAATCTATTTAGATCTGTTAGTTCATTGATAAGTTTTGGCAGTAGAATAAATTGAGTTTAGGTGGAACTATTTTTTAATTAATGTTGTTTTAATTTGAATATAGGATTCCCAAACTTGATCATTGATGGCAGGTATCAAAACTAAACGTTTCTCAGAAATGGAGAAGACGGGTAAGTATATAGTGAAGGAAATCCAAATACTCGAGAAACTACTACAACCCTATGAGGTCTTTGTTGATGGACAATTGACTCCTTATGTTTTGTCTTTTTTGCAAGACAAGCTTGATCATAAGCCACTACGGGCTTACTATTGCAGGAAGATTTATGAGTACATCAGTGGAACCCATTTTGGACAGAATTCGGAGCAGTCTGAGGCCGAAAAACTGTATGGGATTAAACTTCCCTTTGTATTCGAAGTGGTAATTGTTATTCAGTATTTGCACAATCATGTTTTGGATGACAAGTATGACATAAGAAAAGGACAAGCTACCAAGGTCAACCAGAGACTGCTCTCTTCAAACCTTCTTAGAGAGATCTTATTCCAGTACTTTGATCAAGAAGTAAAACCCTTGCTTGATAGTGAGGGACAGGCATGGAGCATTCGTCAAGAAATTAGTCGATTGCTGCTCTATGTAGACTTGGGACAAAGAATTGATAAGGATTATAACCATTATCTAAAATGGATCAGGCCTGGTGAACTCCCTCCTTTGCATCCAAACAGACTCTTGTTTAGACAGCTTACCAGAGACTGTATTAGACCTTATATGGAGCAGGTTATTCAGAACACCGATAATAGGTCTACCTTCGTTGAAGGTTATTTCCAGCGATTATACCTGACCAATGTCTATCTTTTCGAGTGCATGACCAAAGTTGTATTGGGGGCTTGGGGGTACAAAGGAGGGGAAGAGGATAACCTTTATCGCTTTTCTACTCTGTATGGATATATGCTACAGATCATCAATGATTATGCTGACTTTGCCTATTCGAAGGACGAAGCTGAAAAAAAGAGATTAAAGACAGCTGGGAAAAAGACAACGGATTTTTTCTCAGACTTATATAACTTCAATATCACCTTACCCTTGATTTACCATCTTTCGGAAGGTGGAGGAGGTAGACGTAAAATCGAAGCCTATCTCGAAAGGGGCAAGAAAAGGAAGAAGATACTTACACAATATCCTATTCAGATTGTCAATGAGATCAAGCAAAGTGGAGCCATCAGTAAATGTATCGCGCTTAGTCGACAGATGGCGCAAGCTGCCAAAACGTATCTAGACATAGAAAACCCCATGACACCTTACTTCACAAATATGTGTGATATAGCCATGGATAATAAGTTCTATCAGGTTTTTAGATGAATGCTGATGAACTTTAATTTCATTTTGCAGATACGTAATTTATGACACAATGAGTAATGTAGCAGAGAACCTCTCCTTTCCGAAGTCCGCTTTCAGACTGATCCATGATGCCATTAAGGAAAAGGCAAGGGCCGCTCCTGTCGCTTATCAGGATGTGAGATGGGTTAATGAAGTCTTACAGATTTCTCCCATTAGTGTAAGGGGACAAATTTCCGAGGCGCTCTTTGGCGAAATTAGCAGTTATCGTGGCAAAACCTTGATTTCCGATCAACTCTGGATTGAGGAAGGCCAAGCAATTGAAAATGGTGACATGGCATCCTATTTCACGAATATTGACTTAGAGAACTATTCTATTATAGGTCTAGAAAGGTCTTGGTTAATGCTAGAGGAACACTTCAATTTAGAAGAAGCCTATTATACAGCAATTCGCTATGAAAGAAAAAAAGAAACCACTAAGGGTGTCTTTTTCCTTTTTTATCGAAATAAACAGGAAAGAGATCTATTTGTACCGTATTTGGATTTCATTCGCAATCAAATTTTGAATAAGGTATAGTTATTTCTTATCTTTTTAGGCTCTAAATAAAGTATTCATTGTTCACATCACTGTAATTTATGGCTTTACAGCGCGCACCAATTGCTGCTAGGGGAGCACAGCGGATCGTGTTCAAAATTCCCGGGTTTACAGAATTTGGAGAAATTCTGCATGATCGATTGCACGGTATCTTATATCATATAGAGGAGCTGACGGGTAAATTTATGCTCATTACAAACTTCTTCGATCGAGAATTTGAACGAATAGCCAGACTAGAGGCTGAAGGAGTGATGAACCTGGAAGCCTTGATCTATGCCGGAACTATAAGGCAGCGGCAAATTTTGGAGCGCGACAAACCTCTCTATTATATCAAGCGGTTAAAAGCACAAGGAAGACAATGGGATAAAGAAGCTTGGCTTGCGAAACGCGATGCAAATTGGTTGGAATTGTTGAATCGTCCCATTCCTGCGGACATGGAGAAGGTGGACACCTTTGATTTTTTTGAGGAATTTCGACAAGGTAAGGTAGATGAGCACTCGATAAAGATTGGGAATTTGCGGGACTATTTCGCGGCACTGGATAATATACTGCAGGAAAATGAATATCCAATTGTATCGGATTACTTTGATATAGAAAAGGACAAATATATCGGTATACCCATCTTGGGAATGGGCCTTTTTCAAGGCATTGTTTGGATCATCTTCCCTGACGAACTTACCAAGAAGTTATCAAAACCAAGTCGCATCAGGCGGGTGATGAAATTATTCCAAATGGAATACGACAACTTGGCCATGAATTGGGATATTAAAGGGGATAACATTACCCGGGAATCACTTTTCCGCTTAGCTGTGGCACAGGTAAAGCCAGAAAATGATATTCAGACCTATATCAATATCAAAAAATACTATGAGATTTCTGCCTATTATCACCAGGAGCGTGTAAAACAAAATGATTCGGTGCTGGCTAGGGTGCGAGAACAGCACTTGCAAACAGCCATCATCACTATTCTACTAGACTCTTATGCACACAATATCAGTGCACACTCTTTGACCACTTTAAGTTACTGGTTTAGAGAACGGGCTGAGTTTCAGCACGAAGAAGGAAGGGAACTCATAAAGCAATTAGGACGGGATAACAATCCAATAATCACCTATACAAAACTTTTCCCTAATAGGAGTCTTGCCAGAGAATTGTATCCTCTTTTTAAATTTCTATTGGAAAAGGGCGCTTTTTGGAGTGGAATCACCCGGCAAACGAATTTTACCGGGAAGGTGAGTAGTATGTACAACGTTCTTTGGTACGATTTTGTCAACAATCCCCTGTATTTGGGGACTATTGCCAATACCGAAAAAGTACTTAAGGTTCATTTGAATATTACCATATTTGAAAGGGAAGAACGGCCTGAAGGAGAATTGTTCAAGAATAAAAAGATTGTCAAAAAAAATGCACAAGGGGTTCCTTTAGATGGAACATTTGCCAGCGTGAACCTTGTCAACTTTAGTCCTATTCAACCGCTTGATGAAAAATCAGATAGTCCCTTTGTCGAGAAAGGAACTCTATATGAGGAATTGAGCGCAGAACTTAAGACTTATCGGGCCTATTTTCCGGGCGGAGTAATTGGAAAACATGCCTTTTTTACTTTGCTGGAAAATGAAATTCGTAATGTAAAGCACTATCGTGGCAAAACCCTAGCAGACATTCAGAGGAATGGCCTGATCCTTAATCTCTCCATACATACTCGTCCTATTAATTCTGAAGCTAATAGACTAAGTCCAGAACCCGAACTGTTTAAGGTCGGGGTTTGGCTCAAACATCCAGCCGATATTACTGAAAATTTATTGATTCGTCGGATTCAGGGATTGGATGCTGATATCGTGATAGAAGAATCCTTTAGACCTAAACTTGGAGGGAATTTTCAGGACAAAATCTGTGCTTCGGTACTGATTATGAGTGCTTTCAATAAGGTTCAAAGTCAAAGTTCAGCTATTGGCAAGATCTACTATCCTTGGATCAAAACAGCTAGCTATAGGATTAGAAAAGATCAATCTGTCTTGCAAGAGTTTGAGGTTAGTCATCGCAAATACAAGGCGACAGCTGATTCTGCTTTTGAAGCATCTTTTAAGTCTGAAGCTGGTCAAGGGTACCTTAAAAAGTACTTTCATATTTGGAGGGGGGCTGAAATTCTTGATGTAAGTAATTCAGAGCAAAAAGTGGAAGACCCGGACTTAGATAGTAGCGCCCGATATCATTTTGTTTATTTGGCACCGCAGATCCAAGATAAGCATAGGAGTTTGAAGGCTTCTGGACTCATACGAATCATTATGGATGCCGTACAGCCCCGATCCAGGGCGGAAGCTTATCAAGTTTGGTTGAAAAGCTGGCTGAAGACAAAAGAAGAATCCTGTGTATTGGATTTCCGTCAAGGGGATACCTTGGTGGGAAGGATTATCTATACGCCAGAATCTATACGCTTTTTCAATGAAACCCAGGTAGCTGACCAGGATATGGACGATGATGCTTATGTGAGGTACCTGGCCATCCCTACTCGACTTAATATCAACATTGAACATGGCTCTCATCCAAGTGTAGCACCAGATAAACTCAATTACCGTAGCACAGGGGAATTGATCAATCGCTTTTGCCAAGGCAAAAGTATGGACAAACTGGAAGCCATGCCTGTAGCGGATTGTTACGAGTTGTTCGAAGGCTTGATATCTCGCATTTGTATTTTCGATCGGCGGATTTACAATCGATTGTACACAGGAGATCAAGGTGTTATCGCAAATGATAACAAGGAGGTGGCAGATAAATTGGCATTGCAACGTGCTCGGCTGGATTTATATCGAGAGGAACTTCATCTCGATTTTCAAAATGAGGTACACGACAGTTTCGATGCCATTCGGAATAAAGGGTTTATGCATTACCATTTTGTGGTATTGCACCTCAGTTTTATAGAAGGTATGCAAAAACTGAACGGTAAACCGGGAGAGACTTATCGGGAGGATGGAATTGTTGAGTTTATAGATGATCATATATTAAAAGGTGAGACTGCCGAAAATGTAGCTGATAATTTCATCTTAATCATTACAACGGGGCGAGGACGTATGGCTTGGTGGGAAAAGATTAGGGAAAATGAGGCTTATGCCAATTTCACCACTTTTCGGCCGATCGAATCTATTTTGGGTGCCGTTGAAGATGCTTTACAAAAGCCGGATGATATTGACTTGAAATACAATTTAGTTAAACTATTTTTTGGTTCATAATGGAGGGAGAAAGAAAGATAATAATCGTCAATTGGAAATGGAAGATTTTCCAAGATAGACATATCAATGCCGATGCGCTTAGCAAAGAAGAATTCCACGAATTTAGTGTTGATATAGACAAGGGGAAAGGCATCTTCTTCGATGAATATGCTGTTGAGCCCAGTTACTTGTGTCCTGATGCGCTCCTAGTGGCTACCTCGATCTACAATGAAGGCCCACAAACGAAGACCTTACTCTACGCCTTAATCGACAAGTACACCAAGGATGGCAACCAAGTGATGATCTTTCTCCATCGATCCAATTTCTTTGAAGATCCGGATCTGCAGGAGTTGATGGATCGTTACAAAAGCCGGATAGCTAAATGTTTCCTTTTTGCCTTTGGTCGAGACTATATCTATTATTCAACTCAACGATCTGGTTTTCTGAATGATACAGGTGGGTTCTTTAGAGGAAGAGATCTGATCTCAAAAGAGAAAGTGCTTACCTTCGATCCGGTTAAGCAGCAGGTGATGCAGCCGTTCTTTGATCGGGTGTGGCAGTATTATCAGACGGAATTTGAGATTAAGATCCTTAATCTCAAAGAAAGTGTTTTTGATTGTTTCTTGCCTTTGATGTTACCAGATAGCCCTATGCAATTCTCTAGGCATCAACTGTTTGAAGCTTTAAAAGACAAAGAGGGTGAGGGCTTATTGTTTAGGATCAAAAGTTTTCTAGGTAAGTATGACCTATTGGATCAAATTAAGGATTTTGAGAAGAAGTATGCATTAGAGGAAGAATTGCGTGTGATTTCTAAGCTCGAGAAGGAGCATCGGGAATCCTATGTATTTGATGATTGTATTTTAAACCTGGAGCATGAAGAGCAAAATGGTAAGCATTTAGTAAAAGAGGTATATGATCAGACAAAGGAACAGTTGGATAGACTATTGTTCAAGACTGCTAAGAAAAACTTTAAGAAGCAGGACTTGCATCAGCTCTCTGCTTCTATGGAGGAATTAATTAAAGTTGTTCCTGGAGAGATTGATTAAGAAACGCTAAATACCGGGAAGCCCACCCACTGCGTGTCTACTACAGGAATACGAATAATTATATTATTGTCGAAAAACCGCTTTAAGTCAACTACTTTTTCTAGTGAGTCTTCTACTGGACAGCTTCTTACTAGTTGAAGTTCAATTGATTTAATCACCATATCTAGAAATACTACGGAAAGATGGACGTTCAGATACAATACATAGCAACCAAAACGGAGATCTTATCAACTTTAGAGACCTATTGTCGAAAAGCTGGAGTGTCTTTCACTGCCTATAATACTGCTAAGACCGAGCCAGGGGATTATTTAATGCTCTTGGAACCACTTAGTATTCACAATCAGAAATATGCACTCTCGAAAATTTGGAAACGCTGGCTGTACCAAAAATCGCCTGCAACACGCTTAATTGTTGCAGGTTATGCTGAGAGTCAGCACCCGAATTACTTGAATCTACTAGACCTCCCCAAAGACTTAATATCTTGGCTAGGTTCCATTTATACCGTAGCGGCTTTTCCCATGCAATATGTAGGAGCAAAGCGGAATACCGATGGGTCAACGACAGATCAGTATGCAGATCCATGGGAGCGGATGTTACCAATCCGAGGGATTGATGCCGCCAAGCAGTTGCTCAAATTTATGGATGGTCATGATCCACATTATAGCATCAATGAACATCTCGCTCGAATCCGAAAAAGCATCATGGATTTAAAGTCAAAATTGGAAGAAGGTGACTTTGACAAGGAAGGGGAATCAGAAATAAAAGAGCTCCAGCAAGAATGGAGTTATTTTTATTTTCGGTGGGCTTATTATAAACCTTTGTTTGACTATCTGCCCTTTAGTCAAATGGCGGCTACCTTTAGCGATAAATTAAGAGAGGAGGGGGACTTGGAGCGCTTTTTCAAGAAAGAATTAAAAGGACTCAATTCCATTGCAAGGTTTGAGGAAGTAGGTCAAGTATTCGGAGACCTAATTAAAGTCGTCAACAATACGGTTGGGCGTCATGTCTATCCTGAACACTATTGGTAATACAAGCTTTGATGTCTAAGGAAATTAAAAACATATTAATTCTTGATGATAAACCATACTGGTATGAGCGGTTTCGGCTTTATACCAAAGGAACTTTCGTTATAGAAAGCAAGCCCTATTTTGATGAAAAGCTACTCAACAATGGCGCAACCTATGACCTGCTAATGTTGGATCTGGATTTTGGCATGTTGGGAAGGGAAGGGTTTCAGCGAGGACTGGAGGAACACCTACCAAAGGCTGCGAACTTGTTGAATGGAAAAACACCGATAATTGTTTGCACTGGAGATACTCGGCGAGATACCCCGAGAATAGCGATGGAGAAAGGGGCCAAAATGGTTTTTCTCAAGAGTGAATATGACCTTAAGAAATGGAAGACGCAGATTTTACAAGTAATAGATGACTTCCAATCAAATGGGGTAAATGGTCACCAGACCTCAGCCCACGAGGAGGTTACTGACGGGTTTATATCAGTTTCTCCTGAAATCAGTGCCATTAAGCGGCGATTGCGAAAACTTGCGACTTACACCAATAAATCTGTATTGCTCCAAGGAGAAACGGGGGTCGGGAAAGAAGTGGCTGCTAGGTATATACATCAAGCAAAGGACAACCCCGATTTGCCTTTTGTGCCGGTTCATTTGGCTGGCAAAACCGAATCCATTATTGAAGCCGAACTCTTTGGTCATGTGAAAGGAGCATTTAGTGGGGCTATATCGGACCGGAAAGGGCTCTTTGAAGCTGCCGGAATGGGAACTTTATTTTTGGATGAAATAGGAGAGATCAACGAAGAACTTCAAGCCAAGCTGCTGCGCGTCTTGCAAGAGCGGGAATTCCGAAGAGTCGGTGACAACAAGCTTATCAAACTAAAAGCACAAATAGTATTTGCTACTAATGTCAATTTGCCTGAAGCTGTAGAGGCAAGGCTGTTCCGCTTGGATCTCTTCCAAAGAATCAATCAAATGCCCATCCACATCCCCCCCTTACGGGAACGCCTCGATGATATAGAACCTCTACTAGATTACTTTTTAACTCAAGAAAAGGGCTCCCCTTTTTTTGGGCAAAAATGCCGAGATTGTTTTTCGGAGAAGGCTTTAGACATACTAAAATTATACGATTGGCCTGGCAATGTACGAGAATTAAAGCATCTGCTCGGGCAAGTACTGTTTGAAGCTGATATGGAAGAAAAGAAGATCATTGATATGGACCTTTTGCCGGATCGGTTCAGGCAACCCATCTTGATTAATCCATTGCAGCGGAATGAAAGTGGAACGGTTGAGGCCAAGCCTAATAATGACTTGGTTAACTGGTCTATGGAGAAACATACTGCCTATACCGAATTAGTAGAGATCGAGAAAGCTTTAATTGATTCTAGTGGCAGAAAGGACGACGCGGCAAAATCATTGGGCCTCAAGAATGATCAATCGATTCGCTATAAGGTCAAGAAAAAATACTATGCTAAATATCCGGAACTCTTTAGCTACTTCCCAACGATTAGGCGAATCTATAAATTGGCTCAAACGGAGCCCGATCAAGAAGACGAGCCTTAGGTTGAAATTAAACAGCCCTCTGCAAGAGCTTTTCCAAATACTCTCACCAGAGCCCCAACCATCTTAGAAAGATTCGTCCCATTGGTAGTTTCCAGAGCGAGACTTTTTTCTTATTCTTCTTTTTCGGACGCCTGCGTACGATGATGAGTTGAATTTTGATAGATTTAAGGTCGTATTCTTGATCAATGCTTTGTAGTTCCACTTGTTCTTGAACATTCTCATCATCCGACGAATAGTTTTTTAGCTGTTTCATGCTTTTATTTTTTTGATTATTGAATCAAGGTTTCATCATCAATAGTCAATCAGGTGTCAGAAGTTGTAAGGTGTTGATTAATAGGTTTTAGATAGGTAAATGTTTGGCGATGGAAACTTGATGTTCGGATTTTTTACTTTTCTCCAGGATTAATTTCGGAATAGAAAGGCGCATAAGTGGTTGGCAGAATTACGAAGAGCCCCTACCCATAAATGCACGATACCCGCCTTCCCTTATCATACTAACGCTTTCTTGTGCATCGGAAACTAAAACAGCGCACAAAACTGACGGCCTGCACGCTGCTTATCCTAAAAGGATGTCAAAACAAAAACTGTATTGATCAGTAAGTTAGAAGCCTACTAGGGGTAGGTCAAGATCACTAAGTGTTTGACTTTCCTAAGGTCTCGCACCCATACCTTTTGCCTTGGCCAAGCTTCTTTAGCCGACTGCTCATCCTTAAATGGCCCCAACAATAATTTATAGGGGTATTCAGGGTCTCGTTGATCAAAACCGATGTAGAAAGTCTTGTTGAATTTGGCTTCAAGTGTAGCTTTGGCCTGGAGCATGCGAGACTCAGATACTCCTGCGGCCAATTGTATGTAGAAATTCCTGGGCTCAAAGGCTAAGTGGACTTCATTCTCAATATCCGGATCATAGAGGGCTCCGTTGGGAGGTAGCGTATCAGCCGGAATGGGTTTTACGTTGTAGCGCTTTTGCCGGTTGGGTCTGTACTCGTCCTCATAGTCTTGGACTTCGGGAGGCAGCGTGTCCGGGGGATGATAGACTTTTGCTTGATTCGGATTTATCACTGAATCCTTTTCCCCTTCAGCCTGGCTATGGTTACTTTGAACGGCTTGTTCTTGCGGATTTACTAGATAGGTGAAGAAAAAAATCAAGCTTAAGCCTCCAATAAACCCGCTAGCACTTCTCAAGTAGCTGCGGGGCCTTTCTTTACGCTTTCCCCCTCCGTTCAAAACCAATAAGATGATGATTATGGCGATTCCAATAAGGGTGACCGCGTCTGAGTCTAGTTGAAAAATATTCATGCTGTTTTGATTTGGTGCAAAAATTGTATGGCAAGTACGCTATATCACTGAAAAAGAGGCAGCGAATTCAGGCCTTGCTAAAGGCAGGGAAGGGTACTAAGCCACTTCAAAAAGGAATAAAATGGCCACCTCCTGTGAGGTGACCCCTATGTATGATCTAAATGGAAAAACGACGTACAAGTGTTTCTGGAGCCAGATAGTAAGGCACTTCATCCTCCTCTTCTTTCTCTTCTGCTAAATAGCCTTCTTTTTGTAGAAGCCTTTGTGCCCAGCTCGTCATATGCTGAACAATGGTTTTTATGTTAGGTGTATCTCGTCTAAGAACGGAATATATCTGTCTCCGAAAGTGGTAGATCCCTAGGGAAATTGGACCTTCTGAAGTTTTCTTAGCATGCTGAAAAGGTGCATCACAGGAAGAAAAGCTGATTAAATTTTTCATAACATATTTTTAGATGAATAACCTTGTCGCGTGAATACAAGCATTATTAATCTAATGGCATGCCAAGATGATTGTCGATTGATAATCAATTAATTAGAAGAGGTGGGTGTACTTAGGTTAGCAGGATGAATTTCGGATTTTAAAGATCAGGCAGTAATTTTTTCGGGAAGTTTACGGATGGTGGTTTAGCTTGAAGTGAACACTGCTTTTATGAAGAGGATGTCCAAATGGGGTGCTCAGTCGCTGCTCCTACTCCTCCCTTCCCTTCTTCTTCCGAAACAACAACTGATCCCAAAACTCCCGTCGATTATCCTGACGCTCTAGGCGTTTCTCTAGTCTTTCATTGAGTTTGCGGAGTCGATCGGCATAATCGGAGATGGTTTCGAAGTTGCGGCGCGGGCGGCGGTTGATCAGGTATTGGATGTTTTCCATGGGAATATCGCTTAGCACGCGGAAGAGGTAGAGCTGTTCGTAGTAATTGGTTTCCCAGGACTCGTCGCTGAGGATGGTGGGCATCTCATCTAGGTAGGGCGGGCACTGCATCATGGCGCTCAGGGAATCAGCCATGGGGGTGAATTTAGTGCGGCGGTAGTTTTTATAGCTTTTGTCCTTGTAAACGCGCTTCATGAATTCGCCCCAGATGGGTAAAGCTGTATTGGAACCTTGCCCCACTCCCATCGTGCGGAAGTGGACGCGAGGGCTTTCTGCGCCTACCCAGGCACCTGCCACGAGTTTTGGGGTGAAGCCCATGAACCAGCCATCGGAGTGATTTTGGGTGGTTCCTGTTTTGCCGGCTACAGCACCGTAGATGCCGTAGCGATAGTGTACACGCTTAGCGGTCCCGCTATCGATCACTGACTCCATCATCTTGATCATCACATCAGCATGCTCTTCGGGGAGTACGCGGCGGAAGTTTTTAGGGTTTGGTCGTTCAAATTCGGCAATGACATAGCCATCACTGGTTTCAATACGATCCAAATAGTGGATATTGGGGCGAACACCACGATTGGCAAAAGTGCTATACACCGTAACCATTTCTTCTAAAGAAGCATCTACTGCACCGAGGGAAATGGCGGGCCCTTCTGGAATATTGGCGTTGATGCCCATATCTCTGGCTAGCAAGCGAGTGGAATCTAAGCCACCACGGCGCATCACCTCTACGGTTACGGTATTGACGGAGTGACTGAGGGCGCCTTCCATGGAGTAAACGCCTTCGTAATTGCCGTCGGCATTGCGAGGTTGCCAGTCATTGTAATCGGTGTACACGACTTGGCGATTGTAGGTATACTCACAGGGCAGCATGCCGTTTTGGAGGGCTTGGGCATAGACGATGGGTTTGAAAATTGAGCCTACTTGCCGACGTGAACGCACATGATCATACTGGAAATACTTATGATTGATTCCACCTACCCAGGCTCTGATTAGGCCAGTATTGGGTTCCATGGCTAAGAACCCGGTGTTGAGGATTGTTAAATAATACTTCAGTGAGTCTAATGGACTCATTTCCTTTACCACATCTCCTTCTTCCCAACTGAATATTTGCATGCTCATTGGCCGGTCAAATATGGCGTCGATATCTTCCTCCGTTTTGCCTTGAGCAACCAATTGTTTATATCGTCTAGAGTTTTTCTTGGCTTGTTCTAGGACCTTCTTGCCGCCCCAAGGTGTACCTCGTTTTTCCCAGTTTTTATAGAAAGCTTTTTGCAATACAGGCATGTGCGCATTCACGGCTTCTTCGGCGTACTGCTGGAGGGTGGCATCTATGCTGGTATAAATCTTTAAGCCATCAGTAAAGACGTCGTATGGAGAGCCATCAGGCTTGGGATAATCTTTTAGGATGCGGTTTACTTCTACCCGGACTTGATCGCGGAAATAGGTGGCTAGGCCTGCATTGCTTCCCTCACGAAAGTACTGTAAAGCCAAAGGCATGGCTTTGAGGGAATCAAAAAGGACAGGGTCTAAATATTCGTATTTAACCATCTGCCCCATGACTACATTTCTTCGTTGTGTGGCGAGTTCAGGGTTACGTACTGGGTTATATAAGGTAGTTCCTTTCAACATCCCAACTAGTACTGCTGCTTCTTCAACGCCTAATTGATCAGGAGACTTCTTAAAGAACCGTTGTGCCGCCACTTTGATCCCAAAAATGTTTTCGCTGAAAGGGACAGTATTTAGGTACAACCTTAGCAGATCTTCCTTGGTGTAGATGTTTTCCAATCGACGAGCAATAAACATCTCTCGAATCTTATTGACAGGAGTAGACAGCATCTTATAAGAGCGCCTAGGGTAGATATTTTTAGCCAATTGCTGACTCAAAGTACTGCCTCCGCCAGAGGATTCATTAAAAAGTAGGACTGACTTAAATAAAACACGCATCCAAGCTCTCATATCAATTCCTGCATGCTCAAAAAAGCGGGCATCCTCCGTGGCTACCAAGGCATTGATGACATTGGGCGAGATCTCTTCAAAGTCGGCATTTATCCGGTTTTCCTTGAAGAATTTACCCAAAAGGACATCCCCTTCTCCATAAATCTCGGAAGCGGTGTTGTTTTGTATGTTTCGTAATTCTGCGTAATCGGGAAGTGGGCCTAGGTAGCCCCAATAGATGGAAAGAATTAATCCGAAGACAAATAAAAGACCTGTAAGCCCCAGGCCCAACCCAATCTTGAAGGTCAAGGCCCATTTGGGGTGATTTATACGAAAGGCTCGCCACCTTATAGATAGTGGCTTCAATCCTTTTTTTACACGTTCAGAGGCTTGCTGTAGCCAAGGTTTAGCTTCCGGCGCTGACATATCTGCACTTTATTCTGAGACACAAAGATAGCAGCTTGCTTCTTTGATCACCCAGTGAGTGTACCATAAAGTTATCCCAAATCCTATTAACGATAGGCCTGGTATAGATATTTTAACCTTTGTTTAAAAGGATTGCGTCTGATTTCTAAAAACAGCTATCGGCTAATCAGCCTCGAAGGGGAGTGTTTTCTTGTAGACCCGCTCTAAGGAGATTTCTAGATTCAAGGAGTATAGTGGTATATGTTGATCCATGCTATGACCAGAAGTAATTCGCCAAAGATCTCCTTGCTCTTTGAAAAATGATTGAAAACCGATAGACTCGGAATCGATTAAGACATACTCCTTGAGACTTGGAATTTCTCGATAAAGATCAAATTTACGGTCTTTGTCGAAGCCTCGGGTGCTCTTGGAAAGGATTTCAATGATAAGCACTGGGTTCAGCAACCTAGTTTGGCTTTCATCTAATTGTAATGAATCACAGCCCACCATCACATCTGGATAAAAGTAAGAATGACCACTAATCGCTACAGCCTGGTCGCTGGTGAAAACAGTACAGTTTTTATCCAGTAGCTTGTTGTTAAGAACAGCATTTAGGTTGCTTGATATAATGTTATGATTAGCTTTAGCCCCAGCCATTGCATAGACTTGGCCTCGATAATACTCCAGCTTGTATTCGGCCTCTTCTACTAAGCTAAAGTACTCTTCAACTGTATAAAGTTTTTTATCAATAGTTTCCATGAAACAGCGCTTTTAATACTTAATCGTATCAGCCACAAAAAGGTAACCGACAGTGTCTTAATCTTTGTGTGTCCTCGCCTTTTTCTTTCATGATTCTTTCTCGATGTTGCTTTCCCCAATTGGTCAATTCGATGATTAAGGGTACAAGCGTGTATCCATAATCGGTAAGCTGGTAAGTTACTTTTATGGGTATTGTATCGTACACTTTTCTTATCACTAATTCATTTATCTCTAAGTCCTTCAACTCTTTGGATAGCATTCTGGGCGTAATTCTGGGTAATCCCTTCTCTAATTCTGAATACCTAAATTCTCCATTGCAAAGCAAAGCGATTATCTGCATTTTCCATCTCCCGGATACTATATCCAAAGTATCCTGAATAGCTTGTAAGTCCTTCTGATAATGCTGAATGATTTCCAAAGGAGGTTTGTCTATTCTGTAGCGTTTAAATTCTTCAATCTTAACTTGTAAAGCTTATTCCATCTGTACTCGTTTCTACAAATATAAACGATGCCTTGGTATAGTACTATACATTGTATAGTGGTTTTTCATAGATTTGAGTCATTACTTATCTGTAGTTTGTTGAATGCATCTTCCTTAAACACTGGTAAATGAAAAACCATAGACGCTTATTGGTAGCCCTAGTTTTTAATCTGTTGATTATCAACGGATGTAAAACAGGAAGTGAACCACCAGAACCAGAAAGATTTGCTGCTTTTCAGGACGTTCCCGAATGGTCAAAGAATGTAGTATGGTATCAAATTTTCGTTGAACGCTTCCGCAATGGCGACCCAACAAATGACCCAACTGCCGAAGATATTGTTGGCAATTTTTCAACCTACATACCTGAGAATTGGTCAATCACGCCATGGGGGCAGGATTGGTATAAACCTGATGTTTGGTTTAGCGAATTGCATGGCAAAGAAATGTTAGCTGGTTACCCCATTGAAGAATTTGGGCATAAAGCACAATTGCGGCGATATGGAGGTGATTTGCAAGGCGTTTTGGATAAAATGGATTACCTGGAAGAATTGGGGATTTCGGCAGTTTACTTCAACCCTCTAAATGATGCCCCATCTTTACATAAATACGATCCCAGGCATTGGCGGCATATCGACCGAAATTTTGGACCTAACCCAAAAGAAGATGCGAATATCATGGCTGCTGAAATACCCAGTGACCCCACAACTTGGAAATTCACAAATGCTGATCAAATATTTCTGAAAGTTATTGAAGAATTTCATAAGCGAGGGATTAAGGTCATTTTGGATTATTCCTGGAATCATACGGGTAAGAATTTTTGGGCTCTAAAAGATATTGCCGAAAAAGGGGAGCGGTCGGATTTTATAGACTGGTATGATATCCAATCATTCGATGACCCGAGCACCCCAGAAAATGAATTTGAGTATAAAGCATGGTCAGGTGTGCCTAGTTTACCGGAAATAAAGGAAGATGTAGAAGCTGATCATTCTGTAGTAAAAGCTTATGAAGGCGACTTGTACAGTGAAACGGCACGTCAGCATATTTTTAATGTAAGTAAGCGATGGCTTGATCCAAATGGTGATGGAAAACCCGATGATGGAGTGGATGGTTTTCGGTTGGATGTCGCTGGTGAAATTGGCTTAGGATTTTGGCGAGCCTATCGGAAAGTTGTCCGAGAAGTTAACCCGGATGCGTATTTGTTGGGAGAAATATGGTGGGAAAAATGGCCGGACCAATTACTCAATCCAAAGCCCTACTTAGAAGGAGATGTTTTTGATGCGGTGATGAATTATCGTTGGTATCGAGCCACGCGACATTTTTTCAACGAATCACCAAATAAAATTCCCGTTTCTGAATGGGTGGATAGCTTACAATCGTTTACATCAGATTTGCGAAAGCAAAACACTTACGCCATGATGAATTTAACGGCAAGCCATGATGTTCCTCGATTTGCAACTTCGATTTTTAATAAAAACAAATACAAAGTCGGCACAAACCCTTATGAAGGTAACGACTACAAGATACACAAACCAGATGCTGCGACTTATGAAATAATGAAATTGATGTTAGTTCAGCAATTTACTTATATCGGTTCGCCACACATTTGGGCCGGGGATGAAATGGGCATGTGGGGAGGTGATGATCCAAATTGTCGGAAGCCACTTATTTGGAAGGATCTGGAATTTGAACCAGAAACCCATCATCAAATGGATGGTTTTACAAGGCCAAGAGATGAAGTCGAATTCAATGAGCAGTTATTCGCGTTTTATAAAAAACTGATAGAAATCCGTAAGAAAAACCCTGTTTTGGCCCTGGGGGATATCGAATATTTGATCATTGATGATCAACGTGAGCTTTTGGCCTACAGTCGATTTGATGAAAATGAAGAAATAATTGTGGTATTTAACACCAATAAAGAAACCCAGGAGGTGACTATTCCCGTGAAAATCGAAAAAATGTACAGCGACATCTTGAGTCAAACGACAATTAAGCAAACTGATCAAGGGATTTCAATCGTAATGAAACCTAATAGTGTAGTCGTCTTAAAATAAACCAGTAACACAAGCTCAGCCCCGTTGAAGATAGGCACTATACCCTGGTATAGTACTATATAATGTATAGTCTGTGTTTCATAGCTTTGCTTCGTCAAACAACTTCCAGGACAAAGCATGTAAGGATGGATAAAACAGTTCTTGTATTTGGGGCAAACGGCAAAGTGGGTAGCCATTTCGTAAAGCAGGCATTGGTTGCGGGGTATAAAATCAGAGCTTTTGTAAGAAGTCCTGAAAAATATGGTCTTTCGAAGAACCCCAATGTTGAAGTAATCAAAGGAGATGCAACTAAATTCGAAGATGTCAAAAAGGTTATTCCTGGAGCTGACATCATTGTAAGTTGTCTGGGCAACCCGAGCAAGAAAATCTTTATTATGGAAGAAGCCTATGATAACATTATATCAGCCGCATCTGAAGAAGTTAATCCACCTCGTTGCTTGATGATTTCAAGTATTGGAATCGGAGGCTCTTCCTGATTTGTAAAATTTCTCCTTCAACAAATTGGAGGGTAAGAGGGCTTCAATGTTTTTGAAAAAGCAGAAAAAAGAGTTCTTGAAGAGCAAAAGGTTCCTTTCGTCGTTGTCAGGCCTGCCGGCCTAACGGACAAAAAAGGGAAAGGAAAATATAGAATTATTAATAGCCCTACTGTTTTCTTTCCAAAGTTTATCTCTCGTGCTGACGTAGCTAAGCTTTTTGTAGATTGTCTTAGCGACACCTCCTTTGATGGCAGCGCAGTAATGATAGAAGGGGCTTGATTTTAGCTATTCTATTATTTGCTGTGCCACAACCTCTGATCACCTACCCATATGTACCAACAATACCGAGATATCCGCAGGGGAAACGCCACTGATTCTACTGGCTTGACCAATCGTGCGAGGCTTGATTTGAGATAACTTTTCTCGTGCTTCAGCCGATAGAGAAACCAATTGTTGGTAGTCAAAACTTTCTATGAGCCTGACGGATTCCAAGCGATTCATTTTGGCTACCATTTCCTCCTCTTTTCGGATATAGCCCTCGTACTTCATATTGATCTCCGCTAGATCCACATATTCTTGATCTATTGGTGTCAGGTATTCATTGATGGCCGGGACCGCTTGACGTAGTTCTGCTAAATTGATTTGAGGCCGAAGCAACACCCCGTGCATTTTCACTTTTTGCTTCAAAGGAGCTGTACCTTTCTCTTGCAGAAAGCCATTAACTTGATCTGGAGCAATACTTGTTTCTTCGAAGTATTTCTGGATTGCTTTAGCCGCATCTCGCTTTTCTTCTACACGAGTCATGCGTTCTTCTAAGCCGGTCATACCCAATTTGTGAGCTAATGGCGTAAGGCGAAGATCAGCATTATCTTGGCGCAATAGGATACGATATTCTGCCCTAGATGTAAACATGCGATAAGGCTCTTTCGTGCCTTTATTCACGAGGTCATCGATCAATACACCGATGTAGGCCTCTGAACGTTTGAGTACAAATGGCTCTTCCTCGTTGGTAGCCAGGTGGGCATTGATACCTGCCATCATGCCTTGGCAAGCCGCCTCTTCGTAACCCGTTGTACCATTGATTTGCCCAGCAAAGAATAAGTTTTTCACCAGACGAGTCTCGAGGTTGACTCTCAGTTGTGTGGGGGGGAAAAAATCATATTCTATGGCATAGCCTGGGCGGAACATTTTCATGTTTTCAAAACCCACGACTTGACGCAGTGCTTTATACTGAACCTCCTCTGGAAGAGAGGAGGAAAAACCATTTACATAAATCTCACAAGTATTCCAGCCTTCCGGCTCCACAAAGAGCTGATGGCGGTCTCGATCTGAGAATCGATCTATCTTATCTTCAATGGAAGGACAATAACGAGGGCCTAGCCCTCTAATGCGGCCATTGAAGAGGGGAGAGCGTTCAAAGCCCTCTTTCAGGGTTTCGTGAACTTCCTTGCTAGTATAGGTGATGTGGCAGGGAATCTGTTTGCTTAATTTCGGGGTATCCGTGTAGGAGAACTTGCTCGGGTTTTCATCTCCTGGTTGGGTTTCCATGCGGTCCCAATCAAGCGTACGACCATCCACCCGAGGAGGAGTACCCGTCTTCATTCGCCCGGATTCAAATCCAAGCTCCAACAGCTGTTCGGTGATACCGGTTGCAGCTCTTTCCCCTGCACGCCCTCCACCAAAGTTTTTATCCCCAATGTGGATCAAGCCATTAAGGAATGTTCCGTTGGTCAAGACCACGGATTTGCTCTCAATCTCTAAACCGATACCTGTTCGAACTCCACAGACACGGCCATCTTTTACCACAAGACCATTCACCATTTCCTGCCAGAAATCGACATTAGGATGAGCTTCTAACATTTCACGCCATTTACCTGCAAATAGCATTCGATCACTTTGGGCTCGTGGACTCCACATGGCTGGCCCTTTGGACTTATTCAACATCCGGAACTGCACCATGGTATGATCCGTGACAATCCCTGAATATCCTCCCAAGGCATCAATTTCTCGCACGATCTGACCCTTTGCAACCCCACCCATGGCTGGATTACAAGACATCTGGGCAATCGTATTCATATTCATCGTTGCCAGTAATACCTTCGAGCCCATGTTGGCAGCAGCTACAGCCGCTTCACAACCCGCATGGCCACCACCTACCACAATCACATCATATGTTGGAAACATCTCGTTGTCTATTTAGTATCCTGTATATCAATGACAAAAGACTCTAAAAAGTTCGCTTTGCGTACTATCAGACCTCAGTAGTAAGAGATCAGACCGCTTTGCTGAGAGAAGCTTGCTTTATACTTCAAGTTCTATGGCGATCCTAGCAGTCTGTCTTCTCGCTTCTGCTTTCTAAATGTCTGGTAAAGCCTTCTCGCTTCTGCAAAAGTGGTGCAAAGATAAGGACTTCTACAGTATCCTGTATTTATTAGCTATGCTAAGTTGTGACAGTCTGATTAGTAGGAGGGTATGGTCTTATGATAGAATGTTAAATAGGAGAGGAGAGTGAGGGGAATACCTTGTCTCCCTCATCCTTTTTGTGTAATTTCTTGTTTGCAAAATATCTTCTCTGACTATTTTTGTGGTCAGCTTAAAGCGAAAATCATCAGCGATTGATAATGAGCGTTGATTTAGTTTTCAGCTGACTCAAAGCACAAAAATTGTCGGGGAACCCAAAAATGTTGAGTTTGCGTGACGAATGCCACTTTAAGGCGTCTCATTGTAAACTTTTATTGTAGAACCAAATTTCATCCTATGCGCTTCTTTGCACTTTGTCTTTGTTTCGTTGTATTCGGCAACCAGCTGCTCAGCCAAGAGACAATTACTCCATTGGTACCACCCAATGAGCTTGAGACTAGCCTCAAGAATATTGAAGGCCATTTGTCTACTGTTTCTTTGGAGAAAGTTGAATATGAACAGGATCTACGTTTTGATGGAGAAGAACCTTACTTGGTGACCTTGGAAGTGAGAACCCGTAAAGGAAAAAAGGCAAGTAACGATTCCTATCGGTTTAATCTAGCTAATATTGATCAAGATCGAATTGAGTATTCAGAAAAGAAGACTCATTTCGAACTAAAACTTACTTGTGTTGATAAGCAAAAGTTTATCCAACCCTTCAAGGATGGAAAACAGGCCAACTACACGCACACCATGACGCTTTACGCTCGTTCTGCCGATGAAGCTAGAGCGCTACAGTCAACCTTTCGTACAGCGATTCCTCAGGCTCGATCTCAAGTAGTAGAAACTGTGAATCTAGCCGGTTTGGAAAACGGAATGGATTGGTTAAGTGAACAGATAGATGATATTAAAGTGGGTAAGAATTTCTTTAGTCAATCCTTTGAGCGTAGCGTAGATATTAGCACTCAGGTTCAGTTGTTGCTTGATGATGAAATAACAATTATCAATTTGATTGATCTTAACCCTAATAGCATTGCCATAGATGTACAAGGCAAGAGGTTAATGGTAATAGGTCAAACGGATGATAAGGTTGATTTCATTACGCAACAGAAAAAGGGTTCGTTAAAGGGATATAGCAACAAATTTGCCTTGTTGGTGGAAACGGTAGAGGAAGGGAAATTGACGGTGGATGTACTTCAAAAGATGATCCCATGGTCAAGAGAAGAATTTAGGCAGTATGTTCCGGTTGTGAATGATAGGGCTGAAGGTTTGGCTTTGCTCAAAGAATATGTGGGAACTGCTTTGGAGGGAGGTAGCAATAAAGTGGGGCAAACTATTGAAGCTACTTGCATCACGTTACTGACTCAGATAAAGTCTGGCAAAAAAGAAACTGTGACGCATGAGACCAAGTTCAACCTGGATGATCTAGATAATAAAAACCTAGATGTTTCCATTTCTGGTAAGACTATCACGGTTGATCTGCAGACCAAAAATAAGCTCAATCTCTTCCAGTCTTTCGCCAATGAGCAATTCGATAAATACAGTAATAAGCACTCTATTTATGCCGCGGATGTGGAGAATGCTCGTTACTTACAGCAACTTATACCTAAGGTGATTACTACTTGTAAATCAGATATAGCTTTGAAAGGATCAGCAGCAGAATCTGCTTTTTTTGATTGGGTTCAGGAAAATACGGCAGACTTACAAACGCCTGTGGCCTCTTATCAACAACAACTGAGCCAGAGCAGCGAAAATAGTTGCGAGTGGACTTTAGAACAGACGGTTGCAAAGGCTAAGAAGATGGTGACCCATGAATACACCTTCAATTTGACAGACCTGGATCCTGAAAAGATCGACTTTGATGTTACAAGCAAGGAGTTAGCGGTTAAGGTGGCTGCAAACAAACGCAAAAAAGCGATCCAGCATGGACAGGACGATGGAAAGGGTAGTGCGGAAGTCAATAGTTTTCTGTTGTTCATGAATGACATTGAAAAGGCCCGTCAAATGAAGAAGAGCCTGAAAGCGGCCATTGCGGGTTGTGGCGGATAATTTGGAGCGATAATATGTTCTCCTCTCCCAGTAACGGGAGAGGAGAACAGCTCTATACGATACCGTGTTTTTTGAATGCCTCAAAAATACTCTTGGCAGTGCTGTCAATCCCTGCCATGGTGTGGGTGGCCAATCGATCACTAATCAGAATATGCTGTGCCGCTACTTCTTTTGGTGTGATTTGATGGTAAATGGGAAAAAACGGTCGATCATGATACAAGTCTCCATTGATTAAACTTTGAAGTTCGAGCATGGGAAAATGTTTGTCATCACCAAAAGTATGATGGCTGACAAGGGCTATGCCCGCTCTACTCCTATTTATGGCTCCATTGATCACTCCCATAATGCTATCTCCTGTCTGTAAATGAACTTTAGAGAACCAAACGCGAAGCCCCAAGGCGCTCAAGGCTTGATAAAGGGCGGTAGCTGTTTGCATATCTTCTTCGGCAAAGGATAAGAAAGCATGAAACCTCAAAGCGGGTGACTTTACGTTTTGATGGTTGAGGTGGCTTCCTGGTGTTTCTGGGGTGAGGTAGGTAGGTTGGGCCAAACTAGAGGAAGAAGGCAGGAGGACTATGCTGTCACTTGCGGAGTCTGTAGTTTCGGCAGTTGACTTTTTGATACGCTGCGTAATGGCATTTATTTTTTTGGTTAGCATTTGAAATTCTGTAGCAGTTCCGATCAATTGGGGGGGTAAATCAGTTTGTTTTATCCGTTTTAACTCTACCGTAGAATTGGGGACTTGTTTGAGTGTGATGGCATTGGATTGGAATTTCATTGTACTTTTGATCTTATTCCCTGAAAAAGAAAATCCTTCTTGAAATATATTATTGAGGAATGAGATTTCCTCCCATACTTGATTGTTCAAAAAGTAGAAATCAGAAGCAATCTTACAGGAAGTAAACGTAAGCTTGTTAAAGAATAGATTGTTGGCCAATTTGATGAAAGCAATATCCAATTTGGCTTGTTTCAAGTAGAATGAATCCTGGAAAGTAGAGCTGGATACCTCGAATATTCCATGGGCCTGCAATTGTGTCCCAACGAAAAAATCATTGAATTCAACATGATTCACCAGGAGCCCTGCACGGAGGCATGCGCCAGACAGGTTGACCTTCGCCAATTGTGATTGATACAATTGAAACCTACCCTTGAATTCACAATTACTAAAATTGAGTCGTGTTTGTGGAAGGCTAACTTGTTCTACAAGAAACGGCCCTTGAAATATAGTGTGTCGGAAGTCCACGTAGATCTCGCGAGAAAGCCTGATTCCCTCCAGCGAAATAGCAGCTGGTTGTGCATTCTGTTGATTGTCCCCAATTAGATAGCAGTCACGTAGATCAATGTATTGAGTAGGAAGAGGTGCCACATTTTTAAGTAACCCCTCATCCAATATCTCAAGAATTCTCCACAACTGCAGAAAACGTTGATAGCAATGATGTTTGGTTTTCCAGATTAAATCCCTACTGTGGAATAGGCATTTGCCGTCGGAGTCTATCGGAATCTCACTAGACCAACTCGCTGGCCAGGAAGCGTTTCTTGTATTGGTCATTGCGATCTTCTCTTCTAGTTCATCCCAATAGCTAAAGTAGGTACTGATCTTGCAGCGCTCTTTGTTTTTGGGTAGAGTAGGGCAATAAAAATTGTGTTCGCACATCTAGGACTGCGTTTTGAAAATTCATGTTTATGGTTCTGGTGGTTTAGTTTTAATAAAGTTGTTTAAAAGGCTTCAAAGAGGCCAGAGATTTTTTTTAAACAACTTCAATAGGTTGATAGCTATTTTTTAAAGGTCCAAGAAGTCAAAAGTGCTAACCTCTTTTACTTTAAAATAGCAATGGCTATAGTCTGCAAAATAATGCAGGATTTGTTTGGGTATTTCCACATGGGGGGACTTCCCCTGTAAAGGGACTCGTAAATTCTTCAATTCCGAAAAAGGCAAATCCGTTCGCAACAACAATTCTCTTCCCGCAATAGGGAATCCACCTGTTGATACTCCTGAAAAAACACCTATTAGGACTTTCGGGCTTTTGGCCACCCCCAAGAGGAAGGATAAGTGCAATACTTTCGCCTTATCCGCCGATTCAAGATAGCTACTGATGCTACTCCCAATCCATTTTACTTTCCCTTTATACATGCGATGTGGCCCCTTTAATTGTAAATAAGCCGTTTGATTTTCTTCCAAACTTATTTGTACCGGTGAAAGCAAAAGGTCAGGACGTCCCGAATTACATCGGACAATACTATACCAATTGCCTAGTATGGAAGAAGCACTTTGAGGGAGTTGCGGACTTTCATGTTGGATGAATTCATCCAGTGATTGAAAACCAACGTAGAAGGCTAGGGAATCCATACAAGCTTTATCTACAGAGATACTGGAGCGATCCGTTTTTTGGGCTTGTTGAATACTTAAATAGAGCGTATCATAGAGATAGCGATTGCCAATAGGACGGTAGGCAGCACTAGGGAGCTTATCATTAACTAAAGCTGGGAGTTCTATCATTCCAAACCTATCCCAGGTTTTATTTCCTTTTTTCACCGCTAACTTCAACAAAGTGTTGGCGATACCTAAGGCTATTTCCATGTAGCGATTATATGAGCGTTAGTTTTCAGGATTACTGTGGTAAACTCTGGATGTATCCAGAATCAGCTACCTATAATTTTGTCGATGTCATTCCTTCCATTCCTTTAGTTTATCGGACGAGTTGCGCAACAAACCCAATCAACTGCTACGGTTGGGAAGGAGATTTTATTCATCGCAAAATTGTCATTTATGAAATCTCTATTGATTGCCATCAAGGTAGTGGCACTATTATCCATTGGAAATCAGTCTACTACAGAAGCTAATACTCTATCGGCTGATAATTGTGTACTTGAAGAATTTACAACGGGATATATCGTCATGGAAGACGACATGATGATGCTCACCGGGTCAAATAATACCAGTGATACTATCGTGCAAATTGATGTCAAGAACAATCAGGGACAGACCGTATTTTCTTCTAACGGCTGTTCCTCGTATGAATGTCTTTCGGATCTCAGTAGTTTGAGCAAGGCCCTCTATGATGTTTATGTGATCACAGATACGGGCGGCATTTTCTCTGGATCGATTAGGCTGTAGGAATTCAAAAAATAGGAAGTAGGGGTGGGTTATCCATCACTACTTCTGATTTTCTGTAGCCATCGGTAATCAGGTATCGTATAATCGCTTTCCAGGATTTGTACCAATTCATCTTTAGCTAGGCGTTCAATCGTATGTAAGAAATTTAGGTTTTTTTCAACCCTTTTAGGAGGCAGTCTTCTCCCGGAACGTATGTAGGCTTTTATCCCATCTATCCTATTTAAAATGGCTTTTCGCTCACCCAGTTCATGGTAGCACTTTAGCAGCAGTTTGTCACAAGTTAGTTTATAATAGAGATCATGAAGATAGACGGGAGACTGTTGAAAGTTTGTGATCCCCTTGAAAGCTTCTTGAAGTAATTTTCTATCAAGATCTAAAGAAGCTTGTGCTAGCAGCAGGTAAGATTTATGCCTTTCCGCTAATTTAGATCCATATTGGTCAATGAATGACTGTGCAGCGTCGACCCCTTCCAGCAAATGCAATGAAAGAACAGCATTCTTAAGCCTGCCAACTCCGATCACTCCCCCTGGTAGTAGCCCTTCGATGGCTTCCAACTTTCGAATGAAATCAAGATAGTGCTTAACATAACTTAGGTCTCCGTCATTGAATTTTCGAATACAGAAATTCATTAAATACGAAATAAACTCCTGTAGGTATTCTTTTTTCAATCCCTGCTGAGGCTGGTTTACAAAGGTCTTTATCTTGAGAAACTCAGTTTCCTCAGCTTGATAGATCAGAAGAAATAGATGATAGTAGGCTTCTACTAAATCAGAGCGGATGTGTTCATAAAGATATCTTGCTTCGGATGCATAGTCGCGATCGGATTCTGCCTTTTTGAGTATTTTCTGTCGATTAACTTGTTCACAGAGGATGCGTAGTTTATTGCAGGCATAAAATTCATCGAGATTGGATTCCATCGCTTCCATTTTTTCATCTGCACGGCGGATATCCTTTTCTCTTAAAACTTCCTGTTGATATAACCAGAAAAGGAAGACCTTCTGATCAAAATTATTTTTGTCCTTCAATAATTTCTTAGAGCGATTTAGACTCAGATTGGCGAGTTTTGCAATTTTTCGTTCTTCGTAGAATTCCGTTTGGAGGAGTAGTTTGATTCCAGTATGCTGGTTCAATTGATGTAGAGAGACATACCTTTCCATCATTTGGAATAATCGAGTCTTCACTCTGTTTTGTTCAGCTGGAGGTTCCTGATTGAACAATCTGTCCCAAATAACCCTTTCTGGTTTTTTTAAGGTTTGAGCATTAAGACTTAGTAGTTCTTCAAGTGCTTTTCTATCCTTTGACATTAGTCGATTTAACGGCATTTCTGCAAAGACTTTTAAATCTCTTTTTTGAGACAATGTAAGCCCTTTGACTAGTGCAAGCAATTTGCTGTCACTCATACATATGGATTTTTTACTTAGCCTGTTGTTTTTTATCTATTTGTAAGTCAGTTTATTATGTCTTAATTGCAGTATTTATAGATGATTTAATGTATGGATTTTTATGTGAAAAAATTAATTGAGTGGTAAGCAATTTCTCTACATTTTAGAATGCCAACCCATATTTTGTGATGTTTCCAAATGATGGAAACTGAAGCGAACAAGCACATCTTTATCCTTTACTTCAAGTATTCATTTGAAGATTCTACAAGATATTCACGAGCTGTTCCTTCCTAATCTTTATGATATTTAAGAGACAAAAGATAAGCTCCGTAGTGCATCTGCACTATCGTAATTTCTAGAATTGGAAAAATTAGACTTGTGCTTTTCTAATTGGTGGGGTTCGCCTTCGGGCTTCCCCATTGTTTTCCTTCCTTTCCCAGAATTTCTCTGCATCAATAAGGCATTCACACATGGCAATTTTGCGCAAGAAGCAGAACAGTTAGCGGCACTATATCCTGGATTGGAGCAAACGGTATGCTCGAGCAGAAAAAGACTTTTTGAGGGATGAAATGTTTGATGCTAAAGTTCGATATTATGCGGAATATGCAGCGAAACATGGCCATGCAACTTATTTGTATATGTTCAAACGTGTACCTCCTAGTTCTACACAATCGGTGGGGCCTACCATGCAGCAGACTTCCCCTTTGTACATGGAACGACTACTCCTATTCTTCCGTTGACGCAGAAAGATCAAGTTCTATCAAGCCAGATGATCGAATATTGGACCGCCTTTGCAAAAACAGGTGATCCCAACAACTCATCTTGCCCCCAATGGGATACATTTGAACCGGAGGATCCCAAATGGCTGACTTTGGATAGTAACAAGATAGAAATGGATCGTGTAGATCGAGAGGAAAAATACCAGGCACTCATGGCTCGAGTCAATCGAATCGGCAGGTCAAGGCTATGAAAGCGCTGAGACTGACGGAGAAAACCGGACAACCAGCCCTATAATTTCTTTTCTGCAACTCTTGCTTAAATTTTTTTTGCTTGCTCAAAGGCTTGCAATCACTAGCTATTCGACTGCTTTTGATTGCAAAAAAAACTCATCGTCTTGCATCTACGATAGTTATCGTATATATTTGTCGTACGATAATTATCGTAGATCGATTTAAACCTAGGAATTATGAATAAGAAACCAACCGACGCTGAGCTGGAAGTACTTCGAGTACTTTGGGATCATGGCCCTTCTAGTGTTCGATTTGTAAATACGGAATTGAACAAAAACCGAGTAGTGGTATATACCACTACTTTGAAGATGATGCAGGTTATGTCCACAAAAGGCTTTTTGAAAAGAGACACTACTCAAAAGACGCATCTGTATGATGCCATACTCCAAGAAGATCATATTAGAGAGAACCTGGTAGACAAACTACTCAATACTGTCTTTGATGGTTCTCCACTAAAATTGGCCTTACATGCCTTAGGGCATCAGAAAACCAGCAAGCAGGATTTGGCACAAATCAAAGATTTAATTCAACAATTAGAAAAAGACAATCATGACAATTCTTGAATATTTGCTGTCTGATTCCCTGATTCAGGTAATTGGGCAAACCATGTTGCATTCGCTTTGGCAAGGTATATTGATTGCAGGAATATTAGTCATCTGTTGGCCCTTTTTGAAAGAGAGCACTGCGGCTAATCGCTATGCAATGTTCAGCCTTGCTCTTCTATCTTTATTCGGTTTGGTAATGACTACTTTTGCCTATCTATATGGAAAAGCTTCTGGCAGTGTCATGGATCTAGGTGCAGTGTTGGAATCAGGGATACTTCCGCTAACCGAAGGGCAGTCGTTGTATGAGGGAAGTCGGGCCGTTGGGAATGGCATGTTTTTTCCAATGCTCGTATTGGTCTGGATTGTAGGAATTAGTGTAATGAGTATCAAGCTGATTTTGGAATGGGTGTACCTTGAGCGCCTCAAAATTCATTCTATACCGCTTGATAAATCTTGGCAAGTGAAACTGGATCAGATAGCTGATCAATTGGGCTTGCAGAAAGGGATACAGTTGTTGCAAAGCAAATGGGTGAGTAGTCCTGTGACTATTGGAATGTTCCGCCCGATTGTGTTAATGCCTATCGGATTGGTCAATGGACTGAATACGGAGCAAGTGGCTTGTATTTTGGCGCATGAATTGGCACACATCAGACGGCATGACTTCTTGGTGAATATATTGCAGTCTGTTGTGGAAACCATTTTATTCTTCAACCCGATGGTTTGGTGGTTGTCCCGTCACATTAGAGCAGAACGCGAACTATGTTGTGACGATATAGCAGTAGGAGTAACGGGTGATAAACGGCAACTGGCTTATACCTTAGCTAAGCTAGAAGAGTGGCGGATGGAGGTACCTTCCTTGGCACTAGGGTTTAACTCAAACCCAAATAAAGCCATCGGACGTATCCGCCGATTGATTGGTCAGGAAGGCCATACAAAAGTAATCACCAAAGGATGGACAAGTATTGTATTGCTAACGGCCCTGATCACCTTATTTGCATTCCGTCCGGTAGATAATGTGACGGTCGCTGAAGAAGGCGTATTTTCTCACAGTGAGGACCCTATGATTACTTTTCATGAAGAGCTCAGACAAGCTCAAGAGTTAGAGTTATCTGCGAGGGCTGCCGAGGGGCTACTGGAAGAGCAATTAGCCGATGCTGAAAGCGCACTATTAGAGTTGCAACTGGAAAGAGAAAGACGTGCTCTGCTTGAAACTGTTACCAAAATGGATACTATTCCTCCTAAAGATAAGGAAGCGTTGAAGTTGAAAGAGCAAGCGCTATTACGAGAAATGGAGGAACTGGAGGTGAATATGAGGAATAGTCCGGAGCACAAAGAGATAGAAAAGTTGATGAAAGAGTATGATGTGATGCACCAGAAAATGGAAGAGCAATGGCACACCAAGCAATTACATATAGAAAAGCAGGCCCTTGAATTGGAGAAGGAGTATATGGAGCAGTTGCGAGAGAAAGAAAAGCTATTACATGCTTCACCTGAGATGAAGGAATTAGAAGAATTACATCGGGCTTATGAAAAAAAGGCAAAGGCTCTGGAAGAGGAAATGAGAGAGAAAGGAGATCTGAAGAAGGATGAAGCTTTGCAAAAGGAGTTCGAAATGCAAATGATCGACTTGCATAATGCCTTTCAAACGAAAGAACAAGAATTGCAAAGGAAGGTCCAAGGCCAAATGGAGGAAGTTCAAAAACTCCACCGACAATTTCAGGAAGAAGATGTAGTGAAAGAGCTAAAGCAGATACAGGAACAACAACAAAAAGAGTTCCAAAAGATCAATAATGAAATGGGACAGAAAGCTGATCTTAGAATGGCCGAATTGCAAGCTAAGCTCCAACTCAACTATCAGATAAAAATAGAAAAGCTTGCCAGGGAGCTACAACTAATACAACTAGAACTTGAAAAGCAACGGCGATACCGGGAAGAGTAAAACTTTGCCTTTCATCAAGCTTTCCAAGGTAGAGAACTTGGAAGGCTTGATGAATATGGCAGGAGGTAAATAATATTGACTGTCTCCCTGACAATGGGTGAAGAGCAAACTGTGCAGAGGTGTTCCCGTCAATTCTCACAACACAACACTAAGTTGAAGAAATCACCCGCTAAATAGGGCATGCCCTAGCCTAGTTCTATCTTACAATATTTTTCATCAGAAAGATGATGACTCTGCACATAAGAGCTTAGTTTCCCCTCTCTTTTTTTAACAATACGATTATCTTAAATAGGAATCAAACTTGTTTTCGGAAAACGCGTCAAGTAGGACTTGGAAGTAAATCAAATCCTTTGGAAAAAACCGATCTTTTTTGCGGCTCTTAACCATGTGACTGCAAAAGACAAAATGAATTCGAACTATGAAAATACTCATTCCAATAGCCACTCTGTTGGTTATACTGGCAACTAATACCCATGCCCAACAGGGGCTTATAACCCGTACTGCTGAAGAAGGAGAATCGATCATTGATGACCGTGACGGCCAGACTTATGGAACGGTAAAATATACAGTTACCTATCCGGATAAAACCAGTCAATCGTCTACCTGGATGACGAGAAACCTAAACTACAAGATGGAGGGCTCATTCTGCTATAAGGATATCGATGAAAACTGTAAAACTTATGGACGTCTATACACTTGGAAAGCTGCCAATAAGGCATGCCCTCAAGGGTGGCATTTGCCTTCAGATGAAGAGTGGTACCACCTTGCCTTCCACTATGGAGGTAATTGTAAATGTGGCAAATACCTGAAAAGTGATTCTGAACTGTGGAAGAGAGAAAATAGTCGTGGTACTAATGAAAGCTTCTTCAATGCTATGCCAAGTGGCCTTGGATCTAGAACTGATACCTATTTTAGAATGGGGGTTTCAGCTCTTTTTTGGTCATCCAACGAAAGGGATGAGAATAGCGCATGGGACTGGAAGCTTACTGGTGGAACAGAGTTGCAACGGTGGCACGGTAGTAAAATGGCTAAGAATAGTGTTCGCTGTGTCAAGGATCAATAGGTACGGAGCCATGATCTGGACGATGTTCAGCAGCTACTTTATTGACACTCACTTACCATCACTTGATTTTCCTTGAAGTACTTCTGGCAAGGGGAGCTGATTTCAGCTGAAGAATTGAAAAAGCCGCAACGAGCTCCATCTGCCCCGACCCCGACTGGGCTTTGGGAAAAGGCTTCCAAGCACTCCTTGCAACATTGTGTTGACAGATCCGTTGTTTTTGCTGATTTCTTTACGCCACAACCGTAGATCAAAAAAATCAAGCACCCCAGGACCAAGTAAGAATAGGCAGTTTTCATGAAGGGTTTAATGGTTGGTTATAGGCTAAAATAGTCTAGTTTTTTGACAGTTCTTGTGTTTCCGAGCCAAGTTTTTCGATAGAAAGTCTTCAGAAGATGAAAATTTTTCTTTTGAAATACTCTGCATATATTGGCTGCACAGTAACACAAGAACTGCCAGAAAAGGAGCTAATCTAACTCAATCCCTAGACAATTATCTAAGCAATACGACTTCTCCGGTAATAATGTCGGTTTGACCATCCATATATAAAACTTCAAAGAAGTAAGTAAAAACACCAGGATTTAGTGGCTTGTTACGGAATTGTCCATCCCAGCCAATATTTGGGTTGTTGGGCTGGATGTCCTGCCGCTCGATCAATAGGTTCCCCCAACGGTCAAAAATCTTCATCTGCACGATTTGATCAACACTCATGCTCGCATACAGGGTGAAATTATCATTTACACCATCTCCATTGGGACTAAAAGCATTCGGGACAAAGATGGGGCGATTGCGATCTACAAGGATGGTGATATCATCACTAATGGTGCATCCTCCTGCATCTGTAAGGGTAAGCGTATAGGTGCTTGTAAAAGTTGGTTTTAGAACCGCATCCAATTGGTCAGCAGTAGAAACTCCTTCTATTGGGGTCCAACTGATGAGCATCGGATCAAAATTGAGAATGGGCTTTAATACCAAACTATCTCCGAGTTGTAGTTCAATATCTGGTCCTAATTCCAATTGCAGGGCGGTACTGGATTCGATTTCCACTTCCTGTTGCACCTCGCAGCCACCGGCATCTCGTACATGGATCATATACGTACCGGGAGCCAACCCATCAAAGCTGAATGGCAAATTGGGGATAGGATTGAAAAATGCGCCATCAGGGGAAAATTCATAAGGTGGATTTCCACCAGTAATATTGTTAATGGCTACACGGGTAGGTGCATCACATCCGCCTGCCAACGTGCTGATCTCGGCAGCTAGTGGGCTAGGATCTTCCAAGTTTACACTGATCTCGCTAGTACAACCATTGGCATCGGTGATGACAGCCTCATAAGCCCCAGGTCCAAGGTCAAGGCGAGATGGAATCACGTCCCCGTCCATCCAGGCAATGTCATAGGGAGCTCTCCCTCCACTAATAGTCAAGGTAATGGCTCCGTCGGCCTCGCCTGGGCAGCTAATTAACTGGACATCCTGCGCCACAACGACATCACACACGGGAGGCGTGAAACTCAACGATGTTTCACATTGCACAGAACAATTATTGGCATCAACTATTGTGAATTGATAGTCTCCGGTCAGCAGATTCAAAATAGAGAAATCCCCCGCTGCATCAATGGTGCTATTCCCTGGAATTGGACCTGTCCAAGTAGCGGTATAGGGGCCTGCACCTCCGCCAATATTAAGTTGGATCACCCCATCTGCTAAGTCTTCTGCAGTGGCAGGTGTGGCTTCACTACAAACCAAGACCATTGCTGCAGGTTCCGATAGTGTAACCGAAGCTGACTGGGTACATCCAGTAGCATTGCTAAGAGTTACACTATAATCTCCAGCGGCTAAGCCCTGTGGACTGGAAACTCCATCTAACTCGTCTCTATCCCAATCGATAGTCAACTGACTTAGGTCATCCGTACTGACAATAGATATTGCTCCGGTGGTTTCCCCTGCGCATGAAATGGGTTGATCTACATTGAGGCTAATGGGAGCAATGCTGCTTACCGCTAAGGTGACCGGAACGAGGGCTACATCACATACCTCGCTTTCGACCCCAGCGAATACAGTTCCCCCCGTACTTGAGAAAACCGTCGGATCATCGATGGTTGTATTTCCGTCCATATCCTCAAACCAAAGTAATGCAAGGCTGTTGTCGTTGAGAATGGTGTCGGTCAAACTCGTCAGGTTAAAAGTAGCTATGCCATTGGTTTCCTCACATTGTACCAGTGGATTGACGGGTGTTTGGAGGGTGGGAGGGGAGACGACTTCTAATACCAAGGGAATTGGTTCCGATTCGCAGAAGTCATTCTCAATTGTTGCAAAGACCGTGGTAGAACTGGAAAGGAAATTATCGGCGGGATCTACTTCAGCTGAGGTCTCTTCGTCCTTGTACCAAGTTACTGTGAAATTCGTGGAAATACTATCATTTAAAGCGGTCAGGTCGAAGGTGGCCTCGCCATTACTTTCCTCACATTGCACCAGTGGATCCAAATCAGAAGTTTCTCCAACGCCATCAAAAATAATGATGCTTACTGCATTACCCAAAGTATCCAGGTTGTCAATGTTTCCATCATAGCCACATTCACTATACGCTTCTATTTCGGTAAGTGTAGTAAACCCACTAGCCAGGAAATCACTAACGCTAATTAGGCCATTGGTTTGGATATAGGAATACCCCCATACCTGGTAGGTTCCAGGAGGTAAATTGGCGAAATCAAAATCTCCGTCTGTATTAAAATCGATTATGGTAAAAATTCGATTGATATCTTGGGTGAGAATAAAGGCATATTCGTAGTTGAAGCCTGGGGCGTCCGGCTCATTTTCGTCAGCTTCTTCATAGGTAACTTGAAAGGCTCCGATATCTTCTCCTGAACACAGTTCGATAGGAGAGGTGAAGAAACCTGCATCCGCGGGGAGTACGATATCCCCTGCGTCGGTATCAAAGCACAAAGACACCGTACCATTAGTCGTGATTATTCCTGCGGCAAGATTGGCAATGAAGGCGCCATTGGCAGCAGAATTGGCAGCACCAGGTGTCTCGGAATTATTAAAGTTGCGGATATCGTAATTATTTACATCATTCCAGTTGTCATCATTGGTATTGGAAAATTCAACCAAACGTCCAGACTGGTTTTGGGTGCCCATGTCGATTGAGGTAGGGCTGTTCATCACTTCGGGCGTAATGGATACGCCTCCCCAATAAATAGCGTGCACCACTGTTTCACATCGATCTCTTACCTGCACTACATCTCCCCCATTTCGCAAGCCCAGTGGCCAGGCTGAGAGATCTTCACCTGTATCCGGACAAGGACAATAAACCGAAGAGGAAGAAGAAGGCGTAATATTGCAAGCCCGCAAACAATCATCAGTATGAGATAAGATGTAAACGCCATCACGGTCGGCATCGGTAGGGTCGTCTGCCGGGAGAGAAGGATTTCTATCCAACCCGTTGTAAATGACTATAATGGAACCAGGGTTCACGGCAGAGAAACAATCACCAAAGATCAAATGCCCTGTAGCACTCCCTTGTCCGGAAATGGCAATATTATTATCATCCAAAATCCAACCTTCGAGGTCAACTGGAGCTTGTGGATTATCCACGGAGCCAACCACTACTAGTTCGATATATTCTTTTACATTGTTTCCACCTTCTCCATTGGAAAATTCATTGATAAATAATCCACCACGTTCAGGTTGGAAGGGCGCGGTGCCACTAAATTGGCCGTAAGTGCTAAAGCATAAAAAAAGCGAGAAAAAGACAATTGGTAACAATAATTTCATTAGCTCGAATTAGGAATTAATAATTCGTTTTCTCACATTTCCTTAAGATGTAATGGGAAAGACTAAACGAGCCGAAAAGCGCGAGTCTTTGGGATTATAGGGAAGTTTTGGAGTGTTGTTGTTGCTGTTGAAAATATACCTGCAGTAAAGTGATATTGGAAGACCAAATCTCTTTTACCTGCCTATACAAGGACTGAAGTGATGGGAGGTCCCAAACCTTTTCAGCCTCAGTATAAACGTCCTCCGCGGCAAGAATATTTTGGGCCGCAAAGATTAAAAATTAATTTGTTTATCTTTAATAAGTAGGCATAAAAAGCCAATCGCTGATAGACAAATCTGGGGAAGTTCAAGCAGCTACGAAGGTGGCTCCCAGATCCAAAAACTAAAACACATTACATGAAGAACCTACACTTGATTTTGCTCTTTTTGATGACCATTAGCGTATCACTTTCCGCCCAACAATGGCAAAAAGCTACCGTTCACGAGGATTACACCATCAGTACAGAAAAAGTAACCCCGCCTTTTGTCATAGAGGAGCGCGACGGTGCTGGGTTTAACCAAATACCAGGTTTTCCGGTAGGAGGGAGGGCCAACCCCAATTTTAAGAACTTTCGGAATGTGACTCTTGTGGACCTCAATGGAGATCAGAAAGATGATGTCATTTTGGGATTTGACAATAAACTTAGAGCTTATACAGATGAAGGCCTGTTATGGGAAAAAACACTCAGTGGTTTCATTATTTACCCTCCTTCAGTAGCAGATATCAATGATGATGGAGTATTGGATATAGTTCAAACAACGGGTAGTATTAACGGAACGGGACGGGTTTATTTGCTCGATCTGGCCGGTAATACACAGAGTGGTTGGCCATTGAATTTCGATGGTAATTGGATACTCACCGCCGCTGCCCTAGCAGACCTCAATGATGATAATCAATTGGAAATCATATTTGCAGAACGTCGCAGCCCCAGTGGCCGGATTCACGCCGTTAATTTTGATGGAACTTCCTTTGGAGGAAGTTGGCCAGTGACTTTAGATGCTACGCCCGCTGTAACCCCGTCTGTAGGAGATGTGGACGGAGATAATGCTGTTGAAGTGGTGGTGAACTCAACGGAAAGTAGATATGTCATTAAAGCGAATGGGCAATTGGAGTCAGGTTTTCCCATCAAGACTCATCCAGAACGACGATATAGTTTTCAATCCCCCATATTGGCAGATTTAAATGATGACCAAGCTTTGGAAATCATTGGTGCGACGCATGGAGATAATATGAATCCGAAGCCAGAATTTTATGTGATGGAAGGGGATGGAAATGACTACCCTGGATGGCCAAAGCCCATTGCTGAAGACTCCTGGACGTTTAATACACCAACCGTTATTCCAAAGGATGGAGGGCATCAAATCTTTATGAGCCGACCCATTGGGGCAGAAGATAATAAGGATGTCTTATTTGCTTGGAATAGTGCAGGAACAATTAGTTCCGGTTTTCCGATTCGTAAAACAGGAGGATTAGAAGGTGTAATAAGTGTGGCAGATGTGGATGATGATGGAGTTTTTGAACTGATTTTTGGAGCCAATATCATAGGTGCAGACGGGAATGGCTTCATTCATGCCTATGAAATGGATGGTCAAACAGAAGTGGCCAATTTTCCGATTCGACCGAAAGGATGGACCTTTATGAACGGTGCAAGTCTTGGCGACGTGAATGGAGATGGCAAGATGGACCTAGTGGCCTTGACCTACAGCCAGACCTTTGGAGCAGGAGTAGATTCCGTATTCCTTAATGTATATGATCTCAATGTACCTTACTCCAAGGAAAAAGTACTGTGGGGAACTTATAAGGGAACAAATGCCAGAGATGGCCGTTTGGCGGACATGCTCGTTTCCAACACCCAGGAATTAGAACAGCAGGTAATGAATTGGCAGGTGATTCCAAATCCGGTACAGGACTTGGGGTGGATCAAAGCCAGCATTGAACAATCAACTTACAGTCGAGTTACATTGTTAGATGTAAGCGGTAAAAAAGTACGAGCTGTTTTCGAAGGGAAATTGGATAAAGGAGATCATCAGTTAAAGATAGAAACAACGGGTTTGGCCTCAGGAATCTATTTCCTTTCTTGGGAAAGTGCCGCCGGAAGGTTCGTGAAGAAGATGATCGTTAGTCGATAAGCAACGCCCTTGATAATAAGAGGCATTGTTCCCGAATTCACAGCATCTTATTTACCTTTGCGGAAAATTTGAGCAAGATATCCGAAGTTCTGCGCTAACACTGCCTTTTAAACTCTCGGATATCTACAGCTCCTAATATCAAAAGACCTAATTCATGGCTTTAACAGAATCTAATATGCTACCCCTAGGTACGGTAGCTCCTACATTTACATTGCCTGATACAGTAAGTGATCAAGCAGTTAGTTTAGCGGATGTTGTGGGAGAGAAAGCCACAGTAGTGATGTTTCTCTGCAATCACTGTCCTTATGTGATCCATGTCAATGAGGAAATCGTACGTCTCGTAGCGGATTATAAAAATCAAGGAGTGGGCTTCGTTGGAATCAGCTCTAATGATGTGGTTAATTATCCACAAGATGGACCTGATAAAATGAAAGATCACGCCCAGGAGGTTGGGTATGATTTCCCTTACCTTTATGATGAAAGCCAGGATGTGGCCAAGGCTTATGATGCGGCCTGTACGCCCGACTTCTACATCTTTGATGCAGATAAGAAATTGGCTTATCGAGGGAGGTTAGATGGCTCTCGTCCTAATTCAGGGAAGCCTTTGACCGGTGAAGATTTGCGTACCGCTTTGGATGCCGTGCTTGGCGGAGGAATGGTAACCGACATGCAATACCCAAGCGCTGGGTGTAATATTAAGTGGAAGAGAGCATAATGAGAAAGAACAGGCATCGGAAGTTTGCTTTGGAGACAACTTCCGATGCTTAATCTTTTGTCTACTTAAAAGGGATCACTCCACTTTTCGTCTAAGTAGATGTTTTGGCCCGTCAGGGTCTTTAAGAACGCGATCAAATCTGCCCGCTCCTGAGCTGTGATATTCAGCCGTTGGCCTGTTCCTCCACCCGGCCCCATTCCTCGCCCGAGCCGTGGGTCGAGATTTGGGTTTCCTGCCGTTTGAATCTCATTATAATGATCCACTACCTGATTGATATCTGAAAATGTACCATCGTGCATCAATGGTCCATTTAGCTCACCAGAAAGATTAAATAAGTCGCGTAAACTGGGAGATCGAGTATTATTGAGATCTGCCTGATTAGGATCGAGTAAATTGTTGATAACGCCATTATTTCTGGACCGAGGGTCGATATCGAACTCAGGTGCTCGATGACAAGCATTGCACCCCAAGCCTCCTCCTGTACGGCCACCAGGCCCCTGCATTTGTGGAGGCGCCATAAATAGTCGTTTTCCTCGATTTTCTGCATCGGTGAAGTTGCTGAAATTAGCCATTTCATTAGGTGCATTAGAAAGCCCCTGATCATATTTGGAGTCAAAAGATTGTATACTTCTAATAAACTGAGCCAGGGATTCCTGCATTCTATTTTCTGTAATAGCCGGATCACCATACACGGCGGTAAACAATTCGGAGTAGTAGCCGATCCCGCTGAGCTTTTGAATGAGATCTCCAAAACCCAAACTTCCATTTTGTCCACTGAATCCCATTTCGATATGATCCTGGATAGGTTGGGTACTTTGCATTTCTAAACTATTGGCGCGTTCATCCCAGAAGAACCGAACCTCATCCGAGAACCTGGAATTTACTAGGCGCATAGCATGACGCCCTGTTTGCCCTCGAACACCTGTACTTACCGCCTCCTCATCTCCAAAGGCCACATTTTGCTGGTGACAGGAAGCACAAGAAACAGTGTTATTAATAGACAAGTTCACATCATAAAATAGTACTCTTCCCAATGTGGCAGCAAGGTCTGTTATGGTATTTCCCCTCGTGTTATCTTTAGTAATGTAGTTCGGAATTCCTTGTTGTGCGTAGTTGTAAAGATTCTCAAGATCGATGGTTCCCTGAAATGTATTCTCTATGGCAGAATTGGGGTCTGGAGTTGGCGGGGAAGTGTCCTCATTATCTTCATCATCATCGACTTGAATAGGATCATTTGTGCAAGAAAATAGGAATAGAAAGCAGCAAAATCTAAGCAGCGTTTTAATTTTCATGTTCATTTTTTAGGATTAAACAATGGATCGTGTTGTGGGCAACGCTAGTGAGAGTAGTGAAGTAGTTTGAAAAGGATTGATTGGCTGCAAGTTGAGAGAACGAGAACCCGAAAACAGTTTTTCCTTAACCATAGCATTGCTATGCTGAAGAAAAAAACAGTTCCCAAAAACCCATTGCTACAAATTTCGCCTAAAAAACTCAATCTACTTCAGTGAGTAGGAGTATATTTTTAGGAGGGGGCGCTCAGTATTTGAATCACTTGGATTCCAATATCGAAGAGCGAAATTACGATGAACCATGTAAAAGCAAAAAGAAACGGAGGAAGCTATACTCAGCTCCTCTTTTTTTCTTGGAAGCCGTTTTTTCTAAAAACTTGCGCTTAGGATTTATTTTTTTTCTAATCGGAAGAATATGGTGGCTTTACCATCTTTCGATTCAGTGGATGTTTTTTTCATCCCTAATCTAGTGGCTACAGCCTGTGAAGCCAGATGAGGGGCATCTGTGGCGGCTAGCAAGTAATCAAATTTGAGTTGTTCGAAAGCGTACTGAATGATCAAACGAGCGGCTTCAGTGGCATACCCATTACCCGCCGAAGTTTCATTCAGAGCATAAATGAGTTGGGGTTGAGCCTCTTCGAAAAAGAACCAAAGACCGGCATAACCCACAAAGTCACCAGTGGTTTTGGTTGTGATTTTCCACAATCCAAATTTATCCTTTCGAAAGTGTTGGATGTTTTGTGCAAGAATTTGTTCTGCTAGTTCGATGCTGATGATCTCATCATCCCATAGGTACTGCCGAACAAAAGGAGAGCTATTCATTTGATGAAATAAGTTGATTTCATCAATTGGAAAGGGCGTCAAATGTAATCGAGGGGAGGATAGTTTTAGGGTTTCCATGCTTTTTCGTCAGTTTATATTATTTTCCATCGACAATAACGCCCAAGGTGTGATTTAGGTTCCATACTCTTGCATACCTATTAGTCAAAATCAGTGCTATCTTAATAATACATCAAAACAAGTTGAATACATGAAAAATTCCCTTTTTGGATTGCTTCTATTGACACTAATGTATAGTTGTGGAAATGCGACCGCATCGATCGAAACCGAAACAGATTCCGCAAAGGCAGAAATTACAGAAGAGACAGATTCTCCTGAAAAGCAACTACGTCACGTAGTGATTTTTAAATTCAAAGAAACTGCTACCGAAGCGGATATCCAAAGTGTAGAAGCCGCGTTTTCTGCTCTACCTGGAAAGATCCCCGAAATTAGAGGTTACGAGTGGGGGATTAACAACAGCCCAGAAGGTTTAGAAAAAGGGTTTACTCATTGTTTCTTTCTCACCTTCGATAGTGAAGCCGATAGAGCTACGTACTTACCGCACCCCGATCATAAAGCTTTTGGGGAAGTACTCAAGCCGCATCTAGAAGACGTCTTAGTTTTGGATTATTGGACTGGGGAATAGTACCAGTGCTGGATTCATCTAAAATCATTGCCTAGCAGAGATAAAGGCAATTAGTCTTTTTTCGGTGCAGGTAAAAACTCGAAGCCTTGTAGAAATTGCCGAACTTTTTCATCCGGCATTTCACAAGGTTTAAGATGGTGATCACTAGATGTGATGTAGTAATTGAAACTAATAAAGTCTTTGCCGCCCAGTTGTTCGGCAAAGACTTTAATACTTTGCCCAGCATTGAAATCTGACCGACTAACTCCATACTTTTTACCTTCATACATTACTTCAGAGTAGCCAAGTGGGAGTAATTGAATCTTTTCAAATATGGACATGTTCTATTTATTTCACTCTAAAGTAGCAGCTTAATTACCAATTTTAACATGAAATTCTACTTATTCTCCCTGTCTCTGTTACTAACAGGACTTACTGCTTATGCACAACAAATAGATTTAATACAGCCTGATTCTATCAAAAAGGTATTGGAAGCTAAGGAAGTGGAAGAATCGATTAAAGTGGATGGGAAGTTGAGTGAATCAGCTTGGCAAAGCTTGAAGCCATCTCCTCGGTTTACCCAAGTTGATCCTTATCAAGGCGCAGATCCTAATTTTGACACCAAAATCAAGGTATTATACAATCGTAAATACCTCTATCTAGGAGTTATCTGTTTAGACAGTTTGGGTAAAGCTGCTATTCGGGCGACGGATTTCAAAAGGGATTTTAATTTTCAAACGCATGACTTGATTACACTATGTTTTGATGGTTTTAACGATGAGCGAAATGCTATGTCGATTGCGGTTAACCCATATGGGGTGCAGCGGGATTATCTTTCTTTCGATGCTTTGTACTTTGATATTGAGTGGGATGGTTTGTGGCGGACACGCACCTCACGTACCGATACAGGTTGGGTAGCAGAAATAGCTATTCCATGGAAAACCCTGCGTTATGCTAAAACGAATGAACCAGTGCAAGAGTGGGGGTTTCAACTCTACCGAAACCGAAGATTGACGAATGAAATTACTGCCTTTTCAGAATTTCCACGTGCTTTTGGTGCAGCTCGAATGGATTATGCAGGCAAATTGACGAATCTGAAACCTCCACCGCCAAGCCCGAATCTTCAAATCAAACCTTACCTACTTACCGCCTTTAATCAGTATCAAGGGCCAGATTCAGAGCGCCCATCAGAAACTGTAGATTTTAAAGCAGGTGGGGAGTTAAAATGGGCACTTACCCCTAAAGATGTATTAGATGTGACATTTAACACCGATTTTGCGCAGGCAGATGTTGATCGACAGGTAAATAACACCTCACGATTTTCTGTCTTTTTCCCTGAGCGGCGACAGTTCTTTTTGGAAAATGCCTCTTTGTTTGGCATTAATGTTGGACCAAGTAGTGGTGGTTCCGGGGAGGCCATACGGATTCAGCCTTTCTTCAGTCGCCGCATAGGATTGAACAGTGATGGCAGTCCGATTCCTATTGACTTTGGTGGGCGTTTTGTCCATCGTTCTGCTACGCGTAATTATGGGGGCATGATGATACGACAGCGAGGGAGTGAGTCAAGTCCAACAACGCATTTTTTGGTAGGGCGATTTTCTGAAAACTTGGGCAAACAAAGCCGAATTGGTGGTTTAAGTACGGTCAAACATAACGAAACGAATACGAATGTTTCAGGAACAATTGACGCTTTTATCCGCTTAAACAAAGCACAATCCATTAATACTTTAGTGAGTTATGCCGGCACTAATCGAGGAGGCAAGCAAGGTTTTGCTGGGATTACCCAATATCAATATAATACTAATAAGTGGCGGGCTTGGTGGACTCAATCGGTGATTAGTCAGGATTTCAATCCAGAGGTAGGATTTATTTCCCGAAGCAATGTCATTAGTACAACGCCTGGGATTATCCGATTTTTTCGAGGTGAAAGACTACCTTTTAAGAAATGGTTGCGGGCTTTTGAACCGAGCGTAAGTGCTCAATTCTATCACCAAGCCTCCACGGGGCGGCTGATAGAACGGCAGTATCGGTTTTGGCCTTTATATCTAAACTTTCAAGGAGGAGGCTATTTGGGGTATGGGTTCAATGCCCAGTTTCAGCAATTAACTATTCCTTTTCAGCCGCTAGGGATTACTATCTCGGGAGGGGAATACCATTATTTACAACAGACAATTTTATTCAGCACCGATCGCTCCCAGAAACTCAATGCAGATGGTACGGTTTCCTGGGGAACCTATTTCGATGGTAAACTAACGACACTCAATCTTCAGCTTCGATTTTCTCCCATTCCACATATTGCCCTTGGTGCGCGCTTCAATCGTAATCATTTCCAGGAAGTCGGCGTAGATCAAATTACCAAAACGGTTGATATATTTGGTTTGGAAGGACGCTTTGCGGTCAGTCCACGTTTACAGCTCTCTACCTTCTTTCAGCGTAATTCTAATAATGATTTGTACAATATCAATATTCGATTTTCATGGGAATACCAACCCTTATCCTTTATTTACCTTGTGTACAATCGACGGGATTTTGAATTTAGCTTGACAGAAAGGCAGATGGAAAATCAAGCGATTGGGAAAATCAGCTATTTGAGGCAATTCTAAATAAATAAACATGCGGCCTAAATGGTCAAGAAGTGAGAGCTATTGATGCGCGAATCAATAGCTGTTTCCTGACAAGAGAAAATCCCGACCAGCAATGTGATCGGGACCTGTCCCCGGTTTTTGGGGGCTCCTTTGAAGTTGGATCATCTAGAGGGAGCCGTTACAAGAGGCTGAGACTATCTACTAAACCAAATCTTTTGGGTTAACTCAAAGTTGTTTATTATATGGTGTTGTTGGGAGTGTGCCTACTCCGAAGAGTAGGCACTTGGATACGTTCCAGCCTTTCGGCTGACTGGGTCATAATTGGGCATTTGGAGGTAAGAGATATAGACACTAAGACAACTCCTTTTCCCTTCTAGATTCTACAACACACCAAAAGCGTATTGATGAATCAGAAATCCAGGAGTTTGGACTTGGCCAAAGGACCATTTCGGTACTAAGGGCCAAAGCGACGATACCTCTAATGTTGGGAAAATTAAAAGGGTCAAACTGTTCTCTTTTGGGGTAGAAATCATCGTTTTTAGGGTTTTAAGGGATTGTCGGCCGAAGATTAGGGCCTCCTAAGTCAGTCGGAGACCCTAACGAACATCGGTATTTGGGTGAAAAGAGTTAAATGAAGAGTCCTTTAATACGAAACTTTGTTTACCGTTAATACGCATGATAATAGGGATGAATTTTTCCTTTATCACAAGACCGGCTCTTCATCATTGGGTGTTGTTTGTTAGTAGTTTCCGGAGATCTATCGTTTATAGATCCACAGTTCTTTCCATTGACTGTATATATGTTCGGAGGCTTTTGCTTTATAAAGCCCTTTTAGTTCGCTGAGTTTAAATTTCCAGATACCTTTTTCTGCTTTACCCTTCTCATCGTACTTGAATCCCATCACCGTCAAATATTGAGCGTCGAGGAAAGCAAAACTGAGGTCTCTAGCAAAAACAAAAGCAGGTTGCTCATTGGATAGCGCTGCATCTATCAATTGAATCGTGCTATCCTGTAAGTTTAAATCATTCCATTGTAAGCCTGCTCCTTGAGGCAAAGGCCTTTGCAAGGTGTCGTGCTCAGGTGCTACATTTAGGAATACGATATCATCGTCAACTATACCCAGATTTCCGAATGGAATCTTGTCTTCCACTATTCCTCGAGCTAGAAAGACGATATCGTCGTCAACTATTAGGTATTTTCTTTTCTTAGCTAAGCGGATGGATTTGGGAAGTGGAGTGCCAGGGTTACTAAAGAACCGTATTGTATCTTTGGTCATTACTGAATCACTACTCAGCATGTAATTGCCACTCAAAGATGAATCTACGGCTACTAGGCTATTTACCTTGAGCGTAACCCGGTCGGAAGGTTCGGTGAAGTGTTGATTGGAATAAGAACTACTCCAACCTAAGAGGAACACAACAAGTACCAGTCCAGCCCCACTGACTACAGAGAGCCAGTATTGTTTAGTTTTCATGGTTTCCTTTTTAGCTTTAAAAAGAATTGAGGTGTAAGTAGAATGGCTATTATGGTCCGGTTGCTATTGTTATGCTACCAAGTATGCGATCTGAGATCGAATGGGTAACATCAATGACCTACAGGGTCATTTCAGATTTAGTTTTATCGTGTAATGGATTATAACTTGATGTGTAGGGGTAGGGGTTAGTCTAATGTTTTATCTAAAGTCTAAATTGAGTAGTTTCTCTCGTAAGTATGTCTAATTCGTAATTACAAGACAAATCTATTCTTTATTTTCCAAAAAAGAAAACTTATTGCTGTTAAATTTTTTTTCTAAAACCTGTTTTTGGCGAAATACTCGTACTTTTGTAGTAGGATTATTTGTTATATAATGTTGATTGTCTGATTTTTATGATTTTATTCACAGTAATGCTTAATTTTTTCTTCTAAAAATATATTTCTCTAAATTTTTCTTCTAATTCTTTATTTTGTCAAAAAAAATGATAAAATTTGAATTTCTAAAACTGTTTTGATTTTCATTTTTGAGTTAGTAGTCCCGGTTTATACCTTAAGCTATTTCAGATAAACCGAGGCAGTAGTGAAATCTAGGCGGTTTTAGCCAACATCAGTTTGGGTGTATTGTTCATCGGAAAAGTAGCAAGCTCATTGGAATCTTAAATTAAGGAAAGCTGGCGTGTTCAGGACACCAGTAGACCATTAGCTAGACCACCGGAGGAGTATTCCTTTATAGAAATACTCTTTTACGGAAAGGCCATAATCCCATTCACGAGAAGGAACAAAAACTGAAACTAATGTCAAAGCTTACCGATGTCCTCGATCTAATGAGTGCACTTACCAAGAGTGAGAAGCGCTACTTGACGTTGGAACTAAAGGAGGATAAGGCGCAGGCAAAGAAAAAAAATCATATTGTCTTATATGAGCTACTCAGCCCCCTAGTAAAAGAAGGAGAAAAAGATAGAGACCTAGTCTATCAGGAAGCTGCGGAATACAAAAGAAAAAAGCAATTTGCCCATCTTTTTACCACGGTAAACGTGGTACGTCTTAATGATTTTCTACTAGATATATTACGGCAGTTTAATGCAGACCGACCTGAGTTTCGGCTCGAAAGGATGATTCAGGATATTCGCATGTTAAGACAAAAGGGGCTTAATCAGCAGGCCGTGGGCGTGATTAAAAAGGCAAAGAAGGAGCTATCACAGCGCTTCGAAAATGAATTCAAAGCCTTCGAATTATTGAACCTGGAGCGAAGACTGTACCTGAGTATGCGAGAAAAGGATTTCAAGCCTTTGGCCAAGATGCAGGCGGAGACTAGAGAGAGCTGGCAAAGAATTCAGACCCTAATAGAAGTGACAGCAGATTATGAGAAAATGCTATATCGGGTACGGGGCTTGGAGTTTCTAGATGATTTCATATTATCACCTGCTAATGAAGACTTAAGATACGAGAAGTCTGTATTAACAAAAAGACCTTTCGAGGCTAACCTGGTTTCATTAACTACCCTTTCACATTATTACACTTACGTAGAGAGAGATACCACAAAAGCTATTGCCTATATCCAGACCTTACTTGATCTTTTTGAAAATCATCGTTATCGAAAGAATCGATACCCAGAAAATTACGTCCAGGTGTTGATGCTGTTCTTTAACCGGGCATTAATGGCCGATCAGATGAAGGCATTTGCTCCTATTATTCAAAAGATTAAAGATATTCTGGCAAGTAACACGGAGTTGTTTCCGGAAACCAAACCAGCATCCAATCAAATTGAATTGTCTACCGGCTCACTGATCCAATATCGGCTTTTGGCTTTAATGGCACAGTATTACAACTATCGTTGGGCTGATGATGGAGCTGAAACGACCATGGAGCCGATCATTCGCTCCTTACAACGCAAACCCAATGTGCCAGCCAACTTACTAAATACCCTCTATTTTAATGTTGGGGCTTATTGTCTTTTGGCAAGTAAATTGGAGGCCGGCCGATACTTTGCTAATCAGCTGCTGCTAGCCTATCAGCAAAGGGCAAACGGGATAAAGGCGGCGATCCCGATTCAAATAGCCATTCTGGATGCCGTAGTAGACTTTGAAGCTTGCGGCACCGAATTAGAGCGGGAACAATTGGAGCAAAAGGTAGGGAAATTACTTAGCGCAGTGGGGCAGGAGCGCCGAGAAGAGTTGAAGCGCATGGCACGGAATTTTATTTCCCGGCTTCCCATACTTCTATATGAAAGGGATGCACAAACCCTGCTAAATACCTACAAATCCATTCGCAAAGCGGTTGAACGCAAGCAGGCGGCTAGAAATGGTTTTATCGTTTTTCATTTGTGGGTAGAGAAAAAGATTACCGCACTGGAGAAGCATCTCAATTAAACAATCCTTCCTTTAGTAAATTTCTAGAGATTCTTTGTGGTATATACCGATCGGTATATTTATGAATTCTTTTTTATCTTTGACCTAGAAATTTACAAGTATGCTCGAAAAAACGGCCAATTATATCCTTGAAGTAGTTGCTCCGATCTTTAATCGGCAGGGGTACATTGGGACAAGTTTGTCAGATCTTACGAGGGCTACACAGCTAACGAAGGGAGCACTGTATGGTAATTTCAAAAACAAGAATGAATTGGCACTGAAAGCTTTTGAACTTAACACTAGGCGAGTGCTAAAGCCCTTGAATGAACAGGTGAATAGGGCGGAGAACCATTTGGATAAAGTGTATGCGGTAGTAGATTATTACCGAACGTATTATGAGCGAATGAAAGAAATTGGAGGGTGTCCATTGCTTAATGTTAGTATTGATGCTAAGCATAATAATCCCGAACTTTTCCATCGAGCAAAATCTTTAGAAGGGAAAAAACAGCAAGCCCTTGTTCGGATAATTAAAGAGGGTATTGAGCAAGGGGAGGTCAATGAATCTATTGATGCTGAAACCTTTGCAAAGAATATGTATTCTTTAATCGTTGGCGCTTATTTTATGTCTTTCGTGCAAGAGGACGAAAGTTATCTCCAAAAAGCGCTAGATCAGTTAGCGTTTGAAGTGTTACCTGGACTGCGACCATAGTTTTTTTAACCCTATATATACCGATCGGTATACTGTGATATTTTGGAATGACTACTTATAAATCATTTGAGACTGAACGATTAATACTCAGGCCTACCGGAGAAGGTGATGCCGCTTTCATCAGGGAATTACTGAACACCCCCAAATGGCTTGAATTTATCGGCGACAGAAATATCAAAACCGAAAAAGACGCGAGAATCTATATTCAAAACCGGATTTTACCCCAATTGGAGCGCCTGGGTTTTGCCCATTATACCTTGCTTCGCAAATCCGATGGCAAAGCCGTTGGTGCTTGTGGTCTGTATGATCGAGAGGAGTTAGAAGGAATAGATATAGGTTTTGCGCTATTGCCAGTCTATGAGAGACAGGGGTATGCTTATGAAGCAGCTGAATGTGTGAAGCAAGCCGCAATTGAGGAGTTTAAAGTTGTCACTTTGAGTGGAATCACCCGGAAGACCAATCTTGGATCCCAGAAGCTGCTTCAGAAACTGGGCATGACTTTGTCAGGCTTTATCCGGCTTCCCGATGAACCCGAGGAAATGATGTTATTTGAATTATAATTGATGAAAACCTAAACACATGCCTAAATTATCCACCATTGAATCCTTTATTCAAGCCGTAGAAGAGCGACCGCATGATCAAGTCATTCAAGACTACTATGCGGAAGATGCAGCCATTCAAGAAAACCAGAATGCCCCAAGGGTAGGGAAGGAACTACTGCTGAAGTATGAAAGAGCGGCTTTACAAAAAGCCCAAAGGGTAGAATCCAAATGTATTCGTCCGTTCTTTGTCCAAGAGAATCAAGTTGTGATCCGTTGGAAATTCAAGTTTTACTGGAAAAATCAAACCGTGAGTGAAATCGAGGAAGTGGCACATCAAACCTGGCAAGGAGAAAAAATTCATTCGGAGCAATTTTTCTATGATCCTCAACAGATGATGCCAAAGTAATATTTTTTTACATTGTGATATACCGATTGGTATAAGGTTGTATTTTCATCCTAAAATCAATAGACATGGCAGTGAAAAGAATTTGGCATGGCTGGACCGTAAAAGCAAATGCTGATAAATATCAAAAGCTTTTGCACGAAGAAGTTATCCCAGGCATTGCGGCGAAAGGAATTCCCGGCTACCAGGGCATTGAAGTGCTTCGGCGCGAGCTGGATACCGAAACGGAGTTCGTGACGATCATGACCTTTGATTCCCTACAGAATGTGATCGACTTTCAAGGGGAGGATTATACGAGGTGTTATGTACCGGATGCTGCCCAACGGGTGTTGAAGCGATGGAATGAGCGGGCAGAGCATTATGAGGCGGTGGGTCATACAGCGTATGAGTAACCTTCACCCGAAATATTTGCTCCGATGGGACACAGTACTCGGGCTAGGGTAATGACCGTCTTCTTCAAAAAGCAGGCCTACATCATTTTGGAGGCTATTAATGAAACTAATCCTGCTGGTAAGGCTGCATCTGCTCGTTCGGAGGTGATGATGATGTTTTTTTACCTAAAAAAGAACAATAAAGTGTTAGATGTAAGGTGAAAAGTAACCGTGGAATGCTCGCAAGGGAAACACGTGTTTTCTAAATTGAACTAGAAGTCTTACATTGGTTTTGATAAATATAACAGCCTTCCCTTTCTACTATAGATAAACATAGAACTTATGAAAAAGCTAATTGGCTCGCTTTTGCTAACCTTCGCTCTTTTATTTCAGGTCTCGGCACAGAATGTAGACCTAAAGGCCCTCGATGCCTATTTTGCAAAAATGACCCAAGACTGGGGTATCCCGAGTGCCACCATTGGGGTAGTGAAGGATGGAGAACTGGTTTTTACAGGAAGCTATGGAGTGAAAGAGGAGGGGAAAAAGGCTAAGCCTAATGAGCATACCTTGTATGCGACGGCTTCCAACTCTAAAGCCTTTACATCAGCTGTGATGGGGATGTTGGTACAAGAGGGAAAGCTGGGATGGAATGATAAAGTGAAGGACTACTTACCTTATTTTGAAGTATACGATCGTTGGGTAAGCGATGAAGTGACCGTACGTGATCTCCTTTGTCATCGGGTAGGCCTTGGGACTTTTAGTGGAGATGTGATCTGGTATAAGTCAGATTTTACAGCCGAAGAAATTATCAAGCGTATTCAGTACTTACCGAAAGCCTATGATTTCAGAGCAGGCTATGGTTATTCCAACCTAATGTATGTCACCGCAGGCGAGTTGATCAAGAAGGTAACGGGGAAGAGCTGGGGCGAAAATGTGCAAGAACGGATCTTGGATCCCTTGGGGATGGATCGTACTATCACTACGATTAAAGGATTGGGAGCCAAAGGAAACTTTGCTACCCCTCACGCCCGAGTAGATGAAAAAAATGTGCCGATCGAATGGGAGGATTGGGAAACGGTAGGGGCGACGGGAGGGATTATTTCCAGCATCTCAGATATGGCCAAATGGATGATCTTTAATTTGAATCACGGCATCCACGGAAAGGATACGCTTTTGAGTGCAGCGACGCGAAACCTCGTGTGGACTCCACACAATAGTTTTACTGTTAATCAAGTCAATAGAAACAGCTTTAATACGCACTTCAGTGGTTATGGACTAGGTTGGGGACTACGGGATTACCATGGTAAGTTGATGGTGCGACACACTGGGGGGTATGATGGTATGATCACGGCTGTGACTTTGATCCCAGATGAAAACCTTGGGGTGGTGGTGTTGACCAATGGCATGAAAAGTCCGATTACTGCTGCTACCTATTATGCCCTGGATCGCTTTATGGGTGAGGAAGAAAAGGATTGGTCTGGCAGCATGCTGTCTAGTAGAAATAAGAATCAATCTGAAGATAAACGTATTTCTAGTAGAAAGGAAAAGCGAATCAAAGGGACTAAGCCTTCTTTGGCGTTAGCAGGCTACACTGGTACTTATCACTCGAAGATACACGGCCCCATTTATGTAAAAGAAGAAGGCGGTGCATTGAAATTGTCTTTCAAGCATGCTCCCGCACTCAATGCAACTCTTCGACACTGGCACTATGATGTCTGGGAAATCGATTGGGAGCAGCGTCATGCCTGGTTCAGTTTTGGGACCTTGAAGTTTAACCTTGACAATAACCTTACAGTAAAAGGGCTGGATTTTGATGTACCGAATGATGATATCTTTTTTGAAGAACTGAAGCCTTATCGAGTTAATCCATAGGTGTCGATTATGAGTTATAGGATTGATCAAGATGGGAAAGGTATTGCTTCATTATTGGAATGCGATACGATCCAGTATAAACCCCATCGTTTTCCATGGCATTTACACCCTGGTTATTATTCCTTTTCGCTGGTTTTAGACGGATGGGCAGATCTGGTTTTTCAAGATAAGGTAATGCGAGTCAAGGAAGGCGGCTTGGTGTTTATCCCTGCCAATGCTCCGCATCAGACGATCGTGGAAGATTTCTTTACCAATATTATCATTCGTGTCAGTACGATCCTGACGGATCAAATATTAGGGCATTCCACTAAGAGCTTTCTGATTCGCCAGCAATATGCGAGTGACATTTTTTTGGCTTGGTATGAGAAACTGCGCCAGGATCAGAGAATGAGTTTGCAAGCTGATCTTGTGCGATCCTTTGTGTATGATATGTCTGCACTACAAGTAGAAGAACAGGGGCGCCAACAAAGAATACTTGGCGCAGTGGACAAGGCTCGGGTTTTTATGCATCAACATTATGGTGAGGCGATACAGTTGCGTGAGCTATGTCAACTTTCTAATATGAGTGCCAGCCATTTTCAACGCCGATTTAAACAAACCTTTGGCATTTCTCCTATTCGTTATCTGCAAAGCTTGCGTGTAGATCGGGCGAAAGGCTTGATCAAGCAGAATTTTTCTATGACACATGTGGCTTATCAAACCGGGTTTTACGACCAGAGTCACTTTAATAAGTATTTTAAATTATTGACCGGCATGGCTCCTAGCCGCTATCATGCCATTATACAAAATGATTAGATTTTACAATCATTCCTAATCGAAAGTTCTGAATTTGTCTTATAAAAAGATGAACAGGAACAAGGAATGGATGGAAGCGGCACAAGATGTGCTTATTCGCTATTGTGGTGAATTCTCTCCCTCTGTTATCGAAAAATCTGAGGGATCTTACCTTTATACCACAGATGGAAAAGCTATATTGGATTTTACCTCCGGGCAAATGTGTGCCGTTTTTGGACATAGTCATCCACGTATTGTAGAGGCCATTCATCGGGCTACTGGCCAGTCTATGCATTTGTTAAGTACTATGCTGTCTCCGGCTTTGTTGGAGTTGGGAAAAGGCCTGGTTGATCTCCTTCCTGAAGGATTGGATCGGGTCATCTTCGTCAATACAGGTTCAGAATCTAATGAAGTGGCGATTCGTATGGCTAAATTAGCCACTCGAGGATTTGAAATCGTTGCCTTTGGTGGTTCTTGGCATGGTATGACAGCAGGCGCACAATCTTATACCTATTCTAAGACTCGCACGGGCTATGGTCCCAACCTCCCCGGAAACCTTATGTTGCCTGCTCCCTATGCTTATCGTTGTCCTATTCATCATTGTAAGGGGACTTGTGACAATACTTGCCTAGAAGTAGGGATGCAAATGGTGGATCAGCAGTCGGTAGGGGCCTACGCTGCCATGATTGCGGAACCAGTATTGAGTGCAGCAGGAATTATCGAGCTTTCACCGGATTATACCATCCGCCTAAAAGAACTTTGCGAGGAAAGGGGCTTGCTTTTAATCTTTGATGAAGCTCAAACAGCCTTTGGAAGGGTAGGGGCGAATTTTGCTTTCGAGGAGCATGAAATCCAACCGGATTTGCTGACACTTTCCAAGACCTTAGGTGGAGGGCTGCCCTTGGCGGCGACTTTATGCAGTGAAGAACTAGAGGAACTATGCCACGAGCGAGGCTTTGTCTATATCACGTCCCATGTCTCTGATCCGATCTGTGCAGCAGTTGGTGTTTCCACATTATCTATCCTCTTGGAAGAAAAGATGGCAGAAGAGGCGGCTACAAAAGGAGCCTACCTGAAGCAACAGCTTGTTCAATTACAAGGACGGCATGAGTGCATGGGGGATGTACGTGGTAGAGGCTTACTACTAGGTGTTGAGATTGTGAAAGACCGACAAAGCAAAACGCCTGATCCTGAGTTGGGTAGTCGAATTTCGGATCGTTGTCTGGAGTTGGGCTTAAGTATGAACATTGTTCGGATTAAAGGCTATGCTGGGGTGTTTCGGATCGCTCCTCCCTTGACGATCACGAGAGAGGAGATCGATTTGGGGATTAGTATTTTGGATCGAGCGATTGGGGATTGCGTAGGGGGCTAAGTATTGTTGTTGTTGTTGGGAAACACACAACAACGGCTTGGGGGGCTGGGGCGCCAAGGCCGTAATATGCCGCCCTCCCAAGCCATTGTTGGTCGAAAAGACCAACAATATGCCCTGGACCTAATTCTTATATCGCCCAACGACTGGCCTGCCGGGGAAAACGCCTTGGACGGTCTCCCCATTCCTTACCACAAACTGACCATTGACCAGCACGTGTGAGATACCCTCCGAAAATTGCAGTCCTTTGAAATCAGCTTTGTCGATTACAGTAGCAGGATTGAAGATGGTGAAGTCGGCATCGGCCCCTACCTGTATTCTGCCTTTCAACCGCATGGCTGGAGCAATATCTTCCAATCTTTGGGCGGGCATGAGGGTCATTTTTCGCAATGCCTCGGGTAAGGTAATCACTTGTTCTTCTCGAACGTATTTTCCCAGCACCCGCGAAAAAGTGCCGGCGGTTCTAGGGTGGGCCTTTGGAGCGTAGGGCATGCCATCGGAGCCGATCGATGTGACAGGGGAGGCAATTCCTTTTTTAATCCATTCTGGCTTCATCATGTGAATAATCACTACTCCACCTTGTTTTCGGTATTCTTTGAATGTGGTTTCTGTCAAACGTTCTCCGGTAGCTTCCCACTGTAAGTCTCCGTAGGAAATGCCTAGTTTATCCTGCCATCCCTCATCAAAGATGCTAGATTGAAGATAGGTAGAAGCTGCCGTATAAGGGTAGACTTCCGTGGTGATATCAAGTCCCCGTTTTTGTGCCGCGGTTACCATATCTAGGGTCACTTGTATCTCTGCCAAGGAAAGGCTGTTAGCGTGTACGATATGCAAGGGCGCACCACTGGCAGAGGCATTGGCAATGGCCTCTTGTATACCTGGTAAACCAAAGCCTCTGGTATGGGAATACACCGGTGCCTGAAAGGCAGCAGCAAATTCATACACCCGGAATATTTCTCCATGTGTCGAACCAGGGTAGTATCCTACCGGTACGCCTACGCCTAATGCTCCAGCCTGTAACTCTTGCTGCAATAAAGCTTTCATATGGTCGATCTCTTTATCATTGAGAGACTGGTAGCTGGATCGCCCCATATTAACCATTAGTTTAGCTAGCTTAGGACTGTCATATCCTTCAGCGGCGATAATTTTCTTCCCTTCCGTAAAGTAGTGCTGATAGCCTTCCATGGCAAGGGCTCGGAGACGTGCATGGGGAATGGACGCGCCATAATTGACCAAAGACTTTCCCTTTTTTGAATGGAGCCAATCTTTCAGGAAAAGCACTCCACTTTCTAGTTCAAGGGCTGTAGTCACTCCATCTCTAGCCTGGTATTCATGTGCTTTGGGTGTCATGCCATGGACATGCAAATCGATGAAACCTGGAGCTACTATTAATCCACTGACATCGACTACTTGTTTCCCATTTAGCGGAGAACTGGAAATCTCCACAATTCGATCCCCTCGGATGCCTACATGTCGGATGTCATCAAGACCTGTCTCTGGGTCAATCACCCGCCCACCGGCTAATACAATATCGAGATCTGCTTGCCCGAATAGGAAATTGGAAATACAGAGCGAGCAAAGGAACAGTAAAATTTTAGGTTTATACATATCTGGTAGTGTTGATTGGTCGACTTCTGTCACTAATATACAATTCCAAGCTCGTTTCCCTTTTATCTGTGATCTGATAGCTTTATTCAAAATAAGATCTCCAGTACAATAGTGTGTTAGAGCAAGTTAGAAACTCTATTTTCTTCCAATCTAAGAGGTCTGCGATATCGTAAATATCTATCTGATCATCTGATTTTTTACAAATTGTGACTAAGGATTTGATTATTGTTTAAAAATTAAATATTATTGTTTATCAATAATTTTTTACTGTAAAAAAGGAATAATGAAATTTCTTCGTGTTTCTCGAAATATCGTATTAACCCTTCAGTTTTTGACTCTTGTTAGTGTTTTACTGGGGTCTGTCATGTTGATCTTTCATTCCGAAACTATCCGTAAATACAACTGGGGCGGCCTGACCTTCTTACCACAAAACCAGCACATCTTGGAAGATTGTGGAGAAATAGATATTCGTTTCATCCCAGATCCCAGTATTGATGTACACTTGGTTATAAATGAAACCTCTGTCCAGATGGATGCGCCTTTGCCTCAATGGAGGTTCACCATTTGGATTTTCTTTGTTACTTTCAATGCCATCGTTTATGTCATTCTCATGCAACTAGGGAGAATGATTAAGACGGTAGAGGATGGGGATCCTTTTAATAAATGGAATATCAAGCGGATCTATTTTTTAGCTATACTGATGGCTTCTTTCCCTGTTGCAGGGCGGATCTTGGGGTATTTGTATCAGCAATGGCTAACGGCTAATTTTCAAATAGAAGGACTCGTCTTATCGACACAATCATCGGATTTTATTCCTTGGTTATTGTCTGCTATACTATTAGCCACTATAGGAAAAATAGTAGAAAGAGGAATGGAAATCAAGGAGGAACAAGACTTAACTATATAAGGGATGCCAATAATAGTAAACCTGGATGTAATGATGGCCAAGCGAAAGATTCGCTCCAAGGAATTGGCCGAGCAGATTGGTATCACTGAGGCTAATCTCTCCATCTTGAAAACAGGCAAAGCGAAGGCCATGCGATTTTCTACCTTGTCAGCCATCTGTGAAGTCTTAGACTGCCAGCCTGGAGATATTTTGGTGTACGAATCAGAAGTGTTTGATGAAGAGCTAGCCACCCACCAAGACCTCTAGGATAGCTTTGGATTCCTTTTGGTAAGGATGCATCTTATCATTTGCCATTTCGCGAAATAATTCTCTAGCCTTATCAAGGTCTAGTGTTTTGAGATAAGCTAGTGCTAAATACCAACTAGCAGCCTGGCCAAAATCAGATTCTTGGCCGGCCAAAGGAGTCAAGAGCGGAATAGCTGCATCGGCCTGATCCATGTCTAATAGCTCATTGGCTTCATAAAAATCAGCAATCAGGGCTTGTTCTGGGTTGTCAGAGTCATTTGGTGCGCTTTTCCCAAAAGGGATATCCGTGCCTTGTGCCGAACTGTCAGTAGGCGTAGTTTCTTGGCTGCGTTCAATAGGAGCCATGATATTGGGCATAGGTTCAAAATATTGAGCAAAGAGATCACCAGGAGAGGGGGCAAAACGAGGAAGTAGTCCGATGTAAATGAGCAAGAGCGCGATAGCCGCAGCGGCGGATAGACCACCAATCCAATAAAGGCGTCGAATTTTGACAGGACGTTTTTTTTCTTGTATTTCAAGATTTTGTAGTTCCATTTTTAGGCGTTCCCGCTCCTGTTGTCGTAGAACGGCTTTTAAATCATCCGCGCTAAAAGTTTTTTTCTTATCATCAGCCATAACAGCAATTTTTCACTTTGGGGTTAGACGGGTTATCTAAGCTACCTATAAGATGCTGGTAGATACCTTCCTTGTCTTTTTACCACTCAAACAGTAAAGGTAAACATTAAAATTGCTATTTTTGTGGCCTTACTACACCACTTTCCTAGAGTCAGTTCAGCTCAATTAAGCAAACCGACACTGTACTCACTCCAGATTTAAAATGCAAACTCAATTGATCAAGTAATAAGATCAATCCGTTTTGCTTTGGCATTTCCCGGCTTTTGATACCTACTGCAATACCTCCGATCACACATTTACGCGCATGGTTTTTCTATGCGGAAATTTTTTTTAAAAAAAAGACATCAGCGATGTTTACCTTTTTATTCTTTATGGTAAGAATAAGAGAAATTAATCACCAAATTCCATTTAAAACATGAAACCAAAAACACTTCTGTTTTTAATTCTTGCCTTGTGTACTTGTACTTCCACGATGAGCTTGGCCCAAAGCCGAGCTGAAAAACGCGCGAAAAGCCGAGCGAACCAAAACGTAGACCGTAAAATCGACCAATCTGTGGACAAAGCTTTCAATAAAATTGAAGGGCTTTTCAAACGAAAGAACAAAAAGAAGAAAAAGAAGGAAGAAGCAACTAAAGAGACTTCAAGTCAACAACAGACTGAAAAGACAGATCAAACAGACGAAGAATATCAGGAGGAGCAAGCTCAAGATATGGTCAATAACATATTGAAAGGGATGGGAGGAAATGATGAACCTTGGGAGCCTTTCAAGAATGATTATCCGATGAGTTTTACAGCTGATATGACTGTAACAGATAAAAAAGGGAAGGTCCAGAAAACGAATATGCAGTATGTTTTTGATACCTGGAAAATGGGTATCATCTACACCACGGAGGATGGAGAGGTGATGCAAATGATTCTGGACAATCAAGAAGGATCCATGACAACTATCATGGATGATGGAAAAGAGAAGCAGGGCTATAAGATGAAGCAGCGTAATATCAAAGTAGATGAAGCTCAGGCGGAAGCCAACGAGACTTGGGAGGATCAAGGTATTTCTATTAAGAAAACCGGACGAACCAAGACGACCGAAGGCGGCTATTTCGCGCACGAATATGAGGTGACAAGTGAAGATGGAAATGGAACGATGTGGGCAACAGAAGACCTACCTCTTGATTTATTAACTGCTATGCAAAGTAGTTTTGCTAGAACAAGCCAGATGGGGAAGAAGAAGCGAATGGATAATCCCCAATTCAAAAACTATGGTGTTAAAGGCTTTCCTGTAGAAACACACTTTGTAAATAAAGATGGAAAAGAAAAGATGGATATGATCATGAAAAACTTCAAGACAGGAGATAGTATTGATCGCTCTCCATTAGACACCAAAGGTGTAAAAATAATGAGCATGGGCTTCTAGAAGTCCGACTATAACCGCTGAAAACCAAGGAGCGAAGGTTTACTGAAAAGTAGATCTTCGCTTTCATTATTCCCCTCGCATTCCCTCGCATTGTCGTTCTAGTCAATACCTACCTACAACAAAAAGAATCCGGTTAGGATCTCGGACTAAGTCAAGAGATTGATGTCACTTCCTAAGAGTGATATTGACCTTCGGCTTTGCTGGCATTGTTATGCCCTAGATGCAGGGATATGCCTGATCCTTTCTAAATGTAGAACTAGACAAACGATACACTATGCAACAAGTACTAAGTCGCTTGCTTTGGGCAAGTAGTTTTCTCTGTATGACGCTTTTTGTACAAGGACAGGCTCCGACCGTCCCAGCTACTAATCTCACTTTTCCATCAATAGATGGAGATCGCCTTCAACTTCTATGGACCAAGGGTAATGGAAGCCGTCGAATTGTAATTGCGCGGGCTGGGGCAGCAGTCACCGCCTCTCCAATAGATGGAGTAGATTATAATCCTAGTACCAATTTTGGAAGTGGCGATGAAATTGCCCCAGGAGAATTTATTGTCTATGATGGGACCGCTTTCGGGGTGACGGTACGCCGCCTGCAGGCCAATACGACGTACCACTTTAGCGTTTTTGAATACAATGGTTCAGGAGCAGGCACAGCCTATCTAATAAGTAGTTTTCTGACCAGTAGCCAGTCTACAGTTGCTGCTCCAACCGTACAAGCTAGTAATATTATTTTTTCCAATATTACGGGGAATTCTATGACACTCACCTGTACGCGTGGCAATGGTGCAAATCGGATCATCGTGGCTAGAGCAGGAAGTCCAATAGATGCTAACCCAGTAGATCAAGTGCTCTACAACTGGAATCAATTCTTTGGGCGGGGCTCGCAAATAGGTACGGGTAATTATGTAGTCTATCGGGGCACCGCGAATACGGTAAACTTACGCGACCTCAGCCCCAATATTACCTACCATTTTGCCATTTATGAATACAATGGAAGCTCCGGCCCAATATACCTTATCCCTGGAGCAACAGCGAGCCAGACTACAGCCACTACTCCTACTATCGCGCCGGCCAACTTGATTTTGTCTACTCAGGATGGTGATCGCTTACGTTTTCGGTGGACCAGCGGGAATGGTAATGGAAGACTCTTGGTGGTCAAACAAGGATCTGCCGTTACAGGGAGCCCAGTAGATGGCGTGAGCTATGCCGGAAATTTTGACTTTGGTGAAGGAGACCAGTTGAATGCTGGAGAGTACGTCATCTCCAGTGGAAACAGTACGAATGTTCAAATACGAAATCTACAACCCAACACCACTTACCATATTGCCGTTTTTGAGTTCAATAGATCTTCAACCAATATCTTCTACCTGAGGTCCCCGGCATTGACGGGCTCTGCGTCTACATCAGTGACACCGAGCACGGGAGCGAGTATGCTGAATTTTACCAATGTGACGGGTAACTCCATGCGCATTAATTGGACCCGAGGAGATGGGGCAAGGCGATTAGTGGTCATGAAAGCAGGGAGCGCGGTAGACTTTAGTCCAGCTGATTTGACTAACTACGGTTTTGGAAACATATTTGGCTTATCTACGGCACACCTCGGGGGAGGCAATTACGCCGTATATCGAGGTACGGGCAACACGGTCAATGTCACCAACCTTACCCCAGGTATAACGTATCATATTTCCATTTTCGAGTATAATGGTTCTAGCTACCCCGTATACCTACGACCGGGTACTATTGCCAGTCAGGCAACACTAACCGTTCCCCCCAGTACACCTGCCTCCAATGTGAGAGTAGATATGGTAGAGTGTGATGGGATGAGAATCCTGTATACCCGAGGAAATGGCGACCGCAGAATCATTGTTGCAAAAGCGGGAAGTGCCCCTACGAGCTTCCCCGTTGATGGGCAAGATTATACGGCGAGTAACAGCTTTGGGAGCGGGGACGATCTAGGGACCGGAGAGTTTGTAGTATATGACGGAACGGCTGCCCTTCAGACTATCTCTAATTTAAGTATAGGAACCAATTATTTCTTCCGCATCTATGAATACTTCGGTACTGGTACAAATACAATCTATCTCACCGCTAGTTTTGGGGCTGTGGATCAGCGAACAGCCAGCGTACCCGCCACTGATCCTTCAAATCTTAGCTTTAGCAATGTTCAAGCTACCCAGATGACAATCAGCTGGACAAATGGCTCAGGAACGGGGCGTCTATTGGTCGTAAAAGCCGGCAGTGCAGTTGATTTTACGCCGACAGATTGTACGGCATACAGTAGTTCCTTAAGTGGGTTTGGTAGTGTTTCTTTTCATCGTGGAGGTGGTAACTATACGGTTCACAGAGGAACTTCGAATTCTGTTACCATCACGAACCTTACCCCCGGACTTGACTATCATTTTGCCCTATTCGAGTATGAGGGCAATAGCCGACCTGTGTATAGCGATACGCCCCTGCGCGGCAATCAAGCTACACCGGTTATTGCTCCCGCTACTCAGGCCAGTAATTTGCGTTTTGATAATATAGGGGGAACTGCTGTCCGCATTTTATGGAATCGGGGTTCAGGAACGAGGAGAGTGATTGTAATGAGAACCGATGGGGTCACTCGCGTTGATCCTGTAGATGCAACAAGTTATACTGCAGATGCCGTTTTCGGTGATGGTAGCTCTACCGGCGTAGATAATTTTGTAGTGTATGATGGTACTTCTAGCCAGGCAAATATCAGCGGCCTCTCACCTGGAACTTTATATCGGGTGGAGATATATGAATATCATGGTTCAGGATCAAATACCCGCTATCTTCGACCAAGCCTTTCGAGCAGTGTTACTACTGCTGCAAAGCCTTCCCTTAGTCCTTCCAATTTATCAATCAGTGAGACCTCAGCTACCTCGGTGCAAGTCAGTTGGACGAATGGCAATGGAAATGGCCGTTTGTTGGTCGTGACACCCAATTCCAGCTTTTCAGGCAGTTTGACGGATGGAGTTGCCTATGCAAACTCGATTACTTATGGACAAGGGTTTACGGCTGTAGGCAATGGTTTTGTCTGCTACGTAGGGTCGGGCACGATTGCAAACGTCAGTGGACTGGCAGAAGGAAGTACTTATCAGTTCACACTTTATGAATACGGAGGTACTAGTTCTTCCCCAGCCTTCGGTGCTACTCCAGTGGTTGGGAGTTTCACTACACCTGGGCCTCCTCAAGTCCAGTCTTCTGGCTTCATGGCCAGTGATATCCTTTCTAATTCGGTTCGGTTGGACTGGACGCAGGGTAGCGGACAACGAAGATTGATTGTGGTTCGTCGTGGAGGAGATGTGAATTCCGCACCAGCTGATGGGACAGACTATAGTCCGAACAGCAACTTTGGAGCGGGCGATGAATTAGGTGTTGGTAACTATGCCATTTATGCTAGCACAGGAGGCTCTATGGTACTGACCGGACTACAAGCAGGAGCTGCTTATTTTTTCCAGATCTACGAGTACAATTTTACTGGAGTAAATACACGTTACCAGTTGACCAACCCAACCACCTTAAGCATTGTGACTGCCCCTTTACCGGTGGAATGCTCAAGCTTCCAAGGCTACTTTGATGAAGAACGCCAGGCCAATGTACTACAGTGGTCAACAGCCATCGAGGAGAATAATGAAGGGTTCCGGGTAGAACGAAGCGCCGATGGTCAAACCTTTGCAGTCATTGGTTGGTTGGAGGGAGTAGGTGATAGTGATCAGGTGAGTAGCTATGAATTTGTTGATGATCAACTCACTGCAAGCCCAGTTCATTACTATCGACTCCAACAATTTGACTTTGATGGTAGCCAGGAACAAGCCTGTAACCTTATTAGTATAGCCGCTCGTCTTAGGGGTGAGGGGCAATGGAAGGTTTTTCCAAACCCTTATTATGGATCAGACTTGAGGATTCAAAGTTCAACTAGCGGAACTATCAAGGTAAAGGTCTTCCATGTCTCTGGGCAATGTGTTTGGCAAGGGCAACTAGAGGAGATGGGAGATGGGAGTGTGATTGATTTAAGTCATTTGCCTGCCGCTTCCTATACGGTTTTTGCCCAACATTCCAATGGAGAAAGGCATCAGCAGATACTGATCAAAAAATAGATGGCTTCTAGGGGAGAAGTACAGCTAATGTGCTTTTCTCTTATCTTCGGCACATGAAAAACCAAATAATGAAGCAAAGTTGTTATGTCCTTTGCCTGATCATCTTGTGCTGGGCTTGTGGCTCCGGAAATTCATCCCAGACAGAACAAACCAATGATGGTAGTATCGACATTTCTGTTGCCGTCGATCAAATTATCGCTTCTGATGGCGTCAAAAATGCCTTGCAAAACTTCCAGATGGAAGAAGTGGAATGCGACAGTATTGATCCCATCTTGGCAGAGGTGTATCGCAAAGACCAAGAAGTGCGAAAAGGGTTTGGTGATATGATGACGGTAGATCAGGAGAACCGCAAAACAGTAGTGTCGATCTTAGAAAAGTGTGGCTTTCCTAAAGCAGGTGAAGTAGAACTGCAATCCTACAATGCGATCTTTTTTGTACTGCAACATTCGCCAGGGCCAATTATGGGTTATTATTACCGGCATGTAGAAGCTGCCGTTGCTTCGGGAAAAATCAACCGCTCAACCTTCGCTTTAATGCAAGACCGCTTATTGATGGATTTTGGCTACCAACAGGTGTATGGAACACAGATATTGAACAATCAATTGTACGAATTACAAGATCCAGACAATGTAAATCTGCGACGTGCGGAAGTTGGTCTTGGTCCGATAGAAACCTATGTGCAATATTTCAACCTTAATTATGAGGAGGAAATAAAGCGAATGAAAAACCAAAAGGCGGCGAGGGAATAATCCTCTTACTCTCGGCGCGGGCAGCCCCCTTGGTTGGTCGTGCTAGTCGTTATACATAATGTCCAACTTGTTTAGGGACAAAAAATCTATGACACATAGTATTTGACTAGAAGGGCTGGCTTAGCCTAATTGTATAATAATGGCCTAATGCGATAATAATTTTCAGGCTATTAACTTCGTTTCTAGTTTTACGCTAATTTAAACCTGGAAACAATTCTACCTGTCTGTTAGTAAGTTTAAATCAATTCTAGTTTTATTCATCGTTCATACCTCAGATGATAGGGTATTAAATGCGTGGTACTGTTGGTGAAAAATACTCAACAATGGCTGGGGAGTCGCCTAGGTATCCATGAATTTGATACAATGCTTGTAAGATGAGTTGCGGAGTATACTCCCTTCGCACATTTTCTGCTAAGCCCGGTTCAAGCTATAAATCACTTCTGAGCCTAAATATTTTGTTATGAAGCCAAACATTATTATAAGCCTTCTCCTTTTACCCCTTTGTCTGCTGGCCCAAAATTATCAACAGTCTGATCAATTGAAGATCGACCAGATTGGATATTTGCCGACGGCCAATAAAATTGCCGTGATATCTAAAGCTCAATCTGGCTACAATGCCACGGAAATCTATGAACCATCTTCAAGTTTAGAAATTCGTGCTTTGGCCAATAATGCGGTCGTTTTTACAGGTACTATTGCCGCGTGGAAGAATGGTCAAGTGCATGATCAGTCCGGCGATAAAGCCTGGCACTTTGATTTTACGGACTTCCAAACACCGGGTGAATATTATGTGTATGACCCCGTCAATCAAGTTGGATCCTATCCTTTTAAGATAGCCGATGAGGTTTATAATGAGGTACTCAAACAAGCTGTTCGCACCTTCTATTATCAACGTTGCGGTGCGGCTAAGTTAGCGATCCATGTAGGGGCAGAATTTGCAGATGCCACCAATTTTCTGGGACCCCAACAGGATACAGACTGTCGGTTGTATAGCAATACGGATGCCTCAACTAGCCGTGACCTTCAAGGCGGTTGGTTTGATGCAGGCGATTACAATAAGTACGTGAATTTTGCCTACCAACCAATACTAGATTTGCTCTTTGCTTATCTGCATTACCCGGAGGTATGGGGGGATGATTATAATATCCCGGAGAGTGGAAATGGGGTGCCAGATATATTGGATGAAGTGCAGTGGGAGTTGGATTGGCTACTCCGAATGCAAGAGGATGATGGAGGAATTCTGAGTGTTGTAGGAGGGGGCTTTGCCTCACCGCCTTCTTCTGATACTGCGCCTAGGTATTATGGCCCTGCTACGACGGCGGCCTCTTTCAGTGCCGCTACTATGCTGGCCTTAGGTTCCATCGTGTATGAGGAGATTGGAAACACAGCCTATGCTAGCAGTTTGCTAAGTGCTGCGATCCAAGCCTATGATTGGGCCGTTAGCAATCCGAATAAGATTTTTTACAACTCGGGCCAACTGGCTGCGGGAGAACAACAGTTGGATGATTATCATACTACGATGCGTAGACTTTCCGCTGCTATTTTTCTCTTTGCTAAAACGGGAGAGGGGAGTTATCAGTCTTTTGTAGAAAATAACTACACAGAAAGCCACTTAAAGCAGTGGGGATGGGCTAGTATGTATGAAGAACCTTACCATAAGGCTATGCTTTTTTACACCCAACAGTTTGGAGTAAACTCCGCTGTTGCTTCGGACATTATTAATGTTTATACAAACAGTGTCAAGAATGCAGGAGATCACCTACCTAGTTATATCAATGGTGATGACCCTTACCTGGCCTATCTCTCCGCACAAAACTATACCTGGGGCAGCAACAACACCAAAGGAGGGCAAGCCAATATTTTTCTGAACATGATCCACTTCGATTTAGATACAGATAACACGGGGACTTTTAGGGCGGCAGCAGCTGGTTACATCCATTATTTCCATGGCCTAAATCCAAATAACCTAGTTTATCTTACTAAGATGGCTGAGTATGGAGGAGAAAATAGTTGCCAGGAAATATATCACAGTTGGTTTGGTGATGGTACAGCTTGGGATGTCAATCCTCCGCCTGCTTATGTCGTGGGCGGACCCAATCCAAGTTATAGCATGGATGGTTGCTGCAATACGAATAGTTGTGCTAATCTCAATAACTTATGCGATACGGGAGTACTCACACCTCCCTTCGGCCAACCCACCCAGAAGGCTTACAAGGATTTCAATACCTCCTGGCCACAGAATTCCTGGCAGCTTTCCGAACCCGCCATCTACTATCAATCCTCTTACATCAAGGTTTTGGCTGCCTATGCAACAGCCATGACGCCAACTTCCACAGCGGACTTGGAATCTGCTCCCTTACAAGTGGCGGTCTTCCCCAATCCCACCCGAGGCTTAATTCAGTTGCAGTCAGCTGAAGAAGGGATTGCTGGAGTCAAACTTTTTGATGCCACAGGGCGCTTGATCTGGCAGCGGTTACGGGGCGATTATCCCAGGCGTTGGGAGTTGACTCTGGAGCGATTTGATGCGGGCCTCTATTTACTGGAGATTCAGGGACATTCAGGAAAGCGTGTAGTGAAGAAGGTGGATAGGTTCTAAGAGTACGACACTTCAGAAGCCTGCAAGGCTTCTGAAGTGTCGTATGCCTGATCACTAATAGATTTTGAACTCAACCTCTCCTATGATTGAATCCACCAATTTGTCAATATCTGTAGTAGATTCAACTTGAAGAGTAATGGGAGGGTGGTTGTCCTGGAAAAGGCGTACTTCAATCTGGACCTTTTCTCCTGAAGTATCATAGAGGCCGGTTATCGAATAGGCACCTGGATAGGCATTGACATCCACATAAACAAGATTAGCTCGAGCTCCCTTGCTGGCCATCTTACGAAATTTCGCGTCTAATTTCTCAGTTAATCCTAGATCATCTTTGAAAGAAACCTTGTTTAGGAAAGTACTCCTAATCATAACTGGTTTTTTATTGCCAATGGGGATTGCAGCCTTGATTGTATCTGGTAATAATCCAATAGGAAAGCTAGCCCCTTGTCGAGGGAAGCCCAACATGGGCGTTTGGATCCCATTGATACTTCTAGCTAATTCGGGCACTTTATCGCGAGCATATTGAAAAAGCTCCATCACATCGAGGTCTTCCTTATCTCTGCCTCGCATACCTTCCAGTAAGGCGTAGGTTAGCAAGCCCTGACCAAATTCACTGGCTTCGTAGCTCACTTTATTGGAAGCACTTCCTGAAAGGATGAATAGCCCGGTACGATCCTTCATTCGATCCAAGGCTCGGATTTGGTTGGAGTTTAACGCTTTGGTGCCACTCATTAGATTGTCGACTACGGTGCCGGAATTGCAGGCGTCAATAATAAGTACTTGCTTGAGGGCTGGAATTTTATTGATCCATTGTGTGAGTTCGTTAGATGAGATGGTATAGGCTGAAAGAGTGCCGGGGTCACTAAGATCATCTTCACTGGCAACACCTTGAGTCAAATAATAGAATTCCGTCTCATCCTTACCTCTTCGGGTCACGCCATGCCCAGATAGGTATACGACTATTACATCTTCGGCTTTAGCTTCCTTTCGGATGGCCTGAAATACACCTGCTACTTGGTTCTTTTCAGCATTGTGCCAATGGATAGCTGAGCTTTCTAAGGCCGGATCGATTGGTGGAGGAGAAGTGGAAAGGCAATGTACTTCTACACTATCGCGGTGTAAGGCTTGTCCAGCCAACTGTAGGGCTTGTGCCATCATTATAGCGTCTTGATCGGCGTAGGAAAGGTCCAGTTTATCGCCGGCATATTCTGAAGTGCCGATACAGACTACATATAGCTTGGGGCTTAGACGCTGTCTAAGGCTGGGTTCTGGTTCAGTACGTCCTGTTCCCTTGGTAGAGGGCGCGCGCGCCTGGTATTCTAGATTTAAAGCTCGGCTCTTTAGCCAGCCTTCCTCATTGTAGACTCGAATACTAATGGTATTGATACTGTCTCTCAGCAGATACTTCTGAAAGGGGATGAGGTCGAAAGAAATCGTACTATCATATCGCGGTCCTTCAAAACTCCTAGGAAGGAGATTGGCCTCGGATTCTACCTCTTTCCCATTGATGAATATACTTACCTTCCCTATCCCGCCATTTCGTTCTTTTAGTTGTAGCGTAAGTTGGTCATTCTGGATTTTAGGATCAATAACCTGTGGATAAAGCTTCACGGTGTCAAAATCGGCAATAGGGCGGATTCGATTCTCTGAAAAACCCAGTAGTTTTTGGAGTAAACCGGGTTCATAATAGCGGGCTTTCAATTGGTCCAGGTCGATCACTTCATTTTTGCCATCATAAAAGAGGCTATAGTACATCAATTGTCGGGCACCAGGAGAAGCATCAAAAAGACCTGAGAGAGTTGTGGCAATCCAGTTACCTTCATCTAACAAGAATAAACTGGCCACTTCATCACCTGTTTCAGTGGACCAAAACTTGATTCTTCCTTCTCCAAAGGTGGCGATAAAGGCGTCGTCTTTAAAGAAACCAAAAAGTCTCTCTAATTGGTCTTCCTTTCCGCCAAGCGTCAGCAATTCTCTTCCCTTTAGATCCCAGAGTTTGGCGATACCATCATCACTCATCGTTGCTATTCGCCCCCCTTGCTTCGAAATGGCTATGGCGAACACCCTTTCTTGGTGCCCTGCATAACGGACTAATTCTTGGCCCGACCAATCCCACATTTGTACCAAACCATTGTCATCACCGGTCCATATGTATTTCCCGTCGGGAGACATGGTATAACTTTCCACTTCTGTTTCTCCACCGAAACGAACAAGCTCTTTGCCTGACCGGTCCCAAATACGAATCTGGTCCTGCTCCCCCCACCTTTTTATTGTGATCAAATGCCGCCCATTTGGAAAGAATTGAAAATTATTGATCCTAGCAGAATCGGGAAACCGGTAAATTGCTTTACCATTCAGATCCCAAACTTTGGACAGCTCGTCTGCGGCTGTACTTATTACTTGCTTACCATCTGGAGAGAATCGAAGCGATTGCACAGCCATCCCTATTGAAGTTTCCTTGGAGGAGGGCTTACAAGCATAACCGTTAAAGCTAAATTGCTTTTCGCCCGCGAAATTCCAACAGGAAATTGTTCCATCTAAACGGCCAATAACGATCCTATCTTGATTTGGAGCTGCAGCGTAGGCCTGTATCTGATTTGGAATGGTAGTACCAAGCGCTTCGATTGGAGTGCTGTCCACCATTATTTCAGCTAGTTGCGCTCCTTTTCGATCCCACAATTGTACCTTGTATTTGTCCGTAATGGTCCATAAGATATCTCCCTTTACGTTCCCGTCTATCTCGCTAGCTCTCGGTATATCTACCGATTGCTGCAACAAGTTTGGGTTAGACAGATCCCAAAAGAAGGTCTGGCCAGTGGGCGTAATACTATAAATATGCCCTTCTTTTGTAAAATGATTGATCGACCCAGCCAGGCTGCGGCTTCCGAAGCTATTCAGGCGTTGGCCTTGTAAGTCCCACATGCTAAGGGACGGCCTAGCTCCTTGTTCAAAAACCGCCTTGGCGTCGGGTAGGGTGAGCACCTTTGGGCCATCTGCCAGGAATGTCGTAGCTAGTATATCGCTACCTTTCCTTTGTTGACTCATCAGCACATTCCCTCCTGCATCCCACAACTCCACCCAGCCTTTATGTTTGCCAATCAACACATTCCCTCCAGAGGGATCGAATGCTGCGCTTGTATATTCACCATACCATCCTGCTTTGTGAAATAGCCGTTCACCCGTCGCACGCCATAGGTTCAAATGACATTTGGGCATATCTAGAGAAAGGTCATCCTCCCCAATCGATATTAGTTTGTCTCCCTTTGGCGAGACAATAATTTCCCTTACCTCCCCTAGTTGACCCTTAAAATCATGGAGCAACTTGCCACGAAGACCCCAAACCTTTAGGCTGTTTTTTCCTCCAGTTATGATCTTATCTCCTGAAGGAGAAAAGGCCACAGAGTGAACTTCGGTCGTGTCATGTTCAAAAGTAGTGATTACTTCTCCCGATAGATCCCATAGCTTGGCCGTACTATCACGACTGGCGGTAAGTACTTTGCTGCCATCCGGTGAGAAGATGGCTTGATACACCCAGCCCTGGTGCCCTCCGAACATAGTCAATTCCTTACCCGACAGATCCCACAAGCTGGCTGTAAAATCATAACTGCTGGTCAACACCTGATCTCCCTTTGGTGAAAAGGCGACGTGACTGATCTCACTCCAATGCCCGGCAAAGGTGGCCAATTCGCGCCCGGAGCGATCCCATAGTTTTCCTGTTTTATCATTGCTACCCGTAAACAATAGTTGGCCATCGGGGGAGAAGTCCACAGCCGAGATGGCTTCGCTGTGCCCGAGAGGTAGTACCAGCTGTGGAATCTGCCCTGTAGCCAGTAGGGGGATTAGGAAGAGAAAGTAGCTTATTGTTTTGCGCATTGTATTTCTTTCGTTCGTGCACTTGTAGATGCTAATTGTAGAAGATGTAAGGCCTTCGATATGCTCGTTGATGGAAAATACCAACGAGGGCTAGATACTCTTGATCACTAATGGGTTTTGAATTCAACCTCTCCTATGATTGAATCTACCAATTTGTCAATATCTGTGGTAGATTCAATTTGAATAATAATAGGAGGATCATCACCCTTGGATAGGCGTAACTCGATCGTGATCTTGTCGTCTGAGGTCTCATATAGGCCGGATATTGAATAGGCACCTGGATAGGCATTAACATCCACATAAACAAGATTAGCTCGAGCTCCCTTGCTTGCCATCTTTCGAAATTTATCTTCTAGTTTTTGAGTTAATTGTAGATCATCTTTGACAGTTTTCTTATTCATGAACATGCTCCTGATTATGACAGGCTTTTTGTTGCCAATGGGTATTTCGGCTTTGACAGAATCTGGCAATAAGCCGATTGAGAAACTAGCTCCCTATCTAGGAAAACCAAGCTTTGGCTTTTGAGCAAGAAGGGGGGGATGGAATAACAAGATGGAAACACCTATGAAGATAGGGTAAATGCCAGCGAAAGTGATGCGCTTCATCCTTAGAAATTTAACTTGTAAAAGAGAATTATCTAAAGCAAAAAATCAGATAATTGCAGGAGAGATACTAACCTTATGTACCATGCCTGGTTCTGGGTCAGTTTCTTTGTACCTGATCTAAAAAATATTGCTTTCGGAGCATTAACCGTAAGATAAGATACAACAATAGCCCCGTAGGTCCAAGCATAAAGCTGAAAAGTAAACAAGGGATAGTCAAAAGCCGATTGATCCCGTGCTTATGCGCATCATTTACAATAAACCAACCTACCATCAAATCAAAGGCCAGATAGTGGATCCAACCCATGGCTACTGCTGAAGATTCCGTGAAGAGCTGCATCACACCCTCCAAACTCCCAAAGCTGCTGAAGTCTAGCGATTCAACACCCTTGACCAGCATGATGACATAGAGTACAGAGAGGATAGTGACCACCATACCGACTACAATTCTTCCTGTCCATTTCCAAGAAGGGGCGAGGATTAGTAAGAGCCAAGCAGGGAGCACGATGGTGTTGGCGATTTGGAAGAGTTGATCTGGGGTCATTGGCGTATTATTTAAGTAAAAGAGCAAATCTAACTTATCATTTTATGGCGGCCTCTTTTGCCATATATCTGCCTTGCGTACTCGTCTTAATAACCAAGGCTATTAGGCTCCGCCGCGCCTTGATCTATGAAAAAATGGGCTCGACCAAAAAAGTAACCTAAATCTGCTCTTTTACTTAGGACGATTATTAGAATTAAAGATCATCAATCTGGCTACACCTGAGCATCTTCCAAGGAGGCTTTGCTTTGAGTGTTCCAGCCGATTTCATTGATGACAAAATGAGCCACTACCAGGGCAGAAAGGATTAAGTAAGTCGCTATGATGTAAGTGCCGCCAGGTAATATGGAATCGAGGCTAAACCAACTTCCAGTATAGAAAATGATGGTTAAACCAATCAGAGATTTAGCTGCTTCCATCCAGATGGCATTGGGATCTCTATCCATCAAGCTGGTATAGCTATACACCATGAGGAACATAAAAATACCATAGAGGAATATTCCCGGACTACCAATTTCCACAATACTATAAAGGAGATGAAAAAGCGTAAATAGTAAGGCGCCAAACTGCGTCCAAGACCAGATTTTTAGGTTTAAAGAGGCTTCTGTATCATATTTTTGGAAGTGTTTAGGGTCTGCGGTCTGGATCGGGAATTTTTCGTTCACATCTGCGGGCCGCCACCCCGTCGGCATAAACCAGATCCGGAGTTTATCCCACCAACTACGGGCGTGCCAAGCATCTCTAATCAACAGCCAGATGTGATTCAGGTTGATTCTAATGGGGTTCCAAGTATTCACCTGCCGAGTCACGCCGAAAACGCAAGGTTCTTCCTCCAATTCTTCCTGAAAGGTGCCGAACAGTCTGTCCCAAATGCAGAATACGGGGGATAAGTTTTTGTCTTTGTACACCTCATTGATCGCATGATGCACTCTGTGTTGAGAAGGGGTGACAATGATATATTCTAACCAACCCAGCTTACCGACGTGGATCGTATGATACCAAACTTGCACAAACAAATGAAAAGGGGTAACAATAGCTATGATTTTGGGAGGCACTCCTAGTAAGGCCGCAGGTAGAAGGAAAAAAACGCTAATGTTCACGAATTTTGAAATGGACTGCCGCAAGGCAGTTGCCATATTGAATTCTTCTCCTGAATGATGGATCACATGTCGATTCCAAAAGATATTGACATGATGCGCCAAACGGTGATACCAATAGGTCGCGAAATCCAACCCCAACAAGGCTAAAACATAAGTTAACCAGTTGGCTTCTCTCTCTACCAAGGCAAAGTGAGTAAACATATATCCGTAGCCAATGATCACCACCGTTAAACCTAGCACGCTTTTGAGGGCATTGGTCATGCCAGAGCTCAAGCTAGATATAGTATCCATGGCCCGAAAGTTGAAATTACCTTTGGCGTAAGCATAAATGGCTTCGAGTACAACCAAAATGAAAATGGCGGGGATTAGGATTAGAAAGACATTTGCAGCAGCTTGCATAATACTTGATCTTGGTTAGGTCTTGTTCCCTTGGTTCTTCAGGGTTAGTGGGGTAAGGCCTTGGACAATCGGGAGAGGAATTTAACAAATATACAAAACAAAAAAGAGGAGTCCGTAATGGGCTCCTCTTCACATATAAACCTATTTCAATTCTTCGTTAACTCGTTTGATGAGCTATTAATTTTATTACCTATTAATCTTGGAGATCTTGGTTGTAATCCATTTCTTACCTGCCCTTAGTCGTAGCATATAGATGCCAGTAGGCAAGGACTCTCCTCTACTGCTGTTCCCGTCCCACTCATAGCGGTGTGTACCTGCATCTAGTCGGGCATTTTCCAAACTTTGTACCCGCTGTCCATGGAGGTTGTAGATATCCATGAGTACATCAGTTTCAGTTGGAAGGATGACTTCAATCTGAGTTTGGGTAGCAAAGGGATTGGGAGCAATCTGTAATTGGGTATCCATTAACTGTTGTCTAGTCGTACTTGCATTTTCAGGCAGACCGCTTGGAAGTTGCTGATGGGCTACATAGTTGTCTCCAGAAACTTCGACATTATCAAAAACTGCGGTGACAGGTTCATCCGCATCTTTTGTATACACGAACAAACCTACCTGAACACAATCGTCGAAACTAGAGAAGTTTATGGTATGGGCTAGTCTCCAGTAGCTACCATTGGTGGAAGTGTAGGTCTTGAATTTGGATCCCGTTCTTACAATCCGTAACCAATCGACTCCGGAACGATTCTTGCCCTTATATGAAATAGTACCGTCTGTAGAACTACGATATTCCGTTCTTACCCTGCGGGTCAGATCCTTGACCATGGCTACCATCCTCGCACCAGGTTCCTGGTTTTCCATCATTATTACACCTACTCTTCCATCAGCACCTAAGCTAGCCACACGGGCTACAATTTCTCCATTTCCGCACAATTCTGTTTGTACGATGGAGTACTCTCCTTGTGGATAACCTGAACAATCGTCGGCAGTCAGGGTAAAGCTTTCTTCTTCGGGATCGTAAGTTGCCGAAGCACCATTTTCGCAGTCGATGTCACCTTCTTCAAATCCGCAAGGCATACCCACAACGGTTACTTGGGCGGTACAGGAACTTGTATTTCCGTTTGGATCAACTCCTACTACTTCAACAACAAGGGCTTCACCTACATTGGAACAAGATGCTTCCACGAGACTTTGACTTACAAATGAGACAGGGCCACAAGCATCAGAAGATGCTTCTGCATCAAATATAGTATTGCTTATTATCGCAATATTATCCTCTCCATTGAAATTGATCGTGATGTCCTGACAAATGACTTCTGGCGCCTCTTCATCAATGATATCAAGCCTAAAACTGCAAAAACCTTTATTGTTAGAATTGTCCTTGGCACGCCACTGGACCTGATAGGAACCTAAGTTAAAAAAACCGCTATGGTCACTGGCCCAAGCAGACCAAGATTCTGTTGGATTCCCGTTTGAATCTAAGGCACGATATCGAGATTTTAAGTTCTTGATTCCACAATTATCAGTGGGGACCGCTTTGGGAAGGTTTACATTTGCACCACATTCACCAAGGTCCGTATTGACAATCATGTCCTGCGGGCAAGTTAGTGTTGGCTTGATGTTGTCTTCTACATTTACGGTAGCGAGACATGAGCTAGTGTTGTCATTGTTGTCCTTTACCGTCAAGGTAAGCGTGTTGCTGCCAATATGACTACAGTCAAATTCAGTTTGGCTGAGGCTAAGGCTTTTAATACCGCAAGCATCGTTGGAACCATTATCAGCAGTTTCGGCAGTGGTACTTCCATTACCCGTTGCATCCAATTGGACGGTTACATCCTGGCAAAGTGCTTCTGGAGCTACGCCATCATTCACGGTTACAGTTGCTTGGCAGGTACTGGTGTTATTGTCATTATCGGTCAAGGTCAGCGTAACTGTATTATCTCCCACTTGATCACAGGTAAAGTTGCTTTGATCCAGACTGGCTTCGGCTACCCCACAGGGGTCTGAACTAGTGTTGATATCAGAACTAGAAATACTGGCCGCCCCGTTATCATCTAGTTGGATTGTCACATTTTGACAACTGGCAATGGGAACATTGGGACCTAGTACGGTAACGGTTGCCTGACAGGAGCTTTCATCATTGAGTCCCTTTACCAGTAATGTCACAATGTTGTCGCCGATATCTTCACAGCCATAGTCTTCTTTATCAATGCTCAAGTCTTCGATCTCACAATTGTCGGAAGAACCATTGTCTACTTGTGCTGCCAGAAGAGGAGCCGTACCATCTATGCCCAATTGAATCGTCACATTTTGACAGGAAGCCGTGGGTGCAATCGGATCATTAATTGCTACGAGTACTTGACAGTCACTGGAGTTGCCATTGTTATCTTTGACCGTTACTGTCACTTGAACCTCTTCACCATCCTGGCAAGAAAAAGTAGTTTGCGAAGCTTCGTAACTAGCAATACCGCAAGCGTCAGAGGCATCATTTACAAGGTTTTCAGCCGTAATGCTGGCTGTACCATTGGCATCTAGATTGACCGTGGCTTCATCGCAGTCGAGGACTGGCCCCACTTTATCTTCAACAACAACGTTCGCCTGACAGGTACTGACATTATTATTTTCATCTGTTACGGTTAGTGTGACCGTTTGATTTCCGATTTCATCACATGTAAATAAACTATTGTCCAAGCTAAGACTACCAATTCCGCAGGCATCATTGGAGTTATTATTGACCATTTCAGCTGAGGTGCTTCCATTTCCACTAGCGTCTAATTGTACGGTTACCTCTTGGCAAAGTGCTTCTGGAGCTACTCCATCAATTACAGTCACGGTTAGGTTACAAGGAACTGTATTGCCGGCAGCATCCGTTACGGTTAATACCTCAGGGTTTGCTCCTACTTCAGTACAATCAAAACTAGTTTGACTAAGGCTGAGATTCTGAATTTCACAATTATCCGTAGAGCCGTTGTCGGCTGAGGTAGCTGAGGTGCTTCCATTTCCACTAGCATCTAATTGTACGGTGATATCTTGACACAGGGCCGTAGGTGCCAGCAAGTCTTCTATGGTTACCGTTGCGTTGCAAGTAGCCGTATTTCCATTATTGTCCTCGACCGTTAAGGTGACCGTTTTATCGCCAAGGTCATCACAACTGAAGCTGCTTTGGTTAAGGCTAAGGCTTTTGATACCACACTCATCACTCGAACCATCATTAATACTTGCAGCAGTTGTAGATATATTGCCACTGGCATCCAACTGGAGGGTAATATTTTGGCAACTGGCTGTAGGGGCTGTCGTTTCTCCGCCTAGATCATTGATTGTCCAGTCAAAATTATCTTCAATCGCTTGTCTTTCTGCCGCGGCTGCACAATATTGGCTTTTCCCAGCGTCAAAAGTTAGGCCATTTTGTAAGGTAAGGGCGGACCAGGCTATTAGGGTGGCGTCGTAGTTGGCAGTTGAAAGGCCTACTTCAAGTTGTCTTGGACCATTGTCAATGACTATTATGGATCCTCCGAAGAAGCCTGAGAGATTGGTGACTTGAGAGATGTCCCAATTAGCCAACGATCGATCAAATGTACCAGCCGAAGAGAACATTCTAGTCATATTTACAGCGGAACTAGTATTGATGGTCCAGTTGCTGATATCACTGTTGAAATCCCAGGCATCTGTAAACATATTGCCAAACTGTGTAACCTTACTTACATCCCAACTAGATATATTCCCATTGAAATTTCTAGCGTTTGCAAAAGCGAAGCGCATGTCAGTAATGGTTCCTGTGTTCCAATTATTTAGGTCTGAAGTTAAGCTTGTACAGTCATTGAATATTCTTCGTAATATCGTTACCCCACTCAAGTCGGGGGCATCGGTAGCTGATACTTGCAAGTTGGAACATCCTCGAAAGGCATCCTGAAAACTGGTCCAGGCAATATCTCCCCATTCTTCGATGGTCAGGAGTTTTTTGGCGTCACCTCCTCCATTGAACCGGATAAAGTTTACGCCTCCACTAATGGCTACGGTATAGGTGTCAGCGCTGCCATAGGTGTGAGAAATTGGACCAGACAACCCTGTTTCCAAGGTGCCATCTCCCCAATCTACCGTAATATTAGTTCCATTTAAAGGGATAGTAATGGTAGTACTATTGGAAGAACCAGGGTTATCTGTTTTCCAAGTGGTCACAAAATTTGGGCAACTGCTTAAATCTATTCCTAGATCATTGATTGTCCAGTTAAAATCATCTTCAATCGCTTGTCTTTCTGCTGCTGCTGCACAGAACCGGCTTTTCCCAGCTTCGAAGGTGAGACCGTCTTGTAAGGTAAGCGCTGACCAAGCTATGAGGGTGGCGTCGTAATTGGCCGTTGAAAGGCCTACTACAAGTTGTCGTGGACCATTATCAATGACTGTTTTGGATCCACCGAGAAAGCCCGATAGATTGGTGACTTGAGAGATGTCCCAATTGGCCAACGATCGATCAAAGGTACCAGCCGCAGAGAACATATTGACCATATTGACTGGAGCGCTAGTGTTAATGGTCCAATTGCTGATATCCCCATTGAAATCCCAGGCATCTGTAAACATATTGCCAAACAGCGTAACATTACTAACATCCCAACTAGAGATATCCCCATTGAAATTTCTAGCGCCTGCAAAAGCAAAACGCATGTCCGTAATGGTCCCCGTGTTCCAATTATTGAGATCCGAAGTTAAGCTTGTACAGTCATTGAATATTCTTCGTAATACCGTCAACCCACTTAAGTCGGGGGCATCGGTAGCTGTTACCTGCAAGTTGGAGCATCCTCGAAATGCATCTTGAAAACTGGTCCAGTCAATATCTCCCCATTCTTCGATTGTTAGTAGTTTTTTGGCGTCACCTCCTCCATCAAATCGGATAAAGTTTACGCCTCCACTAATGGCTACGGTATAGGTGTCAGCACTGCTATAGGTGTGGGAAATTGGCCCGGATAGTCCAGTTTCCGAGTTGCCATCCCCCCAGTCTACGGTAATATTAGTCCCATTTAAGGGAATAGTAATGGTGGTACTATTGGAAGAACCAGGATTATCTGTTTTCCAGGTGGTGACAAAAGATTGGGCAATCATGCCATGGCAGCTAAGTAGCGCGGCACAGATTATGTAGAATGTGTACTTCATGAATTGAAATAATCTATAGACTCTTGTTTACCGTTGGATAAATTCCATTGAAGTTTCCAAGGTAAAGCTTAGCCTAGGTTATGTTAGGTGAAATAAGTTGCTTCTTGTAGAATGGGCTACATTCTTTGCTTCAGCGATTGATCCCATTAGCACGGTAAAGCCCAATAGCAAATGCTGTCAGCTCAGGAGGGAGAATCGGTTATTTTGTACCGACGTATGAATAAATGCTGGGAGTATCGACTAAAAGCCCATAAGGCCTCTTTGTGAGGGGAGTGGTTGCCTTTTGCGGTTGGGGAGTAAGAAATAGGTTTAATACAACAAATATAGAGATAATAAGTGCAGAAAACTTGGACTATTGTTTCCAATACTTGGATTATTGATTCATTTGAAGGATAACATTTGCATTTAATGTGTTTTAGGGACTGCTCATTTTGTTTAGTCGCTCACAATCTTGGTATCGCCTGAAGACAAAAGACTTTCTCTTCGGAATCTGGTAGGTTCTCAGCTGCTTTCGGTTGAAAATCTACTTTTTTTGGTTGTTCTGACATTCTTTCCTCTCTATGGTAGGGTTTTAATTGACTGATTTTAAGTGATTTGTGTTTTATTTTGCCTCCAAAGACCAAAATAAGCCCATATCCCTCCAAAAAGCTGATGATCTCGCCTGAAAACAGAAAATTCAGCATCTCCAGCCCGTTTTCCCCTTTACTTTGTAGTGCAATTACAAAGAAGCCTATTCAAAACACGGTCTTAATTCTCAAACAAATTCACGCAAAGTTTAAATTCAACCGTCATGTATAAATTATCAACACTAACTATCCTTTTCTTCGCCCTTTTCGCCGCCACTATGAACGCACAAATTCGCAACAACAACTACGCATCTGGTGATCAAAACATGGGCGACCTTGACGTTTTAGAACAAGAAATCGCAGTTTCCGTCAAATTAGAGACCATCCTGCAACTACATGCTCCTGAAGACGCTAGCGTATCCTTCGTATTCGACGAGATGGAAGAATTTAAGCACGGCATTAAAGCAGAACGCCCAAGAAATGGAGGTACTTATAAAAGCAAGGGAGTACAGAATGGTATCCACCGCTTCGGAGTAGATGCTACCGTAAACTGGAAACTAGACTGGAAAGCTGATATCAATGGGGATCATGTAAGAGGAGAGAACTGGTCTGGTAACAGAAGACAAAAACTAGCCATTAACAATATCGGTGCGAAATTCTCCACTGACCGCGCCAGAAATGAAATCATTCCTACCGACAATGGAGCCGTAGCACTAAGCAACCGCGACTTCACCATCATCAAGCGCAAAAATGGACACAGCAATATCGGAGAAGCAGCCGACAATCAGTTTGAAGTAATCTGGAGAGTAGGTACACAAGAAAGACCGCAGCGCGGATCTACTCCTCGCATGAACGAAAAAAGCTTGCTAGAGCAGCAAATCGGTTCAGAAGCTTTCAAATTTGATGTGATCTTCACTTTGTCTCAAGACGATCCTTGGATTAACTAAGGAGTATGAGTACAGTGTAGAAAAAGGAGACACTTAAATATATATGATGGGAGTGAGCCCGATTTTCACTAGGTGGAAATCGGGCTCACTGCTTTTCGTAACCTATGAATAAGCTTGGACCTGTACTAAGACAATTACACCATCTCATTCCTGAAATCTCGAGGAGACATCCCAAACTCTTCCGAAAAGGTGCGGGAAAAATAGGCAGGATCCTTAAAGCCAACATCATAAGCTACCTCAGAAATTGTAAGTTCAGCATTTTGCAATAGTTCTTTGGCTTTGTGTAAGCGAATGGATCGGATGACCTGTGTAGTGGAACTGTTTGTTAGTGCCTTCACTTTTTTATGTAGTTGGGATCTACTCATGCCCATTTGCTTGCAAATTTCTGGGATGGATATTTCTGTATCTTCCAACTTGCTTTCGATCACGGTTCGAAGTTTCTTAATGAAGTTATCTTCCAAATAGAGTTGATCTGCTTCTTCTCCTACTGGCTCAAATTCAAGATTTTGATAGCGTTGCTTAAGTTTCTGCCTGATTTCCAATAGGTTTTGCAAGCGAATACTTAGTTCTTGTTCATTGAAGGGTTTGGCGAGGTAGGCATCGGCACCACTGCGTAGGCCATCCATTTTCGCTTCTATGTCTACCTTGGCAGTAAGTAAGATAATGGGGATGTGGCTGGTCTTCTCATTACTTTTTAACGTGTGACACACTTCAAAACCATCTTTGATGGGCATCATCACATCTGAAATAATGATGTCCGGTATTTCGCTGATGGCACGTTCTATTCCTTCCTCTCCGTTTTTGGCTACTGAGATGAAGTAGGAATCTCCAATTAGGACACGCAAATACTCTACCACATCAGCATTATCCTCAATGATTAATAGATGTTCAGCGTTTTCGCCATTGGCATTGACGGAGATTCCTTCTAATGGCTGTGTGTTTAAGCTCTTAACCTCTTTAGCAACCAGAGCTGTAGCTAATTCGGCCTGTTCTGCTGCTGCCAAAGCGATATCGGCACTCGCCTTTTCTACTGGAATACTTAGACTGAAGGTGGTCCCCTTGCCGATGTAACTTTCTACTCGAATACTACCTTTCATTAGGGACACTAACTCCTTGGTTAGAGCGAGCCCAATGCCCGTTCCCTCTCCTTCTCTAGTCGCAGAGTCATCCACTTGATAGAAGCGATCGAAGACATGAGGTAGCTTGTCCTTGGGGATTCCCATCCCAGTATCTTTCACCATGATCAGTAATTGATCTTTCGCGTCTCCAGTTTCATGATTGACAGATAGATAAACTTCTCCCTGTTCTGGCGTGAACTTAATGGCGTTGGAGAGTAGGTTCGAGATGATTTGGAGCATTTTTTCCGCATCATAATCCATCTCCAGGGTTTTACTATAGTCCAAAAAATGTAAACGAATGCGTTTGCTTTCTGCAAAGGATTGGAAGGATTCAACGATGTAGCGCAAATAGCTAATGATATCTCCATGGGTTAGGTCTAGCTTGAGCGTTCCGGATTCCAATTTGCGGAGATCTAGGATTTGATTCACCAATCGGAGTAAAGTGGCGTTATTGCGATCAATCATCGCCAAACCTCTGTCCAGCCATTCTTTTGGCTGTTTTCTAATCTGGTCCACCATGCCGCCGATGATGGTGAGCGGAGTCCTTAGTTCGTGGGAGATATTGGTGAAAAAGCGGGATTTAACCTGACTCAAGTCCTCCAGCTCTTCTTTTTGCTGCAAGATCTCTTTGTTAAGTTTTTGGAGCTCTTCATTGGCCAACTTTCGCATGCGGTAGTAGCGCAAAATGATCGTGATAAAGATGCCTGCTATCAGCAGTACTAGAGCACTAATCCACTGAAAACTTCTTTGGCGTTGCAGTTGGGCATCCTTTTCCAATATGGCTTTTTCTTGTGCAAAGGCTAGTTCTTGTTTTTCCTGTTCAAATTCGTTCCTAAGCTCCATCCGAGCCAAGGCTTTAGTATTGGCATCTCCATATAGGCTATCTTGAAGGAGTTTGAATCGCTCCAATTGAGCTAAGGCCTTGGTTGATTGATTTTGGGCTTTATAGCCTTCGTATAGTGCTTCCGCTATTTTTGCTTCCTCTTGGGTGAAGGTATTTTTAGGTAAGATATCCCTGGCCTCTTCCCATTTGGCAAGGGCTTGACCTAGTTGCCCTCGCTGCTGATCTACCCTGCCAAGCTCTAGGAGACATAAGCTCTGAATCTGCGCATCGCTATATTTCCTAGAAAAACCCAAGCCCTGATTCAGGTAGTAATAGGCAGAATCTAATCGGCTTTTAGCTAGAAATATGCTTCCTAGATATTGGTACGGGAGGTTAATTTGACGTTCCGGGCCATTGGCCTTTCGATAATCTAAGGCGAAGCGAACATTGACGAGGGCTTTATCATATTGACCGCTCAACTTCTGATCATTTCCAATTTTCAAACGAGTGCTAGCTTGTAAAGCTACATCCTCTAGGACGATAGCGGTATCAAGCACCTGTTCCAGGTAAGCGCTGCTCTGCTCATAATCTTGCAACATGTGGTAGATCTGAGCCAGATTGGTGAGGGAGTTGGCGACTAATCTTTTATTTCCAATCGCCTTTCTAATTCGCAAGGCCTCTTGATTGGATTCAATGGCTTTGGTGAAATTGCCTTGATCACGATGCACATAGCCAATTAGTGCTAAAAGCAAGGCTTCCCTTTCGCGGTTTTCAAGGGCTCTTGCTATTTCGAGGGCCTTTTGGTAATTGGGTAATGCCTCGGTATTATTTCCGCGTCTTCTTTCACAAGTGGCGAGATTTACAAGGCTAACTAATCGGTAGGCTTGATTCCCTAATGAATCCAGGACTACTTCTGCTTCTTTGAAATAGGGGATGGCTTTATCATACTGACCTCGCTCCATATGGATCGTTCCGATGTTGATAGAGGAACCTGTCGATTCTGCCAAATCACCTCGTTCTTCTTGCTTTTCTTTTGCTTCTGCAAAATGTTCCAATGCTTCATCTCGCCTATCCATCGTTCGAAATAGACTACCCATGCTATTGAGGGTAAAGGCCTGCCCTTTTATGTCATCCTCTTGTCTAGCGATCTCTAAACCACTTTGGAATAAGACCAAGGCAGAATCGAGCATTCGCATTCTATGATAGCCCAAGCCCACCTTCCGGTAGGCCATTACTCGGGTTTCAGGATTTGCTACTTCTGAGATTAAGCCTTTTGCAAACCGACCTAGCATTTTGGCAGAATCCGGTTCACTCCCGAAGATATTGGACGCTAGATCTATCGAAAAGTCAATCTTGTCCGTCACTGCGGTAGCTGTATCTAAAGCATGCCGCAAACTGTCGACAATAGGATTTTGCCCTAGTGCAGTTACAGTCATCAGGATGAACAAAGTTGAAATAGCATATTTCATAATCAAATGATTACGGATGAAACAGGTATAGGTCTGAAAAGTCTAGGTATTGTAGAGTTTAGGTTATAGACCCGTGTTACTGGTCATTGGGGGTAGTTGCCAGTTTAGGTGGAAGGTAAGGCCATGGTCGAAATAGGTTTGAAAGAAAAAGGAAATATTGAGTGAACAAGGTATTAAAATCCGAGGGTTTCGGCAAGGGATTGGACTTGGTTATTTCTAATGTTGTAGAAAAACACAGCTTTCCGTCTGTTATTAGTCATGTGATAATGTCCAATTAACAGCTAAGGTAGTACATAACAAGTTGTACCCTATCTTGCTACCCTCTCAACTCGCACCAGGCAAAGTGTACGGCCAGTGTCCAGCTATCAGCCAAATTTTCAACATATGCCAGCGCATCGTCGAGCTTTTCCCGATCATAGATGTTCCCGTTGAAAATAATGGCACTAATCCGCTGTGTATTGGATATATTGGTGAGTGGATTAGCATCAAGGAGGATAATATCAGCTACTTTGCCTGCTGATATACTACCATGGGAGTCTGCTAATTCAAAGTACTTGGCAGGTAGCAGGGTGGCACTTTCAAGGGCCTCGGCGGGTGAAAGTCCAGCTTTGACAAGATACTCCAGCTCTTCATGTAGGCCAAAGCCAGGAAAGCTGTGGGTGTCATTGGCGTCCGTTCCGGCCAGGACTTTGACACCTAATCGGTGGGCTTTTCCGGTCAATTCCAAGCCCTTTTCATAGAAATCCAAATAAGTCTTTCGGGCTTCTGCGCTAGGATCATTGTTGACCATTCTATCCGCATCTTTAGTCCAGTTTTGCTTTTGTAAAAAGTGAATATACTTAAGTCTTTCATCCTTGCGATAGTCGTCATTATCGGCATAGGCATCCATTTTTCGAGTGATATGTGTCGGACAAAACCAAGCATCGTATTCAACCATAGTTGACGCCAATTCGGCAAAGAGAGAATCATCGTGGGTATCTATCATTTCTCTGAGTTCTGTAGGATTATCTAGCCAGCTCCTTGGTTTTTCACCAGTGTAGACAGCTTTGTATGCTTGTCTGAGCTCTTCGGCTCCAGGATAACAGTCAAATAAGAAAAGACGAGCATGTTCAAAACTTTTATGTCCTGCTTTGGTTGCCTCAAGGGCACTCACGGCTCGCGGTTTATGACCCAGCACGGGAATGCCTTTCTTTTTGGCTTCCTCAATCATGGGGAAATAATAGTCGGGCAACACAGCATTATAGACTTTTATGAAGTCAGCGGGGTCCCCTTGGAAGTCTTCGACAATTTGCTTGGCTTGTTCTTCACTGTCTAGCCAAGTAACTAGCCTGCCAGTAAAAGCTTGAATGCGTGGCCCTAGCAATTGATTTGCATCGATGGCTTGATTGATGCTTTTTTTCTGATCGTAAGTAAATCCGCCCAACTCTCGCACATTGGTGACACCATTGGCAAAGAAAAGAGGAAGATTCATTTGCAATGGGAAGTGGGGAAGAAAATGAACATGCATATCCCATAAGCCAGGAATTAAGAAACGTCCATGGGCGTCCACTACTTGTGCAGTGGTTGGGACTTCTAGAGAGTCAGGGTGTCCTATGGCTGTAATTCGACCCCCTTCAATGAGTACAGCTTGTTGTAGTAACGTATCTTTTTCCACATCGACAATCTGCCCCCCGATAATCAATATGGGTGACATCGAAACTTGTGGAGCTGGGGGAGCTGGCACAGGGATTAGTAGCGTTATGGTAATCACCAAGACTAACAGAAGCACAATTCCCAACAGACCTAACAGGATTCGAAGAAGTACACGTTTCATATGGTGTAGATTTATTGGAAGATACTCTAAATTCATCGGTAATGGAAGTCTCCATGAGGTTCCAAACGGAGGGAGTAAGTGAATTATCCTTTGAGACCAGGCTGGGCTGCGACTAGCTGACGCGCAGACTCCGGAAGTTTATCTCAGAAGAGGCTGTGTCCAACTTCTGAAGCCTTAGCATTAAAAAAGAGGAGCCCAAGGCTGGACTCCTCCTCACATATAAACCTATTTCAACTCATGATAGGTTCTAGGAACCTATTTTTTTAAGGGAACATTATCTACTAATCAAGGATACTTTAGTTGTGTACCACTTCTTGTCAGCTCGTAATCGGAGCATGTAGATACCAGTTGGCAATGATGCTCCATCTCTACCGGTCCCATCCCATTCATAGCGATGGGTGCCAGCATCTAGTCGAGAATGCTCTAAGCTTTGTATACGCTGGCCGTGGAGGTTGTAGACCTCTAGGGTAACGTCTGAAGGCTTTGGTAACGAGAATTCGATCTGTGTTTGATCGGCGAATGGATTGGGTGCTACGCTAAGACCAATATCTGCTAGTTGGTTTTTTGTAGTGATCTGCGTGACACCAGCATCGACCGCTGTAGCGGGACCGCCTGGGACTTGTTCCAATGCGCTGTAGTTGTCTCCTGCTATTTTAACATCGGAGAAGGTGGCGCTGATCGGCCCATTTGCATTTTTTGTGTACACCAATATTCCTACTTGAATACAGTCATCGAAGTTGGAGAAATTGATACTGTGAGCCAGTTTCCAATAATATCCATTGGTTGAGGTGTAGGTTTTAAATTTGGAGCCGTCTCTGACAATTTTCAGCCAATCTACACCTGAACGATTCTTGCTTTTATAGGAGATACTTCCTCCCGTGGTACTTCGATATTCCGTCCTGATTCTACGTGTCAAGTCTTTAATAATACTGACAAAGCGGGCTTCACTATCTGCATTTTCCATCATGATCAACCCAGCTCTCCCATCCCCACTTAGGCTGGATATCTGGGCAATGATCTCTCCGTCTCCACACAGTTCAGATTTCACAATGGAGTACTCTCCTTGGGGATAACCTGCACAGTCATTGGCGGTGAGGGTGAAGCTTTCTTGTATCGGGTCGTAATCGGCTGAAGCACCATTTTCGCAATCGATATCCGTAGCTTCGAATCCGCAAGGCATACCTACCACAGAAACTTGTGACGTACAGCTATTGGTGTTCCCATTTGGATCTATTCCCACCACCTGGACGGATAAGGTTTGTCCCATATTGTCACAGTTGACTCGACTTAGGGTTTGACTTACAAAGCTGACGGGGCCACAGGCATCAAAGGAAGCTGCTTCATCGAATAGATCCGTCTCCGGGATCGAAATAATAGCTTCTCCATTGAACTCTATCGTCACATCTAGACATACGACCTCTGGGGCTTCCTCATCAAGCACTTGCAGTGTAAAGCTGCAAAAGGCTTTATTGTTGGCTAAATCTTTAGCACGCCATTGGATTTGATAGGAACCCACCTCAAAGAAACCACTGTGATCGCTGGCCCAAGCTGACCAATTCCCATTGGGGTTACCTGTTTCATCTAGGGGGCGATATTGGGATTTTAGATTCTTGATCCCACAATTATCAGCGAGTGCTGCCTTGGGTAGAGTGACGTAGGCACCACATTCTCCTTGATCAGTGTTAACTATCATATCCTGCGGACAGGTCAGCGTAGGATCAATTTCATCTACTACAGTAACTGTCGCCTCACAGGAATTGCTATTTCCATTGTGGTCGCTGAGTGAAAGCGTTACCGTCTGATTCCCTATATCATCGCAACTAAAGTTGGTGCGATCTAGACTTAAGCTGGCAATTCCGCAAGCATCAAATCCACTATCAATAGCTGAGGGAACAATGCTAGCTAGTCCATTTTCATCTAGTTGAACGGTTACATCTTGGCAGGCTGCAATCGGGGCTACCAAGTCTTGTACGGTAACTGTTGTTTGACAGCTGTTGTTATTTCCATTATTATCCGTCGCGGTTAGGGTCACCATTTTATCCCCAACATTAGCACAACTGAAGTCCGCTTGATCTAGACTTAGACTTGCAATGCCACAAATATCAAATGCATCCTTAGCAATAGCCGTTGGACTAAGGCTAGCATTTCCATTCTCATCCAATTGAATCGTTACATCCTGACAAGTTACCTTAGGGGCTATCAAGTCAAATACACTAACTGTGGCTTCGCAAGTGTTGGTATTTCCGTTATTATCGGTCGCCGTTAGGGTAACGATATGATCGCCCGTTTGGTTACAAACAAAAGATACTTCATCGAGACTGAGACCACTAAGACCACAAGCATCAAAAGATCCATTGTCGACATCAGCTGGAGTGACCCAAGCTACGGAGCTTTCATCTATTTCTATACTTACGTCTTTACACTGAGCTATAGGTGAGACTTCATCCTTGATTTGTATAATAGCTTGACAGTTACTACTATTCCCGATGGTATTCGTTACCGTTAGGGTAAGCGTATGCTCTCCTATGTCATCACAGTCAAAGTTTTTGTGATCCAGCGTCAAACTGGATAATCCACATACATCATTGGAGCCATTGTCAACATCCACAGCAGCTACCTCAGCAAGTCCATCTTCATCCAGAAAGACGGTCAAATCTTGACATAGGGCTATGGGTGCATTCGTTTTTTCTACTTCGACACTGGCCGTACAAGTTCCTTCTTTCCCATTCACATCTATGGCGGTCAGTGTAACAGTATGCGTGCCTATATCTTCGCAGTCGAATAAGTATTTGTCCAAAGACATGCTTGCTAGACCGCATTCGTCGAATGATCCATTATCCACCATTGCTGTTGTCAGTGCAGCGCTTCCACTCGCACCGATTTGAAGGGTTACATCCTGGCAAACCATGGTAGGGCGGCGTCCGTCTATCATGGTAATCATCGCCGTACAAGTAGAGCTATTACCATAGTCATCGGTCAGTCGCATGGTAACTTCTTGGGTACCGACATCCTCACAACCAAATGGTGTGGATCGCTCTATTGTAGTACTAAGCGTACTTGAACAATTGTCAGTAGATAAGTTAGTAAGATAATTGAGTTGGGTGGGGTTCAAAGTGAGTCCAGGAAGAATAAAAGAAAAGGTAAAGTCTGTGCAGATGGCCTTAGGCGCGATATTGTCTACAACCGTTACTTGTGCGGTACAGCTATGCTGATTCCCGCCCTGATCGGTGACGGTAAGTACTTGTGATGTTGTACCGATATCCTCACAGCCGAAAGTGGTAGTAGGGGTACTAAAAGTAAGATCACATAGATCGGTACTACCGCCGTCCAATTGATCTGCCGTAATTGTTCCTATGCCATTTTCATCTAACTCAACAGTAATATCCTGACAAACTGCTATTGGCGTAATATTGTCCTGTACGGTAATCGTAGACGAACAACTGTTAGTTCGGCCATACCCATCATAAACGGTAAATATTACTTGGTTGTCCCCCACGTGGGTGCAGTCAAAATCCGATTGACTAAGGCTCGCCCCTACCAGGGTGCAATTATTAGAAACACTACTATTATTAACTTCATTCGGGCTTATAGAAGCGACACCTTGATCATTTAGTGTAATGGTAAGTTGTGGCTTACAATTAGCGGTTGGGGTATTATTATCCGTGATCGTTACATTGGTGGTACAGGTAGCCGAGTTGGATCCATTCTGGATCGATAGGGTAACGGTATGCTGTCCTATATCATCACAGTCAAATGTGCTCGGACTTATACTCATATTAGCCGAGCAGACCCCGACGGATGAACCGCCATTATCTATATCATTCACACTCAGGTTTAGCGTATTTCCTCCAAGATCGAAGGTTCTATTGGTATAACATTTAGCTACGGGTTGATCGGAGGGATCAAGTTGAACAGTCACCTTGGATTCACAGGTGCTGATAGGGCCATTGGAACCCGTGACTGTAAGTGTAACTGTCTTAATGCCGCTGTCATCACAGCTAAAGCTAGTTTGAGAAGTGGCAAGGCTAATATCGCAAGGACCAGAAGACCCATTATTAATCAGATTAGCAAAGTTGTTGTTGGAATAGATGCCGTTTTGCAGACTTACAGTGATATCTTTGCAGCGTGCAGTGGGGGCTTCAGTGGTTGGCCCAACTGTTATTGTATAGGTGTCAACAATCACATCTAGGGTAGTGTTAGTTATAGTAGCTGTATACGTACCCGCTCTTACGGCTCGAAATATGCCATTGCCTAAATGCTGTTGTCCCAGAACAGGAGTCAGGCCGAAATCAAGTTCGGAAAGACAGGTGTTGCCTCCTCCTAGCTCATAGTTTAGTTGAATCCTACCTTGAGCACTCTGACTACAAAGTGGATTAATATATTCAAAACCTGTAATTTTTGCTGCGCATTTTTGTTCAAACTGATACTTCAGAATACCACTCTTTTTGTTGGTTGATGAATTTTCCCCGGCAGTAATACTTGATACTACGGCGTATTGAGTATTCACGTAACTACCGCCACCGCCGCCGTTGTTGACGGAGCCGCCACCACCGCCGCCGGAATAACCACCGCCACCACCACCTGCCTCCTCTCCAGAGCCACCACCGCCATACCCCCAACCACCAGCACGACCTCCAGTTCCACCAGCTCCACCAGCAGGATAGCCTTTCTTCCCTTCCTTACTGAAATCACCTCCACCATCGGAATTGTGTCCACCACCGCCACCTGCTAAATCTCCATCGAAGGCACTTCCTCCTCCTGCTCCCCCATTTCCATTACTACCACCGCTTCCAGCAAAATCCCCTTCACCATTGCCGCCACCTATTCCAGCCCTTCCACCTTGACCGCCTTGGCTGTCCACACAACCTAAAAATGCGTTTGCTTGATAAGCACCACCACCACCACCTGCCACAGCTAAGAGTTTCCAATCATCTTCAGCCGTTTCGCCGGGAAACCTAGCTAATACAGCTGTTCCACCGCCGCCGCCGCCACTGGTCCAACAGCACGGTGTGGTATTCCATGAATCTTCTCCTCCGGTAGCATGAATAAAACGAATCTCAGACCCTTCAGGTATTTCTCCTCCGTCGTCCCCAATGAACACAGTAAATGCTACCTCAGCTCCACTACCCCCGTAAGATACACAAGTACTTAATCTCGCATATCCGCCTCCACCGCCTCGTAAATTAAAGGTCAAGGCATTGTATGGCGTATTGTATGGAATACTAAAGTCTTGCACGGCGCCTGCAGCAGATCCATGAGACAAACCATCATCAAGCAATTCTGGTGCTGTAGGATCTGGGGTAACTTCACCTTCATCCTGGGCTATTACATGAATAGAGAAGAAGCATACTAGCGTAAAAAGAAAGCCAAATTTTGACATAATGCGTTTCATTGTTGAAATAGATTTCGAGTTGTAAAAAAAGATTGAGATTGAGGTAGAGTAGGTGTAATGTTTAGGAGAGGACATAGGATGATTAGCCACATACAGTAGTGTATTTCACTGGTGTGTGATACAAATCGATCTATAGTTTCTCTTGTTGACAGCTCTACCTCAGTTTAAAGGCAGGATTAGAATAGGTAATACAATATGGGAGGTAAAAGAATAGGGAATAGGAGAAGACATTATTTTATTAGTTCGTAGTATTTGTTGTTTTGTTACCATGCAAAGTTGAGGGAATAGTGATAAATCAGCTTGGATTTATGTTCCGAATCCTTGGACTGATGTTCCATTTCTTGGACTTATGTTTCATCGGATTTGGATTTATGTTCCGTGGGTTTATTTTGCAGTATGTAATTGCTTGGTATGTAGTGCTTTGAGCAAAGCTTGTCGATGATTGGAGATCTTAGCCAGTAGAGTGGCGAAAGCTTTCAAGTGGTCATCGGGAAAAGCTTTCGGTAAAGCCATCCCATAGCCTACCGGTATAGTTACAAGGCGCTAAAACTTGTGTTCTTGTCAACAAGCTATTTAACTTGCTCAAAATTTCTGTACTTTTGCGATCACTCTCTACCCCTGGATAGTTTTCTACGATTAGCCTTTGAGGCCTGAGAAAACCCAATCATTCAATTTTGAAATACCCTTGTTTTCTAGAAATAACCTAGCTCTGCACAACACTTGACCTTCTTCAGCATGTTTGGAGAACTATAATTGGTAAATGAGACAGGATTTAAAACTGTTATCTAGTCGTATTCGATACCTTGTTACCTGGTTCCTTCTAGCAGGGCTGCCTATGTATTTGACCTGCCAATCTGATTATCAATTCAGGTCCTATTTCCAAGAAGGTAGTACTTCGACTAATACCATTAGGAACATACTGCAAGACGATCAAGGGTTTATTTGGATGGCAACAGACAATGGACTTTGTCGATTTGATGGCCGGGAGTTTCTACGTTTTCGTTTTGATCCAACTGACCCTCACAGTATCGCTTCCAATCAGGTTACCAAATTGATTTTAGACAGCAAACGAAATTTATGGATTGGAACCACTCATGGATTGAATCGGTTGAATCTAGCTACAGGGATACTAGAACGAATTAATTTAGACATTGATGGCAAGCCTAACGGAGCTGCTTATGTAAAGTGGCTGCTCGAGGATCAGGCCCATAATGTTTGGGTAGCTACCCAAAGCAAGGGATTGTTCAAATTTACACCTACAGCATCCGGCGTGCCCCTACCAAGCAAACATTTTCAATATGATTTTGAAGATGAACGCTCTCAGTCCTATCGCAATGTCACGCATCTCATCGAAGATGATTTAGGCTATCTTTGGGTCGGGTCCTCTTTAGGTTTTGATCGGATGGACAAAGAAACGGAGACCTTTTCCAAACTGAACCATCCCATTTTAGCCGACCCCAGTACCTATCTCAATAATATTAGTAGAGATCATGTAGGGAATATCATCTTTACTATCCAGGCGGCTGGCGTTTTTTATATTGATCCCACAGAGAGGCAGCCCAAAATCCGGCCCTATTTCGAGTTGGACTTTGACTCCTTATATTCTTATGATTTCATCTACTCACATATTCTACAAGATGACCAGAAGCAATATTGGCTAGGGACTGAAAATGGACTTATTATCATTGATTCTACAAAGACTCACCATAGTATTTTTAGGCATGACCCCGCGAAAATCGGTACGCTTTCTTCTTCCACAATTAGAAGTCTTTATGAAGATGAATCAGGCAGGATGTGGATTGGGACCCATAGAGGATTAAATCGAAAAAAGCAAAGCACTGATGGGTTCAATTATTCCTATTATCAAAACAGTACGGATAATCAGGCAACAATAGCCAGCGGACAAGTCAGAACTATCGCAGAGGACTTGGAGGGTAAACTTTGGGTGGGGCACCTGAATACAGGACTAGAACAATTTGATTGGAAGGAACAAGAACAGCAGCTTGTAAAACTTCAGCACCTACAGTATGATCCATCTCAAGGCAAAGGACTTTTGAGCAATGATATTATTCAAGTCTTTGTAGATCGTAAAGGATTTCTTTGGATAGGAACAAATGGCCAGGGGTTGAATAAACTTAACCCGAGGACGGGTCAGCTAGAAGCTTTTGTGCATGACCCTAACGATCCTTTTAGCCTCTCTGGCAACAGAATTTGGGGGATCTGCGAAGATAAGGATGGTTTTATTTGGGTAGGAGAATTTACCTCGGGGTTCAATCGACTAGATCCTGCCACTGGGAAGGTGAAACGCTACGCCCACCAGCCAGATAACCCCAATTCCCTTTCTTATAATCGGATCAAAACAATGCTCCTGGATGATGAAGGACAGCTTTGGATTGGGACTAATTTAGGCTTAAATAAATTTGAGATCTCCTCAGAAACATTTACACATTATTTACATGAACCTGAAGATGAGCATTCTTTGTCCAGTAGCCATGTTTTTTCGCTCTACGAGGATGCAGATCAAAACCTCTGGGTTGGGACTGCTATTGGGCTCAATAAGTTATCAGCAGAAAGTAGGGTAGGAGATCAAGCGTCTATATATTTTGAACGATTTTATGAAGAGGATGGATTGCCAAGCAATACCATATACGGAATTCAGGGTGACGGGAATGGGAATTTATGGGTCGGAACGGATTATGGTTTGGCTAGACTTCTGCCGAAAAAGAAAAAAGTCACCTTTTCAATTTTAGACCCTAATGAAAAAGTACGATATGAAAATTATCCGCCTAAAGCTCACTATTACAGTAGGGCTAAAGGCCGCTTTTTCTTCGGTTCACAAGCTGGGTTATTTGCCATTCAGCCGACTCCTGGAGGGCAGAGTAGGGTGTCGGCTCCAATAAGATTAGGAGAGATATCTAAATACAGCGAGACGAGGCAAGGAAGTGTACAGCTAATTGACCGCTTTGTAGCCAGCACAAAAGAGTTGGTGTTGACTCATCGCGATAGGATTGTCAGTTTTAAGTTTTCAGATCTGGATTGGGACAAGAGTAAGGCCTATGAGTACCAGTTGATTGGCTTTGACAATGAATGGCGAAAGTTACCAGAGGATATGGAGGCTACTTTTACCAATTTGACCCCTGGGCGCTATACTTTAATGGCTCGCGAACAAGACCCAAATAACAAAGCTACTGCCAGTACACAATTACTGCAAATTCGGGTTTACCCTCCTTGGTGGAAAAGTTCTATGGCCTACTTCGCGTATATTTTGCTGAGTATAGGTCTACTTTATTTCTTAAATCAGCTTCAACTCAGGCGTCAAAATGAGATCCGTGAAAAGGAGAATTTGGAAATCCTAAACGAGTACAAAGATAAATTATATACGAACATCACTCATGAATTCCGAACCCCACTGACCGTTATTGGTGGGGCAGTGGAACAGGTAGAGGGAAATGAAGAGGTCAAGGATTTAATTCGGCGGAATAGTGCTAATCTCTTGAGCCTAGTGAATCAAATCCTGAAACTCAGAAAACTTAGATCTACCGAGCCAGAAGTAAACTGGATACAAAGCGATATCATAGCTTATTTGCGATCCTTGCTGCGCTCCTTCGAGGTACTGGCGGAAGGTAAAAACATTAAATTTCACTTTCTTTCCAAAAGACCGGAATGGTGGATGGATTTTGATCGAGAAAAGCTAGAGATCATTATCAATAATCTATTGTCCAACGCCATTAAATTCACTCCAGAAAAGGGACACATTTATCTACAGCTTGAAAAATCGACTTGGGATAAAGCTTCCCGAAAGGGGCAGGATGTAATCAAGATAGAAGTAACAGATACTGGGATTGGCTTATCCGCTGAACAACAACTGCATATTTTTGATCGCTTTTATCAAGTGCAACAAGGCTTAGAGAAGAGCACAGATTCACTTAGCAGTTCGTCTGGCGGAATAGGCCCTGTAGGAAGCACGGGGATTGGTTTATCCATCAGCAGGGAACTCGTAGAACTTATGGGGGGTGAAATCAGTGTGCAGAGTAGTGTTCAGGAGGGTACTACCTTCACGATCTTGCTGCCAGTCCAGCAGACGGCGGCAAAAGTCTCCCCCGCAGTTTTAGAGGTCAGTCTCCCTCAAGTGCCTATACCTGATGCTGTTAATGGAAGTGAAGTAGGTAATAAAGAATTTCAGGAACTATCCACAAGCTCATCGGAAGCCTTGACCTTGCTACTAATCGAAGACAATGCCGATGTAGCAACCTACCTCCGTAGATTACTGGGCGAGAAATATAATCTGTATGTCGCAACGGATGGGGAAGAAGGAATAGAACTAGCCCTGGAAAAAGTCCCAGATCTGATTCTGAGTGATGTAATGATGCCGAAAAAAGACGGATTTGAGGTCTGTGAGACTTTGAAAAGTGACTTGCGTACCAGCCATATTCCAATTGTGCTATTGACTGCTAAAGCAGGTATTGAGTCACGCCTGCAAGGCCTAAGACGTGGCGCCGATGCCTACCTCCCTAAACCTTTTCATCAGGAGGAGCTTTTCCTAACGCTAGCCAATCTGGCCAAACTTCGACAAGGCTTGCAGAATCGCTACCAATCGCTCAAACTGGAAACCGCGCTTCCGGATGAGGAGCAGTCGGATGCTTTCCAAGTGGAAGATGCTTTTATGGCCAAATTACTCCAAACGGTGGAAGCAAACCTGCACGATCCGCGCTTTGGGACCAATGAACTCTGTCGTGAAATTGGGCTTAGCAGAACTCATTTGCATCGCAAAATTACGGCACTTACCAATCGATCTACAAGTAATTTTATTCGTAGCGTCAGATTGCGAAAGGGGCAAGAACTTTTGAGCAATACCGAATTGAATATCAATGAGATCGCCTACGAAATAGGCTTCAATGACCCCTCCTACTTTACCCGGAAGTTTGTGGAAGAATTTGGAGAAAGTCCTACACATTTTAGGAAAGGATAAGAAAGACTTTGGGATGAATAAGTGAGCTTTCCGGAATGGCTGGAAAAATAGTCAACTGTGCGCAGACTTCGGAAGTTAGCTGTAGTACATCTCGGAAAAACTTCCGAAGTCTTGCAGCAAAAAAAGAGGAGCCCAAAACTGGACTCCTCCTCACATATAAACCTATTTCAACTCTTTAGACTCTAGGAGTCATTTCATTTAGCATGATATTAAAGTATGTCTATGGTTCATTTAGGGACTACAGTCGCTGTAGCATAACTTTTTGATTCACAACTCCATCTTCCAATTGCAACTGCACGAAGTACATGCCAGCAGGTAGTAGGTTGCCTGTTGATTGTGCACCGTCCCAGGTTCTTGTATGTTCACCTGCATCCAGCGTGGCATCCTCCAATTGACGTACCAATCGTCCCTGAAGGTCAAAAATGGCCAAGCTAACTCGCCCAGCTTTAGGTAGGACGAAACGGATGTTTAGACTGGATTGGAAAGGGTTGGGGAAAGCGGAAAGCTCGGGAGCTACTGTCCATTCTTGGGTTTCTAGTATTGGATTCGACTGCTGATCCGTAAGCGACACCAGGCTACTGCCTGCAGAACTTCCGGAGGAACAGTTTTGTCCCCAGTTCCAGCTTACGTTCTCTTTGGAGTCTACCTCATTGGCGATGAACAAACCCGTCAGATCACTTCCCTTCTCTACTTCGAGTTTTTTCTTGGTGTAGACGTTCGCCGTGATTGAGCTATTGATTTCGAACTTCACATCTTTCTTGGCATAGATCCAGACCTGATGACCATTATTGGCAATGACCATATTTTTTCCTCCTTTTAGTTCCTTTTTGATCAGTAAATTGGTGGACTGGCTGAAAGAAATAGAAGAACCCTCCTTGAGGTCCATTTCTTTGACCTTAACCCTATCGTGGCCTGAAAAATTAATGCTCACATTTTTTCCGACTTCAATCTTGCCATAGCATTCCAGATCCAAGGTAGCAGTACCACTATTATCCTCAAATTTCACATCGTTTCCACAGGAGTTGCTAGCCAAGAAGGAAGGAAGTAGGTCACGGTCTACGCGGCCCTGGAAGTAATTTGTTACCTGACTATTACCACTCAGGTCCAGTTCGGGGGCTTTAACAAAAGTATTGGCTGTAGTAAGCTTCGTACGCTCCTCCAGTTTGACCTCACCACTTGATTTAGTAATACCGATACCTCCATTGTGCACCGTATTCTTCTTCATTTTTACTTCCTTAGCGCCGATCACGGTGTAAGCAGAGAGTAGATCTGGATCACCCGTTCTGGTTACCTCGACGGTAAAGGAACAAGTGGCTGAATTTCCATCAGCATCTATAGCCGTAAATTGTTGTTCCGTGATACCATCGGGAAATGCGGCACCACTGCTCAGGCCCAAATCTTGTGTGAGATTCGCGCTGCAGTTGTCGGTCGCGGTAACCGTAAAATCGACTATGGCCTCACATGTGCCAGGATCATTGGCTACCAGGATATTGGCAGGACAGCTAATAAGTGGAATTTCGTTATCCTCAACAGTTACTTCCGCAGTGCAAGTTGTGGCAATCCCCTTGTCATCGGTCGCTGTTAAGGTTACCGTATTGCTTCCGAGGTCATCACAATTGAAAGTACTTACATCAAGGCTTAGATTGATGGATCCGCAAAGATTGCTGGCTTCATCCATAAGGTCTTCCGCGCTAATAGTGACGCTCCCGTCTGCACCCAAGGCTACCGTTTGATTTTTGCAAATAGGAACTGCGCCGCCGCCCTCAACGGTCACACTGGCCTCACAAGAGGTAGAATTACCAAATTCATTGGTGATGGTCAGCCTTACTATTTGTTCGCCAATATCTGCACAATTGAAAGAACTCTGACTCAAGATAGCAGAGGCGATCCCGCAATTATCAAATGAACCTGCATCCACCTGATCGACCGTGAGAGTGCCTATACCCGTCGGATCAAGCACTAGGCTCACCGGAACGCCTGTGCCGATAAAGGTTTCGAAGGGCATGTCCTGATTAGTGATGCTAGAGTTGGGGGTGATCCATTGTCCGCCAGGGTAAGCATTGTCCGTTTGCACTAGGGTAAACAAGGCTGGGTCAAAGGCGTTGACGCCGTTGAGTTTGAATACCATGGTGTAGGTATCGCCAGCGGTAACTTGTGCTGGGCTGTTAAAGGTGATATCCCACCATTGCATGGGATTAGTAGAAACAACATCCGGGTCGATGGGGATCTGCTCTATAGACGAAATGGTGGTGCCATTCAATCCATCTCCATCTTTGATTTCAACAGAGGGAAAAATCTCTCCAAAGATAACTTGCGTTTCTAGGTAGACTCTAACTCTGGTTAGTGGGCCACTGATCTCTGGGGTGAAGCTTTGTCCCGCCTCAGTAAAGGTGCCAGCGTACGTACCATTGATATCTGCTTGACTTTGATCAGCCAAGAGCCCCCCATTGCAAAGGGCTGTAGGTATAGGCTCTTCTACCGTTACAGTGAGATCACAGGAGTTGGAGTTTCCATTATTGTCCGTTACGCTAAGCGTTATAGTATTAACACCAACATCTTCGCAATCAAGGGTAGTTTGACTCAACTGGAGATCAGCAATACCACAAGCATCAGATGATCCAACAACTTGATCAGGAGAAAGATTGAGCAAGCCTGAAGTCCCAAGCTCCAAAGTAACTACATCACCCTGGCCGATAAAGGTTTCGAAAGGCATGTCTCTGCTGGTGATATTGGATTGCCTATCAATGTAACTACCATTTGGATAAGGGTTACCTGTTTGAGTAAATGTTCGCATCAAACCATCCAGGGCACTGATGTTGTTGACCTTCATTAATATCGTATAGGTATTACCTGCCGTAAGTTGGGCGGGGCTGGCAAAAACGATGTCCCACCATTGTCTGGGATTGGTTACGATGTCATCATCGATTGGTATGGATTCTATGGAAGAAATGGTGGTGCCAGTAAGCCCTTCTCCATTTAGTATCTCGACGGTCGGCGCAATATCTCCAAACTGTGCAAAGGATTCCAAGTACAATCTTACTTTCGTTAAAGACCCGCTTTTTGCTGGGGTAAAACTTTGCCCAGCCTGAGGTCTGACCAAATCAACTTGTCCGTTGATTTCCAATTGCTTTTGATCGGACTCTGAGTAATTACAGACGGCAGTTGGTGCTACATTGTCTAGTATAGTGACGGTAGCTGTACATTGGCCGGTTTGACCGTCTTCGTTCGCTACGCTAAGGGTTACCGTATTGTCTCCTACATGGCTACAATCAAAGTCGGTTTGATCTAGAGAAAGGCTAGCCATGCTGCAGCCTGCACTTGAACCTTGATCGATATCAAAAGGGGAGATAGAAGCATTGCCACTTTGATCCAACTGAACCGTAATGTCCTGACAGGAAGCCATGGGTGTTGTATTATCGTTCACGATAATATACGATAGACAAGAACTAGTATTATTATCTTCATCTGTCACATTCAAGCTAAGGACTTGAATTCCAATATCGTCGCAGTTGAAATTGGTTTGGCTTAAAGAGGAAGAAACATTGCTACAAGCATCAAATGAACCTGCATCTATCTGAGCTACCGTAATGGTTCCGAGGCCATTAGCATCTAATTCCAGGCTAACCGGAGCACCTTGGCCGATGAAGGTTTCAAAAGGCATATCTTCATTGGTACTGCTAGAGTTGGGGGTGATCCATCGTCCGCCCGGATAAGCATTATCGGTTTGCACTAAGGTAAAAAAGGCTGGGTCAAAGGCGTTGACGCCGTTGAGCTTGAATACCATGGTGTAGGTATTGCCAGCGGTAACTTGTGCTGGGCTGTTAAAGGTGATATCCCACCATTGCATGGGATTAGTAGAAACAACATCCGGGTCGATGGGGATTTGCTCTATAGAGGAAATGGTGGTGCCATTCAATCCTTCTCCATCTTTGATTTCAACAGAGGGGAAAATCTCTCCGAAAATAACTTGTGTTTCTAGATAGACTCTAACTCTGGTCAGCGGACCGCTGGACTCGGGAGTAAAGCTCTGTCCCGCCTGAGTAAAGGTGCCTGCGAATGTACCGTTGATATCTAGTTGACTTTGATCAGCCAAGAGGCCCGCATTGCAAAGGGCTGTAGGTGCCGGATCTTCTAGGGTTATGGTGAAATCACAGGAGTTGGAGTTTCCATTGTTGTCCGTTACGCTAAGCGTTATAGTATTAACACCAATATCTTCGCAATCAAGGTTAGTTTGACTCAACTGGAAATTAGCAATACCACAAGCATCAGATGATCCAATAATTTGATCCGTTGATAGACTGAGTGAGCCAGAAGCATCAAGTTCCAAAGTAACTAGATCACCCTGGCCAATAAAGGTTTCGAAAGGCATGTCCCTGCTGGTGATATTGGATTGCCTATCAATGTAACTACCGTTTGGATAAGGGTTACCTGTTTGAGTAAATGTTCGCATCAAACCATCCAGGGCATTGATGTTGTTGACCTTCATTAATATGGTATAGGTATTTCCTACCGTGAGTTGAGCGGGACTTGTAAAGACGATGTCCCACCACTGTCTGGGATTGGTTTCGAGCTCATCATCAATCGGTATGGACTCTATGGAAGAAATAGTGTTGCCAGTAAGCCCTTCTCCGTTTAGTATCTCGACGGTCGGCGCAATATCTCCAAACTGTGCAAAGGATTCCAAGTACAATCGGACTTTAGTTAAAGACCCGCTTTTTGCTGGGGTAAAACTTTGCCCAGCCTGAGGTCTGACCAAATCAACTTGTCCGTTGATTTCCAATTGCTTTTGATCAGACTCTGAGTAATTACAGACGGCAGTTGGTGCTACATTGTCTTGTATAGTGACGGTAGCTGCACATTGGCCGGTTTGACCGTTTTCGTTCGCTACGCTAAGGGTTACCGTATTGTCTCCTACATGGCTACAATCAAAGTCGGTTAGGTCTAGTGAAAGACTAGGGTTGCTGCAGCCTGCACTTGAATCTTGATCGATATCACTGGGGGAGATAGAGGCATTCCCACTTTGATCCAACTGAACCGTAATGTTCTGACAGGAAGCCATGGGTGTGGTATTATCGTTCACGATAATATAGGATAAACAAGAACTAGTATTATTATCTTCATCTGTCACGTCCAATCTGAGGACTTGAACTCCAATATCGTCGCAGTTGAAACTGGTTTGGCTTAAAGCGGCAGAAACATTGCTGCAAGCATCAAAGGAACCTGCATCTATCTGAGCTACCGTAATGGTTCCGAGGCCATTCGCATCTAATTCCAGGTTAACCGGAGCACCTTGGCCAATGAAGGTTTCAAAAGGCATATCTTCATTGGTACTGCTAGAGTTGGGGGTGATCCATCGTCCGCCAGGATAAGCATTGTCCGTTTGCACTAAGGTAAACAAGGCTGGGTCAAAGGCGTTGACGCCATTGAGTTTGAATACCATGGTGTAGGTATTGCCAGCGGTAACTTGTGCTGGGCTGTTAAAGGTAATATCCCACCATTGCATGGGATTAGTAGAAACAACATCGGGATCGATGGGGATTTGCTCTATAGACGAAATGGTGGTGCCATTCAATCCTTCTTCATCTTTGATTTCAACGGAGGGGAAAATCTCTCCGAAAATAACTTGCGTTTCTAGATAGACTCTAACCTTTGTTAGTGGTCCGCTGATCTCCGGGGTAAAGCTTTGTCCCGCCTGAGTAAAGGTGCCAGTGAATGTACCGCTGATATCTAGTTGACTTTGATCAGCCAATAGGCCCGCATTGCAAAGGGCTGTAGGTGCCGGATCTTCTAGGGTTATGGTGAAATCACAGGAGTTGGAGTTTCCATTATTGTCCGTTACGCTAAGCGTTATAGTATTAACACCAACATCTTCGCAATCAAGGGCAGTTTGACTCAACTGAAGATTAGCAATACCACAAGCATCAGATGATCCAATAATTTGATCCGTGGATAGACTGAGTGAGCCAGAAGCATCAAGTTCCAAAGTGACTAGATCACCCTGGCCAATAAAGGTTTCGAAAGGCATGTCTCTGCTGGTGATATTGGATTGCCTATCAATGAAGCTACCATTTGGATAAGGGTTATCTGCTTGAGTAAATGTTCGCATCAAACCATCCAGGGCATTGATGTTGTTGACCTTCATTAATATAGTATAGGTATTTCCTGCCGTGAGTTGAGCGGGACTTGTAAAGACGATATCCCACCACTGTCTGGGATTGGTTTCGAGCTCATCATCAATCGGTACGGACTCTATGGAAGAAATAGTGTTGCCAGTAAGTCCTTCTCCATTTAGTATCTCGACGGTCGGAGCAATATCTCCAAACTGCGCAAAGGATTCCAAGTACAATCGGACTTTAGTCAGTGGACCGCTTTGGGCTGGGGTAAAACTTTGCCCAGCCTCAGGCCTGATCAATTCAACTTGTCCGTTGATTTACAATTGTTTTTGATCCGATAGGAGATAGTTGCATATAGCAGTGGGGTCCACCTCATCCTCAACGGTGACCGTAGCAGTGCATTGACCCGTTTCGTTTTCGTTGTCCGTAGCGGTTAAGGTTACCGAGACTGGTGTGCTGATATCATCACAGCTGAAGATGCTAGGGTTTACCGATAGATCAATAATCGATCCATCTAAATCAGAACTTCCATTGTCCACATCACTAGCTACAATGGAAGCACTGCCTGTGTCATCTAGTTGTACGATGAGGTTTTGACACAAGGCGGTTGGCGCCTGCATCGCAAGGCTAAGGTTTTCTGGCTCGGAACCAGGATTTGATTCGATGGAAGGATTTGTGGCCGTATCGGACCAGGGGATGACCAGCAGAATGCTGAATGTGAGTTGAAATAAAAATACTTTCATCTTGAATAGATTTTGATGGTCTTTTAGTAGCCTATTGATGCGGATGATGAGTTTATCTCATTCAGGCATCTCAACTTTGGTAATGAATGGTCTTGGTTTTCTGGGATGGCTATAGTATTCCTGGCATAGCACACCCAGGCTCACACTTCTATGTGTAGTGGAACAGTTAAGTTCTTTGCCGGAAGGATTAGGTTCATATATCCATCCGTTCCTTGACGTTTTGAGGTAGAGGAGGGCGAGAAACAATCTATCCCTAGCGGTACCAGTAGGGCGGCCCTGGCTTATCTTGGGCCTATAGATTGATGTTTTTATGGAGAGAAAAAATCGGTTGAACTAGTCTCTTTGCTTACAAGACAAATATGCAGGAAGTTTTGAAACACAACTTGGAGAATTGTCTTTAAAACTTGGACTCATGTTTCCAATTGTTGGACTGATGTTTCCAAAACTTGGACTCATGTCTTTATCAGAGTTTTTAAATCTTTGATTTTGTGTGTTTTACGAGTTTTTTGATTGCTCGGAGTTTTTAAGGCCTAAAAAGAGGAGCCCAAGACGGACTCCTCCTCACTTTAAAACCTATTTCAACTCATGATAGGTGGTAAGACCTATTTTTTCAAGGGAACATTATCTATTGATCAAGGATACTTTAGTCGTGATCCATTTCTTATCTGCTCGTAAGCGCAGCATGTAGATGCCAGTAGGTAAGGACTCGCCTTTGCTACTTTGTCCATCCCACTCATAGCGATGGTTGCCAGCATCTAGTCGAGCATTCTCCAAGCTATGTACACGCTGTCCGTGGAGGTTGTAGATCTCCAGTGTCACGTCGGAGGCTTTGGGTAGCGTAAACTCAATTTGGGTTTCGATGGCAAATGGATTGGGGGCAACGTTTAAGTCCATTCCAGTTCCGAGATCTTTTTGGGTTTGCTGTGCGTCTATCCCTTGTAGTGCGGATGCCGCATCAGTGGTGATCTGCTCCAACGCACTTGGAGAATCTCCTGTTATCGTCACATTTTCGAAGACGGCCGTGACGGGCTCATCAGCATTTTTACTGTACACCAACATCCCCACCTGAATACAATCTGCAAAGTTGGAGAAAGTGATGGTGTGCGAGAGCCTCCAGAAGCTACCATTGATGGAAGTGTAGGTTTTGAATTTATTTCCTTGACGGACGATTCGTACCCATTTCACTCCTGAGCGATTTTTCCTTTTATTGGAGATACTACCACCAGTAGTCATCCGGTACTCCGTTCGGGGTCTAGGCGTGAAATCTTTGACCTTGCTGACGAAGCGGGCGCCAGGCTCATCAGATTCCATCATGATCACACCGGCTCTGCCGTCTCCGATCAAACTAGCCACTTTGGCTATGATTTCACCATCTCCACATAGCTCAGTCATCACTGCGGAGTACTCCCCATCCGGATAGCCTTCGCAGTCATTGGCAGTGAGGGTAAAGCTTTCTGCCACTGGATCATAATTGGCTGCCGCTCCATTAGGGCAATCAATATCGATTGCTTCAAAGCCACAAGGCATACCCTCTACTGTGACTTGTGCTGTACAGGCACTGGTGTTACCGTTGGGATCGATACCTACCACTTGCACCGTTAGAGTTTCACCCACCTGATCACAACTCAGTTCGCTGATACTTTGACTAGCTATGGTCACCGTACCACAGGCATCGAAAGAGGCGACTGCATCGAAGATGGTGGAAGCTTCAATGGCTATCGTTGCCTCACCATTGAAATTGATGGTTACATCAGTACAGATAACCTCTGGGACTTCTTCGTCAATAATGTTCAGTTGGTAGCTACAGAAGCCTTTGTTGTTGGCATCATCTTTGGCGCGCCATTGGATCTGATAGGCACCTGGTTCAAAGAATCCACTGTGATCTCCTTCCCAGGCTGACCAACTGCCTGCTGGATTGCCTTGTTCATCTACGGTTCGGTACCGAGACTTCAAGTTTTTAATACCACAATTGTCTGCTGGAGCAGCTTTTGGCAGCGTAACATAGGCACCACACTCACCTGGATCGGTATTGACCGTCATATCCTCCGGGCAAGTTAGGGTAGGCTTAGTGTCATCCACTACTGTCACCGTTGCTTGACAGGAGCTCGCATTATCACTGTCGTCTATGACAGATAGGGTAACTGGATTGTCTCCGATTTGCTGGCAAGTAAGCATTAGCTGCCCATTGTCCAAGTCGAAGCTAGGTGATCCGCAATTATCAGTGGAGCCACCATCCAGTTGAGCGGGAGTGACCGTGACTTGCCCAGTATCATCCAACTGTACGGTGATATCCTGACAACTGGCGATAGGTGCTATCCCATCTATCACGGTAACCGTCGCTGTGCAAGAACTGCTGTTGGAGTTGAGATCCGTAGCCGTAAGCGTCACAGTATTAGCTCCTATATTCGTGCAGTCAAAGCTAGCCTTGTCCAGTGACAGATTAGCGATGCCACAGATATCAGATGAGCCATTATCAATATCGTTAACGGTCATGGAGGCTTGTCCGTTGTCATCTAGTTGAACGGTGAGATCTTGACATTGGGCTACTGGTGCTACGCCATCTACTACGCTCACGGTAGCGTTACAGGCTTCGCTATTGCCATTGAGATCAGTGACGGTTAGGGTTACTGTATTGTCTCCTACAGCTTCGCAATTGAAGCTGTCCTGATCCAGACTAATATTAGCTAAGCCACAGGCATCATTGGAGCCATTGTTGATATCACTAACGATAATGGAAGCCAGTCCATTGTCATCCAATTGGATGGTCACATCCTGGCAAGTGGCGGTTGGAGCAGTATTGTCTTCGACTGTAATAGTAGCGGTACAGGTGCTGGATAGTTCACTATCATCGACCGTCAGTGTTAGTACCTGATCTCCTACTGCAAATGGCCCTTCGTTATTTATACTGAAGGCAAGGTCATCACCATCTGGGTCTGTAGACCCGCCATCGAGTTGGGCAGCAGAGATGCTTGCCTGACAGTCGTCTCCTGTGTAAACCGTAATATCCTGGCAAACGGCCACTGGGGCTTGGTTGCATTGCTCTTCTACCGTCAGCGTAATCGGATTGGATAGGTAGTAGCAGCCTTCAAATTCTCCATTGCCATTGATGTTGAAGTTGTCGCCTGCGGTGACATACCAGATGGTATAGGTGCCCGCGAGGGTAGTGTTGGATTGGAGTTCTTCCCCTAGGGTAAGATTTCCAAATATCCCGGCATCTGGATTAATGAAAACCACAGTTGCCGCTTCAGATAAGGTTGGTGCTTCGGATTCAACAACGGAGAACGTAAGTCCTGCACCTTGACAAGTATTCAATACTGTTGATCCATCATTGAAGGTGATCGCGCCGGGATCCAGCGGTAATAAAGCATCGTCAAGCCCTGGGCAGGCGTCCTCGCAATTGGCGATGCCATCGGCATCGGCATCATTAGATACACCATTGGCATCTACATCGTCTGGACAAGGTGAATTAGGTTCTGCGTCCTCATTGTCGCATAGGCCATCTCCATCGCTATCGGTATCTGAGATCAGCGTAATGGGGTCAGACAGTTGATAACAGCCGAAAAGCTCGGTATCGTTCATCGAGAAATTATCTCCCATGGTGATATACCAGAAGGTAACACTCGTTGCTGTACCTAATACATCATCAGAATTCAGTGGTCCTCCAATGTAGTCACTGCTTACCATGATATAAGCTCCGTTATCACCTTGTTGGTAAAGCAGCGCTGTATTAGCAGGAAGGTCAGGCACAGCACTTTCAATGATCGTGACCTGAGCTGGGCAGGTGATCAAATTGATAGATCCATCGGCCCAAGTGATGGCTCCGGGATCAATCGCATCGTTGCAGTTATCCTCACAATTAGCGATTCCATCCCCATCCACGTCATTAGATACGCCATTGGCATCTACATCATCTGGACAAGGGGAATTCAACTCCTGATCTACGCAGTCTGCCACGCCATCGTTATCCGCATCAATCGTATCATCGCAATCGTCTGAGCAGTTTGGCGTACCATCGCCATCATCGTCATTGGAGACGCCATTCTCATCGACATCATTTGGACAAGGGGAGTCTAATTCTTGGTCTATGCAGTCTGCTACGCCATCATTATCCGCATCAATCGTATCATCGCAATCGTCCGTACAGTTGGGTGTACCATCGCCATCGTCATCATTGGAGACGCCATTGGCATCCACATCATCTGGGCAAGGCGAACCTAGCTCCTGGTCTACACAGTCTGCTACGCCGTCGTTATCGGCATCAATCGTATCATCACAGTCGTCTGAACAGTTGGGTGTACCATCGCCATCATCGTCATTGGAGACGCCGCTGGCATTCACATCATCTGGGCAAGGCGAATCTAACTCCTGGTCCACGCAGTCCGCCACGCCATCGTTATCGGCATCAATGGTATCATCACAGTCGTCTGAACAGTTGGGTGTCCCATCCCCGTCGTCATCATTAGATACGCCATTAGCATCGACATCATTTGGACAAGGGGAGTTTAACTCCTGATCTACACAGTCCGTCACACCATCGTTATCGGCATCAATGGTATCATCACAGTCATCTGTACAGTTGGCAATACCATCGCCATCGTCATCATTGGAGACGCCATTGACATCTACATCATCTGGACAAGTGGAGTCTAACTCCTGGTCTACACAGTCCGCTACGCCGTCGTTGTCGGCATCAATGGTATCATCGCAATCGTCTGAACAATTGGGTGTACCGTCGCCATCATCGTCATTAGATACACCATTGGCATCCACATCATCTGGGCAAGGCGAGCCTAATTCCTGGTCTACGCAGTCCGCTACGCCATCATTATCCGCATCAATGGTGTCATCGCAATCGTCTGTACAGTTAGGTGTACCATCGCCATCGTCATCATTGGATACGCCATTGGCATCCACATCATCTGGGCAAGGTGAACCTAGTTCCTGGTCTACGCAGTCTGCTACGTCATCATTATCGGCATCAATGGTATCATCACAGTCGTCGGTGCAGTTGGGTGTACCGTCTCCATCGTCATCATTAGATACGCCATTGGCATCCACATCGTCTGGGCAAGGCGAACCTAGCTCTTGGTCTATGCAGTCTGCTACACCATCATTATCCGTGTCGATGGTATTATCACAGTCATCCGAACAGTTAGGGGTACCATCGCCATCATCGTCATTAGATACACCATCGGCATCCACATCATCTGGACAAGGCGAACTAAGCTCTTGATCATCGCAGTCTTGCACGCCATCCCCATCTTCATCTTTATTTTGCACAATCACTATGAAGGGGTTGGAATAAGCAAAGCAATCACTTAGCTCATTAAGGTTGGTTACGGTAAAGCTAGCCTCGTCATCTGATATCAAATATAAGATTTGATAGGCTCCTGCTGTATAAACACTGAAGTCAAATACTGGATTGACTTGAGTAGTAATGACATTCTGACTATTGTCGATTATCAGGTAAATACCATTTACACCCGGTGTTGGATCGGTAGCAAATTCCACTTGGATAGCAGCGGCATCTGCAGATCCTAAACAAGTAGAATAGGAAGTAATAGGGTTGTCTGTTCCCGTTGAACTTGTAAGGACGCCTGCCTGTATATCACCACTAATGCTAGGGCAGGTATCCTCACAGTTAGGGGTACCATCATTATCATCGTCCCTAGAGATGCCATTTGCATCTACATCGGCTGGACAGGGTGAGTTGGACTCTTGATCGACGCAATCTTGTACTCCATCCCCATCTTCATCAATATCTTGTATAAAGATGAAATTTTGAGGACTAAGTACGTAGCAACCTGCTAGTTCGTTAATATTAGCCACATTAACATCTACGCCATCTATATAACTGACATAGGTGACAAGATATCCACCTGCCGGATAAGAGGTGAAATCAAGTATGGTACTAACTTGACTGCTGATCAAGTCCCCAGCAGTGTTAGTAATGAAGATTATACCATTTAATCCTGGGCTTGGTGGTGTTAGCTCTACATAGGTAAGGGTTGGAGAGGAAGGAGAGCCTAAACATATTTCTGTATTATTTCTAATTTCTCCCGCAGTGTTTTGAAAACGAAATTCCCCTCCGTCGAGATCGCCGGCAATAGTTGGACAGCTATCCACACAATCCGCCACGCCATCATTATCCGTGTCAATCGTATCATCACAATCATCAGTACAGTTGGGTGTACCATCGCCATCGTCATCATTGGAGACGCCATTGGCATCCACATCATCTGGGCAAGGCGAACCTAATTCCTGGTCTACGCAGTCTGCTACGCCGTCGTTATCGTCATCAATGGTGTCATCACAGTCGTCTGAACAGTTTGGTGTACCGTCTCCGTCGTCATCATTGGATACTCCATTGGCATCTACATCATCTGGACAAGGAGAGTTTAACTCCTGATCTACGCAGTCTGCTACGCCGTCGTTATCGTCATCAATGGTATCATCACAGTCGTCAGTACAGTTGGGCGTGCCATCGCCATCGTCATCATTGGATACTCCATTGGCATCTACATCATCTGGACAAGGAGAGTTTAACTCCTGATCCACACAGTCCGCTACGCCATCATTATCCGTATCAATGGTGTCATCACAATCGTCAGTACAGTTAGGAGTACCATCGCCATCATCGTCATTAGATACGCCATTTTCATCTACATCGTCTGGGCAAGGGGAGTCTAGCTCCTGATCTATACAGTCTGCTACGCCATCATTATCCGCATCAATGGTGTCATCACAATCATCGGTGCAGTTTGGAGTACCGTCTCCGTCGTCATCATTGGATACTCCATTGGCATCTACATCGTCTGGGCAAGGCGAACCTAATTCCTGGTCTACGCAGTCTGCTACGCCGTCGTTATCGGCGTCAATAGTATCATCACAATCGTCAGTACAGTTAGGGGTACCATCGCCATCATCATCATTAGATACGCCATTGGCATCTACATCATCTGGACAAGGGGAGTTCAATTCTTGATCTTCACAATCCAATACGCCATCGCCATCTTCATCCACATTTTGTATCTCCAAGGTCACGGGATTACTGATGGCAAAGCAGCCTTCGATATCATTGATGTTCTCCTCAAACACACTAGTACCGTCATTATAGGTTATATAGCTGATCAGGTAGAGCCCCGCAGGATAGTCGCTAAAATTAAAAGTAGCAGCTGATTGGTTCGTTATTATATCTCCGTTAGCATCGGTGATAAAGAAGGTCCAATTGATCGGATTTGGCACTTGGGTAAATACGAGGCTAATATTTTCTAATGCTGGTGCTCCGATACAGTAAAGAGCACTTGTAGCTGTCTCTCCGGGATTAATTTCGATCCCAATTGCCCCTCCATCTTCGTCGGTGTCAACGCTAGGACATTCATCTACACAGTTGGGGGTACCATCATCGTCCTCATCATTGGACACCCCATTCACGTCCACATCATTAGGACAAGGTGAAGCTAGTTCTTGGTCAAAACAGTCCACCACGCCATCTAAATCTACATCTGTGACTGCATCAAGTGTAAGCTCTATGGAGACATCATAGCTAGTACTTCCGCTACTAGCGGTCATATAGAGCGTGCTTACCGTTGATTCAAATTGAGTAAGTGAAAAAGTATTGCTTGTTTGATCATAATCTCCAGACTTGTTGGTGAGTTCGCGATCATAGAACCATTCATCGAGTACCGTATAATCATTTGAATTACCAATCTGGATAGCATCTTCGATTTGGCAATCTCCGGCGATGGGAGAGATGAGTAGCGCGCGGTTTATGATTTCATCGAAGCCGCCCTGTACAGCGACTACCACGCCATAATTTGCTAATTTTCCTAAGTTTGAACTTGTCTGCGCTGTGTTTACATAGAGTAAACCCTCATCATTGTAGAAAGGTAGCTCATCTTCATCCTCACCAATTCTAGCATTGGGTAGAGACAAATTATCCCACAAGTAGATTTTTCCACTATTTTTAAATGCATTAGCTTCCGTATCAAGTTGTATAGAACGATCTACAATGCTGCTTGCCCCTCCATTCTGGCCAATATAAATTTCTCCCCTATTATCAAAAGAACAGAATCCAGAAGTGTTAGCTCCTAATCTTATACCTTGTTGACAGTTATCGATATTGATGATACCACTTTCAAAGTTCGTAACTTTGCAATTTAATTCATCTCCTGAGACACTAAAGGCGCTGCTAAAATAAGGACTAATCAAATTCTGTCCAATATTGATCGTACCATGGTTATGCAACAATTGAAGAGGAGTACGAGCACCACCCCACGTCCTCGCTCTTAAATGGCGATTCAAAGTCAGACTAGCTCCATCGCTCACCGTAAAAGTCACCTTGTTTCTTAGTTCTATGCTATTCGCTTCAGCATCTGTACCCGCATAAATGCGAATGTTTTTTCCATGATTACTGTCGTATATTACTTGATCAGAAGGAGTTGG